>Ga0302140_10007333_pt1 | contig 13787 bp, 20 predicted proteins | sample I_Bog_E1_1_FD_202095 | JGI IMG/M metagenome (GOLD analysis project Ga0302140, IMG submission 202095) | Peat permafrost microbial communities from Stordalen Mire near Abisko, Sweden - I_Bog_E1_1 | ecosystem: Environmental > Terrestrial > Soil > Wetlands > Peat | place: Sweden: Abisko, Stordalen...
CTTGTTGGTTTCATAATCATAACCACTGCATAAGAATGTCTGATTATTTTCGCTTATTTTCCTAAATTGTTTGAAATTTAATGGAAATTACATTTAAAATTTTGAATAAAATAATAAAATAATCACTCACTTATTCATCAAAGAGAAATAATTATCAACATAGAAATTTATCAATCCTTCATCATCAAGTCCTAAAAACAGCTGCACGCTCATGATCTTATCAGATTGATTGAAAATCGTGATGTTCCTTCGATTTACGGTATAAATCTCCTAGATCCGAAATCAATTGTTTCTTCATTGGTCAAACTTGGATATTAAAAACCCAAACAAATTCTGGACTTTATAATTTCTAACAAGTACTTCCATAAACTTAAATGAATTCATCAGACCAATCAACTGACATAGTGTCGCTTTTAGCCAAAGGCGACTCTCAAGAAATACAAGCCTTTGTAGATCAGGATAATGTCTGTATGACAGAACCTTGCGCAGATTTGAAAGTCCTTTCCTCAAAGCTGAAGAATGACTGTCAAAACATTCTCATCGCCAAATCATGGAAATCTGTCCAAACCAATTTCCTCAGGCCGGAAGAATGTAAAGATGCTGATTCCCAGCTTCAAAGCTGGATCTCAGAGTTCCAGAAAGATCTTCAGGATTGTGAGAACAATTATGTTGAGTTCAGGAAGAATCTCGATAGTTTCCTCCAGACCAGCGAAACTGTGATGATGGCAGTGAAGATCTGGCTGAATGGTGTGAGCAAGCTGCTGAAAGTGGATGGAGACTTGGAAAAACTCAAATCTTTGGACCTGGCCGATAGTCAGATCCAAGAGTTAAAGAAGATCGAAGAGAGATTTTCGCAATGCAGTGTTAAAATTGATATTGTGCGCAACAAAGAATATCATGCTAACATCAAAAAAGTAATAATTCCGCCACAAATCAATGAAGTGTGGAACATAAACTTCTACGACAATGACAAAGATTATAGAGAAATATACAACCAATGGTTGAAGAGCCGTAATGAGCTGCTCGATACGTTGAAATTGAAAGAAAGGCTCATTGTGGAAAAACAAATGTTGGAGCAATCGATTGCCGAAAAACAACAGGATCGAACCTACCTTAATGACATAAAGAAGAAGATGAATGATGCAATTGAAGGGCTGAGAGAACAAAAGGATCAGGATTTCTCTAGTTTCACCAAAGCACAAAATAAAGTGCTGGAGAAAAACCGAGAGAAGCAGGAAGAAATGGAAAATGTAATGAAGCAGATGAAGGATAACAATGTAGTCAAGCTTGAAGGAATTGACAACATCATGTTAGAGTTCAGTGAGCATGTGAAAGAAATGCCTTCTCTCAAGAAGAACTTCCATTTCATCTTTGCATGTGACGAGTCAGGCAGCATGACGGGACGGTTGAGTGCCAAAACACGTTACCAGGCCATGAGTGAAAGCCTTGATAAACTTGTCAACAAAAGGGCTGACATGGTCTGTGACGACATTGTTTCAATTATAATGTTTGACGATAAAGTTCGGCGAGTGGTCACGAGAGAGAATATCGGGAGAAGACCAAAGCTGCCAGTTGCTAGAAATTGAGGCACCAATTATGATACAGTACTCGAAGAAATCGCAAGTGTGTTGGAGAACAACAATACAAGTTATTTGCCAGTTGTCATTTGGCTCACTGATGGCGATGGATCATGTCAAAACAGCAAAAATATTGTAAAAGGAATCTATCAAAAATTCATGGAAAATATGCTCTTCTTTGGGATTGGACTTAGCAACGACTCCACTTTTGAAGTCTTAAAGGACCTCGTCTTCAAGGCTAACGGAGACAGAAAATCATTTCAAATGGGCAAGGAAACCATTGATTTTTTCTACCATATCGTAGATGAAAACGGGTTCATAGACGCCTTCACGAGAATGCAGGAAGCATTCGAAGGCCGAACATCTTCAATCAAGACGAAGCTAGAAATGGCCAATTTAATCAAAAAGAACGTCGAGAGTGCGCTTTTGCAGAGTCAGGAGTATTTGAAGAAGATGGTGTCAGAAGAGACAGAGTTACAGAAAGCAATGATGAGTATGAATGACATCAATCAGGAACAGCTGAACAAAATGGTTGAGAGCAGAATAGCTAAATTAAATGAGGAGTTGAACACATTGGATCAGAAAATAGTGAACAACAATAAATTTATTGAAGACGAAAAGGTCCAGAAAGAGAACAAAGAGAAGGAAATCCAAAGTTTGGATGAAAACGTACCTAAATTAAAGGAAGATGTTTCAACATTCACTGACAAACTAGCAAAGAAGAGGACAAGCATTGATGATAAGAGGAATTCCGAAATTGAAGCCTTCAAAGCAAAACCAAAAAAAGAACATCTGGAAAACCTCCTGAAACTAAATATAATTTTGGATGAGTATAGGCTGAAAACCATTACTGAGGAATATCTGAAATGTTGCGAAACACTTGTTACTTATGAAGTATCGTTGAATTCTTTAAGAGCGTTCATTTCGCGAGTCACTTTCCTGCTAACTTACATCACACAAGATATGAAGACAAAAACCGAACAAACCTGGCTCAAAAACGAGTATGGATTCCGTTTATTGGTGAAACATTACTCCCATTTCATAACAATGGATGAAGCAAAGACTGGTGAATGTTTTCAGAAAATATTGTATTATATTATGGACAATGACAGCATACAAAAAATGAAATTGCAATTGGAAAACATCTGCATGGAGGACCCGGTCTATATTGTCAAAATAACAGAAAATTCTCAGACGATCAAGGAATACATTAAAAAAAATACCAAAAGGATGATCGAATATCAAGAGGAAAAGAAGAATGAGATTGAAGAGATCAATAGGAAAATATCTGCTCTTAGAAAGCATGATATGGATAACGAGTCCTTCATCAAGCCAATCAAAGACAAAATAAAAGCTTTAAATGATGGTCTGGAGGAATCTCTTGAGGAGATTAAGAAGATATGCAAAAGGAAGAAAAAAGAATTGGAGGATAAAAAGGACATAATTGACGATTTAAAGGAAGTTTCCAAAGATGAAAAAAAAGAGAACAAGAATCAAATCGATGAAGAAATTGAAAAGCTTGAAGAAAAGGTGAAAAAGGATCGAAAGACAAAGGAAAAAGAAGTAAATGAGCAAATTGAAGAGCAGGAAAGGACATTGCAAGATAAAAAAAAGGCAAAGGAGAAAGAAATTGAAGACAAAATCGAGAATCTAAGGAAAAAAACTCAAGAACTCAAAAATGAAATTGAAAATATTGACCATAATTCTGAATATTCGGAAAGCATATTAATGAGGATCGGAAGCGCGGTGAAAGAGATCTTTGCCAGAGGAAATAACCTGATAATTAAGGGAATGATTGGGTGCAGTGTTAGGGCCTTAACGGAAAGTATTATGCCAAATTTGGATGATTTTAAAAAGTCGACTTATGCAATCATGAATTAATTAGGCCTTAAAATTTAGATAATTAAATAAAGAAAAAATGAGAAATTTTAAAGAAAAAATTAAATAAATTCAAAATTCTTTGGAAAAAATCAAAAAAATTAAAAAAAACATTTTTATATATAATTTAAATTTGACTATTTTTAAAATGAATTCTCCAAATTAATATTTTTATAGTATTTCTTATTTAAATATTTGCTAAAAACATTTCAAATAACAAAAAAGTTTTAAAAAAAATATTCAAAATTAATAGCCATCTTAACATCCCATCTATTTTCTTCTTTATATGCCAAACATCTCCTAATAAAGTTTTTTCCAGCATTTGACAACGTTGGATTGGCCGGAAAATCCACATTATCTCCTTCATTGATAATAATCTTCTCCCTGACAATTTTTTCTTGGCTCATATGATTTCCGAATGGTTTCTTCCCATATATCAGCTCATAGAAAATCACTCCCAATGACCAAATATCCACCTTCTGATTAATTTTCGAAAACCCATTTTCGAAGCATTCAGGAGGTAAATACCAATAAGTTCCTCCTCCTTTAAAAGTCAATTCGATATTTCCTTGATTTTGGCAAATATCCATTATTTTACATAATCCAAAATCAGTTATTTTCAAGCATCCCTTATGAAAAAGGATATTTTGTGGCTTCAAATCGTAATGAATGATTCTAGCGTTTGAATCAAAATCTTCATGGAGATATTTGATCCCCTTTAAAATCTCATAAATTATAACTTTGGCTTCATTTTCTGGTAAGGTCTTGCATTTCCTCAAATACAAACCCAAATCGAATCCATCGCAATATTCCAAAATGCTACAAAATGAATCTCCTTCCAAAGGAATTGTATCATAAAGTCTCACTATATTTGGATGATTTAATAATTTGTGGACTTCAGATTCTCGGATACTATGTTTCAAATAAGTCGCTTTCATTTCCTCGGTCCAGGATGGATTTATGTAATGAACCTTTATAGCGATTTCATTCATGGATTCAAGGTCATACCCTCGGAAAACATCACTGAAGCCTCCACGACCAATAAAAGAAAGGATTTGGTAGCGTTTTTTGAGGAGGGGGTATCTAAAGTTGCTATATAGAGATGGATTTTTGACAAAATAAGAACTAAAACAAATATAAATAATAGAGAGGTTATTATGAAAAAATTAAGCACTTTTCCTCCTCTGCAACACGAAGCAATTCTGTTTGATAAAAAAGCTTTTCCTTTTCTAAATCTTCAAGTGTTTTTTCAACTTGTGTTTTTTCCTAAATAATTTTATGTGATCAAAATATGGCACCTTGAGGTGCCATAATAAATAATTTAAAAAAATGACTTTTTCTAAAATTAGAGCTGAAAGTGAGTTGGGATATGATTTTATCTGCTTTTCATCAATTTTTTTATTTATATTCTCCTGAAATAACAAATTATTAATGAAAAAATTAAAGCACATACCAATTTCTCTTTGCACTCTAGAATCATTTGACCATCTTCCCAAATGTCATTGAATTTGACTCCGACTCGTTTTTTCTTGAACTCTCCAAGTTTTCTTTTCATTTCGAACAACCTACTTTTTTCTTCATTTTTTCGAAGTTCTTCTAATTCAATTAATAAATTTGACTTTATCAAATTTTGGTTTCCTTTGTAAGTCTAGGCAATATATAAACATAAAAAAACCGACTCAAATAAAAACTTCAAATTCTAATTTCAAAGCTTCTAATTTCGCCTTTAGACTTTTATTTTCTTCATTTAGCTCTTTTTCTTTCTTTTCCTTAGCTAATGAGCAAATGCTATTTCTACTGTTTTGTGAGAACTCATTCATCAAAAACATATTGTTTTCTTTGATTTCATTCGGAAATTTATTTTTTACTTCTTCAATCAAGCTTCTTCCAATCAAATTAAAAGGCGCTTCAATTTCACTTTTTATTTTTTTCTTCACAGGGAAAAAATTCTTATCACTTCCCAAATTGTTTTTAATGCTTTGTGATTCAGATTCATTTAAAGAATCATGGTTGTTCTCTTTGCCTGAAAAACCTCCCTTTCTTTTGATTCTCACTCCATTTGAAGATGAGGTTTCATAATGCATAATATCAATCGTTGGCATATTGAAAAAGTCTTGCTCATTGGTGTTTTTTTCATTTTTGATAGGCTGTGAAATGTTGAATTTCCTATCAGTTTCACCTCTCATTCGGGCTTCAAGATGGGAAATCTTCAGGAAATCTGCATCTAATTGGTGCATATATGATTTTTAATTCTTCTTAAAACAAATTAAACAAGAATTCGCACGAATTTTTCGAATTCAAATTTTCGCGAAATTATTAATTTTCGCAAAAAACACACCTTTTTAATTTTTTGTTGTTTTTTTGAAAAATTACAAAATTTTGTTTAAAAGAATTAATATAAATTATTTATTTCCTGGATATCAACACCAACTTATTTAAAATAAAGTTCATAACTTCTAATTCTGCGATTGTTTTGAACATTTTACAAACGAAAAAGGCCAAAAAGAAAATGAACATGGCTCCCATGAACACAGCCATCCAAATGATTTCCGTTTTTTCTATTTCCTTTAAATAATCAGCCAAATCCTCATTCAAAGATTCCTTCAAAACATCATCTGCAGCCTCCATGTATTCCAATAAACTCACTAATATTTCATAAAAAACAATAATTTACTAAATGATGGGATACGTAATGCTAAATGATCATAAGTCATATTTTTATCAATCTGATAATTAGAAGAATATTCTGAAAAATATAACATCACTTCCTTTAATCCATGTCCTAACAACCCCTGTTGTATCTCATGACAATCTAATAATAATCATATCATTTGCATTTTTTTTTTAATGAATTAAGTATTTACCAATTATTTCCTTAAAATCGTTTTGAGCCTCAAATAAACCAACACAGAGATCATGATAATTAATTTGTTGGAAATTGATACGGTAATTTTTTAATTTGACCCATGGGAGATTGGTTTTGAAAATAATTGCTTCATTTTGTTCAATTTTCTCTTGATATTCTTTTATTAAATTCTCACATTCGCAATCATTGTTATCGTAAATTTGATTGATCAAGGTCAATAAATTAAACCTAACACAACTTGGTCTGTAATGCAAATAATATAAATGAGTATAAATGTTGGAAATGTTGGTGATTGATTTTTGATCCAAAGCATAATTAGACACCAAAAAAACCATGGATAGTAAACAAATTATCAATATTTTCAGAATATCCCAATAAAATGGTTTTTTATAATTATGAGGTTTCAGGGCTATGAGTTGGGAGTCCATTGAAACAGATGTCTCCGTTATAATTGGATGATTTTCAATAAGATCAATAGGAGCTGATCTCAATTTATTAATAACTATATAAAATTAATTAATTTTAATATAAAGTTTTATGATGAAACCTTGCGATTCCTTTGATTTTTTGATAAATTTCTGTTCAAAATCAAAATCTATAAGCAATTCATTTGAAACATCAGGGATCGACCCTTGTGCTAAATAATTTAATGATAATTTATAAAAACGTCAATTGGTTACATTGGTTGAGCAGATGTTTCGAACGAAATGTGAAATACCTTCTATATTTTTTTTCAACCTGTTTTATATCTGTCATGGTTAAACTGTTTAAATTACTTATAATTTGGAAGTTTTTTTTATGAATCGAATAAAGCAAGGCGCTTATTATAATAGACAAAGGTAGAGTGAATAATAATTGCAAAAGCATAAAAATTATGTTATGGTTTCTTTGTTCGGGGATTGAAGTCGAATTTTCAGAAATTATTAAATTAGAGGTATTTTCCATAAATTGCCGAATGTTCAAAATTCCATTCACTCGAACAAAAAAGTTGTATTTTTGATATAATGTCATATTTTCATTATTTTGGTTATCATTGGTCCAGGTTGTTACGAATCGACTGGTTTCCATATACTAAACGATATGAGGCAGTTAATTAAATGCAATAAAAATACTTTGGTTAAAATGGTTTGAATGCCTCCTTGTTCAGTGATTTTTTCCATCGTGCTCGAATTTTTCAGGAAGAAATAATCGAATTGATCTAACAACAGATTTTTTTCTTGCAATAAGGCAAAATAATAAGGTAAAGAATCCTCCAATGATGTTAATAATTTTTCTAACTAAAAATAATTTTGGAACAAAATTTAAGAAATTTAATTGCGTTTTTTTGAAGAATTTCTTCTGAATTAAGATTTGATGAGTTTTGGAGGTTGATGATGCCTCTTGTTATAAAAAAAAAACAATTTTTTATTAAAAGGTTGACTATTTTGTTACTTTCGCAAATGATCCAAAATATTAATATTGTAATTGATTTGGGAGATTTTTTCCAATGAGTCCTGAGTCAAAATGATATTATTAATCCCATGTTTAATTTTTTGATAAGAATTTCGTTTTATTTTGAAATCCAACCCTTTTTTAACATTTTTCTTTTATTGAAAACAAAAAAATACCAGGCAAAATCAAATTTGCAACGAGGAATAATAAAGATAACAAAACGAAGCTGATGCAATATTTGTATTTGGTTTTGACAACATATTTTGCTGCTGGTTCTAAGAGCCCCTCGATTTTTAATAAATATTTTTTTATTTACTTTTAAGTGTTTTTGCTTTTTTGCTTTCTTTTTTTTCTCTTGAACTCAGCCTTAAATTTTTTTCAAAAAATTCAAAATATTTTCGAACCTTTCGGTCAGAAACTTCGCATAGGTCTTATCATTGACATAGTTGCTGAGGTATTGGTCATAAAGCAACACGTTACTTTCGTTTTTAGGGTCTTTTTTCATCAGAGAGTTAAATTTTTTCGATAAGAAATCATTGAATTTATTTATTTCCAGACAATAATCCTTGATTTTTGAGTAATCATTGAAGGGGTCGAAAATCAAGGTCCATAAATCATAATAAAGATTCATGCCATATTCGATGTCCTTTTGAAAATTTTTGGTAATTTCCTTGTTTTCACTCATTGACAAGTCGATTTCTAACTGAAACTGGACGCTCATTTTAAAGAAATTGAATACTTTTTAAATCCGGAAAAAAATAACTAAAATCTCAAAAATACTTGAAAGAAATTAAATTTCGAAAAAAAAAATTAACGAGAAAATAAAAATGAACGAAGAAATAGGTGATCTTAAAACAAAAATTTCCTTCCTTTTTACATATTACGCGAATTTTGGTGAAAAAACCAATGCCAAATTTCTAAAATCCACGAAATTCCATAAAATGATGCATGATTCTGGTGTCAAGGATGATTCCGGACTCATAACATCCACTAATTTAGATCTTCTTTTTTTTTCTGAAACAAAACATAATTCTCATATCACTTATGATGGTTTCCTCAACTTCCTCCCCAAAATTGCCAAAGAAAAATATGTAGAATTTCCAGAATTCCAAGCATTCAAGCATTTGATGGATATGAATTTGGGTCCTTTGGCAATGAAATTGATGAAAGATTCGGAGATGGGGGAGGAAAAGCAGCAATTATTACAAGAAATTGATGAGGTCACTATCAGAGTGTTGGAATATGTTGCCCCTGTTCTTTTTAAGATTTATATGGTAAATTTCGACTCCTTATCACATTAAAATTTAAGAAAATATAGGCATATTTCCCTTGGGAGCCTCAAAATTACATGAAAAAAGAAGAAGTTGCCCAGAAAACACAAAATTCTCTGTTTTCCTTTGTCAAAGAGTTCGAAATCAGCCCTCCACTGTTGACAAAATCCATGGTTTTTCAAATTTATACAGAAATGATCAATTTGGATAATATCAAATTGACACGATCGAGCCATAATCTCACTGTTATTCCCTTTTTAAAACATGATATTGGAACCACTTTCACCTTAGCCCGATTCTACACATTTTTAATTCGATGTTCTTTTATGCTATATTCGAACTATTTCCTAGACTCGAATAAAGAGTTCAGTAATGCCGAACGATTGGTGTATTTTTTGGAAATGATGGAATTGTCTCATGGTTTTCGAAATCTTGAGAAAAAAATCGCTTCCACTCATACCAGCAAAAATTCTCTTCTGATCCCCAAGAAAACCTTATATAAAGTAAAAATTTAATATTTGCATGGGTCATTAAATTGGTTTAGATACTTCATAATCAAGAATATAGCGTAAGTGACCTTCATCACCCAAAAGATTCAAAAGATGAAGCCAAATTATTCATTCATTATGGGAATGTCGATTCTCCTTTCAAAGGACAAACTCCAAGAGATGAAGATTTATCTCAAAAACCACAGGATGAAAAATTCGACCATGAAGAAAACAAAAGTGTCGAAAATAAAGCGGAAATAAAAACAATTATGAGAAATCCAAGTTTCGTGGTCAAAGAACAACCAAGCAACAACCTATCGATGATCACGAGCCAATTTTTTGAAAATAATAATGAGGATTTACTAAAAATATTCCAATTCTATTGCTCGTTGGGAGAACCAATGAACACGAACAAGATGAAATCAATGAAGTTTAAGAAATTACTGACAGACGCAAATATTTTGAATGTAAATTTATAATAATAATTTAATTTAAAGAATTCAATTTTTTAAATTTCTCAGAAAAAAGATTCAAACGAACCAGAACCTGAAGAAAACAATAACAATAATAAGTCTCCAACAAATCTTGCTGCCTTAGGCCGTTACTTATCTTCCATTGACGCAGATCTCATTTTCTCAAAATTAAGAGCCATCAACAAATCATCACAAGAAAAAAATATAAACTATGATAAAAACATCCACACTCCAGAATTAGGACTCAAGGAATTTTATTCAAATTCTCAAGGACATCATGGGAAATTAGACTTCCTACCATTTATAAAGTCATTAGAACTGATCTGCATGAAGGTTTACCCTGATTATTCATTGGAGGTTTCTTTAAATTATCTGTGGAATAACCATTTGTCAATTCTTTTGAAAACACTGGAGAAAAACAAAATTGACGAACGTTCGATCGGAACAAATAAAATTGAAATCTTATCCGAGATGCTTCAAAACAAAGACATTGTAACTACTTTTTTTTTTTATATAATTCATTATGTTGATAATTTTAAAAATTAATTAGTTGGAAATTCTAGCTTCGATCTATAAGCCAATCATGATTTATTACACTTTCTACAGTAATAAAAACGGATTTCTGAATTTCAATGGATTCATCAGATTTTGCAAGGATTTCCAGATTTTCCCAGATTTGGTCACTAAAGGCAAATTGCTTCGTATTTTTTTTTCTTTATCATTGTTATTCTCCTCTCCAATGTATGACAAGAAAGCAAGTAAATTTATTTAGAAATTCTTAGTCCTGTTATTTTTTTTGTTCGGACTTTAAGTGAGTTTAAGTTTCGTGAACCTGCAAGAAAAACATGTCAAATCCAAAATTGAATGCAAAATCAAAGAGGAAGATTTAAATGACATGATTGATTCCACGTTGTTTGTTCAAAGTTTGGCCTTATGTAGTCTGGAAATCTATTTTTCAGAGCCGCAGCCCAATGTTTTGGAAAAAGTATTAAATTATTTATTTTTTTCATTTTTAACATTTGAGATTTTGTTTTTTCTACAAATTTTTTTTAATTTTGACCAGATTTGCTTTTTCTTCGAGTTGATTAATTATTCCGATGGGAGGAAAAAGGTTCAAAAGGAATTAGGCCATACAAAGTAACTTACAAATTAAAAAATAATTTATTCGATCTAAATGAATCATTAGAAACCCTTCAGGTGCCAGTTGGGACGTTTTATCAAATGTGAGAAAAAAATATCCAAATATTTTTTATAAGGGGAAGGAGAAAATCAAAAATGAGAGAAATTTTGATGACTTCTTAAGAGAAAATCTGGAGATTAACAAAACATAATTATGCTCGAGAAAAAACGTGAGTGATTTTTTAAAAATTCAATAATTTAAATCATGTATTTTGTAAATTATAAACTTAAAATCCATTCGTTCTTTAAGTCCTTTTAATCTATTTAAAATAAAATAGAAAATTGATTTAACATTTGTTTTCTTACATTTCGCGCTTTTATTTCTAATCTGGCTGGACGAATTGATGTTCGATTCTTTTTTCTTGCCTTTAGATTTCAAATTTTTCTCAGCTTTATTTTGCATTTCGATTTTTTGTTTGACTTTTGATGTTATTTCCAAATAAATCTAAAAAAAATGATTTTTTAATAATTATTTGTCAAAACTCACATCATCTTCATTATCTCCATCACTGACATCATCATCATCTTTTTCCAAAGGTCTCACTCTGACATTCTTTATCGCTTCAATTTTGGCTGTTTTATCGATTAGATTCACGTTGTAATTGAAGAAATCAGCTGAGGTTCCTCTTCCGGTCCTATAAATAAAAAATCCATGATCTTACAAAAATATTAAGAGTAATCAACTGTTTAAATTTCTCAGGATCATAACTTGGATCATTTTTAACCATCGGATAAATGGCCTTGAGTTTTTCAACGCATTGAGCCAATGCCTCAACCAAAGTATCATCATTTACTATAATGTTTGGCTTCCCATCAATCTGATTGATAATTTGTTGAATTAATTAAAAAAATGTTGAGTTATAATATAATAAATATTGGTTCGGTAGTTACCTTCAAAAAATCCAATTTTTCTACTAGATGTTCGATTCCCGCTTTAGCATTGACAAGAATTTTGGATACACGCTCGTATTTCAATTTGGTCCTCTCACATTTGTTTAAAGCATTATTCACGTTGTTTTCAATCTTTTAAATTCGTTTAGAAATAATTTTCAACCTTTTTTAAAACTTCGTCTATTTGCTTCCGGGTGAGAGATTCACCACCTTCATATTTCAAATCATTCAACTCCTCTTTCAATCGCTGCTTCTCGTTGTTGAGGTATTCGATTTTCTCCAAATACTCTTGCTTCAAATCATTCAATGATTTGTTGGTTTCATCTTGGGTGGTGAATTTCTGAATAATTTCATTCACATCAGTTACACCTGTTGCTTCCTAAATTAATAATTTGATGGAAAATATTCAATGAATGTCAAAAAAAAAAAAATAAATAAACAATAAAAAAATTAACAAAAAAAAAAAAAAATATGTTTTTGAAATATACATTTAATTTTCTCATAGCTTCCTCATAATCTGCAAGTTTCTGTTTATTGATGTTGCTATCGATGTTAGCCTGTGAATCATTGATGTTCGTATTCATATCGATCAGAAGATTCTGTTGGGGGTTTTTATCGGTGGCCTTTTCACTTTTATCTTTTTCCCTATTCTCCATTCGAGAAAGGACATCTTCTCTAGCTTTAATGGCTCTTTCTTTTTCTTCTAAATAGGTTTTTCGCAATTCCTTAACTGCTTCCTTCTTATGTTCATATTTCTTCAATTCAGCTTGTGCCAACTCCTTCGCATGTGTGGCATCATGTGCTAATAACAGCAATTCTTCAAAATCATGTTCTTTGCCTTTCAAACTCCTCTCAATGGCTGCCAATTGATTGTCATAACCAACTCTTTCCTCCTTTAATCGTTTCACGATCTGCTCATAGGTTTTCCTGATACTTTGAGCTTCATTGTATTTTATCATCACTTTGTCCAATTGATTCTCCAATATTCGGATATTCCTCATCAAGCCGCTTTCCTCATGACCGCCAAATTTCGTGTCCGTCACTTCGTTCAACTTATCTTTCAAATTTAAAAGAACCCCCTTCTTTTGTTTGGTGGTGTGGATGGCCTCGTCTCTTTTTCGAATCCAATATTTCTAAGTGGTCAATAAATAGATGTTGGTAATGATAAAATTAAAGAAATTTACTTCATCTTTTATCTCTCCGTTCCAAGATAAAAATGATGCTTGTGTTTGGGCAAACCCTGGAGTAGATGCCTATATTGTTAGAAATTTGAATAAAATTTAAAAGGAAATTAAAAAAAAACCCTTTTATTTGCTAAAAGATCATCTCTAAGCTTTTTCAAATCTTTATTTTCCTTCTTTAGTTGCTTGATAATATCATCATTTTTCTTTCTTGTTTCATCAGCACTATAATAAAAAGCTTTTCTATCGATATCTATTAAAAAAAATTAGAGGCGATGAAGATTTTAAAGATCACCTAAGAGGTTGGATTTTTTCATTTGATGAACAAGCTCTTCATCGATTGTCCTTAAATTTTGCTGGCTCTTTCCTGTTGATGCACGACTTTGTGTCATTTCAGAGAAAAATTTTAAAAGTTACCTAATTAAGTTTTCAAAAGTTTTAAATGAATTTTGAAACAGTTTAATCGATAAAAGAAGATAATATTTATGAATTTATTGATTTTGCTAATAAAAAAATGATTTCTTTCAGATTACAACAAAAATACTTGTAATA
>Ga0302140_10007336_pt1 | contig 13785 bp, 14 predicted proteins | sample I_Bog_E1_1_FD_202095 | JGI IMG/M metagenome (GOLD analysis project Ga0302140, IMG submission 202095) | Peat permafrost microbial communities from Stordalen Mire near Abisko, Sweden - I_Bog_E1_1 | ecosystem: Environmental > Terrestrial > Soil > Wetlands > Peat | place: Sweden: Abisko, Stordalen...
GAGAAGACGGGGCATACAGAGGAGGAGTGTATCAAATGTGTTGGTGTGGCTTGTACATTTTGCCAAGCCCTGTGGCGCGGACGCTCGTGTCTGACACAAGCGTCTGCCGCGCCGAGGCTAACAATGTCTTCACAAACACTTCTGGGTGGTTCGAACTCACAAAGCAGGACTTCGGCTTTCTGATGCGGCCATCAGGATCATCCCGCAGTTCAAGGCCGAGCAGCGAACCAACACGCCTCTTCGCTTCAAGCTGACTGTAGCTACTGACGATCGTCAGGCAGGTTGGATCTACTTCAAAGGCGCGCAACGTTCCGAAGCTATCGCAATTTGAATGGTTCTCGATTTCTGCCGCGACGAGAACGTTGCCAGACGGTAACCAAGCAATACCTGCAACGTTTGGCTGCTCAGGCCAACCGCAGCGAACCGGATGCCCAAAGGCCGAGGAGATCAGCTTGCTCACATCTTTGCTTTGTAGGCCGTGGCCAAACGCCCAACTAGAATCAGCTTGTAAAGACCGTTTGCACCTTCATCGCTGGTGTTACAAAGAGAATCCGCTGCCCGGAGCACCTCGGCCGCGACGCCTGATCCGAGATTGAGGTTCAAAATCCCAATTCTGCCTCTTACGGACAAAGAAACGTGATCCTCTCCTCGGCTCTCGAAATAAGCGGCTGTGACCTTAGACAAACCGTCTGGGGAGTGAACTGTGTTGGGAATTTGCTTGCCGGCTAGTTGATTTCCTAAAGCCACCGCTTTCCTGCTGTAGTGTCCATCTGGATGAGGGTTGGACTTCCGGCCGTCAAGCTCAGAAAAGAAACGAACCTTAGCCAGAACGCTAGACGGCACGCTAGTGGATGCACAGTTAGAGGATATCGTTGTGATCCCCTCAATGCCGGGACAACTTGACGCGCGAGATACGCCATTGCGGACGCAAGACGAGGAGCCCAATCAGCCAGCCTCAACGCTCCCATTTCTTCAATGATCGGGAAGCTAGCCGGGTTCGCTAATCATTTCCGTCCAAGCCGTGGCGCAGTGTTCGCATCTCCGTTGGTTGCCCGCTCCAATACCATCACGCACTACCTCATCCGAGCCACATGTCCGGCAGCAAGGAGGCCGAAAAGTTTCAATCTCCGAATGTGAGTCGTAGCTCTCGCGCATTCCAGCAGGCACAGGTTCTGCCAGGACGCGACGAGCCGATTCCACTTCCTCCGGCGCTACCCTTACCTGCGGAAGCCGCAAATCCATTTTGTCGGCGGGACCAAAACTCCACCGCGGATGCCGTGCTCTGCTGGGACGTATACGACAAACTGAGCATCCTCTGTAGTTTGGCATACCGCAACGGTGACGCCACCGTTGACGAAATAGCTCCAAAATGAATTCCAGTTTTCTGCCTCTGGTTCAGTGATTAAGCTTACTTTTACCCCAAAAGCCATCGCGGTCCCTCAGCGGAAGGCGCCTTCAGACAATTCGCTCGGAGGCTTCGCCCACTTTGCTACCCTGTGTAGTTTATGACTCTGAGACGGCTGGCACAGGGCAGTATTTTCGTTTCAATTTGGGCGGGCAATTTGGCGTTGGCACAGAGTGCGCAGGCGGCCGCTGCTCCCGGTGTAGAAGACCGATTGAACGCGCTCGATGCGGCGACGAAGGCGGCCCAATCGGCCGGCGACAATGCGTGGATGCTGACGAGTGCGGCGCTGGTGCTGATGATGACTGGGCCCGGGCTGGCGCTGTTTTATTGCGGGCTGGTGCGCGCCAAGAATGTGCTGGCCACGATGATGCACAGCTTCATTTTGATGGCCGTAGTCACGGTGCTTTGGGCGGTGTACGGCTACAGCCTGGCGTTCGCCGAGGGAAACCGGGTAATTGGCGGATTGCAATATTTGTTTTTGAATGGCGTGGGAACCGCGCCAAATGCCGACTATGGCGCGACCGTGCCGCATGAAACGTACATGATTTACCAGCTCATGTTCGCCATCATCACGCCGGCGCTGATCTCGGGCGCGTTTGCGGAGCGCATGAAATTTTCGGCGATGCTGCTCTTTACGTGCTTGTGGTCGACGATTGTTTATTTTCCGATGGCGCACATGGTGTGGGGCAAGGGCGGCTTGTTGAACGCGTTTCTGGGCGGACCGATACCGTGCTTTGATTTTGCGGGCGGGACGGTGGTGCATATTACCTCGGGCGTGAGTGCGTTGATTTGCGCACTTTATATAGGCAAGCGCGTGGGCTATCCGAAAGAACCAATGAAGCCGCACAGCCTGGTGCTGAGCGTGATTGGCGCGTGTTTGTTGTGGGTAGGTTGGTTCGGCTTCAACGCGGGCAGCGCGGTGGCGGCGAATGGGCTGGCGACGAGCGCGTTTGTGGCTACGCATTTTGGCGCGGCCGGCGCGACGCTCGGCTGGCTGTTGGTGGAATGGTTGAAGCACGGCAAACCAAGCGTGCTGGGCGGCATCTCAGGAGCCGTTGCGGGACTGGTGGCGATTACCCCGGCGTCGGGATTCGTGAAGCCGTTTCCAGCGCTGTTTATCGGTTTCGCGGCGGGCATCTTCTGCTTCTATATGGTTTCGGCGGTGAAGAATAAATTCGGTTACGATGATACGCTGGACGCGTTCGGAGTACATGGGGCGGGCGGTACGCTAGGCGCGCTCCTGACGGGTGTTTTTGCCACGCGGGAGATCAACGACGGTTTGAAAGACGCGGCCGGCAAGGCGTTACCATTGGGCTTAGTAGACGGGCATGCCGGGCAAATTTTGAATCAGGCGATCGGCGTGGCGATATCGTGGGTTTTGGCGATCGTGGGTACGCTGATCATTCTGAAGATCGTAGATGCTGTGATCGGCGTGCGCGCCTCGAAGGATCAGGAAGTTGAAGGCCTCGACCTCAGCATGCACGGAGAGGAAGGCTATAACCTTGAAGGTTAGGCAAAGCAAATGAAAAAGATCGAAGCCATCATTCAGCCCTACAAACTGGACGAAGTACGCGACGCGCTGAAGAATATCGGAGTGGATGGACTGACCATTTCCGAAGTGCGAGGGCACGGACGGCAGAAGGGCCACAAGGAAGTTTATCGGGGAATGGAGTATGAAGTAGACTTGTTGCCGAAAATCAAGCTCGAGACAGTGGTGCCGGATGCGCGCAAGGATGAAGTGACGCGCGCGATTTCGGCGGCGGCGCGTACCGGCAAGATTGGCGACGGGAAGATTTTTGTGTTCGATGTAGCCGAGGCCATCCGCATACGCAACGACGATAGCGGCGAACTGGCGCTTTAGCAGATGGCGGATGCGGATGCGGGCGGCGAGGGACTTTTAGCAGAAGCGGCCGCCGCACTGGTAGAGCGCACGCGACTGGTAGATCGCGCCGTAGCCGACGCCGCGGCGAAGTATTTGACGCCGCAACTGGCGCTACCTTTCGCCATCTGCGCGGTGGGAGGCTATGGGCGCTCGGAATTATTTCCGCAATCCGATATAGACCTGCTGGTGCTGACGGAGACGGAAGCCGGGGTGGCGGCGATGAAAGAGCCGTTGAGCCAATTCCTGCGGGTGATTTGGGATGGCGGGCTGCGGGCGAGTCAATCGGTTCGCACGACGGGCGAGTGCTGCCGCTTGCACGAGCAGAATATCGAACTGCATATCAGCCTGCTCGATTTGCGGTTTGTGTATGGCGATGCGCGCTTGTTTGAGCGGCTGGCGGCTGCCTTGCCCGCGTTTTATCAAAAGCAGGAAGCGAGGCTCACGCGCGAATTGGCGGAGATGGCCGGTAAGCGGCACGCCAAGTTCAACAACACGGTTTACCATTTAGAGCCGAATATCAAGGACGCGCCCGGCGGCTTTCGCGATATTCATTTGCTGCACTGGCTAGCATTGCTGGCGCAAGATAAGGGGCGCATTCGCGAGGCGCTGGACGCGATAGAGGGCCCGAGGAAGTTCTTGACGGCGGTGCGCTGCTTTTTGCACCGGCAATCGCAGCGCGACAATAACCTGCTGGGATTCGAATTGCAGGATAAGATCACGGCGTTCTGGCTGGATGGCAAAGCGGAACCGGCTGAATGGATGCGGCTGTATTACCGGCATGCGCGCCAGGTGTTTCAGGCAGCGTTGCGGGCGCTCGAGTTTGCCGAGTTGCGGGATCCGTCCATCGCCCGGCAATTTCGCGATTGGCGCGAGCGGCTCTCAAGCAGCGAATTTACCGTTTCGCACGAACGGATATTTCTGCGGAATCCGGCGAATACCTTGAGTACGCCCGCGAATGCTTTAGCGCTGTTTACCTTTGCGGCGCGCCATGGGATGCAGCTTTCGTGGGACGCGCAGCGGCGCATTACGGCCGACGGGAATTTGGCGGCGCAGTTTCAAAGCAAGCCGCCGCCGTGGAGCGCGTGGCGCGAGTTGTTCTCGCAGCCGCACGTAGCACTGGCTTTGCGGCAAATGCAGGAGACCGGCTTGCTTGGGGCGGCCATTCCGCATTGGCATTCGGTGGAGTGCCTGGTAGTACGCGATTTCTACCACCGCTACACGGTGGACGAGCATTCGATTGTGGCGGTGGAAGTGATCGATCAGTTGGGGCTGAAGCAGGACGTCTCAGTGCGCTTTCGGGAACTCCTCCTGCAGGAGGAAGACCGCGCCACGCTCCGGCTGGCGCTGCTGTTGCATGACGTCGGCAAGGGCACGCGGCCGGGCGATCATGTGACGGGGTCGCTCGAAGCGGCGGCGGATGTGTTTGAGCGGCTGGACGTGCCGCCGGAAAACCGCCAAACGATCAAATTTCTGATTGCGCATCATTTGGATTTATCGAGTGTAATGACGGGCCGCGATTTGGACGATCCGGCGACGGGGCGTTTTCTAACGTCGCGGATTCCCACGCAGGAAGACTTGCGTCGTTTGGCGCTGTTGACCTATGCCGATATCAGCGCGGTGAACCCAACGGCGATGACGCCCTGGCGGCTCGAACAATTGTGGCGCGTGTATTCGTCAGGACAGGAACAACTCACGCGCGAATTGATTGCCAATCGCATTGACCGCGAGCAGGGCGCGACGGTGGCGGCCAACGAATCGCCGGAGCTGGCTCTTTTTCTGCAGGGCTTTCCGACGCGCTATCTACGGACCCATACGTTGGCGCAGGTTCGGCGGCACTTTGAGCTGGATCAGAAGCGGCAGCGCGAGGGCGTGGCTGTCAGCATCACACAGGAAGCCGGGACGTTCCTGCTGACGGCGCTCGCTTCCGATCAGGCCGGCTTGTTCGCGAAACTGTGCGGGGCGCTGGCGTGCAAGGGAATGAATATTCTGAAGGCGGAAGCGTCGTCGAACAGCCATGGCTGCGTGCTGGATTTGATCCGCTTCAGTGATCCGATGCGCAATCTGGAATTGAATACAGATGAAGTACGGCGGCTTGAGTGGACGGTGGAATGCGTGCTGCGCGATTCGTTGAGCGTAGCCGATTTGATCAAGCAGCGGCGATCAGCGCCACGCCCGTCGAGCGGATCGAAAATTATGCCGTCGGTGCGTTTTAATAACGAGGCTTCGGACGATTGCACGCTGATTGATTTCGTAGGCGAAGATCGGCCCGGATTGCTTTACGACATGACCTCGGCGATCTCGGCGGTGGGGTGCAATATTGAATTGGTGCTGGTGGACACGGAGGCGCATAAGGCGATTGATGTGTTTTATATAACGCGCGAGGGTGGGAAGTTGGATGAGGAGCTGGCGCAAAGTTTGTTGGAGGAGTTGAAACGGGTGGCGATGCCGGTGTGAGGAGGCTGCTCAATTCGTCTTCTCAAAAACAACATTGCGGATGCGGCCGGCGAAAACGCTGAGGCCGGAAATGTGGTTATTAGCATCGTTGTAGAAAACGAAAGTGCCGAGGCCGCCGGCTTCGAATTCATTAGACACGATAGCCGTTAGCTTCACCGGCGGATTCCAGTTCACGCGCAGCGTTAAGTTACCTTGCTCGACAGACAGTTTGTAGGTGGCCTCGAGTTCGGCGCTTTTGTAATCGCCTGTGTAGGCGGACAGTGCGGCAGCCGGTGGGTGAAAGTCATCGATACGGGTGCCCGTCCACTCGGTTCCGCCGTCGTATGCGAGAGACGCTTCGGAGACGCCGTCGGCGCTATCAAACGTGACAGTGGTTTCGCCGCCGGGGTAGGCGAACTTGTTGGGAGCGATGCGCTTGAGGTGAGTGCGATCGACAGCGAGAGTGTTTTCCGAGATCGTGAAGGTGAGCAGCGAATGGTTGAGGCGGTCAAAGTATTTGCCGGCGAACTGGCTGGGCGATGAGATTGCTGCGTCGGCGGGTGTGGCGAATGGCTGCGGCATGGGTTGCAGATCCTTCGCCAGGTAGACGTCGGCAACTTGCCGCGCGAGCCTACCCGGACTGGCGCTAGCCAAATTGCAGAGACACAAAACGCTGAAGCGCTGATCGGGGAAGCGCAGGATTTCGGTGCGGTAGCCGAACAGCGCGCCGCCGTGTTCAACAATGGGCAGGCCGCGATAGCTGCTGATTTCAAGCCCGAGCGCATAGGTGATTTGCTTGCCGTTGTTGAGCACGCCACGGGTTTGCATTTCCTTGAGAAGCGTTCCCTTCCCCAGGCGGTTGGCATAGAAGTTGCGGTCCCAGAGAAGGAGATCGTCAACGCTGCTCATGAGTCCGCCGTCGCCGACTTTGTCGAAATTGGTAGACCAATCAACCAGAAAATTGCCGTTCGCGCCGCGCTGATAGGCGGGGATGCGGCCGGACACAACCATGGTGTGGTCGTCGTAGAAACGGGTGTGCGTCATACCTAAAGGTTGAAAGATGTTTTCGGCAACGAATTCCGAGAAGGGCTTCTTGGTAGCGCGCTGCACCACTTCGGCCAGCAGGAAATAGTTGCTGTTGCTATAGAGATATTCGTCGCCAGGGTTGTAGTTGAGGGCTTTCTGGCGGGCGACGAGATCGATGAGTTCGGGCTTGGCATGCAGATCGGTGGCGTCGCGGCCGGAGAGATAAAGAAGGCCGAGGACGTCGCGCAAACCGCTGGTGTGATGCAGCATTTGGCGAAGAGTGACGGGGTGGCCATAGTCGGGCAGTTCGGGGATGTATTGACGGACGTTGTCGTCGAGCGAGAGGAAGCCTTGTTCGGCGGCGAGAACGACGGCGGCAGCGGTGAACTGTTTGGAGACGGAGCCCATGTAGAAGACGGACTGCGAGGAAAGCGGTACGCCAAGTTCGAGGCTGGCCGTTCCGTAGCCTTTGCGATAGATGAAATTTCCGTCGCGAATGACGCCGAGGGAGCAGCCGGGAGATTCGGGTTTGGCGAAGTTGGCGAAGATTTCGTCGATGGCTGGGGGAGTGGGGTCGTGAGCGAAGGCGGGGATGATGAAGAGAGCAAGGGCGGCAAATCGCATGAGAGGATCCTGGGGATCAATAGGAGTATAGTATGGGCGATGGAGCTGGTAGTTGGGGCTGCACAACGGTTTCGAACCAGATCCGCTTCCAAGTCGAGTCGCCCCTATCCTAAGTGGTCGATTTCATTCTTCAACTTCCAGGTACGACTCATCCTCCATCAGTTCCTCAAGTTCGCTCGTTGTGCGGGGTTTGCGCGCCCAATGCCGAATGTGAAGGATTCTCACCACGCCGCTCAATGGCGTTTCATAGGCAATGGCGTAGTAGATCTTGTAATTCCGCCTCCCCCGCCATATAGCAGGACCCGCACTTGCCCGCCAAGCTCTTCCGCCTCCGGGCGATTGCGCAACGGGCAGGCATTTCGCTGAGCGATCTAACACTCTTCATGATTCCGTTGAACCACTTTTCGACAACGGCCAAACTGCTGTTCTGCTGAATGTAATCGATTATCGAATCGACATCGTCGAGGGCCTGCGGCTCGATCTCAATTCGAAAAGCCATGCTTCTGGCGGAGCGACTCCTCCGCTTGCGCCAAGGGAATGCCCCCGCCGCGTTCAGCCTGCTCCATACCCCGCCGGATGGCGGCCAAAGTTTCGGCGCGCTCTAGGCGTTCCAGGAGGAGCTGATAGCTCTCGGCTTCCTGCACAATCAGTTCTGCCCGGCCGTTTACAGTCAAGACCAGCGGAGTCTTCTTGTCCTTCAACCGGCCGACATATTCTTTGATGTTTCGTTGAAACTCGGTAACGGAACGGACTTCGCGCAAATCGATCATGGGCGCCTCTCTCGTGCCTAAAGCAGGAAATTCCATGCTAGCAGTGCCCGGTCACATGGCGCGAATGCGGCCAAGCTCACCGCACCGGCCACCGCTAACAAGGGAAAGCGTTTGGGGCGCTTTCCTTGGCAAGCTGCCTCGAACGAAGCCGCATACGTCGCCACGTCCGACGGACGATCTTCCGGTTGATAACTGACCGCGCGCAACAAGATGTCGCCTGCCGCTCTCGGCAGTGCCTGGCAAATCTCCGATGGGCGAGGCAACTTCCGATCGCCACCCGTGTTGGCCACGTAAGGGTGAGTGCCCGTTATCATTTCGTAGGCGATGACGCCAAGCGACTACAGATCGGATGCCTGGCTGGCATTGCCAATCAATTGCTCGGGCGCAAGATAACCCAACGTTCCGCCGGCTACTGTGGTTGTCGCACCCGCCACAGGATTCTGAACGCGCGCCGTGCCAAAGTCGATCAGCTTGGCGCGCTCAAGTCCCGCATCGCTCGCCAGCATTATGTTTTCGGGTTTGAGGTCGCGATGCAGAACACCAGCCTTGTGGGCTGCGGTCAGAGTGCCGGCGATTTCGCCGATCAGCCGCCGAACTAATTCGAGCGGCAATGCGCCCGACTTGAGCCTTTGCCGTAAGGTTTCACCTTCCACATACTCCAGCACAATGAACTTGCCCAGTTCAGCACAGTCGCCTATATCGAGAATCGGGACAATGCCCGGATGCCGGAGTTCGGCAAGGGCTTGAAATTCACGCGTTAGGCTGCCGAAAAGCCGGGAAGCTTTTAGCACCAGCGGCTTGTTCAGAAGTTGCGTATCGCGGGCAAGGTAGACGACGTTTGCGGAAGTTCGGGCCAGCTCACGGACTAAGAAATAGCGGCCATTGATGCTCGCGCCCACCTTGGAAGCGCTGCTTTTGCCGCTTTCTAAGAAGGAATTCGGTACGGCTTCGAGCGTCCCAAGGAAGGCAGCCGCTTTGCGCCGCAGTTCGGGGTCGCTGGCACAGCGCGCCTCCACCGCCGCCGGCCGTTGGTCCGGCGGAAGATCGAGCGCACCGGCCGCGATCTTTCTAATCGATTGGGAGATAACGACCCAGCCAGACGCCGATGTTCTCTTCAGCGGGACTGGCGCGGCGCTGTCAAACACGCTCGTTCGCAGCGGTGCCGTTGACAATGACGGCCGTCTGAACAATGTCTACAACAGCAGCTTTCAAACTGGCGCCCTCCATCTCGCGCCAGGTACCTACTGGCTGCTATTGCAAAACTGTGACCCCGCCGCTGCCTGCAGCTAGGGCCTCAGCGCGAGCGATGGACCGGCGGAGCAGTTCCTAAACGGCAGCCAGGACGCCAGCAATTTTGGCACCCAATCGTTTACCCTAAGTGGCAGCTTCGTTGCTTCTCCTACCGGCGCGCCCGAGCCCGCAGGCCTGCTTCCCGTGGGAACTCTTTTCCTGGCCGCCGTGGCTCTCACGCGAAGGCATCGGCGTCCCGCTCCGAATTCCCCATTAGGATGAAGCTTGCACATTTTCCAGTTGCTTGCCCTCATCCTCCTACCGGCCGGAAACCTGCGGCTAGACCGCGGAATTGGAACGCCCGCCAAGCCAAAACTAGGAGACGCTCAGCCGACTTGCCGACAGTGGCCTCAGGCCCTCGTCGGCAATACCGCAAAGAACCACCGGTGCACGGTCGGGAAACTCCGCCACCAGCGAAAGACTTCCGCCCATGGCCTCGATCGTTTTTCGCAGCGTCGAGAGCAAAAGATCGCTGCGCTTTTCTAAGCGTGAAATGCTGTCCTGGGTGACACCAAGCGTCTTCGCCATCTTTACTTGTGTCAGCTTGCGCGCATGCCGCAGCTCGCGCAATGTCATTTCCTCGGCGTTCAACTCGGCCGCGCGCGCCTCCGCTTTCTTGCGCTTCGCTGGGCTAAGGCCCTTCATCTTGTCCCTCAACCTGATTGGCATGGCTATGCTCCTTTGCTCCTCACTCCTGAGAGATGCTCATCGAATCTTTCGTCAGCTATTGCTATCAACTGGCGGTAAAACCTTTTTTCGCCGCCGCCCGACTGTCTCCTGCGACCAGCAGGACCGCGTTGCGCTTGGGATCGAAAGCGAACGCCACGCGCCAGACGCCGCCCGCCGCATAAAAGCGCAATTCCTTCATATTCGCGTGACGCGAACCTTTGAGCGTATCCACGCGCGGCCGCCCCAGTTGTGGGCCGAACCGCTCCAACAAAAGGGCATGAGCGAGTAATTCATTCTGCGCGTCTTCCGGCAGCGCGTCGAACTCGGGATCGAAGTCCTTATGGAATTCAACTTCCCAATTCACTCTTGCAGTATGACATACACTTCATATGTTGTAAAGAACATATTTTACACCAGACCGCAACCCGTTAGGCTGTAAAGCCCTTCAAAGATGCGGTAACGCGATCAGCGAATTTCGGCCCCGGCCTTCGGAGTCTTCAAGCATTTCCGTCACCGTCCATTCGCACGATTCAGGAAATACATCCAGCGCCAGCCCAGTCTCCTCCGCCGCCTCAATGCGGGCATGCTTATAGGCCTTCCTCAGAAGACGCGGCAGATCCGGCCGCAGACTCGGGCTTTCCTGCAAATACTCTTCCACGTCGTCGCGTTGCACGTTGATGCTTGCCCGCCAACTTGGCGTCTGCTTTTCCGGTTGATAGCGGATCTTCAGCATGTGCAGCACGAGCACTTTAAGCGCATTGGTCATTCCACGCCTCTCCGATTTGCTCAAGTCTCTCACTTCATCTGCCAGCGCCGCGCGGTCGATATCTTGAAAACGTCCATCCTCGATCGCTTGCGCCGTGTCTTCGGCCCAGCCGGCGTAGTCGGTGGTGTACGATCTGTGCAACGTTGGTGTTCTGCTGGTTTCTGCCACGCCCGTCCCTTTCCTTTCATTGTGCGCCAAGCCGCCTCATCTACTGCTCGAAATTCCAGTCACAAGTTTGGGGAAAAACGGCAAAATATTTTTAAGTCCAACTATCCCAACCATTTACCAGCTTTTTCTCTCCCTGAAAAACGGCCTTTGCGTACAGTCGACTTTTCCCCTTGCAGTATTTTGCGGGCAGAAAGAGCCCATTAGGCGCGCCGTTTACTCGCCTGCGGGCTTTTCAATTTCTCTAAGCAAGGATCAACTCCATATGAACCGCAAAGAACGCCGTGCCGCCGCGCACAAAGATCGCAAGCTCGCTCGCAAAGCTGGCTTCCCCGCCCCGCAACCAAAATCAGAGCCAGTTCCGGTCGCTCCGGTCGTCGTTCCGGAAACTCAAAAGCCGGCCAATCCTATCTCCGCCGCGCAACTCACCGCCAACCGCGCCAACGCGCAGTTGTCAACAGGCCCGAAAACCGAAATCGGCCGCGCCGTCTCCTCCCAAAACCGCACCACCCACCGCCTCGCCCGTCACAACCGAACCTTTATCCTCCTTTCGACCGAAGACCCCGATGGCTTCGAAGCGCTAAAAGCCTTGCTGGCCGCCGAACATCAACCCTCCACCGAAACCGAATCCATCTTAATCAACAGCATGGCCGAATCGCACTGGCTCGCCAATCGCGCCCAAACCCTCCAAAACACCTGCTTCGACCCGCAAACCGGCCAAATCACCGATGCCGCGCTCTTTTCGCTCTACCTCCGCTACCAGACCACCCACACCCGCGCTTTCCACAAATGCCTCAATGACCTCGTAAAGCTAAGATCCGAAAGACGCAAAACCGAAAATGGCTTCCAAGCGCAAGAACGCAAAAACGAGGAACTCCGCCTCCAAAATGAGCGCCACGAAATGAAAAAAGAACACCACGAATGGGACATACACCTCAAAAACGCCCAACTTTGTCACCGCGCCTGCGAAAACGTCCTGGCAAACTTCAAGGCCACCCGCGAGAATCCCAACTTCGAAGCGCAATACATCGCCGAAGTCGACCGGCTTCTCGAAAATGATCGCCCGGAGTTCGCCAAACCCGCCGCGTAGCGGCATAACAGTAAGCTGTAAGGATGCCGGATGCATTTCGTTTAGATGGAAAAATCGCGCTTGTTACGGGCGGTGCCAGCGGAATCGGCGAGGCCACGTCGCGGGTCTTTGCGGAAGCCGGCGCGCACGTGATCATTGTCGATGTCGACCTAGCGCGCGCGGAGTCGCTCGCAGGTTCATTACCCAACGCCTCGGCCAAACGCTGCGATATCACGAATGAGATCGAGGTCCATCACTTGTTTGCCGGCGTTCCAGCACTCGATATTTTGTTCAATTGCGCCGGGATTGGTCTGGTGGGAAACGTCGAAGAAACCGAACTGGGCGATTTCCAGCGGCTGTTTCGGGTGAATGTGGAAGGAACGTACTTGATGACGAAGGCCGCGCTACCGCTACTCAAGAGGGTAAGGGGGTCGGTGCTGAATATGGGATCGGTGGCCGGACTGGTGGGGGTGAAGCGGCGCTTCGCCTATTGCGCGACAAAAGGCGCCATCACCGCCCTGACCAAGCAGCTAGCCGTGGATTATCCCGTAGAGATTAGGGCGAATTGTATCGCACCGGGTACCGTAGACTCGCCGTTCGTAGAAGCTTACTTAGAAAAATATCATCAAAATGAGAAGGAAAAGGTGCGCGGGGAACTAAATCAAAGGCAGCCGCTGGGCAGGCTGGGCCGGCCTGATGAAATTGCGAAATTAGCGCTGTATGTTTGTTCGGAAGCAGCCGATTTTATGAATGGATCGATAATTACGATAGATGGTGGTTGGACCGCCGCGTAGTCCGTAAGGGCAGCCATTAAGGAAGCTTAAACTTTGCCGCAAATCTTGCATTGACGGGGTGTGCGGTTGTTCTTTAACATATAAGTAACGTTGATCGGGGTATTGGATAAAACTCCGGGCCGGCGTTTGGTGATAACGTGGGTGAGGACTCCCTTAGCTTTAACGGTTAAGAAGGGGAAGTAATTTTCGAATGTTGCAGCTTAATATCGAAGAACGGGGTCGAACAATGGGCCAATGGATAGGCGGAAGAGCCTTAGCGATCCTTCTGCTCCTGATGGTCTGTTTGTTTGCGAAGCCGACGTCGGCCTCAGCGGCGGCGACCGTCCCCATCACCACGAAGAAGCACGTTTTGCACAAGAAGATTGTTGCTCATGGCAAAAGATCGGTGCACGCAAGGGTAGCGTCCCAGTCGCGGACTCGAGCAGGAATTGTACTAACCCGAACGTCGGTTCGACGGCGGGGGCGGCATCGCGTGTTCTTCAATCCTTGGACTGAGCCGACATTCGCCGATTCCACGATTGGCGACAACATTGAAGGCGACGACTTAGTGATTCGCAAAGCGGCGGCGGATGCGCTGGGGCGCTATAACGGCACCGTCGTGGTGGCCGATCCACAAAGCGGCCGCATTCTTTCCATTGTGAATCAGAAGCTGGCTTTGAAGGGCGCCTTTCAACCTTGTTCAACGGTGAAAGTAATCGTCTCTTTCGCGGCGCTGCGCGAAGAAATTGTTAAGGCCGACACTCCCGTTAAATTGTCCCGCCGCTATTCGCTCGATATGACGACCGCGTTAGCCCGATCAGTGAACAGCTATTTTGCGCACCTGGGCGAGCAACTGGGTTTTGAGCGAGTGGAAGAATATGCCAAATTATTTGGTTTAGGCGAGAAGGCGGGC
>Ga0302140_10007337_pt1 | contig 13784 bp, 10 predicted proteins | sample I_Bog_E1_1_FD_202095 | JGI IMG/M metagenome (GOLD analysis project Ga0302140, IMG submission 202095) | Peat permafrost microbial communities from Stordalen Mire near Abisko, Sweden - I_Bog_E1_1 | ecosystem: Environmental > Terrestrial > Soil > Wetlands > Peat | place: Sweden: Abisko, Stordalen...
CCGGCTTCAGTCACCATGCTGAGATCGCGCGGTTGAAGTTCGAAGTGAACCTTCTGTGAACCTCCTGCTTCGAGATGGACACGTTGGAAGGCACGCAATGCCCGCAACGGGGCGCCGGGAACACTGGGGAATTCGAGATAGAGCTGGGCTACCTCATCTCCTGCCTTTTTTCCTGTATTAGTGACCGTAACATCGAAGGGGACGGGGCTGCCTGCCGATACCGCATTGGTTGGGCCTGTAAGTCCGCTATAGGAGAAGGTTGTGTAACTCAGCCCATAGCCAAACGGATAGAGCGGAGTTCCCTGGAAGTACCTATAAGTGCGGCCCTTCATTGCGTAGTCTTCAAAAGCCGGCAACTGGCTAACATCCTTGTAGAAAGTTACCGGAAGTCGGCCTGCTGGATTGTTCTTTCCAGAGAGAGTTTCAGCCACTGCCGCGCCGCCTTCTTCGCCGGGATAGAACGCATCGAGAATGGCGTTTGCATGTGCCTGCGCCCAGTTGACACCGAGCGCGCTTCCGTTGGTCAGTACCACTACAACAGGCTTGCCCGCGGCGGCCACGGCCTCGAGAAGCTCTTCTTCCGGCTTGGGCAAATCGAGCGAAGTGCGGTCTCCACCCTTGAAGCCTTCTTCGCTGACCTGCATCTCTTCGCCTTCAAGTTCGCTGGTGATACCGACAACAGCAACGACCACATCGGCACTCTTCGCTGCGTCAATGGCGGCCTGCTGCGGCTTCAGGTCTACCTTTGACCAGACCAGCTTTGCGATAAGTTCATCGGCTCCGAATCCAAACGCATATTCCACATGCAGTTTCGCTGGCTTGCCGCCTTCAAGATGCACGCGGCCGAGCTTGGCTTCCTTGCCGGTGCCTCCGTAGGACGAAGTTACGTTGTTGCCGTCGAGTTGCATGCGGAAGAAACCGGAAGCCATGAGGCCGAGGTTGTAGTCCCCGGTCTCAGGGGCCGTCAGCATTCCGTCCCAGCGAATGGCGAGGGGCTTGAGCGTTGCCGCTTCGGCAGGCAGTCTGCTGGAAGAGGCATCGATATTGGCCTCTACGCGCTCCGCGACCGGCTTCGAAGCTGAGGGATTGTTGAGGTTCGACATATCGAGCTTGGAGTAACTCGCCTTAATGCCGGGTTGACCATCTGTGGTGAGCGCAGAGGACGGCACTTGCACGGCATCATTGCCGAGGAACTGGGTGCCGGCGACATATTTGATGGTTGCACCGCCAAATTCCTTGCGAATACCTTCAAGTATTGAGACCGTGTGGCTCGGCGTGCCGTTGTAGTTGCCAAGCAGGACCTTGGTTTGATCGGCAAGCGGGCCGATGACGGCGATTTTGATCCCGGATGTTTTCAGCGGCAAAACTCCGTCGTTTTTGAGCAGAACCATGGACTCGTTGGCGAGCTTGCGGGCCATGGCACGATGCTCGGCGGAGTCCAGCAGCTTCTCGTCGATCTTGTTGTAGGGCACCATCTCGGGTGGGTCGAACATGCCCAGCTTCATGCGCGCGGTGAACAGGCGCGTCACAGCGGTGTCGATCTCGCTCTCTTTCAGGTAGCCTTGGTTGACGGCGTCCAGGTAGGGCTTGTAGTCGTGGTCGTCGTTGACCTTGAAGGTGAAGTCGACGCACTCGTTATCCATGCCGCGGCGCAGGCTCACGGCTGAAGACTCGGCCTGGGTCGAGTTGAATTTGTGGCCGGCGTGAATGTCGAGGACGGCACCGCAATCGGAGACAACGTAGCCCTGGAAGCCCCACCAGCCGCGCAGTTCATTCTGAAGCAGGAACTCGTTGGCGCAGGCAGGCTGGCCGTTGATGCTGTTGTAGGCGCACATCACTGAGTCAGCTTTGCCCTCGGTGACGGCGGCGCGGAAAGCGGGCAGATAGGTGTCAACTTCATCGTGCTTGCTGATGGGGACGTCGGCGGTGTGGCGCGTTGGCTCGGGGCCGCTGTGCACGGCGAAGTGCTTGGGCGTGGAGATGACGCGGTAGTAGCGGGCATCGTCCCCTTGCATACCGGTGACAAAGGCCACACCCATGCGCGCGGTTAGGAATGGGTCTTCGCCGTAGGTTTCCTGACCGCGGCCCCAGCGGGGATCGCGAAAGATGTTGATATTGGGCGCCCAGAAATCGAGACCTTCGAAGATGTTGCTATGACCAGCGCGTACGGCCTGTACATGCTTGATGCGGCCCTCGGTGCCAATGACGATGGCCATCTGATGAATGGCGCTGGGATCGAAGGTGGCGCCGAGGCCGATGGGCTCAGGAAACTCGGTGGTTCCGTTGGTGGCAACGCCGTGGAGAGATTCGCTCCACCAGTCGTACGCGGGTATGTTGAGCCGGGGAATGGCGCGGGCCTGGTTCACGAGCTGCGTGGCCTTCTCTTCCAGCGTCATCCGTTGCACCAGGTCGGCTGCGCGCAGTTCAGGCGGCAGGCTGGGGTCGAGGTACGCGGGCTTCGGTGCTTCCTGTGCTGCGGATGTGCAGCACGCTGCGCACAAAGTCAACGCGAGCGCTACAACTTTCAATCCAGGTCTATTCATCGCTTCCCTCTTTCAGTGACTTGTTGCCAACGCGAATTCTCGTTGCCGAAAAATCCGCACCAATTCCTCGGAAGCCAACCCTAAAGGGCGCGGGAGACTACTGTCAAGGGAGGGGAACTTTGGAAATTGTCTATTGGAAAATCGCTTTAGTTTCGAACAGCGAGAGCCCGAGGATAAGTCATATGCGGAAGGCCGTACTCTATTGGAAGGAGACGGAGATGACGTTCAGGGGGTTGGAGTGGCTTTTCCCGGTCGTCGTTACTCTTCACAATGCGGAAGAAGCCATTTGGTTTCCGGGCTGGTCGAAACGGGCCGGGCGTTGGCACGCATCCGTTACTCCTGGGACCTTTCGGTTTGCCGCGACGGCTCTGAGTTTGCTGGCCTTCGCCGCCACCTGTCTGAGTGAGAAATCAGGCAAACAGACAGTCTGGACGTACCTGGCTTTCGGATATATCGCTGCGATGTTAGTCAACGTCCTTATTCCACACGTTGCAGCGACCATCGTGTTGCGCGGCTATGTTCCTGGAGTCGTAACTGCCGTGGTCTTAAACCTGCCAGTATTAACTCTGTTGGTTTTGGGTGCGCTAAGGGAGGGATATGTCTCGGGCTGGAAGGCTGTGGGGTTCGGTGTGGGTGTAGCGGGAGTCCTGGTCGTCTCGATTCCGACACTGTTCAAGCTGGGAAAGCTTCTGAATTTATGAGGCGTATCAGGCGCTGGGCGCGAAGAAATCTTCGAGCCCGGCGCGGACGGCGTGGGCGGCCATGGAGGATTGGATTTCCAATGCGAGTGCCAGCGCGTTGCGGCCTTGTTGCGCTGTGACGCGCGGCTGCTGGCGGGTGCGGACTGAATCCAGGAACGATTCGACCTCAAGCCGCAGCGGTTCGCCGGGAGTGACGGTTGGCTTGTCGAAGGAAAGCCCGGGCGCGGGACCTTTGGGCGCGGTGAACTGGGCAACCAGGGCTGGATCGATGTTTGCCGATGCGGCGAATTTGGCGATGAGGGCTGGGTCGATTTTTCCGGCAGCGAGATCGACGGCGATTTGTGGCGGGATGAGCGCTGCTATGTGGGGCGGCAACAAGGTGAGCGGGTTGGGCGCCGCGCCTGACTCGGCGTCAATGCGAATGACCAGCAGGTCCTGCCTGGCGTAGTCGATCGAAACATATTGGCGCGGCTCGAAGAAGCGGAGCTTGCGGACTCGTTCCGTAGAGACACGCGATGCTGTGAAGTTGGCCACGCAGCCGGATTCGAACTCAACACGGACATTGGCTATGTCTACCTTGGGCGAGAGAATCGGCAGGCCGACGGCGCGCACCTCGCGGACTTCGGACTTGGCAAAGGTGAGCACGATGTCGAGGTCGTGAATCATCAGATCGAGCACTACATCGACATCGAGGGCGCGGGGCGTGAAGATCGATAGCCGATGCGCTTCGAAAAACATGGGGCGGCGCAGTTTTGGTTCGACGGCGAGAACGGCGGGGTTGAATCGCTCCAGATGGCCGGGCTGCAGGATGCGGTTGCCTTTGGCGGCGCGGGCGATTAGGTCATCGGCCTCGGAGAGTGAGGCGGCCAGCGGCTTTTCTACCAAGAGATCGAGGCCGGCATCGAGGAGCGGCGACGCAACGGCGTGGTGGTGGACGGTGGGGACGGCTAACGTGGCTGCGTCGAGCTTGAGGCCGGCAGAGAGTAGCTCATCCACCGAGGCGAAAACGGGGATGGAGTATTTGGCGGCTGTCTCCGCGGCTCGGGGCGCGTCGGGCTCGATGGCTGCGACCAGGGCGACACCGAGACCGGCAATTTCCAGCTCACGATAGACACGGAGATGGTTGCGGCCAAAAGCGCCTGCCCCGGCAACGGCTACACGAAGGATGGGCTCGCCAGCTATTTTGTTACCCCTGGCGCCGGCTCCTTGGCTTCCACGGCCTTGAGGCAGCGGCTATAGAGTTCGAGCAGTTGGGTGACGTGTTCCTCGGGCTTGGGTGCGGAGGCGCTGCTAAAGCCGGTTGAGCCAACGGCAGGGCGGCCGACTCCGGCTGTGGCGGCTACGAATTTAAGAAGGTCGAGAGCGATGTCTTCATTGCGGCGGGCGCCTAGGCCTGCGCTGGTGAGTGCGTCCATTTGCGAAAGTCTCCAACAGGGATGCTAGCAGAAAGGGGGCTTATGCGGCCTCTGGAACAGTCTGTGCGCAGGGCAATCGCCGGTAAAAATGCGGGCGTGGACGCACGCGCGACAGCCGGTCTGGAGACCGCGCTACCCTTAAAAGAGGGACTGACTGTTTTCCGTTTTCGGACAGTCGCCTCCGATTCTGAACATGGGGTTCAGGCTCGGAACCAAGCGAAGTCGCGCTGTGATTGAACTATGTTGATGTTCGCAACCAGCGGAAGTGGCGGCCGAGATTGCTCTTTCTACGCTGCTGCTTGTGGGCACAGGATTGTTATTCCACACGCTCTGGAATCTGGAGACGTCGCGACTTGGGTTTGAGACGGCATCAATGGATAACCGCTCCATCAATTATTTAAACTGATCGCTCGAAGGCTATGCGCGCTCAATATCATTTCCGAAATTCAGCAAAGGGGCTTTGCGCGTGGGATGTGCGCAGGCTCGTCCAGCTTTCGAGCGCCCTTATTCCCGGGCGCCTCCCCTTGTCGGCGATCCGAGAACTTGATGAGCCCTATTGGACGAGCGGACCGAACCAGCGCATGACTTGCCGCCAGGTGGTCGAACACGCACAGTTGATGCTCGACTGCGACCTTGCATTTCCCATCATTCTGTCCAGTGATGGTCGTGTAATGGATGGAATGCACCGGATCTGCAAGGCCCTGCTCGAAGGACGTGGCGAAATCGAGGCGGTCCGCTTTGTCGATGATCCGGAGCCCGACTACATCGGAGTGCAACCCGACGATCTGCCGTATTGAATTTGGAAGGACGTCGGCTACTCCCGCACACTGATCCCCAGCGCCTTCATTTTCCTATAAAGATGACTACGCTCGAGCCCCAGCAACTCCGCCGCGTGGCTCACGTTGTTACGAGCCTCTTCAATCTTCTTCAGGATGTACTCCCGCTCGTAAGCGTCGCGCGCCTGTTGCAGCGACGAAAACTCCTCAGTAGACCGTGAGCCTGCCTTATGCGTCAGCGGCGGCAGATGCTTGCGCTCGATGCGCAGCACGCGGGGATTCAGGATCATCACGCGCTCAATCACGTTCTTCAACTCGCGCACATTGCCCGGCCAGTGATATGCGGCCAGCGTGGTCAGCGCGTCTTCGTGAATCTCCATGCGCGGCCGTCCGTACTGGCGGCCAAATTCGGCCAGAAACTCCTTCGCCAGAGGCGGAATATCCTGCTTGCGTTCGCGGAGCGGCGGCACGCCAAAAGGAACCACATTGAGCCGATAAAAAAGATCCTCGCGAAAATTCCCCTTGGCAATTTCCTCTTCCAGATCTTTGTTTGTTGCCGCGATGAGCCGCACATCCACGCGTAACGGCTGCGTCCCACCGACCGGCGTGAAGAGTTGATCGTCCAGCGCAGACAGCACCTTAGCCTGCGTCTTCAGGCTCATATCGCCCACTTCGTCGAGAAAAAGTGTCCCCCCATCGGCGCGTTCCAAGGTGCCGCGCTGCTCCACCGGTCCGCCCGGCTGCGCTCCATGGCGATAGCCGAACAGCTCCGCCTCAATGTGCGCCTCAGGAATAGCCGCGCAGTTCAGCTCGACAAACACGCTATCCCGCCGCAGGCTCTCTGCATGAATGGCGCGGGCAATCAGTTCTTTCCCGGTCCCCGACTCACCGTAGATCAGCACCCGTCCATTGGTCGGCGCCATCAGGCGGATTTGCTGCCGCAACGCCTTCACCGGCACGCTTTCCCCGGTGAGCACCGAACCCAGATTGAACTGCCGTTTGAACTCCAGGTTTTCCGTGCGCAGCCGGCGTGCTTCTACAGCATTCTTCAAGACAATAAGGGTACGATCCAACGAAAGAGGCTTCTCAAGGAAGTCGTAAGCGCCCAACTTGGTGGCCTTCACAGCGGTCTCAATCGTGCCGTGGCCGCTGATGATAACCACTTCAGGCCGCATCTCGACAGCCAACTGATGCATTTCCCCTAACACATCCAGCCCATCGCGATCGGGCAGCCAGATATCCAGCAGAACCACGTCGTAGGGCGCATCCTGCAGCAGAACCAAGGCCTCGGTCGCGGTGGCTGCCGTGGCCACTCCGTAGCCCTCTTCGCGCAGAATCTCTTCAAGAGAATTGCGAATCTCAGCTTCGTCGTCCACCACCAGAATGTGATTCATGAGGACAGGCCCTTGGCGATTGCTTCGGATACACCTTCCAGAACGGCCTGTGCCCCTCCACCCAGTTCCATCAGAGGCAAACGCAGCAGAAAGCGCGCACCCTTGGGACTATTCGATTCGGCGCGCAAGCTGCCGCCGTGCTCCTGCACAATCTTTGCCGCAATGGACAGTCCCAGCCCGGTTCCCCGGCTCTTGGTCGAATAGAAAGGCAGAAACAGGCGCTCCCTGATCTCATCGGTCAACCCGTGGCCGGTATCTGAAACCATCACCTCAACCGAGCCGCCGTCCTCACTTAGAGAACTGTGAATCCCCAACACGCGCAACAGGCTGCCCTGCATAGCTTCGGCGGCGTTGTCGATCAGATTGGCCAGAGCGCGCCGAATGCTCTCTGGATCGGCCACGACCTCCGGCAAGCCCGGCTCGAGATCCCACTGAACGGTAATCCCGTCGAGCCTGCCGGCAAACAAAGCCATTGCCTCCTCGACCACGCGGTTCAGGTCGCAGCTTCGAGGCTGCGGAGCGGGAAACTGCGCCAGCGCCGAGAACTGGTCGACAAGTGTACGCAGAGTTCCCACGCATCCCAGAATCACCTCACTGCATTTGCGAATCACTTGCCACGAGTCCGGCTTGCCGCGCTCGACGTAGCGGCCGATCCGTTCCGCAGAAAGCGCGATGGGTGTCAGCGGATTCTTGATCTCATGCGCCACACGCTGCGCCACTTCCTTCCACGCCAGTTGCCGCTGCGCCCTCAGCAACTCGGTCATGTCTTCCACGACGAGAACCGTACCTTGTTTTCCATGCGTCAGTTCAAGCCGCGCGCTGGTCACGCCCAGATGAATAGTTCGCCCGCGCGCATGCATCTCAACCTCGGTGGATGCCGCGCCCATGCGCAGACCCCGGCGGATCACACCTGCCAGATCGTCCCAGCACTCCGCTGGTAGCAGCGCCTGGATTCTCTCCCCAGCCAGGCTCACATCCTCATTGCGCCCCATCAACCCTGCAAAAGCGCGATTCGACTGAAGCACCACTCCAGATCCATCCAACGTGACTACTCCGCTGGGGATCGTCTCCACAATCGTCTCCAGTTCCCTGCGACGTTCTTCAATGGCCAGATTGGCAGCGGTCAGTTGTCCCGATGAACTCTCGGCGAGAGAGCGGCTCGTCTCCAGATCGGCCGCCATATGGTTGAATGCACGAACCAGGTCGCCCATCTCTCCTGTCGCCAGCAGGCGGACGCGGTGGTCATACTTGCCGTCTGCGATTTCATCCATGGCGTCGGCCAGCGCCTCCACAGGGCGGGTAATCTGCTTGGACAAGAACAGCGCCAGCCACACGCTGGAGAAGAACACAAAAACGGTAATTACCAACAGCAGAAGGATAAGGAATCTGCGCAGGCTATTGCGGGAGCGGAACAGTTGCCAGTACTCGTCCGCACCGGCACGGATGCGCGTCACCGTCTGGCTGAGGCCTTTCGGCATTGGCAGCGCCACCACCACTACTTTCCCTGAAGCAGTGGCCGACATGCCCAGTGCATACTCCTGTCCGCCGACACCGAACACCGCTTCATCGCCTCTCTGCGCGGCGGAAAGCAGGTTGGCGGAAAGCAACCCGTGCAGGGGTACAGCAGCGCCTAGACTGCCCTCTTCATTCTTTTCCGGGAGCCACGGGAACAGGCTGGCCTGACTCAACTCCGGAGGCGCTTGAAAACTTGCAACCTTGTGCAGGTCCTTTCCGTAAACAACGGCAAAGCCTCCGGCCAGGGTTATCCGATGCGTGCCCAACTCATCCTGCAACGCCGCAAGATCCTTGTCCGGGGCTCCCGATGCAGCAATCGACTCCGCCTCCACCCGCGCATTGTCGGTAACGTATTGGGCGAGTTCCAGCACCACTCTGGTCGAATCCTCGCGCAACTCTGACGTATTCGGCGAGAACCATCTGTCGATGGACCGATTCATTACGAAAAAACTGAACAGGAACATGCAGACCGCAGGCGTGACAGCGATCAACGTCGCACCCAGCACCATGCGTGTGCGCAACCGAGCGCCCAATGCGCTGCTTGTCTGGCCCACATAGAGCTTGAGGATGTTCCTCAGCAGCAGCATCAGCAGCAAGAGCAGCAGCAAGAAGACCACAACCGTGAGCCCTGTAAACGCAAGCGTCTCGCCCGATGTCTCCGGCGTCAGAAACCGGACACTGGAAGTGTTGAACCATTGCAGCGCGCCCAGCAAAGCGAAGAACAGGACCACTCCGCCCGCAAGCAGAGTTACAGACCGCCGCCGTGGATCGCCCCAGAAGGACATGCGCCGATTATAGAGCGATTCAGGGCGATTCGGCCTCTATCGTATTGTGTCCGTAGAAAGAGTTGTTGGCCGAAAGGTAATTTTCGAATCGGCGACCATCCGACCGGGACGAACAATGCGTACCCATCCATGCCAGAGCAATGATTACAAGCGGCGCATAGCTGACGCCGCCATTATGAGAAGTACGAACGCTAGAACCCACGATAGAAGCATCAGTGGACCCAGTCCCATGTGGGCCAGCGCAAGATGGCCGTCGCGTGGAACGGCTAGATACCCGATCTAAAGCGCGACCCAGGGGTAGGCAACCACAAGAGCAGCAATCATAAAACGCTGTCGTGCTTCCAATTTCATTGCCCAACCCAGGAGGCCAACCGCCGAGATAAGCGTTCCCAACATTGCGGCTGCAATCAGATAACCGTCATGATCGCCCACGAAGTCGAATCTGAGGCTGGCAAAGAGCGTAATGAGACTGATGCTGATCAGGGCCACTCCGGTGGCGGCGGTTATCTTCCAAGCGACCATCACGAGCGACCCTCTCGCCGCGATTTTACTATCCAGCCGAGGTTATGCCTAAATCACCGGCTACCCGGAAGTTGCTTGTTGATGAACACCCGGGATGTCATCGTACCGCGAGGCCATCCTGCCCCGAGACTCAGATCTGCGAGCACCCAAGCGGACTCAAAATCAAATTCGTAATGTTAGTCACGATCTGATCGTAAGCAAATCGAGGGCTCGAAGAGAGCTTCTTCCAATTCGGATCGTCGCGGAACAGATCCCACTTCGCTTCCAACTCAGCCTGGTCGGCAAAGCTCAGCATATAGGTCAGATTCGGCGTCCGCGAGCCAATCAGCGTATCGCCAAAAAACACCGGATGAAAACCCGCCTTGAGGAAGATCTCAAACTCGCCCGAGTGGAACATCTCCACCTTGCGCACATGATCTCCATTGCTCGGGCTTTCATACGTGCGCAGTTGAAAAATGCGCTTGCCCTTGGTCGCTGCTGAGGCCGGCGGCGTGACCTTCGGCCAGCCGGTGAAAGCAACCAACAGTGAGCTCTCGATGCGTTCATAAGCAGGCGCAGCCGCGGTTGCCGTCCAGAACGGCTCCGCCGCTTTCAGGAACGCCGCATCTTCGACAAGGCGCAGATCGAGGTCGGCAAGAGCTTGCACGGACCCCGGAATCAGCAGATAGAAAACCGGCGTTTCAGGTCCGATATCCACGCGAAATGCGCCCACCGGGCCGATTCCCATCCGCGTCAGCGCTGGAATCAACGCGTCGCCGAAGTAGCTCTCCGTAAGCTTGGTCTGCGGCCCGTTTTGCAGACTGTAGCGGCGAAGTTGGTAGTATTCGCGGCCTGATAACGCAGGGCTCGCCTGTGCCCTGACCTCGCCGGACAATGCCAAAGCCGATGCCGCAACCGATGATGCTAAAAACTGACGCCGTTCCACGTTACCTCCAAGTGAAGCCTCATTCTAATACGAATGGCGCGCAGAGAGAGTGAACGGCACTCGGCAACGCATGCACCTTTCACCTTGACACTTCTGTCCTCCCACGCTGAAGATGTTGCTGAACTTGATGCAATGTTCGACCTCTGCGGCCACAACAGCCCAGATATATCTAGGAGGATTCTTGGCAAGCCCCGCTATTATCCGCATTGCTCTCGTCGTTTGCTTGACGCTTCCTTTCGTACACGCACAAGCCCAGGATTCGGACGTCCAAAAGCGGCCGGAGCCTCCCGCAAAGCGCCTGGTCGCGGACTACGACTCCGGCAGCAAGTTTAACGATCCCCCCTATACCGCTGCCCAGATTCCCTATTCCAAAATCACACACATCATCCACTCGGGCGTGGGCTTTGACGCCGATGGAAATCTGCAGGTGCCGGACCAATTCATCGAACCCGAGTTAATTCCCCACGCCCACGCCGCCGGGACGAAAGTCATGCTGCTCATTGGCGGGGATGTCACTGGCCTTGAAGCCAATCCCAGCGCCGTTCCCGTCCTGGTCAAGAGCCTGAAAGCCTTCGTTACGAAGTACGACTACGACGGACTCGACCTCGACTGGGAGTATCCCGCAACCACCGAAGACGGCGACTTCCTGCTCGCGCTCGAGACGGCATTTCGAAAGGCCTTCCCGAGTCCGCGCTACCTGCTCTCGATTGACGTTGCTCCGTGGGGTGGATCTGCCTACAACGTGCCCGAGGTCAAGAAGGTCATCGACTGGTTCAACATTATGACCTACGATTGCGCAGGCCCATGGACGGCTTACGGCGAGCTCAATTCGCCTATCTTCTGGGATAACGCCGATCCGGCGCCTTACGAATGCCAGCCAGGAGGTAGCGATCAGGAATCGGCCGAAATCTTCCTTGCCCAGGCACCTGCCTCGCAACTCAACCAGGGTACCCCATTTTACGGCTACGAATACACCAACATAAATCAGCTCTTCGGCCTCTGCCCCAATTCCGCCACTACACCGGATGGAGAGTGCGACGACGCTGTGCTGACGGTCAACTATGGTACAAACGTCAAGCCGCTGATCAACAAGCACGGCTGGGTCAGCCATCGCGATCCGGTTGCCCTGGTTCCTTACCTGCTGAGGAAGAACGGCTCACCCGGCTTCATTACCTACGACGATCCGCTCTCCACATACACGCGGGTCCTCTATTCGGACTGGGTTCAGAAATTGGGGGGAACTTTCATGTGGTCGCTCGATGAGGACTACGACGGCCATTCGCAAGACCTGCTCGATGCAATGTATCAGGCGACTCATCTTCAACTGTTGGGGGATGAGAGCCAATAAGATCTCTGCGAACCAGGCAGAGGCCGTTCAAGCAACGGTTTTCGAACCAGCTCGCCATGAACAAGAAATCCGGTTGAGTAAATTCAGCGAGTTAGCCGTGGCTTCGCTGCGATAGCAAGTCAGCGAGTCAGCGACGGACCCAATCTCCGACATCTGTTCATTTCAACCGTAGCTCGACGCAGCGAGTCGGGCTGCTCCTAAGCAATCACGGTCGCTGGCGCTGTCCACTCACGGCTCTGGCTTTCGGCAACGCCGCGATGGGTCAAAGTCCCAAGCCATGTGTTCAGGCCTTCAGCCAGACCCGGATCAAGCTTGAGCGCTTCACGTGCACCGAGGTTCGCCAGCCTTAGCAGATAAGGAAATGTTGAGTTAGTCAGCGCTAGCGTCGAGGTATGCGGCACCGCGCCCGGCATGTTGGTTACGCAGTAGTGCACCACGCCATCAACCTTATAACTTGGGTTGGAGTGGGAAGTTGGCCGCGCCGTCTCAACGCATCCGCCTTGATCGATGGCAACATCCACAATTACCGCGCCCTTTTTCATGTTGGACACCATGGCTTTGGTCACGATCTTGGGTGCCGTGGCTCCTGGAATGAGCACGCCACCGATGACCAAATCCGCTTCCCTTGTGGATTGCGCCACGTTGTAACTGTTCGATGCGAGGGTATAGAGTCGACCGCCAAAAATGTCGTCAAGCTCGCGCAGGCGATTCATGCTCACGTCAACCAAGGTCACCTTAGCGCCGAATCCCAGCGCGATTTTGGCTGCGTTGGTGCCAACCACCCCGCCGCCGATAATGGTGACATTGGCCGGCGCAACTCCGGGCACACCACCGAGCAGAATTCCGCGTCCACCGCGTTCCTTCTCCAGATAAGTCGCACCTACCTGGACGCTCATGCGACCTGCAACTTCGCTCATGGGCGTCAGCAGCGGCAGAGTGTTCTGGCGGTCGCGCACTGTTTCATACGCAATGCCAATGACCTTCTTTTTCAGCAACTCGTCCGTAAGACCGGGCAATGGAGCGAGGTGGAGATAAGTAAAAAGCACCAGCCCATCCCGAAAGAAAACATATTCGCTCTCAACTGGCTCCTTCACCTTAACGACCAGATCGGCTTTCCCCCATGCGTAGCCGGCCTCACCCACAATCTCAGCGCCAGCATTCTGGTACTCCGCGTCGTCAAAGCTGGACTGCTCGCCGGCATGCGTCTCGACCAGCACCGTGTGTCCAGCTTCGGTAAGAGCTTTTACGCCTGCTGGAGTGACGGCCACACGGGCCTCGTTGTCCTTGATCTCCTTGGGAACACCAATGATCATTGCTGAGTCTCCTTGCCTGTTTGGTTGGATGCCGTACGGGGTGGCTTGGCTTCTGCAGAATGCCCGGCGCCGACTCTATCTTCCTTGGGGAGGGCTGCCCGGCGCCGGGCGCACTTAATTGAGTGAACTGCCAAGAATCCTACGGCGAAAGCTGCTTCCAATGTGTGCAAACTTCGTGATAAAAGAGCTTTATGGGAACGAAACGTGACAAAAACTCAGGTTCTGCGCAAGATTCAAGCTCACTGTCCGTAGATACTGCGCCAAAATATGCGTCGAGCCCGGGAATGACAGATCTCGACGAGCTGGACGAAGCCATTCTGCATCATCTGGAGCGACACGGCCGGGCCACCAACTATGAAGTTGGCGAAGCAGTTGGACTCTCTGCTTCCGCAGCCTCGCGCCGCATTCTGGCGCTGGAATCCGCTGGAGCCATCCGTGGTTATCGGGCGCAAATAGACGATCGTCTGCTTGGCAAGCGCATGACGGTCTTTATCCGCGTAACCCTGGAGCGGCAGTCGGCGCCGGTGCTGGCCGCGTTCGAGACCGC
>Ga0302140_10007338_pt1 | contig 13784 bp, 12 predicted proteins | sample I_Bog_E1_1_FD_202095 | JGI IMG/M metagenome (GOLD analysis project Ga0302140, IMG submission 202095) | Peat permafrost microbial communities from Stordalen Mire near Abisko, Sweden - I_Bog_E1_1 | ecosystem: Environmental > Terrestrial > Soil > Wetlands > Peat | place: Sweden: Abisko, Stordalen...
GTGCGTGTTCGTTTACCCATCTCTATTTTCGGGACTCGTGTCCAGCCTCTCTGAATATTGTGGGCACCTGAACCAGCACCACCCTGGCCATTGCTTCGCAGAGCCAATCCAACACCACCAGGTCCACGTGGAGTAGCTAAAGCTTTCTCCTTGGCTTTGTCCCGCTCCATGCGCTTTTTCTCCATCAGCGCCTTTGCTTCATCCCGCTCTCTCAAAGCCGCGAAAGGATCAGCCTCGTACATCCAAGCACGGCCTTCTTTAACGTCTTCCTTTTTCAGCACCTCGAACTCCCCCTTCCATAAGTCCCTATAATCTGGAGGAAGCATCATATGTATATTTCGCATGCTGCAGACTCTGAACAGGCCGTATGTTGCAGCAAAGTGCCTCGCTTCGAGCGCCGTAGGTTTTGCAGCAAGATGCTTATGAGTCGGGGGAAGTTTGAAAGGAGGAAGCTGAACAAGCTCTTGTGTTTTCGGGTTCTTCGCTTTGAGTATAACCATCGAAGAATAACCTTCTGGTGTTTTCGTCTGCAGACGCGCATCAGTGTTAGCAAAGCTACGTAAGGCATCTCTATGGTACTGACCATTGTATACTCTGGCTTCTCCCATTTTTGTTTTTGGCAATGCTCGGAAAGCATATTCACAGGCAGCTTGCCAGTCCACGATGCGCCTCCGATCAACTTCTTCACGTCTGGTCTCTTTGGCGCCTCTCCCGCCAGAGCTGGCTCATCCTGACTTGAGGATCCAGCCGCAGATGATCCACCATCGGCGGGCGCCGCCCCCTTCGGTTTGGGATCTTTGTCGGAGTTTGAGAACACGATGAAGCTGTCATCACCTCCTGTCGTCGCTGGGGACGGTTTCTTTGCCCCTGCCCCGCCCCCGGGCTTCCCACCCTTGGCTTGCCCCTTTTTGACCATTGTCGGTCAAAGATCTGTGTAAGAGATGGAAATCCATGTAACGATATTGCGTAGCAATCGAATAGACCAAGATGGTGATTTGTAGGCTTGAGTCTCGACGAGGCTGATGTCGCGAAAAATTTGGGTGGGGCTGCGTCATTCTTCCGCCGCGCGCGACTTAACTTCTCTTCTCTTCATCTCATCACGAAGCCTTTCGCATTCATCAACATCTGCCTCCAGCTCAGATCTAGCGACATAACACCAATTAATGAATTTACTTTACACTTCCCCAAGCGAGATCATATCTACACAGACTATCCTGCGAGGAAGAGGGTTGAACTGCAACTACTTTCCGTCTATCTCAACCCCGTGTTTCTTTCCTTTCAATCCTCCCCATTGCCAAATTTGACCAAAATATGTACCTCAAAAGGGCGGCCCCTATGCCCTCGAAAATGGATTGGAAATGGTCGGACAACGCTAGTAATCGGCAAGTTACGCCCCCACTGATACTCTATGCTAGGAATCGCATGGCATGAGCCTCGACAGCACAGATCGCACCTTCGTCCTCAATTCTTCTGCTTCTTCCGAATTTTACCTCTCTTCTTTATAAGATTAAGTTAATTTCGTGCGACCACCGCGTCGAGCCAAACTCCCTTTTCAGCGCGTGCCTTTGCCTTCGCAAGAGCTGCTCGCATGTCCTAGGCAAGATCAGATTCCCATTCTCCACCGCAAAATGCAACCTTCATATCATTTCATTCATTTACTCCGCTGCATCTCACTTCTTGGGATGTGTGTAAACTGTATTAACGGCGTAGGAGCTTCGTAAGGCAAAGCACTTCGTCTTGCTACTCCGCTGTAAAACCACTCGTGCCTTCAAAATCTGCTCTTGGATTTTGAGTGATTCGTCAATGTTTCCAATCCGCAGGACTATCGTTGCTAGGTCAAAGTTGAGCCTTAATCTCAGCTGGGGCGATCCATGTTGCCGTGAGGCAACCGCTTTCTCTACTAGCTTGATGGCGCTTTCGATTAGCAATAATGCTTTTGTGCTATCACGTGCGGCCCTGTTTCGGAATAGCAATGTTTACCAGAAACGTTGTTTACTCTCCTTTCGATGGCTGATTCCAAACGCACTTTATTAAGAGAGTCGCCGTAATGTAGATATTTATCCTCACATATGCATATACCTTGGTCTAAGTCTTGCAGCTTTGCAATTTTGCAAAACGCTTTAGATCAACCTGTGGTGAAACTAGAAGTACTTCTGCGTTTAATAGCCGACAAGAGACAAGTCCTACAACTTCGTTACGAAATGGTTCTGTGCCTCGCATAGCCGCCTCGGATTGAAAGGGCAATTGCCTCCGCTTCTTGCAACACTATATCTCCTGAATTGGACCCAATCCTCTCGTCCTGGCATTGTGCCTATCAAACTCGCCCTTAAGCAGTGCCGTTATGTTTTCATCTTCGCGGCCTTATACACGTAACAGACAGCCTCGTGAACTTGCTTCGCATCGCAAGTACGTTTCCTAGCCTTGCACCTCTCTAAAAAAAATAAAAAAAAAGAATCGCAAATAAAAAGAAAGGAACCGCTCTTGACCATAGATCAAAATAGCAAAAGCTCACTAGGCAACTTACAACTGACTGTTGAACTCGGGTCAGAGGTAAGGTGCCTAGCTACGAAAATCCCCCGGGCAGGATTTTGCTTCGATTCGAAAACTTCCCTTTCTTCTCGCCCCCCTATAAGGCGCATTAAGCAACCTAAAGCGAGAAGGTAAGGGTCCAACAACTCGGGGTTGTTTAAAGCCGATAATTTGTCGATAATTAATTGTCGAGGTCGCTGCATATTGTTAGTTATACATTTGTGATGTGTTTAGGGAGACTTACATGGCCGCCGGTTTGCTGAGGTTAGAAATTTGCCTTAATTAAGTATATGTTAGCCGCAGGGTGAATTCACCCAAAAATCGTTCATCGCATGCTTGTCCGTTTTTATACAGCCTCGGCGGAAAGAATGGATGCAAGGCGGTCATGAAAGTATGTGAATCTGACGAAGCAAAAGCACTGAATGAACGGATGGAAGGTACTCGAGGAGGTTGGACCCCAATAATAGTCGGGGCCGACCTCACTCCTAAGACGATGCTGTATAGGCTTGTGTCACGCGTCAAGTCATACTACATAATGGTGTCAAAGGACAAACTTCGGAGCACGTTAATGTTTCAGTTGGACGTAGAGTAATCTGTCATTAGGTCAATGTAGGGGAGCTGCCAGACGTGTCAGGGGCGTCTTCCAAAGTTGGAGATGGAAAAGGAAGGGGGAAAGGAGTGAATTCTAAGCGAGCAAACCCCTCGGCATGCTTGGTACCCCTTTTTAAGCGAACCCCCCTATTTTAGGACCCGCTGAGACGACGGCTTTCGTCATTCTGGATGTCAAACTAATAGATCGCGTCTCTGAATGAACTCCACTTAAATATTCCCAATCATCGATCACCAAATCTAGACTCTAGACCAAGCCCTTGTAGCCATCATTGATCACTCCCGCGCCGAGGTCCTAAGCCTTACACGTCGCCCACCGACACCCATTATTCTAGAGATCCCAAGGTCGCTCTGTAGCAGCTAACCTTTATTAGCCACAGGCGACAAACGATGGAATCCTCCAAATGATCTAGGCCTCTAAATCATTCAACTGGACAAAACCAATTGTTTTTCGACGCTTCCAGTCTACCTTGTGACGTAGCTTCGCAAAAGCTTTCTCCTAGTCTCCAGACTCACCACCATAAATTACTCTGTTTAAGTGAGTATACATATGTACCTCCATCTTACCATCAACTTTCCCATCTTTTAACACTCACTTTACACTTTCTCTACAAACTTCCGCTTCTGTCACTGGCTTACCTCTCCTTACAATGCAGTTCTCACTCTCAGCACTCCTCTGCCTCGGGCTGGCAACTATGGTCATCACATCACCGACAATCGAACCACGTGACCAAAATGATGATATGAGGAAAGGTGTGGAAGTCTTTTCTTGCGAGGCACAAATTGCCTCGACGCAGGCACATTGTATTAGTGAGTGCGAAAAGAAAGCAGGATGCATAACGTCATGGTGAAATTAGATGTGGAACTTAATAGAATGGGGACCTACTAACGAATCACAGTACGATGGCCGCTATTGCTGGATATATCTCCTGCGCTGCACCGGCCTGGAATTGAATAAATGCACTTGAGGATAGTCCCCGATGCTCGACAACAATTGAGAGCGGTATGGAGAATTTGTGAGGAAGGCATCACCTTGTGGAAAAAGTTTACATTACTGAGGTCTGCACGCTGTTGCACGTACACGTCGATATGATAATATAATAGACCTGTTACATTAGACTGACGAGATGCTGGACAATGTGGCTGACCTAAACTTCCTCTCAGGGTTTCCTTGTAAATTCGCATTCGGAAACGCACTAGCACCCCCAATCCGGAAACCGATGCAGACAATGTACCTTCTTGCGAGATAACCCCACTGCATCTGTTTTTACCATTGGGATAACTTAGTCTTATGTTCAAACTTCATTTGGGGTTTGTCCTTGTTACAACTTTGTTTTTGACACTTCACTGAGCTCATCGACAACACCACGTCACAGACCAGTCATAAGTAAGGATGTATGTCCTATAGCTACATGCTTAAGACGAGACAGAAAAATATGATGGAGAGTCTTCCAAACGGCGATTGGGCATGCATAACTCGACATCGTCTCCCAGGAGGCTGTGGAGCTCTCACGTCAAGGCTGCTCTGTGTGATCGATAAGTGCGGACAACAAAATCATGCCTGCAGGTGCCTTTCAAAGGAAGGTGACTTTGCTTATCTCCCATCTTGAATCTCTCTTTGCGTCATTTGAGATTCGATGTCTTGGAAGCACTCAAACTTTGCAGTATGTAAGAGCGCTTTTGTTCTCTCCTCATCCTCCCTCGTTCACTAACACACCGAATTAGCATTCTCTCGTCCAGGTCAACCATCAACATGTAACTCTCACTCTTTACAATACTTTCTCTCAGTGACGCTGCTATGGGTGCGTCATCACCACTCCAGCACAGAGACATTGCGTCCTGCGAGACGCAGACTGCTGCTACGCAGGTAGCGTGTATCGATAGCTGTAATGGAGATGCTGCTTGTATAACGTCATGGTAAGTACCTCTGACCAAGAGAAAACACTTCGCTGATGGTCGTGAAGTACGGCGATAGCTGTTGCGGGGTATGTTGCGTGCGCCAATGCCTGAGAGGAGGTAGGCAGGAAAGGAGGCGGTGCTAGGTTGGTAGTAAGGATAAGCACAAAAGGCTACCGAATTGTGAGGATCGGACGGACTTGACAGAATAGGCGGAGGGGCATAATCTCAGAGGGTAGATTATTATCGAGTCAAGATTCGCAAACTAGGACGCTTTCGTGTCACCCTAAAATAGGCCGAGGCATATAGTAGTCACGTGACATTCTCCTTCTCCCTCCTTTGCATGGATTCTTGGGGTCGTAACTAGTCTAAACGAGGTCTGTTGAGAACGACATGTGAGAATAAGAGTGCGGGTCTTATGATTTTGCTGTCTTGTAAGACACGAGAGGCTCACCAGTAGAAGAAAAGACCTAGCATACTCGTTTAGAGAAATGCACATGCATGGTGTCAATAGGTTCACCAAAGTCTGCCTGTGGATAAGACACCCATCTCACTTAGCCCCAATAAATGCGATGTATTCAGGTTCGCATATTTAGAGGGTTTGCTGTGATTCGATTCCATATGTGGCAATCTCATAGCAAAATCTCGAGCCGAAAGGGCAAGTTGCAAGTTCTGAAACACTAGGTGTGCTTGACAAAAACGTGTGTAGTTCACGAAGCTGAAAAGGTTGACCACGGATTGATCCGAGCAGCTCTTACTGTCTATGTATCCACGTCGACGGGCACTAGCCCATTTACGGAGCGGATCCGACGTCGACACCTGTGACTTTCTCAACCTCAACAGGAGGATTGTACTTGAGCATGACGACTCGGGTTGAGCTACAAGTTTCCACTTAACACTTTATCTGAGATTCGTCTCAGTGTTCGAAGATGTTCCTCTCTCCCTTCATCGATTCCCGTTGTTGGTCCTCGAGAAGTCTGAGACACGTCGCCGAGGATGACCCACATTCTCGCGAAATCGTTTTCCCGACCCGAACCGCGACTTCCTAGAACTACTTCCACTTCCCAAAACCGCGATTTCTATGGAATCCAATTCACAACCGCGGGATTTCAGAACACTCTCTTTGCCAGACAGTCCCTTTGCACAACTACGATGCCGCAAGAAATTACCCAGGACGCGATCACTGAGGAGGAGATCACCGGCACGGCTCCCACAGCCTCGTCAGCCTCGCTCCCTCGCAACGCCTGTACCTCCCCCCCTCCTTTCCTACTGCCCCGCATCTGCTAAATGCTTTTCAGTCACAGCCCTCATGTCTTCCAAACGAAAAGCCTCTCCTTCTTCCTCACCTTCCGCCTCCAAGAGATCAATCTCCTCACAAGCCAAGAATGCCTTCAAGAACCGCGATGGTCTAGGCGCATACACCTCCGACCCTGCGAAGTATCCTCCCTCTCGAGTATTATATTACGACGCGGACTTTGTTGCGATACACGACATGTACCCGAAGTCGTCTGTGCATACTCTCCTCTTGCCACGCGACGAGAAATACGCCATAATGCACCCCTTCGACGCATTCGAAGACGCGGACTTCCTTGCACAAGTCAGAGAGCACGCCACGAAGCTGAAAGACATAGTTGCCTCAGAGTTACAAAGGCAATACGGCAAATTCTCCGAACAAGAAAAACCTCGGCAGGCAGTGCTGAATGGCGAAGTCGAGATCGAGCGGGAAGAAGATATGCCGGCTGGTCGCGACTGGGAGAAGGAGGTCATGGTTGGCATCCATGCTCATCCAAGTATGAATCATTTACACGTCCATATTTTGAGTAAGGATCGGCACTCGGAGTGCTTAAAGCATCGGAAGCATTACAATAGTTTTGCTACGAAATTCTTCGTTCCGTTGGACGACTTCCCGCTGGCTGAGGACGACGCGAGGAGACATCCGGGACGAGAGGGGTATTTGAATAGTGATATGAGGTGTTGGCGGTGTGATGAAAACTTCGGAAACAAGTTTACGAGGCTAAAAGAGCACTTGAAGGAGGAATTCGATGCGTGGAAGAGGGAATGATGGGGGCCAGAGGTAGAGAGTTTTGGCACAAAAACGATGATATCAACGAAGATCGCCGGAGTATGTATCAGTACCCTTTCCCTAAGCTTCGAGTGGTATACTTACAGTAGAGAATTTACCCCTCTTGTCTTTTGTTATCGTTCTGCATGGGATCTTGTTTCATCTCGAGTGAGGGAGCATCACCACAGCCTAGTTTCATTGCACATCTCGTTGGTGTCACTGAAATAAGTTCCATTCCTTTTCTCCTTTATGTCCAATTCCATCAGAATTTGCCTCAGAGCAGATCGCGCTCGTTTAATCCTCGCCTGCATATCCCACCAACGGCTCGGTATCGTGTTCAGAGGCGAAGCTTTATTGTACGTGGCGAGGTAAGACATGCTTCTAGCAAAGATGCGATGGAGCCAATCATATTTCTTGAAGCCATAGTTGCACCAATCTGAGGTGACTTGGGTTCGGAAACTAGTCAGAGGCGTAGTACATTGAGGAGGGGAACTGCTTACGTGAGATCCACACATGCTTATCACCACCCTTCAGTAACAGCTTTTGAGAATACTATTAGCTATATAAAGGTCGCAATCTCTCTCCTTGGCATCTTTAATTATAGAATTGGTTCTCTTTCTATTCACTAAAAATGTCTCCGATTCCTGTTATCGAAGCAGAGGTGGAATTCCACGTTGAGGCAGCTGGGAAGCCTTGTAAAACAGTACGTTGTGATTTCATCGTGTGCGTTAGGCACAATCTCGAATTGAGATGGTTCTGGTTAATTTGCAGCTTGCTTGTCGCTCCATCTCTTCTGGTAAAGTTACCAGGAGTATTGTTAAGATCTCCAAAGCTACTACCGAGGAAACTTCAAAACCCCGGTTTGATTTGATATTCTAGTGGTACACCATTTTCGGGACGTTCCCCTCTCCAACTGGCGTCCGTCCTCTCGTGTGCGTCCACGGCGGACCTGGAGTCCCACACGATTGCTTGCTTGGCATCCGGAACCTTTACAATACCCACAATATTCCTGTCATCATGTACGACCAGCTTGGCTGTGGGCGTTCAACGCACTTGCCCGAGAAGAAAGGCGATCATGATTTCTGGACCCCGGAACTATTCCTCCTAGAGCTCGACAACCTGCTTGCTCATCTCGGAATTCAGAATGATTATGATATATTGGGCCAGTCTTGGGGAGGTCAATTGGTCGCTGAGCATGCCGTTCGTCGACCGAAAGGCCTGAAGCGTTTGGTTATCGCGAATTCGCCGGCGAGCAGTAATTATTTCCGTCTCTGTCTTCGAAAGCTTTCCTTTATCAATTGGGTTGAACGCGCTCTCGCTTCGAGGAAAACTGACGGATCCAGTGCCTTCGTACGTGGAAGCCATCCAGTCTCTCCTCAATGAGATGCCTCCCGACATCCAGGCCACGCTTCGAAAGCACGAGGCAGACGGAACACTCGACACTGCGGAGTACCAGCAGGCGAGAATGCAATATTTCGCTAAGCATATGTGTCGAATCTCACCGCTGCCAGCTGACTTGATGGCTTGTTTCGTTGCGCTACAACAGGATCCCACCGTTAACCACACCATGTTCGTCTCCTCCCCTTCCTCCCCTTATTCCTATCCTTCTCAATGCTTACCTCTTCGAACCAGGAATGGACCTTACGTCTTTAAGCGTATTGGCCCGAGAAGTACTTGGTCGGTCATAGATCGGATCAATCAGATCAACGTACCCACGTTACTGATCAGTGGCAAGTATGACGGGGTGCCGGCAAGCACTATGCAGCCGTTCTTTGATCGCATTGACAAGGTCAAGTGGATTACTTTTGCGGAGTCTAGCCATTTCCCGAATTTTGAGGAGCCGGAGGAGTTCTTGAAAGTCTTGGGTGGCTTTCTGTCGTTGAAGTGAACTGGTAGATGCCGTGATGCTTGACGATGTTATCTTATGCGCCTAGCAATGCTTATTCGGTGTGCTAGTGCAATTCTAAGCAAGTGCCTTGATTTTGTCAATTGAACAATTGAAAAAAGCGACAGCTATGTTCGTTCCACGCACTTACATTCGGTGTCCCCTCAGGAATGTCTTTCAGTTTATCCTTAGTCGCAATCTTGATCAAGTATTCTTTCATCTCCTTCGGAGTGATAGCAGCCACCGAGAACTCTGAATTTGACGCAGGCTGGAGAGAAAGAAAGTATGCCATGAGTCCGGCAACATGAGGAGCGGCCGCGGAGGTTCCACCCCCAAAAACCACATCGTAGTCGAATCCAATACCAGGGCCAGCTATATTCACACCAGGTGCAAAAATATCAGTACAGTTCCCGAAGTTAGAGACTGCAGAGCGCCCATCAGAGATGGTTGATGCACCGACTGTGACTGCCTGATCAGATGCTGCCGGTGACATGTTGCAAGCGTCTCCATTATCATTGCCCGCAGCAACCGCGATATGTATCCCCACGCCCACCGCTCTTGCAATGAAAAGCTCAAGAACTCGTGATCTGGGCGTAGTACCTAGACTCGCGCTTGAGACACTTCCCTTAAAGCCACTCTTAAGTTGACCGCTATTGACAGCAGTCACGTTCTTCAAATGGCTCTGAATAGCGAACTCAATCCCACTCAATATAGCCGAGATAGAAGCGGTCCCATCACTTCTAACAACTCTCACACCAAACACTCTCGCGCGCTTCGCAACACCAAATAACCTCCCAGCCAGGACTCCAGCGCAAAAGGTTCCGTGCCCAGACCCATCGCCAGCACCGTCATCCGGCTGGAAATTGGCTCCCATAAATGCACGACCCTCGAAGTCCAGATGCTTGGTATATATCCCAGTGTCAATTACATAGGCATCCACTCCCTCCCCACCTTCCTTGGAGTAAACATAAGACTGTTTATCAGCTATAATGTCGCGCTTGGAGATTCGAGCTAGATTCTATGGCGCTCCTTTCTGGATGAGGGGATCCGAATTCTGTAAGAAGTGTTGCTAAAAATTATTCTCGATGAAATCGACCTCCGGGCTTTTTTGGATTTCTTTTATCAGTTCAGCGTTGAAGTTTCTAGAGTATCTAATTGCGGCTCTCGAGATTGTGTAAGTGTGCCTTAGTCTTTTGAAGACTTCGGGTTCTTGTGTGCGCTTCCGGCGCTCTGAATTGAGTTTTCCTCGTATGGAGTGGAAATTTTGTACTCATGATAGATGCTCATTTCTTGTGGCAGCCGGAAGATCGTCTTTCAGAATCATAATATAGGCACTTGGTAAGGGGTGGCTTAGATTGGCGGAGCTGGTCAGGAAGGAATTGTTAGTGGGGAACTAACGACGCGCTGCATGAGCATGCTGAATACGAGAAAATAAATAAATATTCTCATTATGATCTCTTCTGTTCAAGCCTGGTGAAAGGGAATAAGAATGTTGATGAATGAGTGAGAAGCGGCTTGGGAGGTTGCCTGGATGTACGAATGCTGCGCCACCCCCCGCTTCAAATGTGAGGGGTTATGTGACCTTTGTTGGGACATAGGAAAGAGCGACAGTCTAACATTCTCTTGCCAGTCTCTTTCGGCAACTGTGTCTGTACAGGGTTGAGAAAGACTCAAAATATGTCAAAAGTATGTCAAATTGCTCAGGCTTGTTACCGATGAATCTGTGATGCGACACTGAAAATCATCCTTCACTTTGATCTTTCACATGTTAGTAAAGCACGCCAAGACTTTGCTCAGTCAAACAACCATCGATAAGCAAACTTTGAGGTTAGCGATATAAGAGACAATAATATTGATTTGTTAGAAAAGTAATGAAGCATGCTAAGAAACCAAGGCCAAGAAAGCGGGAGGGGGCGCAGCACGTGATACAAATCAAGTTTGGGGCGATCTTAAGGATCAGAAACATAAGTTGCATGAACCAAACTAATTTTCACACTCTCTCCTGTCAAATACTTCCTACTACATTTTTAGTCCGAAACTGCACTGTCATTTCTTTCCCGACCCGAAAGCTCGCGAGGATGACGAAGTAATCACCTGATGGGTTTGAAATCAGCTGATTTCCACATCGTCTCACTTACACCTGTACCGAATCTGCCGCCGCATGTAAGAACTTAACATACGAATATCATAAGTATTCTTGATCGCCCTCCTTCTGAGCTTCAATGACGCGAAAGAAATTCTTCATCGTTGGATCAATCTCAATTTTCATCGCGCTCGCATCCATTTTCTGGCGGCACTTGACCCTCGTATCTACCCCATCCCCCGTTACCGACATCGAAATGGCTAAGGAATCAAAATTGGCGATCATTGTGGGCTCAGGACTTGCAGGTTTATCAGCTGCGTCCACACTCATTGCGAACGGCATCCAAGTCACACTCCTCGAGCGCTCGCTAAAGCCTGGCGGAAATAGCATCAAAGCCTCATCCGGAATCAACGGTGCTCCGACGAGATATCAGCCAGGACCTCCTTTCTCTGACTCCTTCTTCTATGCCGATACCATCGCCTCTTCTGGGTCAGTATTTGCCTCTTCGTCGGGCGACGAGAGGAAAAGAAGAGAGAAGTTGACAGAGAGATTGGTCAATCATTCAGCAGGATGCATTGAGTGGTTGGTAAAGAAAGGTGTGGATCTGAGCGTTGTTGCGCAGTTGGGTGGACACCGTTTCCCGAGGACGCATAGAGGTGGCGGGAAGACGCCTCCTGGATACGCTATCGTCTCGACACTTCTAGGTGAACTTAAGGCTTCGCCATTATTCACAATGCAAACTGGCTGTGTGGTCACCAATGTCCTAAAGATTGATGGAAAAGTCGAAGGTGTAGAGTACACTGATGGGGATGGGGAGAAGGGGGAGATCAGAGGACCGATTGTGTTTGCGACTGGAGGATTCGCTGGAGATGCAAACGGCTCGCTGGCAACGTATCGTCCTGATCTCGCTGGCTTCCCATCCACCAACGATGCAAGACCTGGCTCTCAGCATTTGCTTACAGCTATTGGAGCCCAGCTGCTGGATATGGCAGAAGTGCAAGTCCATCCAACAGCGTTCGTGGATCCGAAGGATTTAGAGAATCCTGTTAAGTTTCTAGCTGCGGAGCTGTTGAGAGGGGAAGGTGGATTGCTTTTACATGAAGGAAACAGGTTTGTTAATGAGATGGAGACGAGAAAAGTTGTCACGGATGCTATCACAAATTTGCCTATCGCGGAAGGAAGCCCAAGACAATGGGATGTGCAGCTCGTTCTCGACGAAGGAGTGTACCAAAACGCCAGCTCACATATTGACTTCTATATATTCAAGGGCCTAATGCGGAAGATTACGCTTTCGGAGTTGGACTCCGAGGCAATGAAGGCAGTAAAAAAATATTCTCTAGCAGCAGCAGGGGAGGCTGAGGATAAGCTTGGGAGGAATTATTTTGGACACTGGGAACTCAAACCTGATGAAGTTTCGAGTGACAGTGTGCTCTACGTCGGGAGAGTGACTCCAGCTGTGCATTTCACGATGGGTGGTGTGGTAATCAATGAGCGTGCCGAGGTGCTGAATATAGACGGAGAAAGGATAGGAGGAGTCTGGGCTGCGGGTGAGGTGGCAGGGGGCGTGCATGGTGAGAATCGACTTGGTGGAAGCAGTTTGTTGGAGTGTTGCGTGTTTGGACGTGTAGCAGGAAGCGAGATTACAAAGTTTCTTGCTGAGGAGAAAGAAACAGTTGTATAGTTGATGGGACTACTTAAAGTACGGACCTGTTGCATAATCTTTTCACATTTCCGTTTCATTAGAGCTTCTATTGGCAGGCATCCGGTCTAAGCACAAATAAGGTAGACTGAGAATATTTCCTTCTAGAAAACTTCAAGAGTAAGTCTTGAGCTCCTCCCCCTGGAATTATGAACTCAAAAGATTTCTCTTGAGACTTTCAGAAGATTTCCGATTCCTACCATTAGCGATACTTCATTTTTCCTGCTGGACACTCTCTTGATCACAACAAGCCAGTGGGTCATATTGATCAATAATACTTAACCACTTACCCAGCTAGTCTTTAGCATCTACTCTAACCAAGCAGCCTTGATTAATTCAGTACGGCAATATCATGTCACGTGATACACATTGAGCATGTGATTGTTCGGCATCCTTCACTTCATTAGAGGTATTGAGTCCTTCACCTTATCATAATATCATAACGCATGTAAGTATAGTTTTTAATTATAGCTAAGAAATATGATTTTGTTCTCAAGAAAGGACGAGTCACATGCCGAGGCTTGTTTCCAAGAAGCGAGACAGGGCCACTTGATATCTTCGAAAAGATTCCCCTTCTCCTTCTTTCATCATCAACATAAAGACCAACACGAAGGAAAAATACATGCTCGTCCCCAATCTCGTTTACGTACGCTCACGGAAATTTGTTTATTGGAATCATAGAAATGTCTCTCGATAGACAGAGCTGACTTGAACAGAACCTGCGCACTGCTGCAACAAATAAAATTCGTTTCCACGAGCTCAAGCATACGCTAACACGCCCACACGTTTTCGCCTCTCCGCACGGTTGCTGACTGGCAGTCTCAGACACCTCTGCCGTGATTTCAACTCGAAATATTCGGGGTTTACAGCTACAAACTCATGGCGCGTGGCTGGGCTTGTTCTCGATCACCTGAAGTTACTTTGGGCAGCTTAGCGCTACAAGTGGGACCTCCAATTGGAGCCTTAGACAGCTTATTGCCTCCAATCTGGGCTTCCTTTGATCTTTGACGAAGGAGAAGGG
>Ga0302140_10007340_pt1 | contig 13783 bp, 12 predicted proteins | sample I_Bog_E1_1_FD_202095 | JGI IMG/M metagenome (GOLD analysis project Ga0302140, IMG submission 202095) | Peat permafrost microbial communities from Stordalen Mire near Abisko, Sweden - I_Bog_E1_1 | ecosystem: Environmental > Terrestrial > Soil > Wetlands > Peat | place: Sweden: Abisko, Stordalen...
CGTTAACTGAAACTCGAAGTTCGTCGTGAACGCCTGAATACCAATAGGCGCATTCCAGAATATGCTTCCGGCCTGGTTGGGCAAGCCGTTCGTCAACAACAACCGGGCGTCGCCGCCTGCCACCGCATTACCGTTGAGCGTCAATCCAGCCGTGGAGGAGAAGCCGCTCCCGAAATTGATTTGCGATCCTCCCTCCTGAATTGTGTAGGAGGCCGTTCCGATATTACTGTTCTGTATGGCAGGGTCGATGGCGACCGCCTTAATCGTTTCCGAAACTGAAACCTTGATCGGGCCGGAATAAAGGAGTGAAGAAGCCGACGGAGTGGATCCATTGGTTGTGTAGTAAATCTTTGCGTGGGCGTCCTTATCCGAGATAGTTATCTGTTGCGCCACAAGATAGGTGCCGCCAGCCGGCAGGAAACTCACGGGCGGTGTCTGGTCCGTGAACGTGAAGACCGCGCGGCTTACTCCGCTCTGAATGTACCCGGCCGCGATCACAATCGCGCTGACGATTGTGTCCGTGCCAATCTCGATCGGATCTGTGTAGCGCGTCGAGGCAGGAGTTGGAACCGAACCATCCAGCGTGTAATAGATCTCTCCCGATGCGGTTTTGGTTGAAAGCCTGACACTCTGACTTGCGGAAAATGTGCCGCCATCCGGCGCGATTGCGGGGGCAACCGCGTTTGGTTCCGCGTTGAACAGACCGTACACGTCCACCTGGCCGTGCGCCGCGACGTACACCTTCCCATTCGTCACCATGGGAATGGCGAACTTGTTGCCAGCCCCGCCGGCATCCCGTGCGGAATCGGTGTCGCTCTCGTATAGCGGTGTCGTTAAATTGGTCGCGTTCCACGCATACAGCACTGCTGGCCCGTCGGTGTTGAATTGGTCTGACCGCACCGCCCATGCGATGCCGTTCTCTGTGCCATTCGAGGACACCGTGAAAGAAGCACCCGGAAACTGCGACAAGATGGGTGACTTGCTCGAGGGTTCGGCGCTCAGCACTCCGTTGTTTATCTCGAACATCTTTGGCACGTCGCCGACGTTACCGGGGACGTTATCGCCGCTGCCCCATATGTAAACATGGCCGTTCCAGTAGGCTGGAGTGCTCCACAGTCCCTTAGTTTCATTCGGAAGATCCTGAAGGATGTTGGTGTTGGACGCGGCCCCGGCGGCATACCCGCCGAGTTTGTCGCGATTTACCACTAAGATCCGTCCCTCCTTGCCTTCCTGCACCAGAATGTGCGGATGGGATCCCTGCTGGTCCGGAATCATCAGAACCCCTCCCGAACCCTGATCCAGATCCAACGTGTTGAGATAATCCGCATTGAACGAAGTAAAAGCATCCGTAGGTGTCAGCCCGCCATTGGCGAGATTGAAGTCGATGACGCTCTGACCGAAATCTGTGCTTGCGCTGAAAGGCGGATAGTGCAGGCTGTGCGCCCCATTGCCGGTGACCACAAACATCCGCTCGCCCGTCACATCGTCGTCAATCGGCATGCCTGCGCCCGATCCCCACACCCCAGCCCCGTGATCGTTCGGCGAAAGGCATACCGCCGCACTCCGCGCCAGCGTTGCAGCGTCATACGCGAAGACCCATCCATGCCATAGGCCATAGTCTCCATGGGCCGAGTAGCCAAAATAGACATGCCCATTGTAATAATTCAGCGCGGAGCGCTGATTCTCCCACAATGGGCTGAACGTCAGTTTTCCGCCGGAACTGCCCAGGCCCGTGCCGTCCACTGTCGCGGTGATCACCACCGGACTCTGTGCCTGCTCCGCGCCGGTCACAATGTCGATCGCGTGCAGCCGCGAAAAATAAACGCCACTCTCTTTGGTCGCGGCCACAACAAAGAGCGTGTTGGTAGCGAGATCGATCGTGCCTGTTCCCGTGACACCGATCGTCGGAGCAACGTCCGGCGAACCTGTGTCCTCCCACGGCACGGCTGTCGCTCCCTTTCCGGCGCCATGCGCGAGCGTGAGCAGGCTGACTTGCCAGATTGGCTTCGCATTCGCTCCGCTGTTCGAATCCGCGTCAAACGCGTATATCGAATCGTTTTCTGTCGGAACGAAGAAGACATTGTGGACCTGGCCGTCGCTCATTCTCAATCCGGGAACATATAGCGGCTGCGAATACACAGTGCTATCTACCGCAACTGAGAACAGCTTGCCGAACGACTTCACGTTCACGTTGTCCGGCGTCAGCGCGGTCTCGTTGGTATTCTGCCCTTCATGTGTGAGGTCGTAGCGCCAGGTCAGCACCGGTACCGCTGTAGGCAGTTGGGCAAACACGCGCGACGCAGGCGCCGATAACACGGTCAAAACAAGCATGGCGAGCGAGGCAGGGTTGGTGCGCATTCTTGCTGCCGCAGCGACGAGAGACTGGGCAGCTGAGTGGGAAAAGTTGGAATATCTGGACTTGCGGACTCGAATCATTTGTTTCATCCCAAGCTCCTGGAGTTCAATCCTGGTCGGTGGCGCGATGCGAGCCCATTCGGCCGTGCGGCGTAATGTCCGATTATCCCTGGATTGGAACTCGGATCTCCGAATGTTCTATTAAAAACAATCTAAGGTGAGCCTACTCGTAAAACTGGCCAAGATTGCACAACTTTCGATAAGCGGAAACCGCGCACTAAGACGAGTTCGCAATCCGTGTCCGCTCCTGCATGAGTCAAATCGGGGACTGTGCCAGCGGTTTGTCGTCCCCGCCCGAACCGCCGTGAATGTGAGCACAATTGGCCAGTATGGAAACGAAGGTCCCCAGCATACTTTCCCTTCCGGTCAGTCGCGGAAAACCGCAAGACAATGCGGGAGGATCCCTTGCGAACCACCTTGGTTATCCGTCTTGGCAGCGTACCGCTTCTCTCCAGAAGCGCCCTCATCTGTCTGTCCTTCTTGACGCTCGCGACAATCTCTCTTTGGAGCCAAGAAGCCACTGGAGGGGCGCCCGGTATCGCCTGGCGCGTACGAGGGCCGTGGAGGGTGGATGGAATCAGTGCGCCGATTCTCGACGGCGATGCTGTTCAACCCGGATCGCTGCTGCGGCCAGACGAGAGCGCGCATAATCAATCTATCACTGTCTTGCTGCCAGACGGTCAACGCTTTCTCTTCGAATGCTTCACCGTGGAAGACTGCGCACGTGGCTTTCGCGTGCCTTGGCTCTACCGCAGGCCCGAACCGTTGGCTGTCGACCTGCTGGCGCGGGTTCGCGTGGAGCTTGCCGGCGGAAACCGCGATCTGTCGACCGGGCCCGGCTTTGAGCATATGGCTCACCTGCCGCGCGACGAGGTAATAACAGTCCTTGGTCTCAACAACCGGGTCGACGTCGGAGGTCTGGTCAAAAGCCTTTCCAATGGCCGCTATACTTATGATCTGCGATCGCTCGATACCGCTTTTCCACGACAGTCCCATCTCGATATCGAGAAGAATGAGCCCGCCATCACTCTGGCGCTTCCATCATCCGGGCTCTACGTCCTGACTATCACAGACGAACTGAATAAGCCGCGCATCGATCTGTTCATCGCCGCCGTCACGCCCACCCAGGCAAAGCGCGTCGAGAAACCATTTGCTGACGCCGAAGCGCTGATGAAAGAGTGGAACGTCTACTACCAGGGCTGGCCCGTGCATGATTTTAAGCGGGCTTATCTTGAGTCGCTGATCATGGGCGAGAAGCCGCCAGGTGAGCGCAAGCGGGAAAGCAAGCCCACTTCCAACGCTGGAATGTCTGGCGGGCCCGGCGACGCGGCCGAGGGCCGGGCTGGCGTGACCTCCGAGCCCACCTTTGGACCAAAACCAGGCTTGTTTGAAGGAGATACGGCAGTAACGCTGCGCTGCGACACGCCCGGCGCCGTCATGCACTTCACGGTCGACGGCTCTCAGCCGGTCGCCAGTTCATCGGTGTATCTTGCGCCGATCATGGTGCAGGGGACGGAACTGACGATCAAGTCGTTTGCCAGCATGGCGGGCAGAAAAGACAGCGCTGTCGTCACCGGAATCTTCCGCATTCAGGAGTAAATGCGGGCTGGATTCACAAGATCTCCCCAAATGGGACCTGTCGCAAAGTCGTCAAGTCCAATGCTTATCAGCCTGTGGCGAAAGCTTGGTTTTGAAAAGGCACGACTTAAGTCGTGCCGTAAAGCCAATGAAGGCAACGGGGCTTCAGCCCCAGAGGTGAGGTTTTTCGAGCTTCTCGACTTTTGCCACAGGCTGTTATGGCCCCATGTTCGCAGGCTTGCATGGGTCGTGGCCCAGCGACGCCGCGGTTACCGGACTCGGCGGTGTCGGCGGTTTGGCCCACGAAGGGCTGGCAAAGTCGAAAAACTCCAGCAAATTCGGCTGCGCCGCATCCCGAGCGGTTAGATGCGCGGAGCTTCCGATAAACCGGTTCTCCACAAACTTGATAACTGCCGTGTGATCCATCGGAGTGTGCGACACATAGTGCTTTCTGGTAAATGGCGATACGATGATATTGGGCAACCTGAATCCAAGTTGTGCCGCGAAGCCGTTGATAGCCGCCGCGTCTGAAGGATTCGCGCCAGGATTCGTCGACGTGAGATCGCAATGGAGGGTCGGAACTCCGCCGCTCGGTACACAAGGCTTGTAACTGTCGGCGTTCACGGCGATCGTTGAGATATCCGGAATGGCTCCAAGAGATGGATCCGTGTTCTGGTTCGAGTGGCCGGGAACCGGGGGAACATGGTCGTAGGGTCCTCCGCCTTCGTCGTAGCTGAGGAAGAAGACTGAGTTCTTCCACGCCGGGCTCGCCATAAACTTGTTCACCACATTCGCCACTTGTGCTTGACCCATAAGGATCGATTGCCCCGACCCAGGATGCTCATCGTTGTTGGCGTAACCCGCTTCAATGAACGAAAAACTGGGAAGCGTGTTGTTTGTGAGATCCGTATAATAAGTGGACAGAGGGGCAATGTGCGCCGTGTCGATGCAAAATGAATTCGTCGCGTCCCCAACCGCGCTGGACTGCTGCGTGGGAGCGGCACATGCGCCGCCTGTCGGATTCTCCCGCAGATATTGAAACGAGTAAGTCAAATTGGAAAAGGTGGTGGCGGGATACTTGGTGTTTGCATTGCCGTTGCAGTCGTCGGAGTTCAGGCAAAAGCCCTGGGTAACCGTGTAATAGATCTTCCACGACACTTTGGCCGCGTCCAGTTCCTGGAAAATCGACCCTATATTGAGTTGCGGCAGATGGTCGTCGCCGCCTGGATCCCTGACCAGGCCTTGTGTCGTGCCTCCTGTGAATACGGCAATGCGATTGCCTTTGCTCTTGGTCGCCACCGGCGAGAACCATCGGTCCGACACCGCGAACTGGGATGCCATGTAGTAGTAGTAGTTTAGGAAGCTTTCGTCGTAGTAACCCATGACGCGCTCGCCGGTTAGATCGGTAAAGGTGCCCGCGCAACTGCCGCCACCGCTCGCGCAGCTCTTCGCGTACCCCTCGCCATTGTGAACGAAACCGTCCATTAAGGTGGGGCGCGTATTGAGAAAGTTGTAGCGATTGACGTCTCCATAGCTCGAAAGCCAATCGGAGCTCATGTCGTCGGCGCAGGTGGAAGTGAACTTGAAGAGCGGATAATTGACGCCTTGATCGTCCTCATTGCCGATGCTATTGAGCTTGTCGTCGATACCATCCACATCGTAAGTCTTGCCGTCTGCGCCCACATCCCAGCCGTTGGTCTTGCGATAGGGGTTCAACATGCCGAAGTAATTATCGAAAGAGTGGTTCTCCTGAAGCATGAACACGACATGGCTGATGGAAAGCAAGCTGGCCGCGGGGATTACCGTAACGACGGTTTCCTCCGAGGTTGTCCCGTGTGCCCCTGAGGCTTCAACGGTATAAGTGGTCGTCGCGGCCGGGGTTACCGTCAGCGTTCCACCGTTCGCCGCCAATTTGTAGGAAGTGTCGTTCGAACCGGTCACGGTGACCGCAGTGGAATTCACGCTGGTTACCGTCAGGACCGATGAACTACCCTCGGTGATGGTGCTGGACTTTGCCGTGATGCCGACAATGGGAGCCGCCGACGCTTCCACCGTAACAGCGATGTGGGCAACCGTTGCCCCGCCGCATTTATCCCACTCTTCCACCGTCGTTTGCTGGGAGCCAGGGCTCATCGCAATCTCGGTATTCATTGTGGGCGCATCCACTACATAGATCAGCTTGTTGTTGACATAGACCCCCATCGAGGCAACGCCCTTGGAGCAAGTCGTCGTGGTTGCACTTGCCACATAGTGCACGGGAGAGGTGAGTGTCGCGGCGTTGGTTGGACTGGTTACAGTGACAGTTGCCAATGCCGGAGTGATCGAAGTGAGGAGCGCAAAGAGAACGCACGGTGAGGTCTTCATGATGCCACCTTTGGAACCAGTTTGAATTAAGGGCAGCCGGAATGTGGAGATGCCGGCGGTTGTGGGGTCTGCACAAAGGATGGCCCCATCGTTTCGATGGGCATATCCAGGCGAGGGCGAATTTGGAGAGCAACGTTTCTAAGAAAGTGCTCTTGTTTCCGGTTCTGTATCTCTGGACTCAGGAGTCGCGCTTTCGTTCGTATCGGTATGACTTTGCGCCCTGAAGCATCCAATCCGGACACTGAGCCGAATTGGATGGACTCATGGCTTGGATGAGTTTCCCGATTGCCTGGGCGCTATTTCCCGCTCGTGCATTCGCAGCCGATTTGGCTCACATAAGCCAGCCAGGACCGCGACAAGTGAGAGGCGGCGCGCATTCCGCGCGTTGATCAAGGTTTCCACACGAGGAAACATAGGTCTGTGTCCAACTGCTCACCATTTGCGAAAGGCCCGCAATGCTGTGCGCGGGCATTGCCCGTCCTGAGATGATGGCTACGCGCCCGAGGACTGGATTGCAGGCCTCCAAGGCGAGCCTGGGTTTCGTCAGCTTGATTTGGCCCTCTTCGATGGACAGATTCGGTGCCGTATGGCGGGACCTGTCCCATCTTTCCGTGTTGACCTTGGCGGGAGCCCTCCGAAGAATGACTGAAGTCAGGGTAGTCACTGGCGGCTCATACCAGGTCAAGCGCCGCTAAAACGCCGATTCGAGAGATGCTCTTGATACTAAGGTTGTAGATTAGGATGGCTCGAATGTGCCATGGCAGTCGCTCTCCGGTGCGCGATGGAGAAGCGATCATCGGGTTGGAGGCGCGAAGTGTCGCGGTCGCATGACCGCAAAGCGGGGCTGTTGGCCCGTTCGGAAGCGCGAGATTGCAGCTTGGCCTAGGTTCAATGCTTGTTGAGCCACTGTGAGCGAAGAATGGCTGGCAATTGGCCGAGTGGATGGGGGAATCGGCTCCTTACAGGGTGCAGGATCTGCCGGACCGGGCTCGTTGGGATGCAGACGCAGAGCGGGACCGGCTCCACAATTCCGTGCTGGAACAGTTGAGTAGGCCGGACGCCGTTCTGATCGTCGATGAGACGGTATTTCTGAAGAAGGGCGAACACTCGGTCGGGGTCAAGCGCCAGTACACCGCCTCGGCGGGGCGCATCGGGAACAGTCAGGCCGGCGTGTTTCTCTGCTATGCCAGAGACGAGGGTGCGGCATTGGCGGATCGTGAACTGTATCTTCCCCAAGAGTGGGCCGCCGATCTCTAGCGCCGCCGCGTCGCGGCGGTGCCGGAAGAGACGGAGTTTTCCACCAAGGCGGAGTTAGCCAGACGCACGATCGAGCGTGCGTTGAAAGCGGGCACGCCCTGTCACTGGGTAGCTGCCGACGAGGTCTATGGCAACAACAGCAAGCTGCGCCGGAGGCTGCAAGAGCAGCGGCTTGGTTATGTGATTGTCATATCTTCAGACCAATGGATTCGCTGGTCGGATCGTGAACGGCGGTGCGTGGATGCAATTGCGCAGACTTTGCCAAATTTGGCATGGAAACGTGTCTCCGCAGGCTCGGGCAGCAAAAGCGAACGGCTTTACGACTGGACTCTGATCCGGGGTTGGGAAGAGGATGGCTGGAACCACGGACTGCTGGTGCGGCGCAGTATTGAGCAACAGCACGAGTATGCGCACTATTGGTTTTACGCGCCCACAAGCGAGGCCACATTGGAAACTCTTGCCCGTGGCCGGGCAACGCTGGCGGATCGAACAATGCTTCCAGGCAGCAAAGGGCGAGTGTGGACTGGACCACTACGAAGGTTGCCACTGGCAGGGCGGGCAACCGCACATCGCGCTGGCCATGCTGGCTCACGCGGTGCTGGCCATCCCCATTCTGCCAGCGCGGGGAGAAGAAAACTCCAGGCGGACTGGTGCCAATCAGCGTATCGGAAGTGCGCCACCTGCTCACTTGCCTTCTCTGGCGCGGATGGCACGGCGTTGAGCGTCTACTGCACTGGTCGCAATGGCGAAGACAATACCAATTCCTTGCTCTACGCTGCCACTACAGGAAACGAGGATCTCCGCCGCCAATCTACTATCTGCAACGGTAGTAAGACGTACTCGCTGTCCCCAGTGATCGCCCTCAAATCCCGGAACAGCTTGCTCACCTGCCGGGAGAGGGGAACAATCTATGGCGCGGGGATCTTCATCCGCTCCTTCGGGATTTTCCAGGAGTCTCGGTCCAGATCGAGTTCCGCCCACCAGGTTTCTCGCAGCTCAGTGGCCCGAAGGAATGTCCGCGCCATGGTCTGCAGTGCGTACCAGGTGATCTTAGTTCCCGTGTAGTTCTCCATTGCCAGAAGCAAAGCGGGAAGATCGGCGTGATCTATGCGGGCGCAGTTGGTCACGATCTGTTCCTTGAGCACGTCGCCAGGCCTGAGGTCTGCGGCGGGGTTACGCTGGGCGCACCCTTTCACAATCGCGAACCGATAAATTTGGCTGGTTACGCGGAGGGCTTTCCGCGCCAGTTCGCCCGCCCCGCGATCCTCGATTGCCTTTGCCATGGCCGCGATATCGGGGGCTTCAATATCTGCGATGTGCCGGTGCCCCAGCTTGGGGAGAATGTCAGCCTTGATGCGGCTCTCCATTTGGATCTGGTAACGAAAGGCCTTGCCGTCGCTCCATTTATTGAACCATTCCTTCTGGACCGCTCCGAAACTGCCAGCGGGCCAGTCAACCACCTTTTCGGAACAGGCCGCCAGCGGTTGCATCTTCGCCAGTGTGGAGCGCTCTTGGTTGAGTTTCGCCAGTAACGCTTCCGCCTTCTTCTCCACCTTTTTCTCAACGGCAGGGTTTACCCCGCCGCGCAGGACACCCTGCAACCGCTGGTGCTCGGTGCGTGCGTCCTTAAGGCTCATTGAGGGGTAAGCGCCAATTGTAAATAATTGAGGCTTTCCCCCGAATCGGTAGCGCCAGCGCCAGTATTTTGTCCCTTTGGGGGTGACGTAGAGGTTGAGACCACCACCATCCGCCAATTTGTAGGGTTTATCCACGCCCTTGGCTTTTGAGATTTTGGTGTCTGAGAGTTTGGCTCCTGCCATCGAATCCTCTGTTTTCAACTGTGGGTAAAATCCATCAAACTGTACCCACATTATACCCTCATTCTTTGCGGCTTCAGGCGAACAGAGGCGGAGGGCACCGGACAACCGTTTTCGTAATATATTGATTTTATTGGGGTTTCCGTACGGTGCTGGACGCCAGCGGACAAAGCTTGGCTCCTCAGGTAGGACTCGAACCTACAACCCTTCGGTTAACAGCCGAATGCTCTGCCATTGAGCTACTGAGGAGTGTCTGGTGGCGTAAACCAACTCTCTAAAAATATCAAACCCGGCGGCTGCCGTCAAAGTTCCGCTCTGTAGACTGGGCTGCGGAGGCCGGTTCGGCCGCTGAATGGAGGACCTGGCCGGGCGGCGGAAGTGATCGGGAGTCACTTCTCTGTAGACTTGTGCGCGGAGGACAGGATGGACACGGACGCTCTTGCGCCGGAGACGAGCGCGCCCTGGATGGACGCGGAGGTGGTGTAGTCGCCGCAGAGAACGATGCCGTCGCCTTTGTCCGGATCGACCGGGCTCGGCCGCACGCGCTGGTAGTTGGATTGCGACGGGAGGGCGTAGGCGATGGGATAGCCGCCGACGGCCGCCCAGCGATTGACCTGGTTGCCGAACCAGCGGCGCAGTTGGGTGCGCACGTCGGCTTCGAGCGTCTCCATGGCTTCGTCTGTCTCGGGGGCGATGCCGACGATGTTGGCGCAGATCAGATGGGCTCCGGGGGGCGCGTAGGCTGGGGCAACGAGGCTCATGACCGCCAGGTGATTGACGGGGCCGGCGGTGGGGCCGTCGCCGTTGAGCACGATCACCGGTTCGTCGACTGGGGCTTCGCTGGCCGCGTAGTAGATGGTGGTGGTGCGGTTCCAGGCGCGTGGCGGGGCTGCGCCGGCCTTGCGGTATTTTCCAAGGAGGTCTTTGGCGTCCTGTTCGCGGGCGGCCATGACGACCTGCGGTGTCTGGTAGCTGCCGGCGGTATCTGTCTCCACGCGCCAGCCGGTCTCGGTCTTTTCGATCTCCGTGACCCGGGTTGCGCAGCGCACCACGCCTTTGGCGAGCCGGTTGGCCAACTGGCGGGGGATCTCTTCCATTCCCAGCTCAGGCACTGCCGCGAAGCCCGTGGAGAAGACGCGAAAGAGCCAGCGAAACCAGCGCGCCGATGAGGACAGGTTGCGCTCCAGAAAGACGCCTCCAAAGAATGGCTCGAAGAAGCGCTCCAGGATGGCCTGGGAGAAGCCGGAGCGGCGGAGGAACTCGCGGGTCGTCTCCTCGGGCAGGTTGAAGAGCTGATCCTCGGCGATATTGAGGCAATCGGCGCGCAGCTTGCGCACTTTGAGCTTGTCGCTGAGCGGGACGATGGGGTCCATGGCGAAGGACAGCGCCTTTTTCAACTCGCGATAGGGGTCGGCGAAGCGGTGAAAGCTGCCCGCCTGGCGGACCAGAGCGCCCGGAACCAGGTTGCGCAGGCTGAGCGCATCGTAATCCAGTACGCGTTTGGCCTCCGGATAGTCGGTGAGCAGGACCTGGAAGCCCCGGTCGAGGCGAAAGCCATCCACGACGTCGGTACGCATCCGGCCGCCGGGGGCGTCCGAGGCCTCCAGCACCTGGACGCGCAAGCCGGCTCGGGTGAGATCGAGCGCGCAAGCGAGGCCGGCGACGCCCGCGCCGACGATGATCGCGTCCAATGGGAGCGGGAGCGGGGCGGCGGGTGCAGGTGCGACGGGTGTGGCGGGTGCTTCCTCAACGGCCGGCTCGGCCGCCGGGACTTGTTGTGTTTCTTCCTTATCCACGCCTTGAGTATAAGGCCGGGGCGCGGAAGTCAGTCCGGCGAAATCGCTCTGCCGCATCCAGTTGCTCACGCGGCGCGGACCGCCTAGGATAGGGTTGACACCGCCTGAGGAGGCCGATCAATGTCTCGAATGTCCCGCATCTCGAAGCTCGAACGCAGCGAAGCGACCCCGGAGATCGCCGCGCTTTACGACAAAATCTACTCCGTGCGCGGCAATGTGCCCAACATGTTTCGCACCATGGCCCACCGGCCGGAGATTTTTTCGACCATGATGGCGCACTTCAGCGCGGTGCTGAATACGGGGACGGTTTCGACGAAGCTGAAGGAGCTGATCATCGTGCGCACGTCGCAGTTGAACGTGACGCCCTATTGCCTGGCCTCGCACACCACGCTGGCGCGCGGGCTGGGGTGGACGGACGACCAGCTCGATCATCTGGCGGAGTGGCCGCAGCGCGCGGACTTTACGCCGGCGGAGAAGGCGGCGATTCGGCTGGCGGAGACGGTTACGCTCAACGCGAATGCGCTTTCCGACGAGCAATTTGATGAATTACGGACATATTACAGCGACGGGGAGATTGTGGAGCTGCTCTGCTCGATCGGGCTGTTCAATTACTTCAACCGCTTCAACAATGCGCTGCGGATGGAGCCGACGAAGGCGGGCGAGGGTGCGCCGCAGCCGGATTGCGCATCGGTGGCTGTGGGTGCCTAGACGCGACCAAGCCGACGAGTCTGCGATGCTGCGGGCGTGGCTCGCGTTGCCGGACCCAGGAGAATTCACAAATTGGAAGCCAAACTACATCCGCGATTTCGTGAGGCAGATCGGTCCCGACTACGATTTTCTGTTCACGGAATACTCTGCGAGATTCATTGCGAATGACCGTTCCTACCCGCACGCAAACGACTTTGCGGTCGTCTCCATTCAGGCGCAAGCGGCCGCTCAATGGGATTCGATCTTCTGCCGCGCCGCTGCAGCGAGTTGGGTCATGGCGAAGGCTGGACAGGAACCGGCCTTCCGGTTTCTTATCTAGTTCATGCCGGATGCGTGGCATCATGGGTGGTATCATCTTTTTGTGAGAATTGTGCTCGATACGGCATCGTTTGTGACGGCTGTCCGGTGGGACGGCGGGAGAGGTGCTGCGGAAGATATTTGAGGGCGAACTGGTGCCTTTGATGGACCTCAAGATCGGCTCGGAGTATCGAGAGGTCACTCTTCGTCCGGAGCATGTGGGGCCTCGAATTTGAGCGAGCGCGAGACTTTGGAATTGATTGAAGCCGTGGAGGCCTTTGCCGAACCGGTGGAAGTGGTGGGGAAGACTCGGCCGTTGTCGCCCGATCCGGATGACGACATGATTCTGGATCTTGCCATCAACGGACGGGCGGAGGCGCTGGTAACGAGGAACAAGAAGCATTTCGCGGCGGCGGGGAAGAGATTCGGAATTCCGGTGCTTTCTCCGGCGGAGCTTTTGGAGAAAATGAGAGACGTAAATCGAAATGGCGACTGAAGTGCGAAAGGCCGCGATAACGAAGTTTCCGCTGCGGTTGATGCCGTCGGTGCGGCGAACGGCGGAAATGTTCTCAGAGAAGGAGGGCGTCTCCTTGAACCAGTTCATCAATGTGGCTGTGGCGGAAAAGTTGGCCCATCTGGAACACGAGGAATGGGTGCGAAGGCGGAAACAGCCGACCAAGGAGCTGGCGAAGAGGGCGTTGCGCCTGCTGGATAAGGCGAGTAGCAGCCCCGTGGAACCGGCGGACGAGTTGCCAATGGATTACCGGGAAGTGCAGGCGGGGTCCAGCGGCACCGCGACCCGGCAGGCGGTGAAGGCGGATTGATTGCCGCCGCTTTTGGGGGAGTAAGCACCAATGGTGACTTGGTGGAAGCCGCTATGCGCAATTGGCCACTTCAACCGCTTCAACCGGTTTAAAAACGCGCTGCGTATTAAATCGACGAAGCCAGGGGAAGGCGGCCGCAAAAAAGGGGCGCCGACAGAGCAACCGGAGCCCGTTGTGGCGTTGAGGAGTTGCGGGTGGAAGATCTATCCACTGAAGCTGGAACGGACTTGGCGGGCCGGGTTGCTGGCCGGCTATCGCGTGCGCAGGGCTGTCTGCTGGGCCAGCTCGCGGGAGACGCGCTAGGCAGTCAGGTCGAGTTCCAGTGGCCGGAGGCCATCCGGCGCGGTTATCCAGCGGGGGTGCGGCGGCTGGCGGACAGCACCATCTGGAACACGATCGCCGGGCAGCCGACGGATGACTCGGAGATGGCGCTGATGCTGGCGCGCTCTCTCGCCGAGCGCGGAGTGTACGACGCGGCCGAGGTGCGAAAAGCATACGTTTTCTGGCTCCGATCGGGGCCGTTCGATTGCGGCAATACGGTTCGCAGCGCGCTCAATGGCCATCTTCTTGGCGATAGCCAGGCCAATGGCGCGATGATGCGCGTGAGCCCGCTGGGGATCTTTGGCGCGAATCACAGCCTGGAACAGGTGGCCGCCTGGGCCATGGAGGACGCGCGATTGACTCATCCTCATCTTGTCTGCCAGCAGGCGAATGCGCTTTTCGCCAT
>Ga0302140_10007341_pt1 | contig 13782 bp, 10 predicted proteins | sample I_Bog_E1_1_FD_202095 | JGI IMG/M metagenome (GOLD analysis project Ga0302140, IMG submission 202095) | Peat permafrost microbial communities from Stordalen Mire near Abisko, Sweden - I_Bog_E1_1 | ecosystem: Environmental > Terrestrial > Soil > Wetlands > Peat | place: Sweden: Abisko, Stordalen...
TCAAATGTTTTGTCACTCATGGCAATTAAAAATCATATTTTTTTTGAAAATCGTAAATTATTATTAGAAAATTTTAATTTTCATATGTTTTTTATTTTTTTTATTTTTTTGATTTATTATTAAATATTTATATAAATTTTTGGAAAAAACCTTATCGATTGAAATTTCAATTGGAACTCATTAAAAAGGATTTTTTTTTTCTTATAAATTTTTTAGTTCAACTTCAAAAAAAAATTTTTTTATCATCAATCAATCAACCCTTTTTTTTTTATCATTGCATTAACAAGTTTTTTCTGTAAGGAGTTAGCATGAGAATCTTCATTAGCTTCACCGTGACTTTTCTGATTCAAATGCGCATGACTTTTCTCCACAAGTTTATGTCTTTTCTTCTCGAATTGCTCCTCATGGAGATTCAAAATTGTCATGCATTCATTTAAATCCCGAATCAAATGTTTCATTTTATCTTTGTTAGATTGTTGGCATTGATTAATATCATCTATAATCTGCTGCAAATTGTCCAAGGCTTTGTCATGATTTTTTTCTTTCTTCAGGTCATGACAAAACAACATGGCTTCAGCCGCTTTTACTCTATGCATATTAGCAAGAACTTCAGGGTCTTCTTCTAAATCTTGATATTGATTGAATTCATCATATGCTGGCAATTTAATGGTTTTTTCCTTAGATATTACTTGATTCGTTCCTGGAATTGTGGCTTGGAACTTAACCTTGATTTGCGGTGTTTCAATGGAATTCATTTTATATTTCATAACAAATTCGGCCATAAAATCCTTATCTCCTCCACAAAGCAAATTATTCATTAATATAACATTATTCCCCATCGAATCTTTCTCCCAATGATCTCCATAACCCTTTTGCATCTGAATAGCTCCAATCTGTTCAACTTGAAGGATGACATTCACAGCTACTACACTCATCAGTCCCGCAACAGCATCCACAAAACATTCATCAACTTCATCATGCTTCTCAATATTATAATATGCTCCATGTTCAAGTTTGGCGATTTCCACCATTATTTTGGGACAATGTTCATGTCCCAACCCAAAAGAATCTATCACAAAGAAATCTGGAAGAGCAAATTCAGCTAACGACATTGCAACTCTCAATTCTGCCCCTTCATCCAAACCATCCGAAAGCAAAAATATCCCGGTGACTGGATTCCTATATTTTCTATTTTTAATGACATTTAAAGCCTTTCGCATGCCTAAATCAATATTTGTTCCTCCATTAGCTTCGATCTCGCTAATTAGTTTCAAAATCCACTTTTTATTATCAGGCGAAGCCCGAATCAAAGGGGTGATTCTGTTCACTCTATTATCAAATTCCACCAAACAAATCCTGTCTTCATGATGCAAAAGTTCTATCATATCCTTTAAAGCTTCCTTCACAAACTCAATTTTCTCACCTTCCATGCTCCCACTATGATCTATTATGCAAACCACATCAATTGGTAGACTATCATGATAATGGTGGTTTCGGTCTTTGACTTTGATTGAGATAGCAACTGGCAAAGGAATATCTGGATCAGAAGTAGCTTGCTTTATGAAAATACCTTTTTTTTGAGGCTTCACATCGATGATGATGTCTTTGTCCCAATCAAAATCATTGATGTGGTCTTTAGGATTGAAATATGCTGCAATTGGCTCATCGTCAAAATCATTTGAATTGTCTATGGGGTGTGACAATAAACAGCAACTTGTTCCACCTGAAGAACATGAACCCATTATTTTTAAATGAAAATAGTAAATTGTTATAAGAATTTTTTATTTTATGAGCATAATGTTTTTATCATAATTAATATTTTTTTGGGTTTAATTTTATTTTCACAAAAATTAAAATGTGTAAAAATACTAAAATCAAATTTTTTTCTTCACAACTTTTGTTCATAATTTTTTTTTGTTAAAGAATTAATTCATTAATTTTTCCAAATAGAATGATCTAGAATTTTTTCCCTTTAAATATTCAAAAACAAATCCCTTTTCTTTAAATCCAAACTTTTAAAAAACACAAACCCCTTTCAAATCTTTCCATTTTCTTTCCTTCTACAATGGAATCTTCGGAATTCATAAACATCACAGAAGACGGTGGCATCCTCAAGAAGATCCTCGTCCCATCATCCTCCTCAGAACACCCTCAAAAAGGCCAAAAAGTTGAAGGTACCTCCAATTTCCCTCTTCCTCTCTTAAAATCTTTAATAATACAGTTCTTTATGCTGGCAAGCTTGAAGATGGCACTCCATTTGATTCCTGTCAAAACAAAGAAGACCCTTTTTCTTTCGTAATTGGAGCTGGAAAAGTTATCAAAGGTTGGGATGTCGGTGTTGCTACAATGAAAAAAGGTGAAAAGGCATTATTTGTTCTCAAGCCTGATTATGCCTATGGTGCCTCAGGATCCCCTCCCAAAATTCCAGCAAATGCAACTCTTCACTTCGAAATAGACCTTTTGGAAATTCTCAATGAAGAGCCATCAAAATGGGATTACACTTCCGAACAAAGGATCGAAAAGGCCTTCCAATTCAAAGAGGAAGGCAACATTTTCTTCAAGACAGGCGATTTTGACAACGCCAGGAAGAAATACGATATGGCTTTGGACTATCTGGAGGCTGAAAAGGGTGAGAAACTCAAAGAATGCAAAATCAGCTGTTTCCTGAATCTCGCAGCCGTTTATATCAAAAAGAAAGAAAACATAAAAGCTGTAGAAAGTGCCTCTAAAGCCTTAGAAGCAGATCCAAAAAATGTTAAGGCTCTTTATAGACGAGGTGTGGCCTATGCCAATTTCTCGAATTTCGATGATGCGAAAGTTGACTTCGAAGACGCCTTGCAATTGGATCCCGAGAACCAAGAAATCAAGAAAGAACTCGCGAGTCTCGTGGTTCGCAAGAAACAAGCCTTGGAGAAAGAAAAGAAGACCTTTGGAAAACTTTTCCAACAATCCTATTATGATACAGTGACTGTGTGCGAATATTCAAACCCAAGCAATCCGATAGTTTTCTTCGACATTCAAATCGGATCCCAACCAGCAGAAAGACTTGAATTCGAGCTTTTTAAGAACCTAGTTCCCAAAACTGTAGAGAACTTCAAATGTTTATGCACTGGGGAAAAGGGGATCGGTAAATGTGGAAAGGCTCTTCATTATAAGAACTCCATATTCCATCGACTCATTAAGGGATTCATGATCCAAGGAGGAGATTTTGAGAAAAGCAATGGAACTGGAGGTGAAAGCATCTATGGTGCTAAATTCGAGGATGAGAACTTTACTGCGAAACACAAAAAACGCGGGTTTTTGTCAATGGCCAATTCAGGAGCTAATACTAATGGCTCTCAATTTTTCCTTGTTTTCAAAGAAACCGGTTGGTTGGACTCGAAACATGTGGTGTTCGGATGTATGGTGTCAGGATTCGAATATTTGAATAAACTGGAAGCTACAGAATGCGAAGGGGAGAATCCAAAAGAAGAGATTAGAATTGTGGATTGTGGAGTTAAGAAAGAATAATGTGGTTTTTTTTTTATTGTTTAAGGCAAGAAATTCTTCGAGAAAAAAAATTAAAAAAACGTTAAACATAGAGTTTTCTTATAAAATTAAAATTTTTTCAAACCAACATCTGAAGAAAATTTATAATAGTAAAAGAGAAAATATTACGAAATTATAGGGTTTGAATGAAAATAAAAGAAATTTCTTTGCAAAAATTATTAATAATTTAAAGATCTTTACGGAAAAATAAGGAATGTATTCGAACGAAGCCAGATATCAGAGTCTTTTGAAGCTTCAGCATAATCCTGCTAATATTCGAAATATCAGTATAATAGCTCATGTTGATCATGGTATTTTCCCCTTAAAATCCATTAAAAATCCTTAAAAACCAAAGGTAAGACGACACTTTGTGATTCATTGATCTCCTCCAACAATATCATCTCTAAAAAACTCGTGGGGAAACTCCGATATTTAGATTCTCGTCCCGATGAACAGGAACGTCAAATCACTATGAAATCTTCATCTATTTCTTTGATTTATTCACATGAGGAAACAGTAAACCTTTTTATTCTTTCATCTATGTAATCCTTCTTTTTAGAATCAGGACTTTCTAATTAATCTCATCGATTCTCCAGGACATGTAGGGTTCTTTTCTGAAGTAACTTCCGCTTTAAGACTCACTGATGGGGCTTTGATTTTAGTGGATGTTTTAGAAGGAGTCTCCACACAGACATATACTGTCATCAAACAGGCTTTTGAGGAAAAAGTTCAATGCATTCTCGTGCTCAATAAAATCGATAGACTCTTCATGGAATTGGATATGAATCCTTTTGATATCTATAAACAACTTATGATGATCATAGAACAACTTAACGCGATCTTAAGTTCCTTGATTTCAGAAGATCTCATCAAGGAAAATGAAAATCAGGATCCTTTCAAACAAAACAAGGAAAATGACAATGGAATCAGTCTCGATGACGATTTTCTGGATAAAATAGAAGACAAAATGTATTTTTCTCCAGAAAAAGGAAATGTCATCTTCTGTAGTGCAATCCATTGTTGGGCATTCACGATCATGGATTTTGCGAAACTTTTTTCCCAGAAACTTAAATGCAGTGAGAAAATGCTACAAAAATTCCTTTGGGGAGATTTTTACTTGAACCCAAAAAATAAGAAAGTTTATAAAAACCCGCAAAACGAAAAACATAAGCCAATGTTCGTGGAATTTATATTACAAAACATTTTCAATATCTATGAAAAAATCAGACAAGGCGATGTTCAAAAAATGGAACAAATTGCAAAAGGATTGAATCTAGAACTCCCGCCTAAATATAAGGAAATACTTACGAAAGACCCTATGAATATGGTGATGTTTCTTATGAACAAATGGATGCCGATCGATAAAAACATATTGAAAACAGTGAGTTTCATTATTCCCAGCCCCAATGAAGGACAGAAAACTAGACTTTTAAGCATTTGCAAGAAGCTTTCTAAGACTTCGATTAATGAAAATAACGAATTGATGGTTCTAAAGAAAGCGATAGAAGAATGTAGAGGTTCTTATGAAGATCCAACGTCGGTTTTTATTTCAAAAATGATCGCAATTCCACAGGAAAACATCAATGAACATGGCTTAAGTAAATAAATAATAAATAAATATGAATTCCATTTTGAATAATCATATGATGAATTATAGATGAATATGACAACAAAAATAAGATAAAGTTCATTGGATTTGCTCGGGTTTTTTCAGGCGTGTTACGAAGAGGCCAGAAAATCTTCGTGATAGGGCCAAAACCTTCGAAATCCCAACAAAGTCCTGATAAAACTCATAGTCTTAATAAAGATAACATCCATATCCAGGAAGTCATAGTCAATAATCTCTATATTCTCATGGCTCAATACCTCGAAGGCGTTAAAGAAGTACTTCTTCCCATCATATAAACTTTCATTCAACTCAATTCCAATTAAGGTTGTAGCAGGAAATATAGTTGGAATTGGTAATCTCGATGATATAGTCTATAAAACTTCGACTTTAAGTTCTTTGCATAATTGTCCTTCCTTTACCCCCATTTTCCTGAAAGTAACTCTTTTGATTTTCCTTTGAAAATAAATAATAACCACTTTTTCTTAACCTAATATATATAGTCTCCAGCTCATTTAAAAGTGTCCCTCAAAACAGCTTCCTTTGAAGATTACCCGAAACTTATTGATGGTCTGAGAAAACTCAATAAATCTGATCCTTCCTTGGAAGTATACGCACAAGAAAATGGAGATGTTATTTTGGTCACTTGTGGAGAAACTCATTTAGAACGATGCATTAGAGATCTTGAAGATACCTTAGCTAAGGTGAAGATCGTATGTAGTGAACCTTTAGTGAGTTTCAGAGAAACTGTTGTTTATCAAAATATTATTGAAATTAACAATCCAATCAAGAAAATCACCGAAAAGGCCACTGAAATAATGAGAAAACAGGAATTCGACAAGGAAAATGAAGATGAAAAGGAGGAATTTAAGAAGGATTATGGAGAAAACGCGGAAATTTTCAATATTTCGGAGGAAAAGCCTGAAAAGGATGAAATGCGGTTTAATGAGGAGCATAGTAGGAAAAAACAAGAACAAAAAGACGCGTTTTTGAAGCAAGTTTCGCAATTACCGAAGAAAATCGATAAGAAAAACAAAGCGAAATCGCAAATCAAGATAAATAAGATGAATCTGATAAATCTCAATAAACGATCCAATGTTTTCGAGACTTTCACTGCGAATAAGCGATTTAATTTAAAAGTGCGAGCTGTGGGTTTAAAATTTGAATTCGCCGAGTTTTTAGAGAAAAATGCGAACCTGATGCGGAAATTGTTCTATAATAACGATAATAAGCAACATCATGGGAATGAAATCAAGGTTTTTCTCAATGAAATGCTTATAAAAATGAAGGAATTCTGTTTTGAAGAGAAATTTATCGAATTACTTAAAAATTCTCTTATTTCATTTGGCCCCAAACGTTGTGGACCGAATCTTCTCCTGATAAAAGGTTTGAATCCTGAGGATTCGTTATTCGACACTGAAATTAATAGGAAAATCGCTGAAAATGAGGATCCTTTAATGGAAGAAGAGAAAAACATGAGTAACAATAAGACTTCATCCATTTCCAGCAATAAAAAAATCAAAGATTGTGATAAAAAGGAACTTTTATTAGAGAAATATTTGAAAACAAATGCCAATACCTCAGAAATCAACAAAGCCTTAATTGCCGGGTTTGAAATGTCGGTTTCTGCTGGACCGTTATGCGAAGAACCCATGATGGGGGTCTGTTTCATAGTAGAAAGCTTCAAACCGGTAGAAGAAGAGAAAAAAGAAGATTTTATTGAGAAAATCGGCAAAAATGAAGGCGAACTTAAAATGGGGGAAAACTCTAATAAAAAGGATGATATAACTATTATAAAAAATGAAGAGGAAAATTTAATTGGAGATAATATTGATAATATTGAGCTAAAGGAAGAAAAACTAAATTTTCAAGAAATTTTAAGCAAAAAAAGTGATAAATCTGAAAAAAATGAAGAAAAAAAAAGTAAAAAAAGCGAGAAATCAGAAAAAACTGAGGAAAAAAAAGCCATTTCTATGATAAATCCAGATATTTCCAAGGATTTATATGGGCCTTTATCTGGTCAGATTATGTCGTCAATGAAAGACGCATGTTGTGAGAGTTTCCTCGGTGCAATGCCTAGATTGGCAGAAGGCGTTTATCAATGCAATTTATTAACAGATTCAAGCTTTTATGGGAAAAGCTATGAAGTCCTCAATAAAAGAAGGGCGACCATACTCACAGAAACATTAAATGAAAATTCGAATATTTTCAATATAATCGCTCATTTACCAATTCAAGAATCTTTCGGCTTTTATTCAGAAATCTTAAATAAAACTTCTGGTCGAGTTAATGCGCAATTAGTCTTTGATACATGGAAAATATTGGAAGTTGACCCTTTTTTCTGTCCGCAAACAGAACAAGTATATAATTGATATGAATTTAACGTTTTTAATGATTTAATTAGGAAATTGGAGAATTTGGGGATCAAGTCAGCAATATACCAAATTTAGCGAGAATGATTATAGATAAAATCCGCAAAAGAAAAGTAATTTTTTTTAATATTATTATTTTTGCTAATTTTTGACATTTTAGGGAATAATAACTGAGGAAAAAACAGTAGTTGCGGCTGAAAAACAAAGGACTCTTTCGAAAAAAAAATGAAAATTGATTTTTTCTCAATATATATATATAATAAATCCCTGCGAATTAATATTTAAGGACTTTCCTCATCAATTTTCACTTCTTCCTTCTTTTTCAAAGCTTTTTGCACTTGTTCCAAATCGATTTCCTCGCTTTTTTTTATTAAAAAGTCACCCTATTCAAATAATTTAAGAAAAACTTATTAGTTAATAAATAATTACTAAGAAATCCAATGCATTTTCCGGATTTCCCTTATAAATTTGAATTAATCCCTCTGTCAAATAAGGAATCACACAATCAGCCAAATATTGTCTCAAAGGTTGAGATCTAACATCGAGAATATTGTTTTCTGAGAGTCTTAATTGTTCGATTTTCATATTCTCTTCATTTTCTTCCTTCAAAACACGTTCTTTTTCCTTTAAAATCTCCTGTTCTTGTTCCTTTTGCTCTTGAATCCTTTGATTTTTTAGTTTTTCATTCTCTAATTCACGAAGCTTTTCCATCTCCAACTCTTGATCCTTCGAATTATAGGTCTTAAAAGGTCCTTTCTATAAATACAGAATTGTTTGTTTAATAATAAAATATAGAAAAAAACTCTTTCAATGAATTTCATGATTTCCTTGAAAAATTCCTCATAATTTTTCTTTTCCTCTACATTCACATCCAAAACCTCGAATTCATTATCTCGATAAAAGCTATAAACATTCCTCCCAACATTTTCTTCATTCATCTTTTTATAACTCAACAATCTCCTTAATATCCCCTCCTCCGTATAATGTGTCCCGACTACATTTCCAAGACTTTTGCATCTTTCCTTCAAAAAATCATCTCCCGCATGCAGGAAAACCACAGTTTGCGGGATCAGATCAATGAAAAGATCGAATTTCTTCTTCAAGTCAAGGTTATTATCCTCAATAAAAGTCGATTTCGCACCTTTTTCCTTAGGCTTTTTATTAGCTTCTCGTTCCTTTTCCTCAAGGAAAAACTTTTCAGAATCTTTTGTGAATAAAGCTACGCTATTTTCATAATTCCTTGGAAAACTATCCAAGACAAAACCCCGATATTTACAATCGTTTTGAGTTAATCTCCATTGGAAAATTCGAGATAATAGGCTTTCTGGAATTCGGGGATTCAACTTTTCCGTGTCTAAAATTGGCTCCACCCAACCTTTTTTATTCTTGTTTTTCTTCTTTTCGAGGTCAATTTTCGCCTGTTCTTCCTCGATCATTTTGTCTTTAAGTTCCTTCAAGACTTTACGAACTTCATCAGCCAATTCATTATCGAGTTTAAGGAATTGATCGATTACTTCCTGTATGTGAATATGTGGAATATTATAAGTTTTCGCGATTCTTTATAAATAAAATTCATTTTTAATATTAATGAAATTATTTTGTATTTTACTGTTTAGCGAAAAAGGTCTTTCCAGAAGCTGGCGGGCCTGTTATAAACACTTTATTTGTTCGAAGTCCTCGATATTGTATAAATTCTTCACAGACTTTATTCATATTCTTCACAAACCCTTTCTTACACCACCATCTGAATGGTATATCCTCAATATTATCCTGACATTTGGCTTCAAACAATTCGCTAGGTCTCATTTTCAAGTTAATTCTGATGATTTCGAAGTTCTCATCTAAGACTGCTTCAATAGTAGGTTTCGGCTTGATAAGTCCAGAGCCAAAATATCGAGATATCTCTTGGACTACGGCCTTTTGATCTTGATTTTCTGCGGAATCTATTGCAAAAATATAGGGATTCACTGGTGTTCGATGGATTATCTGAAAAACAAATTCAGCTAAATCACTAATATGAATCATTGGCATATTGTTTTTCCCATCTGAAAAAACTGGAAGCTCATATGGGTCTAATAACCAGGCTTGCTATAAACATATCTCAATTAATCAAGAGAAAATAATTGGTTTTACTTTGAAGAAATTAAAAAACAGGTCTTCACCATGACCATATGTCAAACCACTAATTAGACAATAAGTGCGTAAATTTGTCTTGAAATTGTTCGCTTGAAGGCATTGATCTTCAATGGAAAGAAGGAATTGATATTTAGGGAAGGTTTTGCGAATATTTCGGTCTTCTTCTATGAGTAATTCATCATTGGGATTGGATTTTTCCTTCGGATTGCATAAAGCCCAGGTCATTACTGAGGAAACCACTATAAATAGCTTTTCAGAGGCATAATTAGCGAATTTCAGCACTTTTATATTAAAAATCTTTATGACAGAAAGTAAAAGGTTTATTGGAAAAACCCTTGATCGCATATTCCACCTCATCCAATTGACATTTCATTAAATCATAAATAATCACATCTGAATCTAGAAGAGTTTTTGTAAGAACTCGTGGATCTTTATTCTAAGTAAAATTAATCAGTTAAAATGAAAATCATGGATTTTTTACGTCGATTGTTTGGGAAACACTTTTGGGCAATGGGTTATTTTCGAAAGGGTCCAATGAACCGAGGAAAGTATGATGCGATTCATCGTTAAGATGATCATTTCTAAGGGCTTCAACTAAGGCTTGACCGAAAAGACTGTTGATGTTGCTGATGTAGAAACGCAATTGTTTCTGGTCAGGAGATGAAAATTTCAACTTGAAAGGGTCAAAGGTTTGCATTTTTATCTGGAATTTGAATTATTTTTTATGAAGAAATTTATGAAACTTTAACACCTTTATTTTATTTTTTTATGCGATTTTTTCTTTTCAAATTCGTTTTTTTTTTTTTTTAATCATGCTTTTTTCACATTATTAAGGATAAAAAGGATCGTTATTCCGATTATCATGATTATGGATAAAATCCAGAGGTTTTCTTGTTTTTCTTCCTGGTTCGTCTCTTTTTCCATTCTTTTCTTTTCTTTTTCTTTGAAAAAATCCAATTGTTGTTCCTCTACCCCAATATCTTTAAATGAAAACTCGTTATTTTCCTGGATTTTTTCCATTAGATTCATTATTCCACTGCGATTCATAATACTTCCATTAATACTTCCATTAAGACTTCCATTAAGACTTCCATTAATGCTTCCATTAAGACTTCCATTGAGACTTCCATTAATATATTCATTAAGACTTCCATTAATGGATTCCGCTTTTTTTCCAATATTCCATTCTCTCTTATTATTTGGATTATCACTCTTATTAACTTCAATGGAAAACTCAATATTCTCATCTAAATACCTCCCGGTATTATGTTCGCAAGCTTTTCCTTCAAACCCCAGATCGCAAACGCATTTTCCCCATATACATTGTCCTTTTCCTTGGCATTTTTCTGGACAAATTATCTCGAATTCACAGGATTTCCCTGAAAAACCGATTTCACAAACACATTCCCCCTTTTCACATTTCCCTCTAAATGAACAATTATATGGACAATCCCTATATTCCTCGCAAAAAGATCCTTTATATCGCTTTTCACATTGACATTTACCAGTCGAATGGTCGCAAATACCTCGATCTGAACAATTCAAATAACAAGATTTCTCGCATTTTTTCCCGAAAAACCCTTTATAACATCTACAAAAAGCCTGATTTTCAGAAGAAATCTCACATATACCATGATTATTACAATTAGCATCACAAATTAAGGGTTTTTCACATGAATTACCTGTAAATCCATGGAAACATATACATTTATTTAAGGAATAATCGCAAAAGCCTGAATTTGAGCAATTTTTGGGACAAATTGCGTTTTCGCAAGATTTTCCTTGAAAACCTGCGAAACATTCGCAAATACCCTTAATATCATTGCAATTTCCTTTAAAATAGCAATTATCGTGACATTTGCTATCCATGAATTCGATTTTCTCTTGAAATTGGCAATAAAGTCCATTTGCATGAGTTGAACATCGACATTTCCCTTGTGAGTCGCAAAAACCCCTGCCAAAACAATCTTTTTGGCTTTCACATTCCTTTTGATAACTTCCCTTCAATATTTCATTGGTATTCATTTTCAAATCACTGATTTCCATAGTGAAAAACCGGTTATTCACTGAAATTGAAAAAAAAGCGAGTTTCTCCATTAGAAAAAATCGATTTTCCTCATTAAAAGCATATAATCGTCCCTCAATTATCACATCTTCTATCATATCTTTAGCGATAGGAAAGTCTATATTCAATATTGGTTGCAAGGGACTTTCCTTATTGCGGATTCCAGTTTCTTTGAAGTAAAAACCTTGGTTCCCATCATATAGAAAACCACCTAATTTTCCCTCAAAATCCTTAATTAAACAGATTTTTTTAATAGATTTTTCATCAAATTCGTTGAAAACCCAACAACCTTCAAATCCTCGTCTTTTCTCGCATTTTTTCCCTTCAAAACCAGAAAAACAATCGCAATTTCCATTAGAACAAAATCCGTTTCCATTGCAATTTTTCACACAATTTCCTTTACAATTTACCCCAAAAAATCCGTTTTCGCAAGTGCATCTCATGGTTGCTTTATCGCAATAACCCCGGTTATTACATGAGTCCTTGCAATATTCAAATTGACAAAAAGCCCCGAAAAATTCATCTTCGCAACGACAAGTCCCATTTTCCAGACATTCTCCATTATTCAGACAATTATATTCACAAATTTTTCCTTTTCTAGTGCAATTTTCACCGAAAAAGCCTGGGAAACAACGGCATTTCCCTTTAGAAAAAACTGAGTTTTCAGGACAATCGTCAAGACATTTCCTATAAAATTTTCCGATAAAGCCGTCTCTATAGCAAAAACCATGAATATCGCATCCGTTAAAGAAAAAAAGCGATTTTTTGTCCGGCATAAAGAAAAAAACCGCGTTTTCTCGACTTCCAGGAGTCATGGAGCTTTTTGTCTTTGAAAGTCTCGTCCATTGATATAGAAAACCCGAATTTTCATTGAGATCGATCGCGAAAACATCAGAAAAGCACTGTTGTTTCTCATAATCACAACCCCCGAAAATTAATATTTTATCAGTTATGGCAATAGCTAGATGTCCTTCTCTGACTTGGGGAGTATTGTTAGAGTTGCTTTCATTGGAAAATGTGATTTCCTTAATTTCTAATGAAAAATCGTTGCCTATCTGTTGAATTTCACCAAGAAAAAGCGAATTTGTAGGCTTTCCGTTAAGATTTCCACCAAAAATCGCGATTTTACATCGATAACGCTCTGATATCTCGATGAAATTCACTGTATGGCCTTTGAGTTGAGGGAAATTGCCATGGACTTCAGTCCAAAAACCGTTTTCAAGGTCATATAGCCAGATATCATTGAAAAAAGCAATATCATTAATCCCTCCAGTTAATAAGAGATAAGTTTTTGAATTTAGAGTTATTTGAATTAAGCTGGCTTCATCGCGAAAACGCGGTTTTCTATAGTTATCACGAATAATTGAGTCTTTTGGAGTGAATTTGAGTTTTTCCCAATGAAAGTCAATGAATTCAATATTAGAAAACCTGGGTTGAAAGCGAAAAACCTCAATTTTTCCATCAAAATTGTTTGTTAATTTGAAAAGATCATCAAAGTGAGCATCATATTGCGAATAGAGTCCCTCTGATTTATCGATATCGGAAATATGAGTGTGATTGAGTTTTCTAACAATTAAGAGATTTGATGAATTTGCGCCAATTGAAAACACAGATAATTCGATTTGACATGGCTGATATTTCGTTTTTTCGCAATCACTGAAAAGAACAATTTGCGTGGTGTTTTTTAAAAGAAAAAGATGAGGTTTTTTGGCTAAGAGAGGAGTAATATTGGAGATTTCTCCATTTTCAAGCTGATAATCTAGTTTCTGAAACACCAGACAATTAGTGCTATTATTAGCTGTTTCATTTAAAGAGTTACTCCAATTATTCTTTTGATGATTGGGATTGATAGAAAGATCGGAACCCACGATTTCATAAAGAAAAAAGGAAATTAAGAGGGAAAAAAACACAAAAAGCAACTGCATTTTTATAAATAAAAAATCGCTTAATTTTTTTCTCTCTTTGTTTAAATTTAAAAATGCTATGAAAATACATACCATAGAACTATTATCGTTATTATTATGAGAAGAATACGAATTTTTGGGGAATTTTGATGAAAATCCTCATTAAACGAA
>Ga0302140_10007347_pt1 | contig 13776 bp, 13 predicted proteins | sample I_Bog_E1_1_FD_202095 | JGI IMG/M metagenome (GOLD analysis project Ga0302140, IMG submission 202095) | Peat permafrost microbial communities from Stordalen Mire near Abisko, Sweden - I_Bog_E1_1 | ecosystem: Environmental > Terrestrial > Soil > Wetlands > Peat | place: Sweden: Abisko, Stordalen...
AAAAATATACATTTTATTCATTAATTTCAAAATTAAAAAATTTCGGATTTCTTTGCTTTTCCTAGAAATAACATTTTCATAAATTTAAAACTAATTTAATACATTTTTTAATAATTTGACAAAATTTATCGAAAAATAAATAACAAATCATAATAAATTTATTATTTTTTGCATTTTAGGAAAAAAATTAGAAATTGACATATTTTCGACTCTTGGCAATTTAAATTTTCAAAAAGGCGATCAAAAAGCAGCATTTTTTAAACTTTGAAATATTTTAAAATTTCAAATTTCCTTTTCATCATCACTTGCGATTTCTCTAGAAACTCCTTGCAAATCTTGCAATTTAGACATTGTAACCCCTCCAAATCCAAATCCACATTTTTCATCTTTTCCTCTTTTTTTTCTGGGAAATATTTAAATTCCTCTTCATTCGGGTTCTTCACCTTCTTTTCGATCCATTTCAAATCACTACTGCAATTATCTTCGAAAAATCCTTCCATCCTTTTTTTAATTTCTTTCCCCCCACTTTCCTCTTTCTTTAGGAATTCATTTGCCTTTTCAATCAATTCCTTTTCATTTTCAACATTTTGCAAGCTGCTTAATTCCTTTTTATATTTCTCCACAAATTTCTTTTCATCCAACCCCAACAAAACCACTGCCACCCCCTTTTTCCCATATCTTCCAGTTCTTCCGATCCTATGGAAATATGTCTCTATTTTCTTAGGGATATCATAATTCACCACAAGATCAATATCCATGATGTCGATACCACGACTTAAGAGATCTGTTGAGACTAATATGTTCACTTTTGATAGGCATAGTCTATTCATTACTTTGATTCTATCACTTTGGGTTTGGTCTCCGTGAATGAAAGTCACTGCGAACCCTTCTTCCTTCAAATCACTTGAAAGCTCCTCTCCTCGGTTCTTTTCATTATAAAATATCAGACATTGAGAAAATGTGATATTTTTCAACAAATTTACTAAAATCTCAGTTTTCTTACAATAAACCTTATCAGAACCAGAGATTTCTAGGCATATTTGAGATATTGATATGAGGTTTAAGTCTATTTCCAGGTCGTTTTCAAGTAAAGAATCTTCGGCTTTGCGTTTTATTGAAGGAAGGATGAGAACTTCCTCATATTCAGGTATGTATTCTTTGATTTTCTGGAGGTTTTTCGCTGTGAACGTCCCTGAATATGCTAAGATCTGGACTTGTTTATTGAGAAGCTTGATAATATGGCATGTATTATTGATGTTTTCAGGATTGAAGAGTTTATCTGCTTCATCTAGAACAATTTTTTCTATATTTATTAGATCAAGACTTTTTTCCTTTAGCAATTCAATAATCCGGCCTAATGTTCCAACAATCATATCGAATTGTTTTAATCTAAGAGCATTTCTAGTATCTTGAACTGGCAACCCACCAATGCAAAGTCCTGCTTTGTACGAATTTTTAAAGAATTTCTTCCCTTTTACGAAGAATTTATTGAGGAATTTATGGATTTGTATGGCCAATTCTCGTGTTGGGGACAAAATCAAATATTTGATCGTTCTTTTTTCAGATAAAAGTTGCGCCCCCTCATCCGAATCAAATAAACTATTAAGAATTATTGAGGTGTAAGCCAGGGTTTTACCGGTGCCAGCCTTAGATTGCGCGAGGATATGCCGATTTTGAAGTCCTGGGGGGATGGATTTGAATTGGATGGGAGTTGGATGGTTGAAATTAAAGAATTTATAAAGTGACACCAAATGAGAATTGAGCGGGAGGTCATGGAAAAATTTATCTTGGGTCTCAGGAGTTATGAGATCTGGATTAAAAGAAAGATCGTCCATTATTTTAATTGTTGTAATAGATAAAATTTATAATTATTTGCTTTCCTTTATAAAATTATGCATAAAATATTCATTCGAAATTTTTTGAGATAAGAAACAAAAAAGTACACTACTTGCTAAAACAAAATTTAAAAATTTCATTCCAATAATTTTTCTTCTTCCCACTGAAAAAATCAAAATTTTTTAAATTTTTTTTTATACATTTTTCCATAATAAAATTCCATCCCACTCTTTTTTTTTCCGATCCAATGGATTCCCCCCCAAAATTTTCTAAAGTTCGAGTGGCCGTCCGAGTGCGTCCCCAACTCCCCAAAGAGCACACCCCCTCCTGTATAACACTATCTCAAACCACTCCCAACCAGGTACTTTTTCCATAAAGAAACCAACCTCACATTAATCCTTTTTAGCTGATAATCGGTCAGAATAGAACATTTCAATTCGACAAGGCATTTGATCATTATTCTAACCAAAGTGAAATTTATGAGGCCTGTGTCACAGAGCTTCTCGAGGCGTTTTTTTCTGGCTACAACGCAACGATACTCGCTTATGGTCAAACGGGCTCAGGCAAAACTTACACAATGGGCAGTTCCAATGTTTTCAATATAAGTGAAGATGATTTAGGCATCATTCCAAGAGTCATCAAGTCCATTTTTCAAGAAGTGGAGGTCCGGAAACTGAAAAACGAAAGTCTACTGAAAGTGTCATTTCTTGAAATTTACAATGAGGAGATATTGGATTTATTAGACCCCAAATCCGGGTTCACAGCCAATAGGATGATGAAGAAGCAATCTAACAACTCGGTTACCATAAGAGAGGAAAAAGATGGGTCAATAGGATTATATGGACTCATAGAAGAGAAAGTCGGGTCTTATGAAGAAATGTTGGCTTGTTTGGAAAGGGGGTCGCTTTCCAGGTCCACCTCATCGACTTTAATGAATGAAACCAGTTCGAGATCCCATGCGATTTTCTCAATTACTTTAGAACAACACCAGATTGATGACCTCTACAAATCAAAAAAATCAGATAGCAAGATTTCGGAGGTCGTTTCAGAAACCCCAGAATTCATCACTGCGAAATTCCATTTCGTTGACCTCGCTGGGTCTGAAAGGATCAAGAAAACTGGTGCCACTGGTAATACTTTAAAGGAAGGAATCAATATTAATAAAGGACTATTGTGTCTGGGTAACGTGATAGCAGCGTTAACAGAAAGCACTTCCCATCATATTCCTTATAGGGATAGTAAATTGACTAGGATATTGCAGGACTCGCTTGGAGGTAATGCCAGGACGTATATGATAGCTTGTGTGAGTCCCGCAGAGAGTAATTATGATGAGACGTTAAACACTTTGAAATATGCGAGTCGAGCAAGAAATATTAAGAATAAGCCGAAAATCAATACAGACCCCAATACTGCTCTGGTAAACCAGATGAAACAACAGATTTTTGAACTAAAGGAAGAGATTTTAAAATATCGGATGGCGTTGAAAAAACAATTGGGGGATCAAGATATTCAAGGGATTTTAATGATGAATAGCAAGGATTTCAGGATGAATGAAAACATGGAGGAAAGTAATAGTAATACTGATGAATTGAAGGATCTGAGATTAAAGGTTGTGAGATATGAGAAGGATTTGATGAAGCTTGATGCGGAGAAACATGTTTTAAGGAAAGAGCTCAATTCAAGAGAAATGGAATATTTTTCAGTGAAAAAGGAAAGAGATATGATAAGATTGAATTTCGAACGTTTTCTTGAGGATAATAAGTTGAGTTTCACAGAAAATGAAGCTGAAAACGCACCCAAAATCAAACTTTTGGATGAATATAATGTGATGATTGCCAAATTGACTAGAGATTTGGAAGATAAATGTTTTTTATTGAAGGAAATACAGGGAGAATATGAGAAATTGTTAGCTTCATCAGGAAGAGATCAAAAGCTGCTTTTGCTAAAAACAGAAGAAATTGAGATTTTCCAGAAAAAACTTAATGACAGTCCTCATAATAATCAATCTAAGAGCTCATTCAACAAGGAAGAAAAATCTATAATACTTCAAAATAAAGATTCCTTTGAAATACAGGAACATTCCAATGCATTTATTGATAAAAATGAAGGTTTTTTAAAAAATAAAATTTTTTTTTTTTTTTTTTTTTTTTTTTTTTTTTTTGGGTGGTTAATTTTTTTTCGTGTATTTTTTTTAAGGAGTCAAAATTTTTAATGAGTGCCAATAAAAATAATAATGTTTTATTAAGATGCAATAGAAACGTACACAGAAAGAACGGACAAAATTGAAAGTGACCTTGAGAAAAAGTCGGAAAGTCTTGAGGAAATCAAAGCCAAGGAGTTCCTCACTGTGAACAAAACTACCGAAAAACAACTTAACCTAGTAGACGAGACGATCCGCATGAAGGAAGAGCTGTTGAAAAGAATGTCTGAAGGTCAATGCTACTTAGAACAATCTCTCATTGAGGAAATGAAGCAACAATATCACCACAAAATTGAGGCCCTACAGCAAGAAATACGTAATCTCGAGAAAGAAAAGCAGACAGAACAAAATGTCGACAAAAAAGCACCCAACAAACAAAAGTTGCAAGAATTGGAAATCCAAATTCGAGAATTCAAGAAAAAAGAAAAGTTGCAAACTGGGCTCGCGAAACAAGTTTCCCTTCAAAAAAACCAATTGGACTCTTTGGCGGAGGAAATCAAGGCGATCAAGAGACAAAAGATCCAATTGATGAAAAAACTGAAGGAGGATACAGAAAATTTCGAGAAATGGAAGACTTCTCAAATGAAGAAACTGAACGACCTCACTAGGAAAAACCAAGAGAAGGACGAGCAAATCCAACGGTTGAAGAAAGAGCGAAACGAGAAGATTGAGGCGAAGAAATCAATGCAAATGTCGGCTACAAAAACAGAAAAATCCAAGAGTTTTTGTCAAAGACGCTCGCTAAGACGTCGTTCAAGTTTTCTAGAGGAAAGTGGTCTGAATGTGAAGAATGCCCTTGTGGTGAATGGTGTGGAAATAGTAAAGGAGAACACGATGTACAAGAGGGAAGTCAATAGTTTTTTAAAGGAGATCCTGAGCCTAGAGGATGAACAGGCCGAAATGATCAGGAAAGTTTCTGATCTTAAGCTTGAAATTGAGAGACTTTCCTTAGAAAAAGCGAGTAACAACACCATTGACTATGAAGATCAGATCAACTATCAAAATAAAGAAGAGGAACTCACAGCCCAAAGGAGGGAAATTTATCAGGTATTGGAAAGTGTAGAGGAAAAGCTGAAGTTTAGGAAAAGGAAGCTGGAAGAAGTCAAGAAGAAAACTCCAAAGAAAATAAAAGATTTCATTCAGGATTTATTTAAGAAGGGACCACCTGGTATTCAAAATGAGCAGTTTAAGGAGGTTGTGGATGGCTTTTATGAGAGATTTTCTGAGGTTTTTGGGAAAAGCTTAGAGAATTCAGAAAAAGCAGAACAAGCTGGAGTTGAATTGACAGAAATTAAGAAGAATTATGAGGCCTTGGATCAGAAGTTTAAGGTAAGTCAGGCACAATATGAGCTAAATTTAACGAAAATTACAACGGAATATGAGGAAAGATGCCTGTTTTTGATAAAACAACAGAATGAACAGATGATGAGCACTGGGGAAAGCAGTGTGGATGTTAAGACTATGAAAAGAGATAGCGAAAACTTTGAGGAAAAGAAGAAAAATGGGGGTGTGAGTGTTAGTGTGAAGAAGAATTATGAGGAGCTTTTGGAGAAAAACCTGAAGCTTGAGAAGAATGTGGCAGGTACTTTGAAATTAACACTTTTCTTATTAAATATTGATTTTATCATTTTTTATGATTTTCAATTTTTATCAATTTTTATCAATTTTTATCAATAATTTTATCTATCACTATTAATTATAATAATAGATATCTCCAAGAAGCAACAAAACAGTGACAAATTGATCCAGATTCTCAAACGTAAGCTAGAAATTGTCACAGAGAAATACGATCAGATGAAAAAACAATACTCCAAAGAGAAATTCATCGGTCTTCCCCCGACCCACAAGTCCTCTGAGAACAACTCCTTCGCTGATCTTTCGGCACTTTTAGACTCCCCCACCAAGACTCCGAGAAAAGAAGCGAAAACAGTGGGTTTTTCTTTAACAAATCTTAGAGACAGAAGAGATTTCAAGAAAACTGCCCAATTATCAGCCGAACCCACCAATGATAATTGCACTGATAACAATAATAAGCTCCCAATGCAAACTTCCGATCTAATAGAGGAATTAGAGATACTGCAAGATAAGGTCAGAACTGAATCTTTCAGTCATAAAACCGCAGGAATCTCTTCTCCCTTGATTCATAAAAAAAATACCTCTGTGCATCTGGCAAAACTTGGCACTGTTGTTAATAACAATACAAACTCCATTCTTATGAATATCCCTGGGGGATTCCAATCTGCTAGATCGAATTTCGGAGCCAACAACAACAGAGAATTGAAATCAAACTTTTCCAAGCGTTTTTCTTTATTTTCTAGATATTAAAGATTTTCATTAATTAATAGACAATCTTGATTTAAACAATTCCATTGATATAAATTTGAATACTGGCTCTATGATTCTACCTGAAAATACGAATGAAAATGTGGTAGCACAGAACAATGAACTCGAGATTTTGGAAAATGCAGCCATCGAATGGAAAGTAAAATCCAGTATTGACGCTCATTCAGCCGCTGTGTATTCAATCTGTTCTTATGGCAATCTTCTTTATTCCTCCTCCAACAAATGCTTTAAAGTATGGTCATTGGACACTTTGAAGCCAATAAGTGAAATCAACGCACATCCATCTTGCATAAAAACCATGATACTTTGGCCTGAAAAGTCTTTATCATTTAATAAAATCATTTTAAAATATATAATATAGGAGTGTCCTTTTGACGGCTTGTGAGAAAACCATCTCAGTTTGGGACATAATAACCTTGAAGCATGTGATTTCTTTGAAAGCCCATAAAGATGAAATCCGTTGTCTTTATGCCTATAACGATTTGCTTTTCAGTGCAGGCAAAGGGTCGATTTCATCAGGAGCCCTTTTTGCTTGGGACCTGCGATCGCCTAAGTAAAAATGCAAGCCCATAAAAAATTTTGTTTTTGTTTAGTTTTGTAGAAGAAAGAGAAAAGAGTCAAGACATTTTCTCATTATTGGCCCATGGGAATGTTTTATATTATGGTAGTCGTAACCATCAAGTGTGTAGATTGAGTCTCGAAAATTCATTAGAACATATGAGTTCATTTGAAAGTCCGCATTTTGACGCTGTGAGCTCATTGACTGTGTTGCAGAATCATTTGATTAGTGGGTTTTAGATTGAAACTAGAAAGAAAAACCGAGTGATTCAGTGAATTTTTTTTTGTTTAAAGGTCCAGGGATAAGAACTTGAAATTATGGAATCTAGAGAAAAGCTTCAATAACAACCTATATACAGCTTATGCTCATCAAGATTGGATAAATGTATTGGAAAGTAACTTTTTTTAATGAAAATTTGGTTAAAAATTGAGGGGGGTGGGTTAGAAAATCGACAGGAAACGATGTTTTATAGCGGGTCTAGAGATGGATTAGTGAAGATCTGGCGGGTTCAGGACAATAAGCTTAGATGTCTAAGCGATTTGAATAGTCATTCAGTAATTTTATCGTTTTTTTTTATTTTATATAAATATTAATGATTTTCTCAAAAAAGCAATCAGTAAATTCAATATGTAACTTGGATGAAAGTTATGAGAATATGATAGCCACAGGTTCCAGCGATAAAACGATAAAGTTATGGCAGATTTCGCCATTGGAAGGCATGGAAGAACCTTGACCCCTTCAAACTAATAATTAATTTTTTTTTAAATAACTTTATAATAATATTAACAGTCGTATTTTTTCTATCCTGAGTAAAAAAAAACTCATTTTTCAGGGTAATACTTATAATAATTCTTGGTTTTATATTCGAACGGTTTTTCCTGGTCTTTTCTATTCAAAAACAAGAAAAATTCCGAATAAGGCTCTAATTCGAACCTCACCACGTTTTCTTCATTTCTATTCACAAGTTCTAGGTTCTCCAGTTCAAATACCACGTTTTCTTCATATGGAAAATATGTGTAATTGGTATAAAGAAAGGCCACTCCAGTCTCATGGATCAAAGTATAACAGAAAACCTCAATTTCCTTCTTATTCCATATTCTTTTCGACCTATGGCCGTGTTCTTTAAGTAATTTCAATAATTCAGGCTTGCCTCCGATTTTTTCTGCTTGTTTCTCTAGATATCTCTTCGGGAACTCGTGAGTCACTGAATTAAATCCCATCACCAGACCATCTTCGAGTATCGGTATCGTGGAATCCTCAAATGAGAAATCATGGGATAATTCATATTTATCTATGGAGTTGAGGTTAAAATCACCTTGATGTTTATAGAGGATAATGAGGTCTTCATTGGGTGCCAGATCGATGAATTCAAGGGAGATATTCTTTTCAGTGCCTAAGATGAGACTTTTATCTTTATTAAGGTTAATTTTATCTTTAAGTCTTTTTCTGCTTTGATTTAGGATATAAACATAAAGATACCCGCAAATAACATCAGAAAAACATCGTGTTTTCATTTGATTTTGATAGGGGAAAATCAATTTGGAGCTAGAATTTCTGAATAAAGCTAGATCCTTGAAAACTTGCTCCTGAACTAATGAAAAATCCTTTGGGTTTGATGATTTCTCCTGAAGTAAGAGCTCGGGATTACCTGAATATAGGCTTAAAACACCATTGGAAATTGTGAGGAACTCAATCAGGATGTAATATTCACCAGATTCTAAGAAATCCTCAATGAGCAAATTCTTTTGATTTACATAATCACCTTGAACGAATTCGAATTTTTGGATGTTTTCTTGGGTTTTGACCAGAAAAAATCTAAACGAGGTTTTTTCAGTGAAAGAAATCGTTATATATAAATGAAGACTGGTCTCTGAATGGATTCGGAAAATAGATTGAAAACCTTTGAGTTCAATCCAATTATGGAAGTAATTCTCATGAAATTTGCATATATTTGCCCTTTTTGCGATTTTCTCAAGTCCATAAAAATCCATTGAAATCACAGCGCTTTTCTCATCGGTATTTATAACCAAATCGCCTAAAATCTCACATATTTTCATTGTAACTGTTCTATTAGAAGCCTTTAGTCTATATAAACCCCCTCCCCCATCATATTCCTGGTAATCTAATAACACAAAGCCCTCGTTTCGAAAATTATCATCTTTCCCTTCGAAAAATATGAGAAATCCACGATAAAAGCTATTTTTTATGGTTTCCCTTATTTTCTCATCGATCATCAGTTTCTCTATAGGCACCCCCAATACCATTTTTATTAATTTCCTTAAAGAGTTTCCCTGAAATAAAGTCTCATAGCTCCCAGAAATCTTCGCCAATGCCTTTTCCAGTGTTTGCACATACACTCCCTGAGAAATCATCGTATTGATCAAGGTAAAGGCATAGAGATCATCTATATATGGAAAGGAAAAATCAATGGTCAATTTGAACCATTTGCCACGATCATTTAGCCAGAAATAACAGCTTTTTGAGTTGTTTTTTTCGTAATTCCTTAGTAAAATTTCGGGTCTTGTGAGGAAAAATGAAAAAAGAGATGGCAAAGGGGTATTTGGGAAAAGACCCCCGTTTAGAAATTCAGTATAGAGGATCTCTGGGAATAAAATTGGGGAGTCTGATGATTTTTGCCAATGGATTTCCTGAGAGTTATCTTGAGATTTGGCTGAAAATATGAGAGGATCCTTTGAAAGGATAGAGACATTTTGAAGGGATGTTGGGATGATCTCAGAGATAGCAGGGAGGAGATTGAGAGAGGTTAAGGGGAAAAAGGAGAAATTGGCCGATATTTGAGAGAGATGGAGAGGGGGGTCATTGGAAAACTTCGGGGGACTCTGAAGATTTGTGAAAAAATCTGGGTTTTCATCCATTTGATGTTTAATGAAACATAAATTTTGGGTTAATTTGTATTAAAGAAACTATTTGGAAAACATAAAAAGAGCAATTTTTTAAATTATTTAAGGTGGCATTTTTTAATGAAACAAAGGGGAAAATATAAATTAAAAATTTCAAAATCGATTAAAATTTAAAAAAATTGGGGAAATCAAGCAAATAGATTTATATAAAATCAATGAAATAAATTAAAAAAACATAATTTCTTTCAATATGTGTTAAAATTTCGGATTAAAATTCTGGATTACATACCCTCTAAAAATTATATTCTGCTGAATGGAACCCCAACCCGACCAATCCTTTCCTAATATCCTGAGCATTCATGAATAATTTCCACAGTAATCCAGAGCGATAATTTTCTATCATCGGTGAAATCGTGCCTTGATCAATGGCTAAATAACTCGGAGTGACCCAGTTATAGTGTGGAGAAAAGGCATCAAAAGGACCAGCAACCCCCACATAATTAGATTTTTCTTCTTCATATAAGAACCTTAAAAACGCCATTGATTCATTTGGAGTGTATGGGAAAGAAGACAACGCAGCAGTTGGAGAAATTACACCAATATCATGAGTCGGTTGTTGTACTGCATAAGTGGTTTGCATATTGGTCGCATTGAGAGAAAAACTAGCAGTCAATCCCCAGCAGTTTTGACCGTACCCAGTCCAGTTATGGGGGTTTGCCACACAATAGTTATACATTATTTTCGCATGATTCTGAGTAGCTGCCGTATAATTCTCGTATTTATCAGTGAGTCCCCTTGGATCCAAGCCTAAATAAGAGTAATGAGAAAAAAACATCGGACCTACAGTCCCGGCTGAGCCTGCATAATTCAATATAACAGGCAAGCCATAATAAGTAGTTTTACTACTTATTGCACCGTTTCTAGCCCAGCCTTGATTATACACAGATGCTGAAATATTGTGCGTTGGTGAGGATGCTGCCAAAATATAAGATATGAGAGCTTCATTGGACCCTGATATCGTCATATTGGTCGACCATCCATACTTTGGAGACCAATGCCAATATAACGTATTCTGACCCCCTTGAGTAAACCAATCCCATTCAACCCCTTGCCATAATTGGTCAGCCTGTTGAGAAAGCGCTATTTCTGTTGAGTTTCCGTTTTTGAAGTACTCTCTCAGACAAATTAAGGCTTGACATAAGAAGGCAGTTTCAACCAAATCAGCTCCATCATCAGTTGGAGAAAATGGAATCACTTGCCCTGTTGTGGGATTTATCCAATGGGACCAAGCACCATGAAAACGGTAAGCAGCATTGTTTGAAATTGGCCCACTGCAGCATCACGAGAAATTAAGCCACGGTCTACGGAGGCTATTATAGTGAGAATTCCGAACCCAGATCCACCTACTGTCACACATCCGGCTCCTGCCCTTGGTTGATCGGTAAGATATCGTTCTAATGCCAATTTTGTGGTAGGATCGGCGAAATCCCAAAAATATTTTAAGACATCTGATTGAACTAAATCCAACAATTGATCATCTGTATAAGTTTGATTGGCAGGGCTTGATGCCAACACAAAGGACGTCATGAGAATAAGGCATGAAGAGGCTTTGAAAAATAAAGTATTCATTTATCTTGAATTAATAAATAAATTTAATACCTTTTCTGGGTTTTAGGCCTTTTGTTTATAAAATAATACAAATATAACTTTGAATTTTTTTTGTTTAAGAAAAATGATAAAATTAAAAAAAAAAATTGGCAAGAAATATTTTATATTATTATTATTATTTTTTTTTAATCAAAGGTTTTTATTTATTATTATGTGTTCATACATTAAGTCTTTGTATTTTTTCAAAAAAAACATCCATCTAATTTAATATTTATTATTTATTTCTTCTTTTTAAGAGAATTAACTCTCAAAAATTTATTTTTTATGGTCAATTAGTTCCAACAGCTTCTTATTGATCAGATTCTTCTCCTTTTGTCTTTGGATTTTTCTGAGACTTAAAGAAAATCTCGCTTTATTCGAACTAGCACTTTTATAGCTTTTTATCATTGTGCTCATTTTTTTGGAAGGTTTTTTCACTCCAAATACATCAGAATCCTCTTCATCATCATCATCTTCTACCCAAATCATCGGTTTTGATATGTTATCAAATAAAACCAATTGTTCTTTATTCAATAAAACTAACTTTAATCTTTCAATCTCATGGATTTTTGACAAAATGGTGACAATATCCATTTCCTGGAGAAAGACATCATTTGTTTTTTCAATAATTTTTTGGTTTTTGGTCTTTTTGCAACATTTGCACAAGGATTTCATGCTGACAACTACAAAATCAAACATATTCACTGAAAAACCTTTAGATTTTTTCTTCTTCCTGGACACTTTCTCAACAGCCGAGTCTATTTTTTCCTGAAGCTTCAGCTTTAATGGTTTTTTAAGTTTTGAAGGTTGGCAGATGACCGATTCTGTTTTCGGAAGATTAGGTCCATCAGTATTTTCATTATTATCGTTTTGAGAGTAGTGTTCTAAAACAAAACTATCTTCCTTCTGGATTTTATTAGGCAGAGGCATACATTTCATTTTTCCTTCCAAGTTTTTATTAAGAAAACCTTCTATTTTGCTGGAAGCATTGGTTTCCCCAAACTTCTGATTTGAGCTTTGAAGTTGATTTTCTGACAAAATTTTTTTATCAGATTCAGATTTCCTATATTTCGCAGACCATTTTTTTTTCTTATTATTTTTTTTCTTAGGAAACTTATACAGGGAATTCATTATTATCTTCATAGTGTCTAGATGATTCTGAAGATTTGTTATTACAAGTAATGCCAGTAAGCAAAAATTCGCAACTCCTGATATTGATGCTAAAGCTTCTGAAAGCGTTTCATATCTTCTCATGTTTTCCTGAGAATCATGACTGGCAAAGAACAGGATTTCAGATAAGGAAGAATTGAGAAGGCTTCTGGTCACAAAATCATTATTCAGAGTCTCCATCAAAAAATCGCTAATCGTGGACTTTTGAGAATGAAACCAACCGTCATCTGTTGTCACATCGATTATATTGAAAAAAACGTTGAATCTCTTCAAAATCTGAACATCTATCCATTGGTAAATGTTCTGATATTTTCTCTTGATCGGCTGCTCGTAATCGTTGATAGTCAGTGCGACGCTTTGGAAGTTCGCCCCGAAATACTTGGACGTAGAGAAAAAATCATTAATTTCTTCTTGAGATCTGCATGTGACGTTAGAAGTATCATTAAGACATTGATTTACTTTCACATATGCATAATATATTTCTTGCTCATCCCAATACCCTTCCAGAAAAAAACTCTTATTTTGTAAACAGAAAGAATTTTGTAGGCCCAATTGCACAAAAAGATCAGGATCAAACTGAACATCATCCAATGTACAAGCCCTCAAATCACCATAAACAACGTCAATAAGGACCATCACCCCACTATCATCTGATACTAAATGTTCAAACTTGAAAGTCACTGTAAATATCTCCGGTTCGATGTAATTTTGGTTGTTTTGGTCACTCACTGCGAAAGAAACTAAGGTGTTTTCATCGAAAGTTATTCGATTTGCATGGACATTAGCTACGGTTTGACTAACGACATAGGGAGAAAGCTTTAGGAAAAGGTCGGATTGGGTAAAATTATACAGGAGGAAAGCGTATAAGGAGAAAGAAAAAAAAACTCCGATTTGTGTAGAGATTCGTTTCTTTTTATTGATAAATAAAGAGAAAGGAGAGCGAAAAAGATCAAAATAAGATAGGGACATGCTAAATTTGTATTTTAGTAATGGGTTTATAATAATAAATTAGCATTTTAATTAATGTTGACGGAAGTGAATTTATGAGATTATATTATATGCAAAAAAATAATTTTAATATTTTACTTGTTTATTATTTGATTTTTTTTTAGTATTTTACAATTTTAATTTTTAAAAAAATTGTTGTAATGCAGACGTTC
>Ga0302140_10007348_pt1 | contig 13775 bp, 11 predicted proteins | sample I_Bog_E1_1_FD_202095 | JGI IMG/M metagenome (GOLD analysis project Ga0302140, IMG submission 202095) | Peat permafrost microbial communities from Stordalen Mire near Abisko, Sweden - I_Bog_E1_1 | ecosystem: Environmental > Terrestrial > Soil > Wetlands > Peat | place: Sweden: Abisko, Stordalen...
GAGGTGCCTCGGCTCTGAGAAACTCACCCCCATGCGTTACAACGGAAAGATTGAATACGCGCAGGAGCGGAAAATCCGTGAGCGGAATACCCGTCTCTACCGTGTTTTGCACCTGCCGATCTGGATTTGGGTCTTTTTCCTGGCCCCCGGACCCCTCGTTTTCAGCATGTTTGCCCATGGATTCTCGTGGGGCAACGCCACCTGGCTTGGCATCGTGCTGGTTGGAACGGCCATCGCCGGCCTCAAGGGTCAGCTGCCGGGCGTCGAACCATGTCCCTACATCCTGCGCTTTGACGAGGACAAGCCCAATCCCCTCTATCGCAAAATCTGCTACACCTTTGCGTGGAACGCCGTCATCAGCTTTGCTCTCCTCAATTTGACCGGCCTGGCCATCGCCTCGCTGACCGGCGAATGGCGCATGAAAGAGATTTACACCTACGCCTACTCGCCCCTTTGCGCGTTCATTCTCTTCCTCGGCCTCATGGGCAAGTTGCCCCGCGTGGGACCCTCGACCCGGGGCGAAGGCACGGAGAGGCGCTATTTTTACGGCTCGGTATGGGCGGTCTCAATCTCCCAGACGGTCTTGCTGATCGTGTGGAAGTTGCTGCCTTCCGCGGTCGGTCCAACCCAGGTTGGAAGCCAGATCAAATTCCTGGTTTTCGCCAGCTCCCTTTTGATCATGGGGCTGATTGCCTGGCGTGGACGGCTCCCTCGGACTCGGCCAATCGTTCCCGGCGAGATCATGGTTTCCGACTAAATCGCTGATTCTTGGGGTTTGAGCGTCCGTCGGCCGCTCCGTGTGATTTAAATCACAAAACATGGTATTGCTGCCGGAGTATAAGGTAGTTGCCATGTGCCTTGCTATTCCTGGAAAAGTCGAAGAGATTTCTTTTAACGGTTTGATACGAGTCGGCCGCGTCAACTTCGGTGGTGTCGTCAAAAACGTGTGTCTTGACTACGTGCCCGAAGTCGAAGTGGGCGATTACACGATTGTTCACGTCGGTTTTGCGATTTCGAAGATCGACGAAGAAACCGCCAAACAAACCCTCGAGGACTTTAGAACACTCGGCCTGCTGGACGAGGAGCTTGCCAGCGAGGAAGAAGCCTTCGCGCGTGCTGCTAAAGCTCCGCAATCGCGCTGCCCCGACGGGAGCTGCGGCGAGAAATGAAATACCTCACCGAGTTCCGCAACGGCGAAATCGCGCAGCGGATGGCGCGCGAGATTCACTCCGTGGCCACGCGGCCGTGGAAGATCATGGAAGTCTGTGGCGGTCAGACGCACTCCATCATCAGAAATGGCATCGACCAGATGCTGCCGGCTGGTATCGAGATGATTCACGGCCCCGGCTGCCCGGTGTGCGTAACTCCGCTGGAGTTGATTGATAAAGCGCTGGCCATCGCCGCGCAGCCGGGGGTGATCTTCTGCTCGTTTGGCGATATGCTGCGTGTGCCCGGAACAGAACAGGATCTGTTTCAGGTCAAGGGCACGGGCGGCGATGTGCGGGTGGTCTATTCTCCACTGGATGCGGTGGAACTGGCGGCGAACAATCCGGATCGCGAAGTTGTCTTTTTCGGAGTTGGTTTTGAGACCACGGCTCCGGCCAACGCGATGAGCGTTCACCTGGCGAAACGGCGCGGCCTCAAGAATTTTTCGGTGTTGGTTTCGCATGTGCTGGTGCCGCCGGCGATTGAAGCCATTTTGCAATCGCCCGGCAACCGGGTACAGGGTTTTCTGCTCGCCGGGCACGTGTGCAGCGTGATGGGCTACTGGGAGTATCCGCCCATTGCAGAGAAGTATGGCGTTCCCCTGGTGGTCACCGGCTTTGAACCGCTCGATCTTCTCGATGGCATTCGGCGGACTGTCATTCAACTGGAGGCGGGCCGTCACGAGGTTGAGAATGCGTACAGTCGCGTGGTTACGTTCGAGGGAAATCGCGCGGCGCAAAAACTGTTGAGCGAAGTATTTGAAGTAAGCGATCGGGCGTGGCGAGGCATCGGCGTCATTCCGAAGAGCGGATGGAAGCTCAGCGAGGCGTATCGAGAGTTTGACGCTGAAGAGAGATTTGAGATCAGCGGGATTCATACAGAGGAATCGGCTCTTTGCCGCGCGGGCGATGTGTTGCGCGGCGCCATCAAGCCGGCCGAGTGCGCGGCCTTTGGAAAGGAATGCACGCCGCGTCATCCGTTGGGAGCCACGATGGTCTCAAGCGAAGGCGCTTGCGCGGCTTATTTCAACTACGGGCGCTTTCTTTCAGCGGAAGAGTTGGCGAGCGCCGGCTCGGCTCTGACGGGAGCCGCGCATGAGTGAGCTCCTGAAGACCGGCGTGCCTGACTTCTCAAACTGGTCGTGCCCGCTTCCATTGGTTGGCTATCCCACCATTGTGATGGGCCACGGAGGCGGCGGCAAGCTGGGCAACGAACTGGTGGAGCATCTTTTTCTGCCGTCGTTTCGGAATCCGGCGCTTGAGAATCTTGGCGACGCAGCGCTGCTCGATGTGCAGGCGGGAAAGATTGCGATGAGCACGGATTCATTTGTCGTGCAGCCGCTGTTTTTTCCCGGCGGCAACATAGGCGAGCTCGCGGTCAACGGGACGGTGAACGATCTGGCCGTGTCTGGCGCGGTGCCGCGATTCCTGAGTGCCAGCTTCATTCTTGAAGAGGGCTTTCCTCTTGCGCAGTTGGCGGCGATTGTTGGGTCGATGGCGAAGGCCGCTACAACTGCGGGCGTGAAGATTGTTACCGGCGACACGAAGGTTGTGGAGCACGGACACGGCGATGGCTGCTACATCAACACGGCGGGCATCGGCGTGGTGCGCGAAGGAATCCAGGTGGGCCCGCATCGTGCGCAGGCGGGCGACGTTGTGCTGGTGTCGGGAACCATCGGCGATCACGGCATGGCGATCATGAGCGTGCGCGAGGGACTGGAGTTTGAAAGCCAGATCCGCTCAGACTGCGCGGCGCTGAACGGGATGATTGGCGACGTGCTGAACGTGGCGCGAGGCGCGGTGCATGCGATGCGCGATCCTACGCGCGGCGGGCTTGCTTCCACTCTGAATGAGATTGCGCAGTCGTCGCGGGTGGGCGTGGTGATTGATGAAGCGAGCCTGCCGGTGCGGACAGAAGTGCAGTCGGCGTGCGAGTTGCTGGGGCTCGATCCGGTGTACGTAGCGAACGAGGGCAAGGCTGTTTTCTTTGTGGCCGAAGAGGCCGCCGATACCGTTCTGGCATTGCTGCGCGCGCATCCGCTGGGGCGCGAGGCCGCGCGCATCGGGCAGGTGACGGCGCAACACAAGGGCATGCTGGTGGCGCGCACGGCCATGGGATCCAATCGCGTGATTCCGACGCAGATTGGCGAGCAGTTGCCGCGCATCTGCTGAACGCGCTGTCTGCTTCCACCTCCCAGCTTGGGTTTCCGGTGCCTTCCAGTATCCTTAGGTGTGGCGACTGACGCGGAAGCAAACCCGGAAACTAATCTAGAAACAAGCGCGGAGTCTCCTGAGACAAGCGTAGAGACGCCCGCAGAGGCCGTCGTCAAGCCTCCGCGCCGCAGGGTCTCAGTGCGCGCGGTTGTGAAATGGGCCGGCCTTGGCCTGGTAGCTCTGTGGCTGCTGTTCGCGCTCGTGCTGGTAGCGGCCCGGTGGATCGATCCGCCGACAACGATGGTGCACATGGAGCGGCATGCGCAGGCGTTGATCGCAGGGAAGCCTTACCACGAGCGCTACACCTTTATTCCGATGAGCCAGATTTCGCCGCAGTTGCAGCACGCCGTGGTTGCGGCGGAAGACGCGCGCTTCTACCAGCACCATGGCTTCGACTGGCACGAGATCCAGCTTGCAGCCGATGAAGACATGGAAGGCGGACGCCGTCGCGGGGCTTCGACGATTACACAGCAACTGGTGAAAAACCTGTTCTTTGGAACGAACCGTTCGATTTTGCGCAAGGGAGCGGAGTTCACGCTGGTGCCGGTGGCGGAGTTTGTGCTGGGTAAGGAGCGGATTCTGGAGCTCTACCTGAATGTGGTGGAGTGGGGGCCGGGCGTGTATGGCGCGGATGCGGCTTGCCGGACCTGGTACGGAACATCGGCGAGGAATGTGAGCCGCGATGAGGCGGTGCGGCTGGCGGCGATTCTTCCGGCACCGCTGAAGCGGAAACCGGAACGGATGAATCAGTACAGCGGGTTGATTCTGGAGCGGGAACGGCAGATGGGGTGGTAAAGGCAGGGAACAGGGAACGAGGGAACAAGGGAACGAGGGATCAGGAAACAGGGAACGAGGGAACAGGGAACAGGGAACGAGGGAACAAGGGAACAGGGAACGAGGGAACAAGGGAACGAGAGAACAGGGAACAGGGAACAGGGAACAGGGAACGGGGAACAGGGACGAAGAGGCTTGGACTGCTGGGGCCTCTTGGGTCCGAAGATTCCGCTCCTTGCTGCCACACTAGCCCCGGGTTGCGGTGACCTCCAGGATTTCTACGGGTTCGGCGTCGGGAAAGCTGATGGAAATGCCTCGGGCCCAGTCTCCGTTGCTGAAGGGGCCTTGCTGCTTTCCGGTGACGACTGAGCGCAGGGTGTATTGGCCTGCTGGTAGCAGGGGTAACTGGACCTGAGCGTGAGATGCGTTGGACTTGTTGCGGAAGAGCACGATGACGCCGTTGCCTGCGCGGCCGAAGCGTGCGAAGCCGTCCCATGCGGCTGCCGAGACTTGCTCGAAACTGCCTAGCGGGAAAAAGCTCTCGCTGATTTTTGTGCTTCGGCGGAGTTTCTTGAACCAGGAGATTTTGTCGTGGTACCAGGCGCGGTCGGCCGGGGTGAGTTTGCGCAGGTCGCCGAGCAGGACGGGCGCCGAACCGATGGCGGTGGCAAAGGTCTCCTGAATGGTGGGCAGTTCGGCGTGGAGATTGCCGATGAGCATGCTTTCGACCGGCATGGAAGTGGCGCGCTGATAGAGCAGTTGGCGTGCCTGGCGTGGACCCGCGGAATCGGGCTGCCCGTCGTCCACGTTGCTCATCCAGTCAAGGTCGCCGTCGGCGAGCAGGCCGGCGTCGATGATGTGCTTCTGTCCCCATAGCTCGAAAGTGAGATCGAGCAGCACATCGGGATGGCGCTGATAGACCTTCGCGGTGACATACGCGATGCCTTCGTAGATCATGCTGAGCGATTCAGCCCAGGAGCCGTGCATGTGGCCGCTGGCCCAGCAGCCGGGCGCTTCGCCATAGGCGTTGAAGATGGTGGTGAGGTCGAGCTTGACGTAGGCGAGGCGGAAGCGCTCGATTGCGTCGATGACGCGGTCGGCGGCGGCATCGCGATAGGCGGTGGCCATGCACATGACGCCCTTGGCTCCGGCAGCCGTGCCGGTGATCTTGGGTTTGCCCTGCTGATCGAGCGCGATCCACTCCGGATGCTCGCGATAGACGGCCGTGGATGTGCCGACGGCGGCGAGGGGAATCCATAAACCGAGGCGCATACCGTTGCCTTCAACGGCGGCAAGAATTGGGTCGAGGCCTCCGGGAAAAGCATCCAGGTCAACGGCGTTCTCTCCGTAATCCTTCTGCCAGCCGTCGTCGATGGTGAAGACGTCCATGCCCATGGCAGCCGCCGCATCGACCAGCTCGAGGACAAGATCATGATTGACATTGCGGTTGAAGGGCTCCCATGTGTTCACGATCCAGGGCGGGCCTTGCGCGTCAACACGGCGCTCGAGAACTTGCGCGGTGTAGGAAGGCAGCAGCCAGTGGGGATCGTTGAAGCCGGCTCCATTTTGAAAGGCGATGAGCGATGCGTCGGCAGTGGTGAACTGCTCGCCGGGAGCGAGAGCGCGCTCGAAGGGCATGAGGTCAGTGTCGTACATGACGCCGATGCGCACATGGTGCGGATCGTAGAAGCCCTCAATCTCAGTGCGCTTCATGTAGCCGGGCACCTCACTTAAGACAGCAACACCGATGCCGGTGAGGCTGTTGGCCACCAGCAGGCATGCATCCTCAGAGCGGCCCGTGTAGAAGGTTTCGCGCGGGACTGCTCCGTACTGCGTAAGGAGCGTGAGCTCGCTGGCGGGGCCGAGGGCGAGACTGAGCGCCTCGACGTTGAGGTGAGAGAGATGGAGCGGAGCGGAGCCGGTGTTCAGGAGCACCAGGTGCTTGCGGATGGCGGGGTGCGCGTCGTAAATGCGATAGACGACCGAGACCTGAAGCGGAAGTTGCTTGTGACGGAGACGGACGGTGAGCGACTTGCCGTTGGGCAGAGCGGATGGCACGGCGTCGATCAGGGTGAACGACGCATTGGTTCCCGAGCAGACTTGTCCGTTCAACAGGAAGGAGAACTCGGAAGCAGGGTGCTCTTCGTCAGGGCCGATGAGATGAGCGTGCGTGGCTCGCGCGGAGAATTGTTGCGTGTAGAGGCCTGTGGCGGGTTGAAAGGCAACGGTCCGCGAGATGAGGTTGTTGGCTAGAGTCCAGGACTGCGAACCATCGTCTTTTTCGGCGTGGAGAATTTGTGGAGCGATGGCGCAGCCGCACGCAACAATGACTCCATTGCGAACGAAGTCTCTTCTGTTGATCTTGATCTTCTGGAAGGGTTCCGGGCCGTTCATGGGTATCGAATACCTCGCATTTTGTGGCGAGCGAATCGTATCACAGGGGGCGTGGGGAGGAGAGTTCTTCGTATCCCACCCTAGATCACCCCAGCGGACAAAGATCGTCCGCCGGGGACCCCGATAGCGACAAAAACAAAGACGTGGCGAGGATGGGGCACCCGGCGTTTTTCTTGAGTGAGCGAAAGGCAACCGCAGATCCTTTGCTTCGGTCTGGATGACAGTCAACTCTTATGCGAAGAGGTTGAAGGCCTTCTCAACCTTGGCTGGAAGGGTGGCTGCTGTTTCGTTGAGGTTCTGGCTGATTTCAAGCACGGTGGCGGGCGGGGTAGCGAGTTTCTTGAGAGCTTCTACGGTGGCCGGCCATTCGATGGTGCCGTCGCCGGGCCAGAGGTGCTCGTCTTTGAGGCCGTGATTGTCGTGCACATGGACAGAGGCGATGCGGTTGCCCATGGCGGCGATGGCATGGGCGACGCCGACGGTGATGTGGGCGTGGCCCAGGTCGAGGCAGAGGCCGATGTGAGCGAGATGGCCCATGTCGAGGATCATGACGAGATGCTCAGGCGTAGTGGCCTCGCTAAGGAGATTTTCAACGAGCACGCGCACACCGAGAGGGCGGGCAAAGGCATCGAGATGCTCGAGGGCCGTGAGTCCGTGCTCGATGGTGCGGGGCGACCAGACGTCGTCGCGCTCGCCAAGATGGACGATGAGATTGCGGAAGGGAATGTGCTCGGCGGCTTCAAGAGCGCGCTTGATCTCGTCCATGGCGTCGATGCGGCGCGACTTCTCAGGGTGCAGCACGTTGACAGCCGGCGCGCCGGCGCGACCCATTTCGCGATCGGGGTAGAGCGGGGCGTGCATGGAGAAAGGCTCAAGCGTATTGGAGCTGAACCATGCACTAAGCTCGGCCACGTGCTCGCGGCTGGTGTAGTCGAAATGCTGGCGGGCGGCAAAGATCTCAACAGCCTGCGCACCCGAATGGGCGGCCAGATCCAGGAGTCCCGGATGCAGGCGTTGATTGAGGAAAACATGTGTAGAGAGGACGCGGAGCATGGTGAAGAGGTCCCTCGTGCTGGCCCGGGTTGAGTAACTTACCGGGGCTCTAGGGCCATTGTCTCACCGTTGCAACAGCTTGCGGCAGAGTGGGTGTTGCGCAGGTTGGGTCAGGATGATGAATCTTGCGCGAAGCGGGTGGCGAAGCGGGGTGGCGCCGCGAGCCGGTGATTCGGTGGAGGAACCACCGGCTCTTGCAACGCACGACTGAGGAATGGTGCTGCTATAAATCGGCCTGCCGTCAGAGGGACGCTTGCGTATTGCGCGCAGGGATCCCAGTGAGAGCCAGGTCGTGCATTGGCCCGGTTGTGCATTCACGGTTCGTTGTTTCTCCGCGATGCGACTGCGGTGAACCGTGTGTTTACACGCAAACAGCATACCCCCGTTTGAGGCGGGGCGAATGGGAAATTGCGCATGCGGCCTGACTTGCCTTTGATGGAGTGAACAAGGCGAAACGGCGTTTTTCGCCGGTCCGGGAGCGAGATGCATGGCCTTCGACTGCGGTGAAGGGGACCAGTCGGGTGTTAGTAGCCGGCGGCTTTGCCGTAATGGCTGCGCTGGTCCTGGCCGCCTTCAAGCTCGCCGGTTTTGTGATCGACCTCAATGCACTCGCCGTTGGACCAGTGGGTTTCTTCGAGGTCCAGCGTGTAGCCCATGGTGAGAAGGGCGTCCTGGGTGGCTTGCGGGAAGCCGGATTCCAGCGCGAGCTTATCGGGCAGGTATTGGTGGTGGAAGCGGGGCGCGTCCACGGCCTGCTGGATGTTGAGCTTGCCCTCGGCCGCGGAGAGAAAGATGTTGGTGACGGTGGAGATGATGCGCGAGCCGCCGGGGGAGCCGAGGACAAAGCGCAGGCGGCCATCTTCAATCACGATGGTGGGCGTCATGGCGCTGAGCGGGCGCTTGCCTGCAGCGATGGCGTCGGCCGGTCCCTGGATGAGGCCGTAGAGATTGGGCACGCCCATTTTGACGGCGAAGTCGTCCATCTCGTCGTTGAGCAGAATGCCAAGTTTGCCGGCCGTGACGCGGGAGCCAAAGTTGTCATTGAGGGTGGTCGTGAGGGAGACGGCGTTGCCGTCCTTGTCCACAACGGATAGATGCGTGGTGTGGTTGGACTCGCGGCGGTTGCCGGCAGCGGTGGGCGCGGGCGGAAGAAAGCCAGCGGGACGCACGAGCGCGGCGCTGGGTGTGGCGAAGCCTGGGTTGATGGAGGCGCGCCAGGCCCTGGCGTATTGCTTTGAGGTGAGCTCGGCCACGGGGATGTGGTTGAAGTCGGGATCGCCAAGATATTCGGCGCGGTCCATGTACGCGCGGCGAAAGGCTTCAACGATAAGGTGGATGGAGGCGGGGGAGCGATCACCGAGGCTGGCCAGATCGTATCCCTCGAGAATGTTGAGGGTGCTCAAGAGAACGATTCCGCCGGAGGAGGGCGGGGGCGCGCTGAGGACGGTGTAGTTGTGAAAGCTGCCGGAGACGGGCTCGCGCTCAATTACGTTGTACTGTGCAAGGTCCTCGAGCGTGAGTAGAGAGCCGCCCGGCGTGAGCTCTTCAATGAGCTCGTGGGCCATTTTGCCGTGGTAGAAATCGGCGGGGTCGTGGGCGATGCGGTCGAGGGTCCGGGCCAGCTCGGGCTGGCGGAAGATTTCGCCTTCCTTGTAGAGGTCGCCATTGCGCTGAAAGATGCGTTTGGACTCAGCAAAGGCCGCGAGGTCAGGATCGGAGAGCTCATGAGCTTCTTCGTGGCTGAGGACGAAGCCTTCGGCTGCCATGCGGATGGCGGGGGCCATGACGCGGGCGAGCGAGAGGCGGCCGTATTTCTTTTCGGCGCAGACGAGTCCGGCTACGGAGCCCGGCGTGGCGATGGAGCGGTAGCCGACGACGCTGGCGTCGGGGATGACGTTTCCGTGCGCGTCGAGGTACATGTCTTCAGTAGCGGCGAGGGGGGCTTTCTCGCGGAAGTCAATGAAGGTGGCGCGGCCGGTGTGTTCACGGAAGAGGATGAAGCCGCCGCCGCCGAGGTTTCCGGCGATGGGGTGGACGACGGCGAGGGCGAAGGCGCTGGCTACGGCGGCGTCAATGGCGTTGCCACCCTCGCGCAGGACCGCAACGCCGGCATCGGAGGCAAGGTGGTGAACGGTGACGACCATGCCGTGGCGGGCGCGGGTTGGCTGGGCGTCCAGATAGGAGAAGGCCTGGGGATAGGGATTCACCTTCTTCGCGGCCTCCTGGGCAACGGCATGGGTTGAGAGTGCGAGAATGGCTCCCGCGAGGGGAGCCAGGACGAGGCGCAAGGGCCGCGGATTCATGAATGTGATGACAGGATAGCGCGGAAAGAGGCGAGCGGAACCAGTCGGTTTGCTTGCCTTCGAGAATTCTGCGCGTCAAATAAGCCTGCCCACCAGACGCGTACCGGGACGGCCGAAATAAAGCCGATATAATCGAAAAGGCTTTTGTCCCTCGGTTTCCGGCGACGCGTGTTTGGGGCTGGGATGGATCGAAGAGCCGCTTTGTACGATGCCGGAGACGCCAAATTTTCTGGAGTACCGCTCCAGCAAGTCACCAAGCGTTCTGCCGCGACAGGGCAGGGAGGAGATTCTCGGCCGAGGCCCGGAGTCTGACCCCTTGGACGGCACTTGCACAACGCGGGTGAATACGAAAACGGAGACGAAGATGCGAATGAAGTGGATGCTGACTACCCTGATGGTGATTGCAATGGCAACGCTGACCGGCGCAGCGGCGCACGGCCAGGATTCCGGAGCCAAGGCGAAGGCTGCGAGACCAGGGGTAGAGACGGATGCGGGATTGAGCGGCTATGCGACGTTTAATAAGGCATCGAGCGGCAACGGCACGCAGCAGACTCCGACGAACTCCTTCGGCGGGTTGATCGAATTGCGCCAGATCCGCAGCAACTGGTTTGGATACGAAATGGCCGTCAACGACAATCTGGCGGCCCAGAAGTACGTGCCGAACCCGGGCGCGTGTCTGCTGGCGTGCGCGAATCCGCCAACCAGCATGAGCGCCGACGCGGTCGAGTTTACGATCGACTATATTGTGTCGCACCAGATGGGCAAGCTGCGGCCCTTCGCCGTGGGCGGCGCGGGCTTCTTTATTACTATTCCGGCCTCGACGCCCTATGGCAACAACACGTCGGTTCGCGGAGCGTATGTGGCGGGCGGCGGACTGGACTACAGCATCAGCGATCATCTGGGCATCCGGCTCCAATACCGCGAGACGTTCTACAAGGCGCCCAACATTTCCTCCATTTACCCGGCAACGGGCGTGCTGACCACGACCGGCGAGCCGATGGGCGGCGTGTTTTACCGCTTCTAACCGGCTTCAGGATCTGACAGTTACCTGGCAAGAGCCGGGATATTCAAAGCGGGGCGCGAAGGACAGGCCTGAGTGCCCCTGAAGCAGCACGCGCCCTGCCTTCTGGGCGTTCCCCGGCTGTGTTACCGTAGCCTTACGGCGTCCCAGACCGGGCCGGAGTGAACGGCCCGTACCGTGTGCCCTTTTCGAGAGGGGAAGTCAGCGGAAGACGCTCAGAAAAAAGCATGTCTCAGCAGCCGGAAAACCCATCGACCCAGTACGAGGTAGGCCCGGCGACACTGGCCGGAGAGCCGGTTGGATCTTTGCCCGTTGTTTCGGTGCCGGTTCCAGCGGCTCTGGTATCTGCGCAGATTCCCCAGCGTATTCCCCGATGGCTTGAGCGGATCGAATTGCTTTTGCGGGTGATGCTGCGGATGTACATCGGTCTTGCCGTGTGCTATGCGCCATGGTCGCCGGTATTCTGGGACCAGAATCCTATTTTTTTGCGGTATCCGACGCTTGCGGCTCTGGCCGGCAATGGAGCGGTGCGCGGCCTGGTGTCGGGGCTTGGCCTGCTGAACCTGTGGATTGCGCTCCAGGATGTACTTTACCGCCGGAAGGGATGAGGGATGAGCGACGGGGACCAGGGAAAAGGGAAGCAGGAGCAGGTGGTTGGCGCGGCAGCCAGGTTGCCCGGCAACGGCGTGCCACCGCCGCTGACGCGTGCGCCGCTGGCGTATGAGAACCCGGCCTTTTTGAACAGCGCCGATGGGCGGCTGATGCGCGTCATGAGCGAGTATCTTGAGCCGCTGGCGCGTTTCAGGCACGAACAGATCCAGGATACGGTTGTGTTTTTCGGCTCGGCGCGCTTTCGCGGGCGCGAGGAGGCCGATCACGAGCTGGAGCTGCTGGCCAATACCGGCTCGCAACAGGCTGCGCCCAGCCACGAGCAACCGGCCAGGATTCCCGACATTGCGGCGGGCAAGGCGACCGATCTGCAAAGGAAGCGCGCGGTGGCCGCAGTGGAGATGGCGCGTTTCTACGAGGATGCACGGCGGCTTTCGTTTTTGGTCACCAAGTGGGCCAGCAAGATTCCCTCGCGCAAGAGCCGGTTTGTGATCACGTCAGGTGGCGGGCCGGGGATTATGGAAGCCGCCAATCGTGGCGCCTGGGAGGCGGGAGGAAAGACGATCGGATTGAATATCCGGCTGCCATTTGAGCAGGCGCCCAACCCTTACATCACGCCATCGCTCAACTTTGAGTTTCACTACTTTTTCATGCGCAAGCTGTGGTTTGCGTACATGTCAAAGGCACTGGTGGTGTTTCCGGGCGGGTTTGGCACTCTGGACGAGATGTTTGAAATTCTCACGCTGACGCAGACCCACAAGCTGGCCAAGAAAATCACGGTCATCATTTATGGGTCAGAGTACTGGAAGAAGGTGTTCAACCTGGATGTGCTGGTGGACACGGGGGCGATTTCGCCGGCAGACATTGATCTGTTCCAGTTTGCCGACACGCCGGAGCAGGCGTTTGAGTTGTTGCGGAAGGGGCTGACGGAGAACTACCTGGCGGCAGAGCTGGCGGCGGCGCAAGGCGCGCATGCGGGCAATGGGCAGACGGCCAACGGCGAGGACCTGATGGCGGGTTGGACAGTGGAGGATTTTCTAAGCCCGGAGATGGCCAAGACCAGCATGTAGATCGGCAAATGATTCCTTTTCAGGCGCTACTTTAACTCCTTTGCCCAGGCGGGTTCATCAGAGTCGTCGTCCGTGTCATTTCCGTTTTCATCTGTGGGGTGATCCCAACTGGCCAGTGTCTTGCCTGACGCTATCTCTATCAACACGGATTCGCCAGACCATCCTCCATGCAAAGGGCTGTTGCGAAATGCGAGCTGCCCACCGTTCTTCAAGAAAACCCAACTCCAAATCGCCATGGACGGATTGACTCGGCGGATGACTTTTCCGGATCGCCAGACAATCAATTCAAGTGGGACGGGGTAGGATACGCAGCAGGTCGAACTGTAGACGAGCCAGCCTACTGTCTTTCCATCAGGAGCTACCTGAAGCTTCTCCGCTTCTTCCTGATCCTTCTCGCGGGGGACCGCCCGGTCGCGACCATCAGAGGTCACAATGTGAACTGTTTTCTTGTTGTCCACATAGGTCTTTGTGACAGTGGGGCCGGTTGCTGCCAGCGCGCTCGCACACATGGGTGCGAGAAAGAAGATGACGAGCAATCTTCGCATGGCAGAATCATAACGCTCTGCCGGGGAGACGAACCCTTAACTGGCGCTGCGGTTCGCCTGGACGTATTCCCGCAGAACGGCATTCATGCGGCTCGGTCAAGCTGCGAACTGGAGGTGCGGCGCAATTGCGTGAACTTCGGTGCGCGCAATGAGGAGCTTCGCCGCGGCCCTTCGGGACGCGCAAGTGGACTGGTGCGGCTTCCCCCGGAATCCGCTTCGCTCCATCCGGGGCTACTTTCGTTCTCTCCCTCCGGGAGGAAGTGCAGAAGTCGGCTGGATCAGGCGAAGGGATGCGAAAGCAGTGGTGTCAAAACGGTTCATCGATACGATCGTGTTTGCATGCAATTGCCCTGACTGGCGGCACAACGGCGCGAGTCTCATTGGAAGCCGACGAATTAAAATAGATGGATGCAGGGGCTGAAGCCCTCGCTCCTTTTGGGTTGGTTACGGCCCGGCTGAAGCCGTGCCCTTGTTACAGAACAACGTCGCAGGGGGGGCGTTGCAGCCTGAAATCTCAGGGTATTTTGGGGTTTTCGCCTTAACTTAGTTGGTACATTCCTTAATTGAAGGGTAATTCGCCTTATATT
>Ga0302140_10007355_pt1 | contig 13769 bp, 20 predicted proteins | sample I_Bog_E1_1_FD_202095 | JGI IMG/M metagenome (GOLD analysis project Ga0302140, IMG submission 202095) | Peat permafrost microbial communities from Stordalen Mire near Abisko, Sweden - I_Bog_E1_1 | ecosystem: Environmental > Terrestrial > Soil > Wetlands > Peat | place: Sweden: Abisko, Stordalen...
ATGGCGCAAGCCCTGCGAAAATCCGGACGGGACATCATTTTTAGTCTCTCCAATAACAGCAAGGGCACCTTACTTGCCAGGATCGCAACGGTTTCCCCATGGGCGAACTCCTGGCGGACCACCGGCGATGTTCACGATAACTGGAAAAATGTCGCCAACAGTGCCTTTGGAGAGAATGAATGGGCCGCTTACTGTCGGCCCGGCCATTACAATGATCCCGACATGCTGGTTGTGGGGAATGTCGGCTGGGGGCATCCCCATCCCTCGAATCTGACCCCAGATGAACAATACACCCAGATCAGCATGTGGAGCCTCCTTTCCGCTCCACTGATCCTCGGATGCGATCTTCGCAAACTCGATCCCTTCACCCTGAGCCTGCTGACCAATGACGAGGTTCTCGACATCGACCAGGATGAACTCTGCAAACAGGCAGTCTGCGTGCTGAAAACCGGTGACCTGGAAGCTTATGCCAAACCTCTGGCCGATGGTTCCGTCGTGGTCGGATTCTTTAACCGTGGGGAGACACCAGCCCCGATGAAGATCTCGTGGGCTGATCTGAAGATCTCCGGCCCACAGACCCTGCGCAATGTCTGGAGTCAGAAGGATCTTGGGGTCTTTGACGGCTCCTTCGAAATCCCGCCGATCGGGCGTCACGGCGTCGTCCTTGTCAAGTTCACGCCTGCTCCTAAGGCACCAAAGGGAAACTAAGTCACCATGCGCCTCTACCTTTTGCGACATGCGGAGGCGGGGCCTTATCAGGCGGATGATTTCTCCCGCCGCCTCACCGAGAAGGGGATTGCCCAGGCGGGACGGGTGGGGGAGTTCCTTGGACGACAAGGGCTCTCTCCCGAGCTGATGCTGAGTAGTCCGGTTCTACGGGCCAAGGAGACGGCGGAGATTGTCTCAACAAAATTGGCAAAGCTTGGGAAACCGGAACTCTTGCTCGCTCCATGGCTCGCCTGCGGCATGACTCCCGAGACCGCCCTGCACCAACTGGCGGATTACAAACGGCTGGAAAGCGTGATGATCGTCGGCCATGAGCCCGATTTCAGCGGGCTAGTAGCGACCTTATTGGGGGCTCCCTTTGGAGAGGCCATCAACATCTCCAAAGCCTCACTCACTATCATCGACCTTGCCCGATTAACTCCCGGAGGCGGTGTGCTCAAACTTCTCCTGCCAGTGAAGCTGTGCGAGTAGAAAGCAAAAGCTATCTGAGAGATAATACAGAAAAGGCGTCAATACTAGGGACTGACCCTTCTCCCCACAATTATGGAGCAACATTAAATGATTGAGGCATATTTATCAACAGTACTATTGCGATAATAGAGAGAAATCCTGCAATAATACATGGAGTTTTGACGTGGCTTCCCCAAGCAGTTCCACGGGGATATGCTAATAGAAATGCGATACCAAGAGCTGGCTCACAAATGGGCAATAGCATCTCATGTCTATCAGCAGTAAATAGATACCGTACCATATGTGGTAAAACCGGTAAGAAACAAGCGAGAAGCAATAGAACAGGGACTGCAAAAAATATCCAAACTGGCGCAATCCAACGCGAATGGCGAAAAATAAAACCAACAATTGTGATCAAAATGAGTATTGGAACTACTAATACTGCCAACAAACAGGCAACGCCGACCAGATTTTCTGCTAATTGTTTAAGAAAATGTATGGTGCTCATAGGGGGTATTTTTTAGGGGGAGATGGTTATCTCAGCAATAACCCCAAACAACCCCCAAGGCAAGAAACCCTTGGTTTCGCGCAGTATAAGGCTACAAGCGGTTCACAAAACCAGCTTGGGTGATCTGTTTTTATATGGGTTACTCTGTAAAAACCGGGGCTCGACGATTCACTGAAACAGAAATTTCTCCAGACCGAATAACTCCAATCCAATGTGGAGTAAGTGCTACTAGCATATCAAGATGAGGAGCAAATGGTCGCGCATTAATAGCCATGTTCCTATCTTGTTGAAAGGTTGTGGTTCCATCGTTACCTTCGAATTGAACCGAGAGTTTATATCGTCCTGATAATAATGGTGTAAACTGGTTAATATTACAACTTAATGTATATGTTGAACCTGCTGGTAGTGAAACAAGAAAAGGATCCACTCGACCAGCAATGCCAGCAGGTCCACGGTAGTCTAATGATTGAACCTTACCATTAGGGCTTTTTAATAATAAATGAATTCCGAATGGGTACTGATTTCTACCACTAGCGATGCCCAGATTGATAGTTGTTTTACTTAAAGAAACATTCTGTATGGCGATTATAAGATCAAACGGATATTCAACTCCCGCGGTGATATTCTTTTTAGAAACCCCAATTTTTAATCCACCTTCTGACTTTCCCCACGCATATATTTGAGAATTTTCAGGCGTGCATCTCGCCTGATTTTGTATTGCAAATCCCAGCAGAAAAATCAGCGGTAATAGATATTTATTGGTCATATGATGTAGTTGTTGTGAAAGTCGTTACTCATTTCCATAATGTGTTCTATCAGGCACATTATGCTAGGGGGGCCTATTTTCAATAGCTTGCAGATCTATTCTTCACGGCAGATTTTACCAGTCTGAATGTCATAGGAGACAATGACACCTGAATCAGGAGGATATCCTTCTTCGGCATAGTCGCAATTATAGACACGAATGAGGACCTTGTCTCCTTTCCAAGCCACGAAGTTGGTGGTTGTTCCCCATTGCGGATAGCGTGTACCGAGCAGGGTCTGAAAGAATGCTTCATCAAGAACCACGACTTGGGAGGGCGAAGCGTCACTCCAGACAAGGATGGGGTGCTAGAACCGTCTAACGAGAACAAGCTCAGCAATGGGTCATCGTTTGTTCAATCCACAATACTCCATTGTAAATATGGTCGGGAAATCTTGGCGATAGTATCGGTTGGGCGCTCCTTCTTCGATTCCGAAGGAGCAAACTCCACGTCAACCTTGATGTATGGGCAACGAACGAGGACAAATGTGCGGTTCTTCCCAGTGTAAAAACCACCCTCTGTAGTGAAGATTTTCAGCAGATCTGCTCGTGTCATGCCGGGCTTGATGCGCTCTATTTCCTTCAAAACCATTTGCTGCGTGAAATACTGATCAATGCTGCTGTTGTTGAATGCGTATTGCGGTGATTCATCATCAATTACGAAATAGGGCTTGGAAATCGTTTTGATCTCGTCTGACTGCGGCTCTCCCTTGGATCGCACGGGGGAAAACTCCACATCAACTTTTATGTATGGGCAATGAATGTAATCGAATGTGCGCATTTCCGCCTTGGATACGCGACCGTTTGAAGTGAAAACCTTGTAAAGATCAGCGCGTGTCATGCCTGGTTTGATGCTCTCAGTCTCTTTCAAAACGTCAGATATTTGCTGCGTGAGATTGTGGCTTGGATCAACTCTAACCGCATCCAAGGAGGGATCAACTTGCCCCGAAACAGGCGCATATCTGCCAGCTCTATCCGGCACTAAATACAACAAATACTGGTTCGTGTCCGTGGGCTTCAGATTCAAAAACTCTGGAGCATTGTCTGGTACAGTAGTGTCAAACCGATAGTAGTGCAGGACAACCGAGCGAGTTGTGGGGTCTCCCTTGAGAACTTTGGATACCGCAAAAGTCGCTTCAACCCCAAGGAATTTACTGCCAGGCCACATCGTTGTATTTGTTTCATCCAAATCCTGCACTTTTTTTACCGTCCCAATGACAATCAGATCTGAAGCTTGTTGCATTTTTTCCTCAGACCACGGAGCAATTGCCCGAGCCCATACGGAAGCACTAAAAAGTAGCAGGAGAACGATGGGGAGTGATTTTTTCATAAAGAGTAGTCCGTACTGAGCTTACCCCCGGATTCTGAACCACGTCTAGGTTGAGTAAGTGGCTATTGAGGGCATCCGTCATGTCGCTTTGAGACTTGTTGGGGGTAAAGATAAAACCTCGTGCGCTACCGCATGTAGTACGGAATCAAGTGCCTGAACCCAGAGCTACTACACTCGCAATATGGAACTCCCTTGGAAAATTGCAAATGCGATTATGGAGACATGTGTGGAAATGAAAAGGCTGATACCTCCAATTACGCGAAGCACCCCTACTCGCCCTGCAAAACTTCGCCACTCCCATCCATGTAGATATGCACATACGTTTGGCCTCCCTTGATTGCGATGTCATTGACGTATTCGTTTCTGAACCACGTCACATTCCAGAACTTACGAACGTCTCCGCTACGATTCTGCTCAAGACGCACCGAATCAATGTACTGGTCGGCGACGTTGACATTCTGCTTACGAACGAGCTCTTTGGCGATTCTGACTGCATCCTCGATGCTGAGCGTCGGCCCGTGCAATTTTGCTGGTCCCGGATCTGCAGCGGACACCGGCGAACAGAGCATAATGGTAATTATCGTCGCTAGAGCGCAAGAGAGGGGCGTTTTCATTGTTGGTGAAAGGGAATGCGGGATCACTGCTCACGCTTAAGTCGGCCACCCACAATTAACCGGGACTTCGATAATATACTGCCCAATTTTAAGCCTAATCCGGAACGGAAAAACGGGCACTTCGCGGAGTGCTACTTTTATGCGCAAACGAATTCTCCCAGCGGGCAGAGTCCCGTTCCACAAACGAGTGCCCCCATTATTCAGATAGTATGCAGCAATGCCCTCAGTCGGGATGCGGGGGCGATTGAACTCCTCGACTTCGACCACGCGCTTAATCTTTATCGCCTTCCCGCCCTGGTCGAGCAGTACAAAATCCGAGACCGCCACATTAGACGTCTCAATTGGGCTGTTGATCTCTACCACAGCCACCGCGAATGCCGATTCGAATCCGGGCGGTGGATTGTTTGGTATCGTTCCGATACCACCAAATGCACCGAAAAGCGCCTTCACGTTCGAAGTGTCTGTCGCCGGTTCGACTGCGAGAGCAAGACCGATTAGTGGAATAGCGACGAGAAAGAGAATGGTTTGGGGTTTCATGGCTTCATAAAAATAATGAGCAGATCGGCAACCGTGCTCGTTGATTTTCACCTGCTAATTTGCTATAGTTGTCACCACTCCATCAAGTATACTCATTTTGAAAATAAACATATCGTTTTCTAATGTTCTGCAAAAATGGACTGAGGGGACTCATCTTTTTGGGCCAGTATGAGGGTTAGTGTTTTGTGTGTTGCAGGTTTCGCCAGAAAGTTTTATGCTGAATTTAAATATAATGAATCTAAAAAATTTGTTGAAATTCATCGGGACACTTTTTGTCGCTTCTCATGTATTGGGTGAATCGGAAGTTGAATTTAAGCCTGTTTTGTCTCCTGATGGTAATAGTGCGGCATATATAACGAATATCCAAAATATAAGATCAGATTTTGAAGTACATAAATCATGGCCAGCTATTGTATTTAATACAAAAAGATTTATGCCCTTTGTGGCTTATGCTACAACTGCTGACTACAATCTTATTGCATGGAGTGGCAATTCGAAATTCGCCCTATGTATTACTGGTGTTCATACAGATCCTGAAGCTGCTACCATTTACAGCGATCATGAATGTCTAAACTCATGTCCTATTAAGTTAGACGAGATTTGGAAGTATGGGGAGTCAATTCTTCCTTGGCCTAATGCTTCTGAAAGTATGCCACATGATTCAATTGTAGAAATTCAGCCGGGGGAGAATAACACAATATATGGATTATACCTTAGAACTAAATATCCGTTAAAGGTGTTAATACCAGTGACGTTTATAATTAATCATCACATGGGAAAGCTGCCCATAGTTACTTTTATCTATGGAGATACATTGTGGCTTCCTTGGAATCAATCATTGCCAAAGTTAGAACTAATTAAGCAAGGATTTAATAACATTTCAAATCATTAAGATCGCTTTTTAGAGTGGCCTTCCATGAAAGCTCATCGTTTGTTGCAGAGAATACGCTCCGCCCGATGAGCAAAATGCTCAAAATGAGAATGGTCGTTTTCATGCAATGACCGAATGTCCTGAACTGAGCGACGCGTATGATGGTGGTCGATTACAAGATTGGCCCACGCTTAGCGTTCGCTCCAGTGATTGGTTGGGGCTTATTTGATTCGGTTCCAAGTGTATGTGTCGGTCATGAAGGAAATCTTGTCGCTTGAGACTTTGTAACGGTGGAAAAAAAGTTCTCCTGAGAATCTCATTGCCGGATCAATGATTACTAGATCGGCATCCTTTTCACCTGGGCTTTGAATGAATGTAGCATAGCCAAATGGGTTAAAGGAGTCAAAGCGTCCCCAAAACTTAACATGATAATTGGCATCAAGCAATGCGAGAACGCGAGGGCTATAGCTTACAGATGTCCATCCCGAACTATCAAAAATTAGGAAAATTCGAGACTTAGCATCAACTTTAATCCACTCTGAATGCACCAATCTCAGAGCGATATTTCCTGAGGAATCACTCCATCCAATAGCTTTAAGAAGTTCGTTAGAACCGTTCTGAATCAGTCTCTCTTTTACATTCTCGATCTTCGGAGGAAATACAGGGTGTTTGATGACACCTGGTGTAAGTTCAACGGAGAATGCAGAGAATAAGTTGCTCGTCAGGTAGAAAAGGAGAAGGGTCGCGATGGGTTTCATCATATATACCCTAACGTATTTTAGGCGACTTCATTTGGGATCGCTACGCAAACGCTCGACGAATAGGCGCTCGCCGATGCTGACTACGACTGCAAATGCGTCTTCTGTAGCAGAACGCGGGTAGGCGTAGGAGTCCATCTCTGTGTTGTGGCCAGCATTTCCGAACCCGATTCTCTGAGCCACATTTGTTTGGGGAATCACCGTTCCGTCAGCTTTGAGAAGCCAGACTTGCGTTTTCGGATGCGCGGGCTGTGGTTTTCCTTCGCGCACTGGGATAAAGCTGATTTGGATTGCACAGGCGTAATCGTCGCTGCGGCTCGCGGACCAAGATACTGAGCTGACCTCATCAGGAATCTCGATAGGGAGCAGCTTCGTGATGGGGTGTTGATCGGGGGCGGGCGGTTCAGCGCCAGACAAACCGGCACAAGGCATCAAAGCTCCGACCGCGAGGAAAAGAAGATAAACGATTCTCATGGGATGTGTGCGAAGTCGCCTAACGAAAAAAGCTGAGCCGCCGCCGACTCGCGGCGTGAATTGCAACCGCAGCGGCAACGGTGGTTGCCTCCGGCGACTGGTTTGGCATCATGGTTTGGCAAAATCCTGTAATCGAAGCTTATAAAATGTTATTGATGGCATGGGCATAATCTTCCCATTTACCGTGCTGTGAGCCAGAACGCTGAAAACAAAGTAAGCGTCTGGATTCTTCAGCAAGCTGCGAGAGACTGTAAAATCGGCTGTCCAGAGACGCTTCTCTTTCTTCAAGGCAACCGGTATCGCCGGCGTCACCTGTCCAACTGAACCTTCCTCGCTGCCATTGGCGATCTTCTTGTGTATGACCATGTCCACGCCTGCACTCGAATCGGGATAAATATCGTATTGCTTGTTCGTGATGGTCACGTGAAATGCGGCACCATCTTGGGTCGCATTGGTCAATACTGAGAAAATGCAGCCGTAAGTGTCCAGATTCGTGGGCGTGACCGGAATTTCCACGCTCGACGCCCGCACGGAAGAAACAAGAGCAACCCAAATGATGGATATAATAAACGCGCGCATAATTTAATGCCTAACGAGAACAAGCTTCAGCTACAGGCGGAGTGCGGCGCGGCCTGTGCGGGCAGGTCTGGGGTCCGGAGCACAGGCCGTGAAGCACGGAGTTTGTTAGCTGCATCGCATGGGTTAGGCTCTTCGTTCACTTCGGTTCTCTTTTGTTCTGCAGCTTCTTCGTATCTGAGACGAAGAGTTCTTTGAATTTCGTCGCGTCCTCTCCAACTGGCCCAATTTCCTTCCCGTCCGGTCTAAAGAGCCAGAGCCAATCGTAGGAACCGCCGCCGATAAAGTGGCGATGCTGTCCGACGAGGAGGCAGTCACGGTATTCGCCGGACTGAATCACTTCAACTCCGCCACCGCCCATTAGAAAGCGCTCCTTCCCGTTCGTGGTATCAACGACGTGAACCGCGCCCGAAGTGGCGTAAGCCGGAGTGACAAAGAAAACATAACGACCATCCGTGGAAAATTGCACACTGTCGAAGTTGGCGATCACATTCTGCATGTTCTCCGCTGCGCGCGGCGCGACGAGTCGAGTCAAGTTCTTGCCGCTCACGCTGATCCGCCAGAGCTCTGCGGCAGGGATATCGCCAATGCCGGTGCTGATCTCTTTGCCAGGGAGCGCGCGGATGAAAACAATCCAGTGAGCATCCGGGGAAAGAACGGGAGCAGAATCGCGACCGGAATTTGTCAGTTGCTTTGCTTCACCGTGCGAAGTGCGGAGAAAAATGTTTCCGCGATTTGCTTCGACGATTAGGTCGCCTGCACTCGCGTGTTGAACGCTCATGGCTGCGACTGCAAATAGAGTAATAGCAATTAGTTTCATTTCAGGAGAAGTGCAGAAGCGCCTACCGTCAACATGAGCGGCGAATGGGGCCTTAAGAGTGCTCCCATTGAATCGCTGATTTTGTTACCGAGCAGGGACCGTTGCCTCATTGTTGGTGTTCCATATCATTAGGGGGCCGGTAGTCGGCACTCTCAATTCATAAAGGTTTGTTTTAACGTTTTCTGGAAGTTTCGTTTCATCTGTTAACTCTTTGAGTTCTTTTAAGTCTTCTTTGTTTGAGTATAATCCCGGTAAATAAATCGGAATAACAAATTGCATTACGAAACCAATAGTACTAATCGTTCCTCTCTGAGACAAAAGTTTCCTGATTTCAGCCTTCTTTTTTAACTTAAGGATAGCAGCGGGCCTCTCCTTTGGATCTTTTATATCGTTTACGTCATCCCCTGTAATGCTCCCCCCGCCGATGAAGAAATTGAGATCAGCTTTTTCCGAGTCACTTAGCCGCACGTCTTTATTCGCGTAAACCAAGGAAAAAATACGAAGTAGCGTTCGTACTTCCTCTCGCCTTAATCCTGTCTGGTATCGAGGATCGTCAAAAGGGCCGTTCGGGAACTTCATTTGTCTAGCTGCATCAATGAGATTTTGTAGATCGCCCGTTCGTTCGAATTGGTCCATTAGCTTATTTGCTAATAAAATATCTCTGTCTGTAGTTGTGGAGTTGATTTCAGTTTTCTGATTATCTTGAGTGTCACTAAAGACAAGCGAATTTCCAGCGAGAACTGAAAATATTAGCAATGATGTGAGATGTTTCATTTATAACCACGAAGAAGTGGGGTCTCCCTGTAGGTCAGCCACGAGACCCAAACGGCCGAGTTGGCTATAGCTTCTGGTTCGGCTTTTCATTGGCCGTGCGACATATCGACAATGCGGCCGTCATCCTTAGCGATCTCGGCATGCGCTACTCCACCGACAACCGAGTTCGAAAGTGACTTCGGAAGTGACCCGTCAACGTACCAAACCCCATCGATCAACTTGGCGCTATAGGGTTTTTCAGCCGCGATGCTCTCTTCTACGAAAACCGGAATCCATACTGCGACGGCGATCGCGATCGCGGTGCGCTCATCAGGAACGAAGCCGTTCTTTGACTTGAATAACGGCTTCGATGCGGCGTAGGCCACCCCGTCCGCGATTAAGATCCCGGCTAGCAAGGCGATCTTGGGTTTCATATTTCTTCCGAACGTCCCAGCTCAGCTATCCCGAACGGGCGTCCGATCTCTGTGCTGATACGGCTTGGGAAGATGATCGGTCATAAAACAATTGCGTGTGACAGCTAGGGGTTAGCTGCAGCGCCTTGTTCGGCCTTCGGAGTTGTACGAATGGAGCTGACGGTCATCACGAGGTCGCGAAGGTGATGAACGGTATGCGCGTGCAAGAGCTTTCCTTCAACAACGACAGATGTGCCGTCACTAATATCTTTACCAACTCCTCCAAGGTCAATCTCTGTGGCACTCTTAATTGCTGGGTGTAGTCCGTCGTGGGCACCTGCCGCTACAGAAATTGGTTGGTTTAATGTTAGGATCAAATGACGACTCGGTTTTTGTAGATTGGCTTTTGAGGGATCGGGAAATTTGACTTTTATTCCAGTAGGGTCCTTTACTGGTCCCATGTCGGAGTCGACGAATGCCATATCATAAAGGATTGTTACTGTGCCTTTCAATGTGACAGGCGTTTGATATTTTAATTCCTCCGCGCGCACCGTGGAGAGGCAAGAGACTCCGATGACCATCAAAGCGACAAGAAGTTTCATAAATAAACAGCCGTACGGCCCGAACTGAGCGACACCATGCACGGTACACCCATGCAAACCTGCCAACCTAATGGTGTTCGCTCCAGTGATTGGTTAGGATGCGTCGTCATATCTAAACCTTGGGATCATCTTTCCGGACTAAACCTTTCGCGGAGAAAATAAGAAGAATAAAGCCAATAATTATAGTCGGAATGCCCAGTGAGGCAGCTATCTGCGGATAATACTCCATCGCCAAGACTCCAAGCCCAAAGCTCATAAAAACTCTGCCAGCGATGAAACCCCAAATCTCCCAGGGTGTCAGATTCTGAACCTTACGATGATTCCAATTTAGAAAACGCATAAATATATTTTGGTGAATAGCATCCTAACGTCCGGAACTGAGCGACGCGTATGATGGTGATCCTATGCAAGATCGACGCACGCTTAGCGTTCGCTCCAGTGATTGGTTAGGTGTCTGATTGGCCATAAAGTTCATCTCCCAGGCGGACATGGCAAGCAAGCTCGTTTGAAAAAAACAGCCCGGCGGTGTGTCCGGGATCAACAGTCTCTACGGTGTGGTTATAGAAGAGGATCTCATCGACGCAAAATTCGGCATCCTTCAATGCCTCGCTCTTGTTGCGAACATGCAATCGGTCACCTCGACGCAACACATCTTTGCAGTTGCGACCACCTAACAAAAATTTACCGCCGCCAACGAATTCAAGACGCTCCACGGTAAAGATAAATGTTCTCATTGAAAGTCACCTAACGTATTTTATGATAGCATACTATTTTATTACTACAATGGGTAGTATTCATGAATGGATACCCAAAATCTGGTCATCGGATTCCTTCAACCTCCCCCTGTTGTCGCATCCATCGCTTGAGAAGAAATTCCTCGGCGGCAATACCTCAATCACGTTCGTCGATATCCTGCTCAGGAGCTCTGGCGGCAAATGATTGGAATCAAGGAAACTGTCGTGTGTGAAAAGGGGCAGTCCCTAGTATTGACGCCTTTTTTGTAATGAGTCAGAGGATCAAATAAAAGAGATGGAGAGGCAGCTAGACTCCGGAGTGCCGCAGAACTCTCTGGAAGGCGCTTTGGACTGCGCAACAAGAAGGCATTAATACTAGGGACCCCTTGGGCGAACGCGCGGTAAAAGCACAAGCCGGAGCAAGCTCTACGCTTTACCCCCTTGGCTACTTCCTCTATTGAATTCTTCTTCCCCTGATGAAAGCACTTTTCCTAACCAACGAGTATCCTCCCCATATTTACGGGGGAGCAGGCGTGCATGTCGATTACCTCAGTCGGGAATTGGCGAAGCTGATCGAGGTGGAAGTCCGATGTTTCGGCGAGCAGAAGGAGGATCTTGGCAATCTGACGGTGAGGGGATTCGGTACGGGGGCGCCCGAGATGACCTGTCCCAAGCCTCTCCAGAGCGCACTGGGGGCGGCACGGCGCTGTATTGATTTCAATGGAGCCGGTATTTCAGCGGATATTGTTCATTGTCACACATGGTACACCCACCTCGGCGGGATCGCCGCCAAGCTGAACTATGGGATTCCTCTTGTCATCACAGTGCATTCGCTGGAGCCGCTGCGCCCCTGGAAGCGCGAGCAGTTGGGAGGCGGGTATGACTTCAGTCTCTGGGTGGAGAAGACGGCACTGGAACTGGCCGATGCTGTTATTGCCGTTTCTCAAGATACGCGGGCCGATCTGCACACCTATTTCAATATTCCCGACGAGCGGATCAGCGTGATTCATAACGGGATTGACCTGAACGAATATCAACAGCGCGAGAGTCCCGAGACCCTGAGGGCGCTGGGAGTGAATCCGGAGATTCCCTACATCCTTTTTGTTGGCCGCATCACCCGGCAGAAGGGGATTGTGCATCTGGTGCGCGCCATCAAGCACATGGATCCCGGTTTCCAGATCGTACTCTGCGCTGGGGCTCCCGATACCCCTGAGATTGCCGCCGAAATGAAAGAGGCGGTGGCTGTGGCTCGCGAAGGGCGCTCCGATATTATCTGGATCGAAAAAATGGTGAGCCGTCCCGAGGCGATTGCACTCTATTCCGGAGCGACGGTTTTTGTCTGTCCTTCGATCTATGAACCCTTCGGCATCATCAATCTTGAGGCGATGGCCTGCGGAACCGCCGTGGTGGCAAGTGCAGTGGGAGGGATTAAGGAGGTGGTCGTTGAGGATGAGACCGGCTTCCTCGTTCCGCTCGAGCAGATGAAGGAAAGTCCCTTTGAGGCGACGGAGCCGGAGCGTTTCGCCGCCGATCTCGCCGCCAAGGTGAATCTCCTCATGGCCGATCCCGAACTTGCCGCCCGCATGGGGGCCGCTGGAAGGAAACGGGCAGAAGAGCAATTTTGTTGGAGTGCGATTGCGGAGAAAACAGAGCGACTTTATCGCCAGCTTCTGAAAGCCTAGGCCGCATGTTTATTGATCGGGTTAGAATTCATGCCAAGGCAGGTGACGGTGGAAGCGGTTCTGCAAGTTTCCGTCGCGAGAAATTTATTCCAAAGGGAGGTCCTGATGGTGGTGACGGTGGTGATGGCGGAGATGTGATTCTCCGTGCTGACACGCACATCGATCAGTTGGCGAATCTCTTTTTCGAGCCCATCCTAAAAGCCAAGCCGGGTGGTCGCGGTTCCTATCGTCAGCGCCATGGCAAGTCAGCGCCTGATTTGGTCGTTCCTGTTCCCGTAGGCACTCTGATCTACCGCTTTCCCGATGCCGATGCCCATCAGGTTACGGAGGAAGTCCAGGTGGCTGAGGATGGCTCCATTGATCTCTCAGCTGAACCCCGTCCGAAAAGGGGATTGGGAGATCCCCATCCGGAGGATCTTCTCGCCGATCTCGATCAGGTGGGTGCCGAGTTCATCATTTGCCACGGCGGAAAAGGGGGATTGGGCAATATTCATTTCAAGAGTTCCCGGAATCGTGCCCCGCGCCGCTTCACCGAGGGAACTTTGGGGGATGAGGGGTATTTTCTGCTGGAGATGCGATCCATCGCCTTTGCCGGACTGGTTGGTTATCCCAATGCCGGAAAATCGACCCTGCTGCGGGCCATATCACGCGCCCATCCGAAAGTCGGTTCCTACGCCTTCACTACGCGTCACCCTCAGGTCGGTGTTGTCGATCTTGAGGATTACCAGAAGACCACGGTCGCCGATATTCCAGGACTGATCGAAGGGGCCCATGAGAATCGCGGGCTCGGACATCAGTTCCTGCGCCATGTCATGCGCTGCCGTTACCTGTTGATGGTGCTCGATATGGCAGGCTCCGAGGGACGCAATCCTCTGGATGATTTCAATGCCCTGCGAAAGGAGCTTGAGCTCTATAATCCCGAGCTTACCACCCGCCCGTGGTGCATCGTGGCCAATAAAATGGACATGCCCGATGCGGCGGCAAATCTCAAGATCTTCAAAAAGAAGTTCAAGGGGATCACGATCCTGCCGATTTGCGCCGAACTCGGGGAGGGGATTCCTGAACTGAAAGCATTCCTCCAGAAAGCCATGGAAGTGGAGGAAGCAGCCTTGCGAAAAG
>Ga0302140_10007359_pt1 | contig 13765 bp, 10 predicted proteins | sample I_Bog_E1_1_FD_202095 | JGI IMG/M metagenome (GOLD analysis project Ga0302140, IMG submission 202095) | Peat permafrost microbial communities from Stordalen Mire near Abisko, Sweden - I_Bog_E1_1 | ecosystem: Environmental > Terrestrial > Soil > Wetlands > Peat | place: Sweden: Abisko, Stordalen...
CGCTTCTCAGACACCGTTCGCCATCGGCGAACCGGCCGTGGAGCACCTATCTCCCGCTCATCACCCATGACGACATCGTCGTCCTCAAACCAGCAGTCATGCCAGAGGGGAACTCGGGACGCTTACGGCGGAGCCTGCAAAGTTTGGCGTATTCAGCTTTTCGGAGCTCACACTAACTCTTCCGGCCAATCTCGTGGCCAGCGCTCCGCGACACAGAGTGGCCGCGCATAGTGGGGTGCGCGCGTTGTGCGCTTCATCCATGATCACGAGGGGCCTACGCAGTCTTAGCACGTTCGCAAGGCTGTACGCGATCACTCCCTCGTCAGTGGTCTCAAGTTTAGAGAGCTGCAACTCGGATAACCCGGAAAAGTGGTGCTGCAAAGCCCCGTTCGTCTCATAAACATGACGCCCATCAGTATTGCTGACTCGCAAGGCAGCCAGTGTTGCCACTATCACGGTTGTTGCGCCGTCTAGCATCGCCCGCGTTACCCGCAAGGCTTCCTCTATCGTCAACACCTCCACATTGCCGCCAAAGTCGCTCTCAAGGGCCTGACGGTATGGGTGGGACTTGTCCCTAAGTGCCTTGATTGTTTGGTCCACGATAGCACTCGTGGGCGCAAGCCAAAGGACAACGCATTGTTCTGCTTGCAAAAACTCGCCTGCCACAACACCAACGCTGTAAGCGGCCAGAATTGTCTTGCCCCCTCCGGTGGGGACTCGCAGACACACGTATGGCAGATCGGGCAGACCGGACACCTCACGATACTTGACGGCCAACTCCGGACGCTTGTTGAATGCGGCTTTTGCACCAATGATCGCGGCCTCATGCAGGTACTCGCGCAAGACGCTCAGGCAATCCTCCTGGTAGTTTTTCAGCTGCAGAGCCATCAGCTCACCTTGATCTCATAAGGAATCTGTTTGAATGTGATCCGCTCACGCTTCAACCTGTCACTTCCAAGCCGGCATCCTTCGCCGAAGATGACCCGCGGGCCGTCATGCTTCGGCAAATCCCGCAGAACCGCACTCGTGAGAATGTTTCCGGCATCCGTGCGCTTGTCGCCGAGGATGCCGTTGAATAGGAGGTAAAGTGCAACTCCGTTGTGGGTTCCTATAAGTGGCGATCGCTTTCCGTTTGGGAGCTTTGTGAGAGGCTCGCCCGTCTCCGTAAAGAAAACGTGTTGTGCGAGATCTGAGAAACCAACCTCTGAGACAACGCGCCCCGACTGATCGAAAAGCGGATGGCCAAGGACACAAAAACGATAGCCACCCCCTAGGCCGAGCACCAACTCTTTCTTCTCTCCAGTGTTTGGAACGTAATAGTCACACGATGACACCGAGTACGAAGCTCCAATATTTTCCGAAGACTTGCGTGCATTATGCAGAAAATGGCAATCTCGGAGATCCCCTTTGGTCGGCGTCATCGTCGGATAATCGTCAGTCGCGTAAAGCCTGTCTGGTGAAACGATTCGCGGATGACTAGTTTTGGTAAACTTGAGCGGCAGGTCAGGACTGGAAGTACCTAGTGTGAAGTCGATTTGGTACTTTGCTTTACGGCTCATAAGAAGGAATCGCGATTCAACGCTGTTGATCCCATTGGCCTGCAGGACGGCCAGAGTGGTCGTTTCTCCTGTACCGGGTATCCCTGATTGCCCTGAACACAGTGAGCCGAGCCTGGAACACGTCCCCAACGACCATCATATGGTTGATAATCATCCACATGATGGTTGATTATCTGCAGGCGGTGCTCGGAACGAAGTTGTTCCGGCATGGTCGGCGTTAATTTGGGTTTGGCAGTTTTGCGAGGCTCTGGGCCAAATGCTGCAATACCTCATGGATTTCCGTCCGTGGCACCAGTCGCGTCAACCTCTCGTCTTCCTTGACAAAAGTTGCCTCACCATACAAGGCGGTCCCCACTTCGGGAAGTTCGAGTAATTCGGCGCAACTAGTATGAATGCGAAACTGCCCCTTTGACGATTCGACAAAGAAATTCACGCGACGCTTGGACCGGTCGAACACGAGAAGTACATACGGCTCCAATTCGGTCATGTATGCCTGTTGATAGGGTTGCAGTCTCAGTGGTGTCAGATTGTGATTAGCCCCGGCATCAGCGAGTTCCAAATTGAGAGTGTAACTGAACAACTCAGCGTGATACCCATTCATCTGCCTCTTTTTGAGCAGATATAACTCCTCAACGTTCCATCCTCGTCGTATCTCTTGCTGCCCACAGTAGTCGATGGCTTCCGGATGCCTGATGATGGCGGTGCGCCATGGTTCCAAACTGGCGGCGCTTGCGATGATTTGCTCCAACTGCGGCTCGATGTCTGCGTTTGCGTCGATTCGGTCCCACAAATCCTTGAGGAATTGCCTCGTCCCTCTTGTGCCGTCGCGAAGAAATCGCTTCCAACTATCCCAACTTCTCTGTGAATCAGTGAGGAAGGAGTAGTTGCTGCCGCTGGAGGGAAGATAGTCACCAACGGTGAGTAATGCTCTCTTCCACAAGTGGCCTTTGGTGTGCGCCAGACCGGAAGGTGTAAAACAAATCTGCGCCTTCGAGAAATACCCATCAAATGCCGCTTGCAGTTTTGCGTGCTCAGTATCGTCCCATTTCGTCGGGATCTTCTCGGTCTGCGCGAAGACTCCGCAGAAGTCCAGGAGAAACTCGATCTGCCCGGAAAAGTATCCGTGCTCCTCCGCTCGATCGATGCGTTCTCTCCAACCGGGATCGGCGAGAATCAGGCCAGCCTTCAGTGCCTCCTCGCGAACTTGCTGGGGGCTAAAACCGATCTGCCCAACGTCCGTGTCCGAAAGTCGCTCAAGTATGTCGGCACTGTGAGGCAGAAGTTTGTGCAGTCCAGCAAGGCTGCGCCCGTACTCCTCTGGCCTCTCAATCTCACTGTTCGTGGCGAGGTTGCGTACCACCCGCATCCACTCGTTCAGCCTTGCCGGCTCCACATTGTCTCCATGGTGGCGAAGGTAGAGAACGAATGCCGCAAACTGGACCAACTGCGCGTAATCAATCGCAGCGGGTTCCCGAATCGCTTTCTGGAAAAACGAAACTTCATCAAAATATTGATGGCTTGGCAGCACTGGAACCAGTTTGCCGCGACCGCGGCTCCATGCTTCCAAAAGGTGGATGAGGTTGTTTGTGAAATCGCGGGTGAGCCAGCCGTTATCGTGGAACAGTGCAAACGTTCCGACAAGTTGCCTTTCTCTCAGCATCGTCGTGTCTTGGCTGAAGCGGGGGCTTGTGGACTCCAGACTTACACGCGCCAGGGCCAAGAGCAGATTCATGACCAGGTCATCGAAGGTGTTGGTTTGTGGGCTCTTGTGGGCCCAGAAAAAATCAGTCCACTGTGTGTCTATACGTCTTTCGATGAATTCCGCGACGCTCACTTCTGCATCGCCCAATTTTCGCTTCTCGTTGGGAAACAACCCTTTCAGGAGTTCCTCGAAACGTGCTTTAAACGTTTCGAAGGAGGTTAATGGCTTTCCTCGTGCGTTCATCTTGATATAGAGATCATCTGTCAGGCCGAAATGCTCTAGCGGCAGAAGTTCGAAGGTGATCGCGGGACGTTCATCATCCAGTAAGCGGCTAAAAAGATCGCTCCTCGATTTGAAGACTCCGTGAATTGCATCCAGCATTACCAGTACCGATTGAATAGTCGGATCGAGACGCCAGTACAGGAAGAACCAAGATTGATCTTCTATAAGCTTTCTGACCGATTGCACCTCGTCCGGTGTCGTATGAGGAGTGTAGCGGACCAGTTGATCGAAAAACTCCGTGCTGCTCGGCCGCACTCCATAGGTAAACCGAGAATGCTTTCCATCCCACAGCATGCTTTCGAATTCGGAATGCTGCCCGTCACGCCACGCCATGTACCAGTGGAGGAGGAAAAGCGTGGTCAGGCGTTGCTGCCCATCGAGTGGAAGAAAGCTGCCTGACTTTCCACCTTCCATGCTCCCGTAAACGAAATCTAGGTTCAGGGGCAACGTAGGGTGCCCTGGCGGGAGGTCTAAAGCTCCGTGGAGCGCTTTCAGAAAATCATCGCGGATGTCCTTTTCTGTTTCGCGACCTTGTGCGTAATCCCGCTGAATAAGCGGTACCTCGATTCTTGGATACTTGAGCAAGAGTTGAGAAAAGGTGATGGGTTGATTGAAATCAGTCATGAGCCCACCCGCTGTTGAGGAATGCGAAGAGAGTGTCGATCATCACCTGCCTGTATCCGTCTCTGTCCTTCTGCGTCCAGAACATGATGTGGTCGACTTGCGGGTTATAACACTTCAAGAACACGTTTCGCGTGCACAACGGCACGAACACACCGTCCTGGTCAAGAGACAAGATGCGCTGCCGCTTCACCGCAAACACGGCGTTTCCATAACTTCGGTTTGTTGCGTAGTCGAGAAGTACCAAATTGGAGATGCCGTTGTCGGCACCGTCTTCTCCGTCTTCCTGGAAGTGACGGAGGACTTTCTCATACACGGGGTCAAAGGCGGAGTCGGTTGCCTCCTTAGATGGTAGGCTGATGAATGCCTGGATGTCCGCCCGGAGTTCCAAAGCTTGATTCGCCGATTCTAGATAGCCCTCGCAACGTTTTAGCCATTCGATTTTGCCTCTTGGTGTGCCCGGTCGATCCGGGGCGACGGAACGCACGTGCTCGATGTCCCAATTTTCACTTTTGAAGCTCTCGAACTGGAAGCGCATATTGGATTGCTCGTTCCCGAGCAGTGTCGCCAGGTTGAAAAGAAGTAAGATGCGGCGAATTCTTTCCGAGCCGGGACGATACTCCAGCGCGTCGAGTTGATCCGCAATCCATTCCTTGGTTAGCGGCACCGGTTCAGCCGTCCAGAATGTGTACTGAAATATCTTCGATCTTAGGTTCTTCTTGAACTGGTGCTTCGTATTGGCAGCTGCCAAGTTGCGCAGCGCGTTTACATCCTCCCCCGCCCAGATCAGGTAGCCTATGAGATGGTAAAGACGGCGATCCGCGAACCACTCCTCTAAGAGCATGAATGTTCTCTTGATCGCAAGCCACTCCCCATCGAGGTCGGCACCTTTGAGGGTGAGCCTCTGGCTGAAGTGATGGAAGGTGGAGTACTCGTCGGTGCCCGCCTTCATCCCATCCTGCTGAGCCACAAGGTCGAAAATGAAGTCGATTCGACTGCCACGCCTTCCCGTGTCGTTGGTGAGAAAACTCCAGAAATCCCCGCCCTGAAGGCTCTTCTCTAAGGCATCCCACTCGTGAGCAATTCGGAGTTGCAGTGGTTCCGGTGACCCGCCCTTGCCACGCTTGAGAAAGAGTGCGCGGATCAGTTCGCCATTGGTGAGGGGAATCTTCCCGACATTCAGGCGAGTGAAGGCCGCCACGGCATTTTCCTCGGGTGACAACTGAAACCAGATGATCTTGGTCTTGTTCAGGAAGCCATCCTTGATGGCTTCGACCTCGCTCTCTCTTTCTTCGAACCAGTCCGAAATCGTCTTTATCGCTTGGGCGATGTGGAAGAAGTCGATGTTCGATGCTGCCCCTTCCGGCGTCGGGCTCTCAAGAAAGCCTTGTAGATCGGACCGCGTCTCGTATTGAAGCCGGTAGAGTTTTTGCTGATAGCGGACCGCGAGGCGATCGTTGAAATGTCGGAGGATCAGGAGAAGGGTCGTCAAGCGTTGCTGACCGTCCACGACCTCGTAGGCTCCGTCAGCGTTCGGGCGCAGCACGAGTGGCTGCAGGCAGTAGAACTCTTCCGGCTGCGGATTCTCCCGCTTGGTGAACTCCCGAATGTCGTCCAGCAGTTGTGTGACCTGTGTGGGCGTCCAACGGTAGCCGCGCTGGTAGGCCGGAATGTAGTAGCGAAAAGGATCGTCGGACCCGTCGACGCGGAGGTCATAGATCGTCTTCAAACAGAGAGAATCGGTCATATCGATCATGTTTTGCCAGCCAGCAGCCTCCGTGTTCAAAGAACATTCCCCTATTTACCCGACAGTCCGAACCGGAAGCGACAGCTAGTCGGCGCTTTCGTCTATGACGGGAACTACAGGAGCAACGATTAGCACAAGTTCGCTCGCACTTAGTGCTTTTTCCTTTGGCCACTGTTGATGCGGATTCTTTGGCCGCCAGGGCTTGCTCCATAGTGCTTCAGCCACTCTTGAGATTACACCCCACTGTTGATCGACCGTTTCCTCGGCGCGCGCGAGCAGTTGCTCGTGCTTTTCATTGCGGATTTTGGAATCAGGATTATGCGCTTCTAAGAGTTGCTTGATTCGGCCGTCATCACCTGCGCAAGCACCTTTTATCTCTTGAAGAATCCTGCGATGCGCGATTCCTCCAGCAAAGAGCGCTGTGACCACTTTATCAACGTCTGCAGCAGGAACTGCAACGCCATCTGTAGCGCCCCTGAACCAGGCCCGTCCTTGAGCGAAATTGTCTATGTAGATGCCCTTCGGGCTAATTGGAAGACCCTGGTCACACGCGATGACTATATGAGCCGATTCGTGGTATCCCGCTGCTCTGCAATGTTCGTCGCCGGCATCGATCGCCATCGGAATTTTCCATTTCCTGTCGTAATGACCTTCGGGCGGGGCGTGAATATTATCACGTGTCCACCCGTATAAACTTTACGTCAAAGCGCCGCTGAAGGGCTTAGTATTGCGAAATCGGCCAGTGTCCTGGAAATGAAGGTCCGGCGAATGGTGCGTGGCAACCTGAGACACTGATGACCTTATTTTCAAGAGTTCATTTGGTGGGTTCGGAGCCTCCATTCATGTCAATATAGTTCCATTATTGAATGATATTGACATAGCTTTAGAAAGAAGAGATTGCAAGTATTCCGTTTATGTACAATGTGTTACGCGGGCATAACCAAGATTCTTTCGACACCGTCGCAAAAATTCGCCAGACACCGTCTGGCGAATCTGCCGGCGGTAATTTTGCAGACGGTGTCTGAAAAATCCGCTATATGGATCAACCCATTCCAAGGCCGTGTCCAAGGGATACAGGCTGATTGATTTCAAGAGCCGAAGTCTTTGATACATCGGCTGCAAGCTGCGGGCTGAGTTTGGCCACGTCGTCGGTGAAAAGCATGGCCTCGTGGCTGGCGCGGGAGATTGAGACGTAGCCAAAGCGAGAATTGAGCAGGTCCGGGTGGACGCCAGTATCGGCGTTCACGAGGACGCGCTCCGCGGTCAGTCCCTGGGAACTGTGGCTGGTGACAGCGTAGCCGTGGTCGAAGTGGCGGTGCTCTCTGGCGTCGAACTCAACCTGCCGATTATTGTCGAGGCGGGCTGAAATACGGCCATCAGGCGCTATGGACTCGATGGCGGCAAGATCGCGATTGGCGACGCCGAGCGACTTGTCGGGCGCTGTGAACTGGATGCGGTCACCAACGGAAAACTCGCGGTCGATTTCGCGGTAGACACTGACGCCAGTCAGACGACGCGGATCATAGGTAGCCAATTCGCCGGAAGATTTCTCGACAGCGAGTATGTTGGCCGCGGGGTTTATCCCGATGACCGTTCCATAGGTTCCGGCTTCGATTCCGGCCATTTTGCTGCCGCGTGCGTAGCGAATGACATCGTTCACCTCGAAGTGACTGGCCCAAGAGCGATCGGCGCCGGTCATGTCCTGGCGCTGAACGAGTACACGGAAGGTGTGGTCCCCAGGTGCGAGGGTTCCATTGGCCTTCAATTCCTGACGCACGGCTACGTTCAACTCGCGGCGGGATGCGTTGTCTGGCGAGACGATCAGGGTCTTTTCGGGTGACTCGACATAGCTCATGGCAATGGCGCGGATACGCTCTTCGGTGCCGGGGATTTCCTTCACGCGGCCCTGTTTCTGGAGCGATTCAAGGGCAGTGGATACCTGGCCGCTGGCCAGCAATTCGACGACGGATTTCAGCGCCGGGTCTTTCTGGCGAACGATCTCGTCGAGCTTGGCCGTGCGCATTCCGGCCGCCTGCAACTGCTCGAAGGGGCGGCCAGCTTCTACCCCCTGATGCTGGCGCGTGTCGCCGATCAGGAGCACACGGTCGTTCGGGCCGAGACGCGCAAGGAACTCGCGCATCTGGTTAGTGCTGGCGAGGCTCGATTCATCGACAAAGTAGAAGTGCTTCTGTCCGGGGACTGCCGGTTGTGTGGTGCGTGCAAGGAACCCTTGCAGGGTTCCTGACTCAATGCCCGCCTCGCCAAGTTGACGGGCGGCGCGGGAGGTCGGGGCGAAGCCTTCGACCTGGTAGCCCTGCGATTCGGCGGCGCTTCGGATCACGGAAAGTGTAGTCGTTTTGCCCGTGCCGGCCAAACCCTGGATACCCTGAATGCGGTCGGGGGAGCTGAGTACATCCTCAACCACACTCTTCTGAGCGCGGTTGAGATGAGAATGTTGATCGGCAGCGCCAATGGCTTGTTGGCGCGACAAAGTTGGCTCGACCTGGTGCTGTCCCTCGCGCACGCGACGGACGATCTCGCGCTCTGCCTCGATGGTTCTGGCAGTGGTGAACTGACGGGCAGGTACGCTCTGCGAACGCTCGACAATCTGAAATTCACCGGAAGTCAAGCGTGCATCAAGGTTGCCGCGAACCTGGGCAAATGTTACCTCTCCCATGCCGCGGCGGAGACCATCGCGAATCAATGTTCGTTCATCGACAACTGCCTCGCGCTCGAAGTTCTTGTCGCGGGAAAAGGTGAGAGACTCGCGAACGCGGTCAAAGGAGTTGACCGGCTTCTCCTGATGCTGAAGCCGGTCGCGCGCGGCACGGACGACGGCTTCGGCCTGGTGTCCAAAATCCGCAGCAAGCTTGCGATGTGCAGCCATGACATCGGCTGGCGAATGAATCTCCTTGCGGTCGCGTGTAGAGTGCGCGGCGATTTCGGCGGCCTCTTTTCCGGTGCGGCCTGTGCGCTCCAGGTACTCCCGAATCTGCTGGCTGCGCGGGCTGGATGCGTCGAGGTACTCCTGCGTGTAGCCTTTGATTTCTGGCGCGCCGCTGCGGCCAACGGCGATCTCGTAACCGAGTTGGCGAAGCCGGTAAGTCAACTCTGATTGATACACGGCGGTCGCAAATTGCTGCGATGCGAAGAGGCTCTGCGGCTGGATGGCGCGGGATTGGCCGTTGTCGCGCTCGGTGACATTGAAGACGACGGCGTGTGTGTGGAGTTGCGGCGCAACGTAACCATCTACCGGGCGAGCGGTGTCGTGCTCGAATTTGGCAACGATGAATTTGGCCGTGGTCTCGGGGGCATGGTTCCCGCCGATTCGGGCCTGGGTGTACATTTCAAGCTGTTCCAGCGCCGTGCGAACGCTCTCGCGGTGCGCCACGCGCACATTCTCATCACCACCAACGAGCGCGGTTAGCGAGATGGATTTGGGTGCGGAAAATGTCGCATCCCAACCGGCGCGATGCTCCATGGTTTTGACGGTTTTTCCGTCTGCATCCTGATATTCATAGGAGGCCCGCTGGCGAACAAGCTGCTCGCCAGTGGCCGGATGCTGCCCCTGGCTGAGCCTGGCAAAGTCCTCGGCGGAGACCGCTCCAGCAACGCCGAACCGCCCGGCCAGCCGGCCTTGCCATTCGCCGGCAATGACCCCGCGCTGGGACCAATAGTTCTGTTCCCTGGCGGTGAACTCCTTTGCGTGGTAGCTCTGCGCTTGCCCTGCGGAAAGCGGTTTGGAAATGGTCAGCATGTCCGTCTACTCCAATTGATATCCGGCAGATTGGACCTCATGCTCAGGGAACTGAAGATTACCCTGCATTTCTTCCGGCTCTGCTGGGAGCGGCGTGCTTGGCGCGATCAGATCGTCCATTTGTCGCTCATCGAAGCCGGGGCTTTTCTCTTCGAGCGCAATGAACGGAAATGAGAATCGCGCAACGTGATTGCCGTACTTGAGAAAGCCCCGCAGGTCGTCGAGTCCGGAGACCTCAGAGGGCAGGACAAGCGGCTCGGTCTGGCGATCGAGCGCGAAGTTCTTGCCTGCGCGTGAACCGTCATAATGGGTTTCACGCAGCCGCTCGATCTCGACTTCGCCGATGGCTTCGCTGACCCATTTCGCGGCGCGCGGCTCAGTTGTGCGAAGGAAGATCTTGGTGGCAGGCTGCGAGAGCATAGCCTCGGAATCCTCGCCGTACCGGGCTTCCATCTGGCTGCGTCCTTGAAAGCCCAGAATCACCGGGTTTTGCGATTTGCGGTTCTCAGTGATGGCCGTGTGGAGTTGTGGCAGCCGTTGCAGACTGGCGAGTTCGTCGATAACGAACCAGACAGGTTTCTGGTCTGGCATTGGTTCGTTTAAGAGTCGCAACACAAGTGTGTCGATCCATAGACTGATGAGCGGGCGAAGCGCCTCGCGCATCGTCGGACGCGAAGTGATGAATATCCAGCCACGCCGCGTTTCCGCCCAGTTGGTAGCCGTCCAGACGGAGGTCGTCTCGCTCTCTTTGGGCAGCAGCCGGAAGCTGTCCGCACTCATATTGAGCGAGCCGAGTACGCCGGTTCGTTGCTGCGGTGCCTTCGGATCGATCAGCATCCAATACTCGGTTCCCTTGACGCGGCGGTCGATCTCGGCGGGATCGGACATCCACTTGATCAGATCCTCCGGCGTCGGCAGATAGCTGAGCAGATGAGCAAATATCTTCTGCGGCGCTTCGACGAAAAAACGGTTGGTTACTCCTTCGGGCTGATAGAGCGAAACGGCCAGGGCCTTTGCCTCTGCCTTGCGACGCAGTTCCATTGACGGATTCCAGTACGGCATCCGGGCGTCAAGTGGATTGAGGACGATGTCGCCGCGATGCTCGTCATAGAACTGCTTCACGAACTCGCACGCAGGGTCATAGACGATGGCGCTGTCGCCGCGTGCATCGACCTGGTAGAGCATCTGGCGAATAATGCTCGACTTGCCTGAACCGGTGTCGCCTACGATGAGGAAATGCTTGTTCTCCGCATCGCGCGGGATGCGTAACGGGAGCTTGAAATCATCGGTCTTGATGCCAATGCCATTGCCCGACACGGCCGCAGTGAACTCTTTCGCATTCACGAGCACGGGCCCTTTGAGACGGCGTCCGTAGCGCAGTTGCTTGATGCGGCCGATGTCCTTGTGGATCGAGAATGGAAGTTGCAGGACGAACGCAGCGAGTCCAAACAGGAACTGCATCTTGAAGAGGTTGTAAAGCGAAACATCTCCGTAGACCCAGTGCGCTATCCAGGCATGAATTACCTTGTTCTGATAGTTCCGCGGAGCCTCGCGCATGAGGAAGTAAGTGCCATGAATTGCGGCTTCCGGAGTTAGCGTCAATGGCAGCGGCTTGCCGCCAAACTGCGGTGTAGAACCTGGATGCACATCCGCTTCGAGCGCGGCGCGGCCCGGCGATTCTCCGTCTGAAACATACAGCATCTCGTATTTGCTGGCTGAATGCGCAATGCCCGCCGTCACGCTGCGCAGGTAGTAGGGCAGGTAGTAGCGTTGAAGCGGCTGCAGGCCAAATTGAAAACGCAGGTAGACGAAGAATCCTGTCGCGACGATGGCAAGAAAGAGCGCTCCGAGAGTGTAGAGATAGCCGCGTGGAGGCCAGATTATGGACTCTCTGCGACCCCATTGTTGAACGGTTGGCATGGCTATTTCTCCCTGTTTTGACTGCGCTTGGCGAGGAGTTCCTGAGCCTGGGCGGCCTTAGTTGTTTGCACTTGGCGAAAGAGAATGTTGAGCTGATCCTGGGCCATCTTGTCGCCGCGCAGCAGCGGCTCAAGCGTTTTCATCAAGAGCATCTGGATGCCGACAAGTTCGGTGAAGATGTGCATCTCCATCGCTGCCGAGCCTTGGGCTCCAAGGTTGTGTAAGAGCGCCTCGCGTGCCCAATCGGCAATTGTCGTTCCCTTCGACCATGCGAGGGATTCAAGCGCCGCGAACTCGGTATCAGTGAATCGCGCCGATAGTATCCGGTTCCGGGCGAGTGGCCGTTTGGAACCATTCACCAAGGGCTTGAGAAGGGTTGGAGTCTCCATTGTTCAACCTCAATTCTGGAAAGTGTTAACGAACGTAAACGCCGTATACAGGGAATTGCGTAAGTGCTTCATCGCCCGAGCGTTGACGTTTGTATACGGGCGTCTACGAACGTCTACCTTTCAGGGGTGGAGTGTCGAGATACACCCGGTGCGCAGCACCGAACGGGCTTTTCACGGCTGCAACACTAACTGCGGGAGCGCAATTCACTTGCGGTCTCCACCACTCTTGCTGGCTTCGCAGGCTGCACGACAGGCTCTACAATCGCGCCATTCTGTGGTGCGCGCCGGATCCGAAGGCTCTGAGTGGCACGAGCGGCTTCCGGAGACCGAAGGAATTCCTGGAAGTCGCGGTCCTTGGCGAAAACATAAGCAAGCGCCTTGTCCACGACCTCATCGGCGGAGGCGTGGAGAAAGGCTGCATATTGATCGATCTGCTCGGCGGTCGATTCGTCGAGACGTATCGTCGCGGTAATCTGTCGGGTCTGAACAATCTCAAGCAACGGCATTTCGGGGCTCCTTTCGGTGAATGATTAGGGGTTGATTGGGAAGGTGTATTTCTGCTCTTGCGGCCGAGAGAATCTCAATTGCATATATGCGGCAATCGTGTGGGGAAAACTCGAAGCGGCGGCGGACTTCAAGCATGGTGAGAACATCCGCAATCGACACGCCTTCGGCTAGCCAATGGCGAACCGATGTGGTATCGGTAATCAGGCGCCCATGAGAATTGGGATCGTGTCGTAATGGCTGCGGCGTGTGAGCTGTTCTCAGCATGGCTTGCCTCCCGCAATCTCCTGGCTTCCAGTCTGGAAAACCTGCTCCATTTGGAACGACTGTGCCGCCCGGTCATAGCCGTTCAATTTGAGAACTTCGCGGATCACTCGACGGCCAGGCTGGCGCTCAACATGGACGACGTAATCGACGGCCTCTCCGATCTCAGCTTCAATGTCCTCGAATGTGGCCTGAGAGTGGCTGCGCAGTACGAGGTTTGCGAAGCGGCGTAGCGCCTTTGCGGCCGAGTTAGCATGGATGGTGGCGAGCGAACCGGCGTGGCCAGTGTTGAAGGAATCAAGCAGCGTGCGCGCCTCGATTCCGCGTACCTCGCCAAGGATGATGCGGTCAGGTCGCCAGCGGAGAGCCGCTTTCAATAAGTCGTCGAAAGTGACGGCATTCCGATAGGTGTCAGTCTGGCATTCGACGGCCATGATGTTCGGCTTTTCGATGCGCAGCTCCGCGGTATCTTCGATGACGACAATGCGCTCGTGGTCTGGAATTGACTGGCCAAGGATGTTGAGCAAAGTGGTTTTCCCGGTCCCGGTTCCGCCGCTGATAAGGATGGTCTGGCCGCGCTCTATCTGCGCGGCCAGGAACTCCGCGAGCGGGCGCGTAAGCGTCCCGCGAGCGATCAGGTCTTCGACCGTGAAATGGCGGCTGGTGAACTTGCGGATAACCATTGCCGGAGCGGGCCGAACAACCGGGGGAATCACCGCTGCCAGGCGGCTCCCATCGGGGAGCTGCGCGTTGAGCAGCGGATTGTCTTCGTCGAGCTTCTTGCCGAGCCTGTTGGCAACTACTTCGAGACCCGTGCGCAGACGAGCCGGGTCGAACTGGATGCTCGCGTCATTGCGAAGAATGCCGTCGCGCTCGTACCACCATGTCGAGTCGGGATTGCCCATGATCTCGCTGACGCTCTCGTCAAGCAAGAGCGGCTCTATGGGACGAAGGAACGGAAGGATTAACTCGAAGCTCATGGGCACCTCAGAACGATGGAAGCCCAGCGCGAAGCCGGGC
>Ga0302140_10007362_pt1 | contig 13762 bp, 10 predicted proteins | sample I_Bog_E1_1_FD_202095 | JGI IMG/M metagenome (GOLD analysis project Ga0302140, IMG submission 202095) | Peat permafrost microbial communities from Stordalen Mire near Abisko, Sweden - I_Bog_E1_1 | ecosystem: Environmental > Terrestrial > Soil > Wetlands > Peat | place: Sweden: Abisko, Stordalen...
GATGCATCTAGTCGGTGAAGATGTAGTTAGCGCACACCCTGGCGCAGGCTTGCACAGCTATAACGAAGTGCTCCCACTGATGTTGGTTCGCTACTGCAGCCCCGGTTTGCTGGGGCTTGGCATCACCGCGTTGATAGCCGGATTCATGAGTGGCATGGCTGGCAACGTTAGCGCCTTTGCCGCGGTATGGACGTACGACATCTACCAGCCGCTGATCAACAAGAAGGCCCCCGACCAGCACTACGTGGCCGTTGGCCGCTGGGCAACAATCCTCGGTGTCGTGGTTTCAATTGGCGCAGCGTACCTCGTGATGAACGCCAAGGGAATCATGGACTACGTGCAGGCTCTCTTCAGCTTCTTCATTGCGCCGCTGCTCGGGTCGATCCTCATGGGCATGTTCTGGAAGCGCGCTACCAAAGGTGGCGGCTTCTGGGGCTTGCTCATTGGCACACTTACATCCATCGGCCTGTGGGCATGGGTCAAGGCTGATCCCTCCGCCCTGCGCTACGTTGCAATCTCACCCGACGCCAAAGACATGGCTGAGAATATGTATCGCGCACTGTGGTCGTTCAGCGCCACGGTCATCGTCACATTCACAGTAAGCATGTTCGGCAAAGCGCGCCCCGTAGCTGAGTTGGACGGTCTGGTATACGGCGCGACAAAGTTACCCAAGGAAGAGCCAGTTCCCTTCTACAAAAACGAGTGGTATTGGGCTGCCCTGGCAGTCGTCATATTCCTGGCGTTGAACATCATCTTCTGGTAAGGAGGCAAACATGAAATCGACTGAAATCTCAATATGGTTCTTTATCGGTGTCCTCCTCACCATCTACGGAGTGATGATCCTGAGCTATGGCCTCTGGGAACTAATAACCGGCACCGTCGCCAACGTGGTGCTAGCCAACCTCCACGCGCCAATCTGGTGGGGTGCGCTGATGCTGGCGCTCGGCCTTTTTTATGCATTGCGCTTCCGTCCCGGCAAAGCATAACGAGAGCCATCTAACGTCAATTCATTTTTGAAATAAGAAATCATACTGATTTGAAATCGAGGAGCTTGAAGAATGGCAGTGCAAAAGACTATGACCTACGGCGTGGTAGTAGGCAATCGCGGATTTTTCCCGGATTCACTGGCGAAAACCGGTCGAGAAGAAATCATTACAGCAATCGAATCCGCTGGAGCAAAAGCGATCGTCCTCACCGCGCAGGAATCAAAATTTGGCGCAGTCGAAACATTCGCTGAAGCGCAGCGCTGTGCTGAGCTCTTCAAGAAGCATGCAGATCAGATCGACGGAATCATCATCACCCTGCCAAACTTTGGCGATGAGCGTGGCGTTGCCGACGCACTCCGTCTCTCCGGCCTCAAGGTTCCCGTCCTAGTGCAGGCCACGCCCGACAAGAGCGACGCCATGACCATCGCCACTCGCCGCGACAGCTTCTGCGGCAAGATGAGCGCCTGTAACAACCTGATGCAGTATGGAATTCCCTACTCTCTCACCACCCTGCACACCGAACACCCTACCTCCGCTGAATTCAAGGCCGACCTCGAATGGTTCGGCGCAGTCTGCCGCGTAGTTGGCGGTCTGAAAAACCTGCGCATCGGGTCCATCGGCGCTCGTCCCCAGGCATTCAACACCGTGCGCTACTCCGAGCGGATCCTTGAGACGCATGGCATCTCGGTCATCCCAATCGATCTCTCCGAGATTCTGGGCCGCATCAACAAGATGGGCGATATGGACGACGCTGCGCAGGCCAAGCTCGCAGCCATCAAGAGCTACGTCACCACCTCAGGTATTCCCGAGGCTGCGCTGCTCAAGATGTCCAAACTAGGCGCGGTAATCGACGGCTGGATGAAAGAGACCTCCGTCACCATCAGCGCAGTTCAATGCTGGACTTCGCTCGAAGAATACTTCGGCGTTGTGCCCTGCACCATCATGAGCATGATGTCCAACGACCTGATCCCATCAGCATGTGAAGTAGATGTACCCGGCACCCTCAGCATGCACATGCTTGCGCTCGCCTCCGGCACCCCGTCCGCTCTCCTCGATTGGAACAACAACTACGGCAGCAATCCCGATAAGTGCGTCTGCTTCCACTGCTCCAATCTGCCCAAGCACTTCTTCAACGAAGTCAAGATGGACTTCCAGGAGATCATTGCCGGCACCGTCGGCAAAGAGAACACGTTCGGCACCTGCGTCGGCCGCGTCAAGAGCGGCGTAATGAGCTACGCCCGCTACTCCACCGACGATCGTCGCGGTGTAATCCGCGGTTATGTCGGACCCGGCAAGTTTACCGACGATCCACTCACCACCTTCGGCGGGGCTGGCGTTGCCGAGATTCCCAAGTTGCAAAAGCTGTTGAAGTACATCTGCCGCGAGGGATTCGAACATCATGTAGCCGCCAACTTCAGCGATACATCCAAGGCGATCCACGAAGCTGCTACCCGCTATCTCGGATTCGAGAGCTACTATCATCCCGAGATCGAAGAATAGTTTGAACTTTCCTGGACGGGGCGCTGGCAATACTCAGCGCCCCGTTTTTCTATTGAACGCCTCATTGGTATAAATCCAGTAGGAGATAAAGAGCAAGATGAGCACGCGAATTCGCAAAAGCCTGGTGATTGACGGCAATACCGTAGTAACTGAAGCCGCATGGAATGCCGAACTAGAAGCCAAGCACCAGCAGATCATCGCGTGGCTGCGCAACGAGAGGCTCGACGCCGTCCTGCTAAGGCGAAGCGAGAACATTGCCTGGCTCACCGGCGGCGCTGTTGAAGTTCGCGTGCTCACACCCAGCGAAACCGGCGTAGCCTCTTTGCTGGTAACTGCCGAGGGCGCCCGCTACTATCTGACGACTGCCAATGAAGCTCCACGCCTCCACGACGAAGAATTCGCCACGTTAGACTTTGAACCTCAAATCTTCCCCTGGTACGCAGACGATACTGCCGAGACAGCGTTGCGCCTCGGCCGCGATCAAGTCGGCTCCGACACCCCTATCCCAGGATTTCTTCCAGTCAATCTGTATCCGTTACGTAGGTCATTGCAGGAGCCGGAGATTGCACGTTTTCGCTGGCTCGGCGCACAAACAGCGGATGCCGTAACCGAGATATTGCAAAGCCTCGAGCAAGGCATGACCGAATACGAGATGGAAGCCCAGGTCGCCGCAGCATTACTCAGCCGCGGCATTCTTCCTTCGGTCTATCTCATGGCCGTCGACGATCGGATCGTGAAGTACAAGCACGCCGTCGCGCGTGGCCAGGTACTGAAAAACTACGCCATGCTCAACCTCTGCGCGCGCAAGTGGGGTCTGACAGTCTCCATCACCCGCTTCGCCCACTTCGGCGCGCTGCCTGTTGATTTATCTGACAAATTCCTGGCAGCCGCGCAGGTGAACGCAGCACTACTCGACGCAACCCGCGTTGGCGCAACCGCAAGCGAATTGTTCCGCATCGCAGCAGATGCCTACACTCACAACGGCTACGAGGGCGAAGAGCAGCTACATCATCAAGGCGGAGCAACCGGCTACGGAGAACGCGAATGGGTTGCTACTCCAGATGGAACGGAGCGCGCTGTCGACAGTCAAGCCTATGCGTGGAACCCCAGCATTCGCGGCGGCAAAGTTGAAGATACAGTACTGCTGCGCGACGGAAAAATCGAGCTGCTCACACCGACTCCCGAGCTACCCCCACTCGAATCGAGCGCCAACGGAAACAGCTATCCGGCAACTGGCGTCTTGATTCTGTAGCCCAACTTAAGCCTTGGTTTGCCTGGGAATCGCGATTGGAACCATCGTCAGACGTGCGGTGAGAATCACCAACGAGGACCACAGCACGTCCGCGCCCAGCAAGTGAATCACCTGCATCCAAACCGGAGCCAGCAACCAGACATCGAGCGCGCCAAGCAGGTACTGCACCACCAGCAATCCAACCACCAGCGCCGAGAGTGGCCTGTTATCCCAGGGACCATTTCGCCGTGCAGCACGGATCAACAGCCAGATAAGAAAGATGCTGGCCAGGATTGCAAATGTGGGATGCGTCCATCGCCAGCGCAAAAGCCACGTGCTATCAGCAGAAAAATCCTGCGCCAGTGAACTGCGGAACGAAGTCGCCGGAAAAAGCGTGTCGCCCAAAGCTGCAAGCGATCCAGTCACACCAACAACCATTACCGCCAACATTCCAATCGTCGTTCCTACCGGAGTGCTGATGCGAACATCCCGCCAGCGGCAGCCTATCTTGCGACCAAGAAAATGCGCGGCCATCGCCAGCGTAGCGACCAGCAACAACGTGTTTGCAAAATGCAGCGCAAGAAACGGTGGACGCAACGGCGACTGACTATCCGCCGTAAGTCCCAGCTTGACCAGCAAAGCACCAAGCAAGCCCTCGGTCAGCGTGAAGAAAATCGATGCTCCCGCAGCCCAGCGGGCCAGGTGCCCAGACACTGTCTTACGCCAAGTCCACGCAAACAGACCTACGACACAGAACAGATCGAGCGCGGCAGTAATGCGATGCGTGAATTCGATAATCGTGTGCAGAGTCGGCGACTGCTGGAAAACCGTTCCATTGCACAGCGGCCAGTGATCGCCGCAGCCCGCGCCAGAGCCAGTGGCGCGCACGATTGTTCCCCACAAAATAGTCACGATGAAATAAACAAGCACCGCCCAGGCAAAGCGGCGGAGAGCATTGGATGGCGTGCGGTCTGAGATGGAAATGGCTGCGGTGGGCATCGTGCTGGACCTTCCTGAACTTAACGTACCCATACTTAAGTCGTCGACTTATTAGTTTAGATCAGGCGACGGTCAGTTCGTACCAGATGCCTCCGAGAGACCAAGATTGAGCAATCTGCTCACATGCCGCACGATCGTGAGATCCTCTTCGGCAGGAATAACCCTGACCTCTATCCTGGAATCTGCCGAAGAGATAATCGAATCCGCCGCCGACTCATTTTGATCAGAGTCAAGCACAACTCCAAAACCTGAAAGTCCAGCGCAGACTTCAGCTCGCGTCGCCGCGTCATGTTCGCCTATGCCACCGGTAAAAACCAGCGTATCCAGCCCGCCCAGAACCGCTATATATCCACCAATAAACTTCCGCAGGTCATATACAAATTCATCAACGGCCAGGCGGGCATTACGGTCACCATCCGCAATCGCCTGGCGCAGAGTGCGCATATCGTGGGTAACTCCACTCAGCGCCTCAAGACCGGACTTCTTATTCACTACCTTTTCGAGCTGATTCGCAGCGTCTTTCATGCCCGCCGAGGTCTCTCCTATATGCCGCAGCATAAAGATAAGAACGCCAGGGTCGATATCCCCCGTGCGAGTCGCGGAAATGATGCCGCCCGTAGGCGTTAAGCCCATCGAAGTATCAACACTCTTGCCCTCGCGGATCGCGCAAACCGAAGCTCCGTTGCCAAGATGACAAACAATCAGGCGCCGAGGCACGTTCGGCTCAAGATGCGCAACAATCGATTCATAAGATAATCCGTGCGCCCCGAAACGGCGCAGACCCATCTTTGAATATTCCTCAGGAATCGGCAGATGCCTGGTCACTTCAGGAAGGTCGCGATGAAAGTAACTATCAAGGCAAACGAAGTTGGGCACGTCAGGAAACAGCTTCATAGCCCGGCGCATAATGTCGATCGCAGCAGGGCTGTGCAGCGGAGCGAAACTCGTGTATCGCTCCATCTCGGCAATAAGTTCAGGAGTCACCACCTGATTTTCCGTGACCGTAGGACCGCCGCATACCATGCGATGGCCGATCGCCGCAGGACGAGGAAAATCCGCACTGGTCAGTGATTTCCCAATCGCAGAGAAAGCCGTGTCCGCATCCGGAAGATCCGGATTCTCATCCAGAATCTTCTTCCCGTCATTGCCGTCGAGCCACGACTTGATCCAGAACTTCGATTTGCCTGCATCCCCGCCGATGCCATCCACTGATCCTTCCAGCAACTTCTGGAACCTGCCATCAGCGGCGGTATAAAGTGAAAATTTGATTGAAGAAGACCCGCTGTTAAGCACGAGTATGGGTACGGCAGTCATGGACGCTTCCTTTGGACAAAAACGATCAGCCTTTTATTTCGCACTCCACTTCCAGTTGCGAATCTCTGGCAGATCCTGCCCATTTTCCGCGACGTAGAGACGATGTTTCTGAATTCGTTCACTGTAAAGCTGCTTGGCTTCATCCAACATGCCCGCAAGCCTGGGCACGCGACGCACAACGTCAAGCGACAGCTGATAGCGATCGATATTATTCCGCACGCACATATCAAAAGGAGTAGTCGTTGTGCCCTCTTCCTTGTATCCGCGCACATGAATGCCGTCATGATTATGCCGGCGGTACGTCAACTGGTGAATGACCCGCGGATAGCCATGGAACGCGAAGATCGTTGGCTTGTTCTTACCAAACGCAAGATCGTATTCCTCATCCGACAAACCATGCGGATGTTCCGAAGTAGGCTGCAGCGTCATCAGATCGACAACATTCACCACGCGAATCTTGAGGTCCGGAATCTCCTCGCGAAGCAGAGTCACCGCAGCCATCGTCTCCAGCGTTGGAACATCGCCACAGCACGCCATCACCACATCAGGCTCTCCACCATCATCGGTCGAAGCCCAATCCCAGATACCCAGTCCCGCCGTGCAATGCTGTACCGCTTCATCGATGCTCAGCCATTGAGGCTCAGGCTGTTTTCCTGCCACGATCAGGTTGATGTAATTACGGCTACGCAGGCAGTGGTCCGCAACAGACAACAAAGTGTTCGCGTCTGGTGGAAGATAGATGCGAACCACATCAGCCTTCTTCACCAGGAGATGATCGATAAACCCCGGATCCTGGTGCGAAAATCCATTGTGGTCCTGGCGCCACACATGCGATGTAAGCAGATAGTTGAGCGATGCAACCGGCTTGCGCCAGGGAATTTCACGCGTCACCTTCAACCACTTCGCGTGCTGATTCACCATCGAGTCCACAATGTGAATGAATGCTTCATAGCACGAGAAGAACCCATGGCGGCCAGTTAACAAATAGCCCTCAAGCCATCCTTGGCACATATGTTCGCTCAGAACTTCCATCACATGGCCGGTCTCTGACAGGTTCTCGTCGACAGGCAGCGTCGAAGCCATCCACGCCTTACCCGTACCAACCTCAACTTCATCAATGCGATTGGATGCTGTCTCATCCGGTCCGAAGACTCGAAAATTCTTCTCATTCGAATTACAGCTCATCACAGCGTGGAGCAGATGACCGAGTACGCGGGTAGATTCTCCATCCTTCTGGCCGCGATTTTCCGGCGTAACATCAAGCGCAAATTTTCTGAAGTTGGGAACGACCAGCGGCTTCAGCAGCAGACCGCCATTGGCATGAGGATTCATGCCCATGCGCCGCTGCCCCTTTGGAGCAAGATCAGCCAGATCAGCTCGGAAATGCCCATGCTCGTCGAAGATTTCCTGCGGCTTGTACGAGCGCATCCATTCTTCCAGCTGGCGCAGATGATCGAGATTCCCATTGATTTCGATGGGCACCTGGTGGGCGCGCCACGTCCCTTCGATCGGCTTGCCATCCACGAACTTCGGCCCGGTCCAGCCTTTAGGAGTCTTGAAAATCAACATGGGCCAGGTAGGACGCTTCGTGTTGCCGTCTTCACGCGCAGACTTCTGAATGGCAGCGATGCGATCCAGCATCGTTTCCAGCACCGAGGCAAATTCCTGATGCACCACCGCAGGATCGTCTCCTTCGACGGTGAAAGGCTCGTAGCCATAGCCGCGCATCAACTCCTCCAACTCCTCATGCGGAATGCGCGCCAGGATGGTTGGATTGGCAATCTTGTATCCGTTCAAATGGAGGATCGGAATCACAGCCCCATCCGTCGCAGGATTGAGAAACTTGTTCGAATGCCAGCTCGTCGCCAGCGGCCCAGTCTCCGCCTCTCCATCGCCAACCACACACGCTACAACGAGATCGGGATTATCGAACGCTGCTCCATAGGCGTGCACCAGAGAGTAGCCCAATTCTCCACCCTCATGAATCGAACCCGGAGTCTCCGGCGCAACGTGGCTAGGAATTCCCAGCGGCCAGCTGAACTGGCGGAACAGGCGTTTGATGCCATCCGCATTCTGCTCGACTGCCGGATAAAGCTCGGTATAAGAACCTTCAAGATACGTATTCGCAACAATTCCAGGACCGCCATGACCAGGTCCCATGATGTAAATCATGTTCAGGTCGCGCTCTCGAATCACGCGGTTCAAATGAACATAAATGAAATTCAACCCGGTAGTGGTGCCCCAGTGCCCCAGCAGCCGCGGCTTTACATCTTCCAGCGTTAAAGGCCGCTTCAGCAGCGGATTGTCCTTGAGGTAAATCTGACCGACTGTAAGGTAATTTGCTGCATGCCAGTATGCATCCATCTTGGCCAGAAGCTCATCGCTCAAGGTGGGCTTGGAATTCGCGGTGGTATTTGCCTCGGGCAAACTTTCAGCGGCAACAGATTCAGGAGTCAGAGTTTCTTCCGTCATGTAAATACCTCGGGGTAATCGTCAGTATGTAGTTTGATTCAAATCAGAAGTAGATGATGTGTCATTCTCTGTTAATTCCAATCAATGTTCCCGCGACCGTCACTCAATGCGATGCTAGCACCCGAACATTACATGTCTGTGTGATAACGCTCACACGACAAAGCTCCCGCATCCACGGGAGCTTTGTCATCTTGCAGTTACAGTCGGTAAGACCTACGGACGATTGCGCTTTTCCCATATCTTGGCATCGATAAGAAAGCGAAACCAGAACGTCTGCAGCACCCAGAAAATGAAACCCTCCGTACCATCCAGAAAGCCCAGCTTGAAAAAATAGCGATAGCCAAAAAGCGCAAATGGCCTTACGAAAAGCGGTAGGTTGTTATATTTCTGCCGGAGAGCACGCTTCCGCTGCGCCGGATTTCCCTTTGGATCCGCCACAAGCCGGCCCGCAGTTGCCCCGCCGGTTTCTGCCGCGCCGAGTTCAGCCACTTCTCCATCCGCCCAGCGATTATGCCGCGCAGTCCATTCCGAGATGCTCATCGCAATGTCGTCGATCATCACACCAGGCAGCTGGCCTGTTGTTCCTGAAAGCAGCAAATAATGCTGGTCGTACTTGCGATCCTCGCACCGGCCAACGCCTGTACGAAAAAGACGCAGATGCCACGTAGGACTCATCCCTCCATGACGCATCACCCGGCCCAGAAACTTCACATACCGCGGGACAAAATATCCCGAGTGCTCCGGCTCATCCGGCAACGCCTTGATCGCCGCAACCAGTTCGTCATCCATCACTTCGTCCGCATCGAGATGCAGCTGCCACGTGTTGGTAATTGGCAGGTTATCGATTCCCCAGTTGCGCTGCGCGCCGTAGTTCTCAAAGGGATGCTGAACAACCTTTGCTCCAAACGATTCAGCAAGTGCAATCGTTCCATCGGAGCTGTACGAATCAATGACGAATATCTCGTCGGACACCTCCCGGGCGCGGCTCAGGGTCGCGCCTAATGTGTCCTCGGAGTTGTAAGAAAGCAGAATAACGGTGGGCCGCATATAAGTCGATGGTATTGCATACGGTGTAAACAACCAGGAAAAAGCGCAGCAGTTCTCAATAAAATACGCGTCGTCTCAAAAGATAAGACCATTCAAAACAAGTGACTTAAGTGCTCTTGAAGTATCGCTTGAGTTTCAGTACCTGCGATTCAAATCCATACCAGAGTATGGTCGCAACAACCGTCGAGGCAACCAGCCTCAGTCCAACAATCATCAAGTTTCCAGCAACCCCGACGTGATACTTGTCATCCAGGCGGGCATCGAAGTTGCCAAAGTAAACAAACACCAGGATGTGCGTCATGTAAAGGCCATAGCTGATACGCCCGTAAAACGCCAGCGGCCCCCTTCGCAACAGGTACGCTACCGGATTGCGAGCTCCCGTCCCGGCAATAGCCAGCAGCACCACGCCGGCAAAACCCAGCGCCAACCCCGTATCCAGAAAAGCCGTCCCGCCAAAGATCGTCCCCACAGCAACAAAACCCAGCACCGCAGCCGCCACTCCGATCCACACCCAGACCCGGCGCGAAATACGCGCGTGATACATGCAAAAGGACAGCAAACTACCCAGCGCTATGCCTTCCAGGTGAATCAGTGTATGCGTCGTGTTGAGCCAGTGTGCATGGCTCAAACGAAAGACCGGAGAAGCCACAATCATAGCTACGAGGATGACCGGCAGTAGCCAGTTCAACCGGCCGCGGCAGTACCGCACAACAGGAGCCCACACCAGGTAATACTGCTCTTCAATTGCCAGCGACCAGGTCGGCCCCAGCGTACCCGGCAAAGGAGTATGTCGCAGATTCTGCACGAACAGGGCGTACGCCAGCAGAATAGGCCATTTCGCCTGATGCGCCAGCGTATCCCCCAAAAACCAGTCAGGAACCGAATAGCACACGATCAGCAGAAGAAAATACACCGGCCAGATCCGCAACGCCCGTCGCGCATAGAAATTTCGAAAGTAATGCGGCCTTTCCCGGGCCTCAAGCAGGATGGAAGTGATCAGGAACCCCGACAGTGCGAAAAACAGGTTAACCCCCGCCCAGCCCCACAAAACAGGCCCATAAACCCACGTACCCACCAGCCGCAGGTGGCAGTGGTAAAGCACGACAGCCAGAATCGCAACACCGCGCAGCCCTTCCAGCTCTGGAATATACGACGGTAACCAGGCAGGCCGCCGCGCAACACCCCAACCAGCATCCTCACCTGCAGATGCCGGACTCGAAGCCATTGCAGGACCCAGATCGGGGTTGTGCATGAGCGGATGTGTGCTGGAGGTAGGCATCCCCTGACGAATGAACCTCTATCCCGCAGCCAATTCTTTGGCCCGCTGAGTAGCCCTCATCACGGCCTTGATAAGCGTGACGCGCAGGCCACCTTCCTCCAACTCCAGAATGCCGTCAATCGTGCATCCCGCCGGAGTTGTAACTGCGTCCTTCAGCAAAGCAGGGTGATAGCCAGTATCCAGCACCATCTTCGCCGCGCCAAAGGTTGTTTGCGCCGCCAGCAATGTCGCCGTATCCCGCGGCAGTCCAACTTTAACGCCCGCCTCGGCAAGCGACTCAAGAATGATGTAGATAAACGCAGGTCCAGACGCCGACAGCCCGGTAACCGCGTCCATGTGCTTTTCATCCACCGTAACCGTGCGGCCAACCGTCTCAAAAATCCGGCGAGCAAGCTCCATCTGCTTATCGGTGACGAATTTCCCGCGGCACAAACCCGCAATACCAGCACCCAACGCAGAAGGCGTATTCGGCATAGCCCGAATCACTGGAATATCCATCCCCGCCGCTTCCTCAATCGCCGCAGTCTTCACCGAGGCAGCGAACGAAATCAGCGTCTTCTCCGGCGTAAGTGCCGGGCGAATCTGCGCCACCAAATCAGGCACCTGAAACGGCTTGACCCCGAGCAGGATCAGGTCCGCCTGCTCCGCCGCTGCCAGGTTATCCGTCGATACGTCAACGCCCCACTGCGTCGAGAGCGCCATCGCGCGCTCCGCATGGGCCACCGTCGCATGGATCTGGTCAGGAGAAAACAGGTTCTGCTTGAGAAATGCCTGGAGCAGAATTCCGCCCATTTTGCCGGTTCCAAGCACGGCGATACGGACATTGGGTAACTGCGCGGGAACATCAACGACAGGAACAGCGATCTCGGACACGTTTGATTCCTTCTGAGGCGAATAACCTTCCATCCAGAATACGCTGTGCCGATCCAGTCAGGGATTTCGATTTGTACCACCTCCGGCACGGATTGAATCACCTCGGAAGCGAAACAGGCCCCATACCCATCCCCAAATCGAATCAAATCGCCATCGCGCCCTACCCGTTCTCAGAGGAAGCGAAAGGCCACTCACCCCGGCTCAGCGCGCGAATCCCGTAAATCAAGCTCCCGGTCAGTGCGATTGCCGCAGCCGCACCCAACTCCCGCCAGGGATTGGGCCGGTAAGCGAGGATAAAAATAAATCCCGCCATCGCAGCCAACGGGGGCAGCGGATACAGCGGAATTTTGAAAGGTCGCTCCAGGTTAGGTTCACGAAAGCGCAACCAGATGACCCCGACCTGTTGCAGCAAAAACTGCAGCAATATTCGAATCACCACCAGCAGCGTAATCACCTGGCTCAACGAGAAGAAACAAAAGAACGTAGCCACCAGCCCCAGCGCGACCAGCGACCGGTGAGGAAATCCATGACGCGGATGCAGCTTCGCCAGCGCACTGAAATAGTTGCCATCTCGCGCCGCCGCATACGGCACCCGCGAATAACCCAGCAGCAGCGAAAAGACAGAAGCAAACGCGCTCCACAAGATCAGAGCAGCCAGCACCTGTCCCGCCACGCGGCCAAACGCGGACTGCGCAATCTCCGCCACCAGTGCGAGCCGAGCCGGTGCACCCGCCTTGGCAGCCAATGCCGACCCTGCGCTTAAAGCCGGAAGCACCACCAGGTTCATCGCCACATACATCGCGGCAACCACCACCAACGAGATCAGGATGGCGCGCGGGATGGTCCGCTCTGGCTTGCGAACCTCGGCGCCCAGAAAGCAGATGTTGTAGTAGCCCCAGTAGTCGTAGCAGGCAATTAGCGTGGCAGAGGCCAGCGCAGGCATCAGCCCAGCCGACGGCATTGCGATCAGGTTGCCGAGGTGCCAGCCTTCCGATCCGGCAATCCTGTTCCCTGTCACAATCCCCGAAGCAATCACCCCCGCGACCGTCAGCAGCACTCCGCCAAACAGCACCCAGGCCAGTTTGGTGATCGAGCTGAGATTGCGATAGAGCAGCGCGGTGACCAGCAGGCACGTGGCCGCGGCAGCCAGGTTAGTGCCATGAATGAACGGAACAGCCGAAATGGGCGAGCCTTGCAACGGCGGCCAGAGCCAGCCAAGAAACGTCGCCAGCCCGATACAGCCGGACGCAATGGACAAGGGCGCCGAAAAGCTGAGTTGCCAGACATATAAGAATGAGATCCACCGCCCAGCGCGCCGTGGCCCGTATATCTCACGCAAAAATGCGTAAGAACCTCCTGCATCTGGCAGAGCCGCACCCAGTTCAGCCCACACCAGCCCATCACACACAGCAATCGCTGCACCAAGAATCCAGGCCCAAACCGCAAACCGGCTCCCCGCAGCGGCAATCACCAGCGGCAGCGTAAGAAAAGGGCCAACGCCAATCATGTCCATCATGTTCAGGACAACCGCCGACGGCAACCCGATGTGACGAGCCAGACCAGTGTGAGGCAGGCCCGGCTCAGCGTTCGATGGGCGTTCGGACATATTCATGGATGACTTCGAGGGCAAGGTCATTGAAGAGTAGATGTTGCGGCCGCAAAAAGGACGCCGGACTGCCCGGATTGTACACTGGCCTTGATGACGGCATACACGCACCGGACCAAGAGATCCTTCCCACAGATAGTGGCATGGCTGGCCATGGCCAGTCTGGTTTCAACCACCGCGTTTCCTCAACAACCGGGCGATCCGAAAGGCAACTTTGCGCCAGCCACCGACATTGCGCTTCCCTTGCCCGAGGATCGCGGAGCAGCCGCACTCGAACAGGATCTAAAACGACTCAACACCTGGGCCAGCATCATGGCCATCGTCGCTCATCCCGACGATGAAGATGGCGCCATGCTCACCTACGAGAGCCGTGGGCAAGGTGTCCGGTCTTCTCTGCTTACGCTCACGCGCGGCGAAGGCGGCCAGAATGCAATGTCCGCCGAAACCTACGACGC
>Ga0302140_10007366_pt1 | contig 13761 bp, 10 predicted proteins | sample I_Bog_E1_1_FD_202095 | JGI IMG/M metagenome (GOLD analysis project Ga0302140, IMG submission 202095) | Peat permafrost microbial communities from Stordalen Mire near Abisko, Sweden - I_Bog_E1_1 | ecosystem: Environmental > Terrestrial > Soil > Wetlands > Peat | place: Sweden: Abisko, Stordalen...
TGACCAACCTGCGGCCCGATCTTTTTCGCGCGGTGGTTTCGCATGTGCCGTTTGTGGACGTGATGAATACGATGCTGGATGCTTCCCTACCCTTGACCGTGCCAGAGTACGAGGAATGGGGCAACCCTAATGAGGCGGAGTCTTTCCACTACATGTTGAGTTATTCGCCCTACGATAACTTGAAGGCAGGGAGCTATCCGGCAATGCTGGTAAAGACATCGCTGCACGACAGCCAGGTGATGTACTGGGAGCCGGCCAAGTATGTAGCCAAGCTGCGAACACTGAAGACGGATACCAACCCATTGCTGCTGGTGACGAACATGCAGGCGGGCCACGGCGGGGCGAGCGGACGGTACGACTATCTGAAAGAGATTGCGTTCGATTACGCGTTTCTGCTGCGGGAATTGGGGATTTTGAGCTAGAACCGCGTTCGAATCGAGGAGGGGTTTCCCTGGTATCAAATGCCAGACCCGGAGCGCACCCAATGCCAGTCATCGTGGCGAAAACCTCGACTCAAGCGAATGTTTGGTCGAATTCATGAACGGTACGCATCCTAGCTGAATAGCTTTGCGGACGGACAAAACAGTTGAGCCCAGAAGATGGAAGCATCCGCGTGGAAGCGCCCGTGATCCCAAGCGCGGAGAAGGAACCTGAATTCAGCGGAGCGTCGCATGCGTGGCGGGCGCTCAAGCATCGCAACTTCCGGCTGTTCTTCGGCGGGCAAAGCATCTCGCTGATTGGGACCTGGATGACGCGCGTTGCCACCGGCTGGCTGGTCTATCGGCTAACCGGCTCGGCATTGCTGTTGGGGACGGTGAGTTTTGCGGGCCAGATCCCGACGTTTCTTTTCGCTCCCTTCGCCGGGGTTTGGGTGGACCGGCTGGACCGGCGCCAGGTGCTGATTTGGACGCAAGCGGTGTCGATGGCAGAATCGCTCGCCCTGGCCGGACTTACCCTTTCGCATCACATCACCATTCATTGGGTGATCGCACTGAGCGTTGTGCAGGGTCTTGTCAACGCATTCGACATGCCGGGACGGCAGGCTTTCATGGTGCAGATGGTGGAGGATCGGCGCGATCTCTCCAACGCCATCGCCATCAACTCGTCGATGGTGAACATGGCGCGTCTGGTGGGACCATCTCTGGCGGGCATGCTGATTGCCGTATCGAGCGAGGGCTGGTGCTTCCTGGCGGATGGCATCAGCTACATCGCCGTGATTGCTTCTCTGCTGATGATGCGGCTGCATGTGCCGGTGGTGGCGCGGAAACCGACTTCCACATGGACAGAGATGCAGGTTGGCTGGACGTATGTGTCGACCTCCGTGCCGGTTCGGACGATCTTGCTGCTATTTGCAATGGTGAGCCTGATGGGCATGCCGTTTGTGGTGCTGATGCCCATCTTCGCCGCGCGGGTGTTGCATGGCGGACCGCACACGCTGGGCTTCCTGATGGGCGCAATGGGAGTGGGCGCGCTCATCTCGGCGCTGGCGCTGGCGGCACGCCGGAGTGTGCGCGGACTGGCGCGCATGATTCCCATTGCCGCCGTTGTGTTTGGGGCTGGGCTGATCGGCTTCGGCCTGTCGCGCGTGTTCTGGCTCTCGGCGGTGACGGTGCTGATTGCGGGCGCAGGCATGATGCAAGGCATGGCAGGGAGCAATACGATCATCCAAACCATTGTGCCGGAAGACAAGCGCGGTCGGGTGATGAGTTATTACACGATGGCGTTTGTGGGGATGGCGCCATTCGGAAGCTTACTCGCGGGGTCGATGGCGCACGTTTTGGGCGCGCCGTCGACCGTGGTTCTGAATGGCTGTGCCGTACTGCTCGGAGCTGCGTGGTTCTGGACACAACTACCAGCGGTACGCGACGCGATGCGGCCGATATACCGCGAGATGGGAATCCTGCCACCAGATCACCTGCGGTGAGGCAGCCGCCGCTGACGCGGCAAGGGTAGTTTCCTACCCTCGGCGCAAGAACAAGAACGTGCCAAGGATGGAGCGCTCACCTCTCTCATGCGGATGAAGGACAGCCGCAGATCCTTCGACTTCGCTCAGGATGACAGCGGTTGGAAAAACTACACTCCGCAAAGGTGGACGACGATGCCAAGCTCGTTGAGCATGGCTGCCTTGGTGGCGAGAGCTTTTTCGGCCGCTTCGGGAGTGGGTGCGTACGCGATGTTGACATGGTTGGCGCGATGGCGGGCCATCATCTGATTCTGGCTTACGCCGTGCAGGACGGCGTGCACGATGGGCCAGGGCGGGGTGGTCTCGCGCCAGCGACGCTCGGTTTCTTCTTGCGGCAAAGAGACCACGGTGCCTCGGCCCATGTCGGCGTGGAGAGCGCCCTCCTCGACAAACACGCGGCTCCAGACGATTTCGCCGGGCTTTCCGATGCCTTTGAGGGAACCACCGCCGAGGGGGAAATACATGGCCGGCTGGCGTTCGCTGCGCGCGCTCGCGTAGCCGCCGACGAAGTGATTGGCCGGAGCAGCTCCGGAGATTTGAAAGACCCAGACAAAATCATCGATGCCGTCGCCCTTGTAGCGCTCGCCCCAGCGCACATCGTGCAGGGTGGTGGAGGGATCGAGGCCGAGCGCGGTCCAGCAGCGATTGGTGATCAGTGCATCGACACCTGCGCACTCATCCACTTCGTTGAAGTGGGGCAACGGGCCGCCGGCGTAAAGCTCCTTGGACGTACCTTCGGCGAAGACGGGAGGGCGATCAGCGTTGTTGAGAAGGCCCTCGGCGAGGTCGGAGGCCGGAGTCATGTCTTTCAGACCCTGCTGATACTGGATGCCGATGGCGTCGCAACCAAACTCGCTGGCGATGCGCACAGCCGCTATGTACATTTTGCATTGGTCGAGGATTTGTTCGAGGGTGAGTTCGGTGGCGTTGTCTGTTCCCAAGTCGAACTGCATGCCGCGGGCGACCAGCCAGTTGTAGACGGCCTCGGCCTCGTTCTGCGAGACGGTACGCATCTTGGCGACGAGCGCGGACTGGCTGAGGCGCTCTTTGAAGATCCCGGCCGGGTTGAGGAGTTCGTCGTCGATGATGGCGTTGTACATGCCCATGCATCCTTCATCGAAGATGCCGAGGATGGCCTTGCGGTGCTTGAGCTCAGAGGCGAGCCTGACGCCGAGGCGCGCGGTCTCCGCGGATAGCTGAGCGGTATCGAGCGCGCGCACGTGGGATAGATCGTGGGTGATCTTGCCGGCGCGCAACCATTCCTTGAGCGCTGAAATGAAGTACGTGTCCGTGAAGTCCTTGCTCCAAATGGAACAGAAAGGGCGCCCGGCCTTGATGAGCGATCCATTGAGATTGAGCAGGCCGACGAGACCGGGCCACTGTCCCGACCAGTTCGCGATAGTGAGGATGGGCCCTTGGTGGCTGCGCAGTCCGGGCAGGACATGGTGGCTGTATTGCCAAGCCGCGGTCGCGAAGACCAAGCGGGCCTCGGGATGAATGCTCATGAACACATCCATGCCCTTGCGTTGCGAGGATATGAAGCCGTGTTTGAGTGTGGCGTCGTAGGCGTGAGCCCGCACCAGCTTGATGCCCTGCTGGGCGAAGGCTGCGGTCAGGGCCTGTTCCATGTCGCGCTGAGCCGGCCAGCAGACCTGGTTGGCGGACAACCGCAAATCTCCACTGGTGATCAGGAGCACTTCATCGTCCGCCGGCTTGATTGCGTAATCCCCTTGCGCTGCCATCTCAACACTCTCCTTGCCCGGTTTCACTTGAAGCCAAAGAGAAATATACACCTCTGAGTTGCGACGCCGAGCGGGTGCGGACAATGCCGGTGATCCGAGGCATTCTCAGCGAGTTTGAGTTCGAGTTGGGCGGCCGCGCCTCGGCCGGGACCCTCTTCGTGGGTCTGTTTGAGATGGGCCAGCGGCGCATTCCTGGGACGTTGTCTTCCGCTGCCAAACACCCGCAGGGTTAGAGTCCACCCCGATTTCGGCGGAATTGGTGCCACGGCTCAAGCCATGCCTTATACAAGCCCGATGATTATGCGACCCAACACGTGGGCCGCTTGTGAATGACGTTCTGCGTGGCCGGCTACTCTGTGGAAAAGTACCGGCTCTTGGGGTCGCAACACCCTGAAATCCCACGACTTGAAGGGGAACGCAGCGCAAAGCTTACCTGATTGCGTAAAAACTTCCATGCACGGCCGTTTGTCTGGAAGAAGGGGAGGAATCTAACTTTATTCCTATCAGTCTTTTAAGGAGAAATAATATTTGGCAGCGGACGTGCACAACAGTACCATGGGGAGAAGCCGGCTCCCTTCGGTTCTGCGGAGATGACCGGTGCACTGGGGTTGGATAAGCTGGCTCCTGATCGCCGGCGGTCGTCCCAGGCAGGTTCAAAGGAGCGAACGAATGATCTTCAATCGAATGCAAGTATGGGGCGTGGCTGCAAGTCTGGCAGTGCTGGGCGCTTCCGGTTGTGCAACCAAGAATTACGTGAAGACCCAGACCGCGCCGCTGGTGCAGCATACTGACGAGTTGGAAACCAAAGCGGCAGCCAACAACCAGCAGATCAAAGCGGTGGATGAGCGGGCTCAAGAAGGCATCAGCAAGGCACAAAGTGCGGCCGATGCGGCGAATCAGAATGCTCAAGGCGCGAACAAGGCGGCCGGAGACGCGCAAGTGGCCGCGGTGGATGCCGTGCACCGCGCGGACTCGTTGGACAGCGTCGTGAAGGGCCTGGACAGCTACAAGTCGGTCGCCAACGTGACGGTGACCTTCGGATTTGACAAAGCAGTGCTCACCAAAGACGACAAGGACCAATTGGACACATTTGCCGGGCAGCTTGGGGCGGCCAAGAGCTACATTCTGGAAGTGACCGGCGGAACGGATTCCATTGGTTCGGCTGAATATAACTACGAACTCAGCCAGCGGCGCGCGGACGCCGTGGTGCAATACCTGGCTGCGAAGTTTGGGATCGCAGCACATCGCTTCTACCTCATCGGCATCGGCAAGGACAAGCAGGTAGCGCCCGATAACACCGCCGAAGGACGCAAGCAGAACCGGCGCGTGGAGGTTCAACTGCTGACCAACATGACCGATCAAGCCATGCCGGCTGGCGGTTCCAGCGGAATGTAACTTAACAATTAAGGCGCGTCTTCCCCCGCGCGTTAATGGCATGGGCCGGTTCAGAGATGGACCGGCCCTTTTTGCATCTGCTGAGAGGATGAACCCGCGATGTACCCGCGGGTTGGGTTCCGGGCTCTTCCGCGATATAGTAGCGAGCATGAAGCGTACATTGCTGGCACTTGTTCTGGTTGGCCTGTTGTTCGTTCCAGGGTCAATGACTGCGCAGTCTTTCTCCGTCAGCTTCCCTGCCGGGACAAGCGCCGGGCCACTCGACGGGCGGCTCTTGCTCGTGCTGTCCACGGACCCGAGCGACGAGCCACGCAACCAGGTTGACGACACGCCGCGTTCGCAAATGATCTTCGGACTGACCGTGGATGGATGGAGGCCCGGACAGGCAGCCGTTGTGGATGGCAGCGCATGGGGCTATCCCGTCCGCAGCCTGAAGGACGTTCCGGCGGGCGAGTACACGGTGCAGGCTGTCTTGAACAGGTACGAGACGTTTCACCGCAGCGACAGCAAGACGGTGAAGCTGCACATGGACCAGGGCGAGGGTCAGCACTGGAATATCTCACCGGGAAACTTCTACTCCAAGCCGGTGAAGATCACCCTGAAGCCGGGCGGAGCACCCATTGCCGTGTCGCTGACGGAAGTGATCCCGCCGATCCCGACGCCGGCGGATACGACGTATGTTCGTCATATCCGCATTCAAAGCGAGGCGCTGACGAAGTTCTGGGGTCGGCCGATGTTCCTGAGCGCGATTGTGCTGGTCCCGGAAGGATTCGACGAACATACCGCCGCGCATTTCCCGCTGATCATCTTCCACGACCACTTTGTGTCCGACTTCGACAACTTCCGTACGACACCGCCGGACCCGGATTTGAAGCCGGATTACAGCCAGCGGTTTCACCTGGCCGGCTATAACCGAATTCAGCAGGAGGAAGCGTACAGGTTTTATCAGCAATGGATTGCGCCCGGATTTCCGCGGGTCCTGATCGTGAAGATCCAGCACGCCAACCCGTTTTATGACGACTCGTACGCGGTGAATTCGGCGAATGTGGGACCGTATGGCGACGCCATCGAGAACGAGTTGATCCCGGCAATCGAAAAGAAGTTTCGCGGCCTGGGCCAGGGATGGTCGCGATTTGTGTACGGGGGTTCAACGGGTGGATGGGAGTCACTGGCCGTGCAGGTGTTTTATCCGGATCATTACAACGGAGCGTTTGCGGCTTGCCCCGATCCGATCGATTTTCATGCCTTTACGAACATCGACCTCTATGACGACAAGAACGCGTTCTATCTGGAAGGCGCGCACAAGCGGGTAGAGCAGCCGGCAATGCGCGACTATCTGGGTCACACGCTGATTACGACCAAGGACAATAATGCGTACGAGCTGGCGTTGGGCGACCATGGACGCAGCGGCGAGCAGTGGGACATTTGGCAGGCGGTCTATGGGCCTGTGGGGGCGGACGGTTATCCGGCGACGATCTTCAATAAGGAGACGGGCGAGATCGATCATTCTGTCGCCGACTATTGGCGGGAGCACTACGATCTGGAGGCGATTCTGGAGCGCGATTGGGCCAAGCTGGGACCGCAATTAGCGGGCAAAGTCCATATTTATGTTGGGTCCGACGACACCTATTTCCTCAACGATGCCGTGTACCGGATGGAGGATTTCCTGAACACGACGCAGAATCCGGCGTACGGCGGCGAAGTGACCTATGGGCCACGCGCGGAGCATTGCTGGAATGGAGATCCGACGCTGCCGAATGCTTATTCGCGGCTGCACTACAACACGCAGTATCTGCCGAAGATCCTGGAGCAGATCAAGAAGACGGCCCCGGCGGGAGCGGATCTGACGAGCTGGCGCTATTGAGCCCGCGTCCAGCAATGCGGAGAGTATCAATCGCCGTAATTGCAGAGGCGTAGAGTTCAGCCTGCCGACCGCGGTCACGCTTCGTCGCGCTCGCCGCCGTCGGGGCCCCAGAAGATGACCCAGGTCTCGAATTCCTCGCTGAAGGTCTCAAAGCGGTGTTCGGTCTTGGCTTCGACGAAGATCACGTCGCCGGCGTTGAAGGGGCGGACGACGCCGGCCTTGGAAAAGGTGCCTGAGCCCCGCAGCACGATGTAGAGCTCGTCCTGAAGGTGGGGTTGCTGGGAATCGTGTCCGCAAGGCTTATAGAGCTCGACGCGCATGGTTCCGTGGCGCAGGCCGATGAAAAATCGTGCGCCGAAATCCACGATACCGCGGCGAAACTGACCCAAGCTTACAATCCAATCGTCTTTCATTGGCTTTCTCCGATGGGATATGGGGATTGCGTAAGAATAACGACGGAGAGCCGGAGTTGGGGAGGTTGCGCGGCAGAAAAAAAACGGCCCCCGTCAGAAACGGGGGCCAAGTTGCCTTGGTTCTCTCGTGTTGAGAGCTTTTTTGGCGGCCGAACGGCCTGGAGCCGTCGGCGCAAGAATGCCTCGGGGGAGGGCTAATGGCCTTTTAAGGCCGCTCCGCGCCTGTCGAAGCAGCGGCGCCCTGGGGTGGCGCAGCTCCTTGGGCCGCCAAACTGTTTTCCATCAAGCGGATGTGCACGGTGCTTGTCTTCACGCGGGCAGGCTTGGCGCCGGGATCTTGCGGGACGGCGGGGTCTGCAACCACAGCGTTTCCGAGAGCAACGGCATGCATCCGGTAGACGGGAATCTCGTGTTCAGTGACTAAATAGCGCTTCACGGCTTCGGCGAGGCGCTGAGAGCTCTGGATACCGGCGCTTCCGGCCAGAGGTGAGTGGCCTTCTACCTCAAGGACGTAACCCTTCTGGCCATTCAGTGTGGTGGCCAGATCATCCAGCTGCTTCCGAGCGTCGTCAGAGAGCTTGGGGGAACCGGCTTTGAAGAGGATGTCCGCCTCGGTAACTTTCTGGTATTGATCGAGGCCGTTGACGGTGGTGGCAATCTGACTCACATGGCCGGAGGCGGTTTGTGCGGTCGTGCTGGCTTGCTGCGCCTGGGACCCGGCTGCCGTGGCCACCTGGTTGGCAGCATCCGCGGAAGCTTGTGCCTTCTGGATGCCGGCCTGCGCACGGCTATCCACGTCTTGAATGTCTTTGGCGTTCTTTGAGGTCACTGCATCGAGTTCGGTAAGCCGATCGTTGATGGGATCGATCTGCTTTTTCACCCACTTCTTGCGCGCCATGGGATTGATTCGTCCCCAAAAACCTTCGCGCGCGGGAGGAGCGGTCTTAGTGCTTGTCGCCTGGGGAGCCGTTGCGGGATCTTGAGGGGTCGTACCAGGAGCAGATTGCGCAAGAGCAGGGATCCCCACGGCAGTTGCCAGCAACAACGTTGCCATTCGGCCGGAGAGCGAGCTTGAAATAGATGCATTCATTGGACTGATGTCCTCGGTCAAAACTTGGTTTCTGTGGAGACCCTCATGGTCTGCCAGAGGAGCTATGTCAACGGCTCGATTTCGTATATGCAAGATGGATGCCAAACGAAGAAGAGATCCATCTGAAACATAGAGTATTGATAAATATGGCTTTGCCCTGAACGGTCGACAGGACATCCGCGACGAAGGACATAGAAACCGTCGGGCGCCTATGTAGGAATTTCCGGGGGGGTGTATTTTCTACGCTTGGCATCGGGAGAGGGAGGGAAAAACTGCGCCAGAATTCTCGACAAAGGCGGGAACCGCGTTTATGGCAGTTTCTGAAACGGTATAGACCTGGAATTCATGGGTTTCCCAACCTTTCCGCAGGAAAAAGCGGAAAGGTTGGGGCACGGAAGTCTACGGCAAAAGCAAAAATGCCTTAGTCGTTGAGTTCCCCGAGCAACACTTTGGCCTTGAGAGCAAGGGTGTAGGCGCCATCGACATCGCCGGAAACAAGAGCCTTTCTGGCTTGGTGGACGAACTGCCGAATCTGCGCAACCGTTTTCTGCTCCTGCGAATTGAGGGGGCGTCCGATGCCTTTAAGGCCACGCTCGGTATCTGCAATGGAATCGGCGGTTTCGCGGCGCCTGTCGGAGGAAACTGCTTCACCGGAGGTGAGGTCGCCAATGGCGGGGACCTCCCCATCGTCGGCCGCTGGCGGCGCGGACGCGGCCGGCGGAGCGTTTTCGGTGACTTCCGGAGCCGGGGGCTTGGCGGGAATTCTGCGACGCCGAAACGCGGGTTTTGCGGCTTCTTCCAGGATCTTGTCCGTATCGGTGTCGAGGGCCACGGTAGGCAAAGTGACTGCCTCCTCGGGAAGAGTGGGATGCAGCGCCGGAGGCTTGGGCACGGTGCTGACTGGCGGCGCAAACTGCTGATTCTGCGTCTGGTTCGTCTTTCCGAGACATCCCGTTAGGGAGATGGGCAGGACGAGTGTTAGCAGCCATGCGACGTTCTTGGCATGCACCTTCATCCGGAAAGCCCTTCCTCGTCCTGCACGGTAGCCGGCTGCAAGTAGCGGCGGCTCCACTCCGGCGCCGCAAGCGGGATCCTCAATAGGAATTCCGTTCCTTGCGCTGGACTCGATTGTACTTCGATGCTTCCATAGTGCAACTGGAGAATGCGGTAGGTCATGGCCAAGCCTATGCCGCTGCCACCGCTCTTGGTGGTGAAATACAGATCGAAGATCTTCTCGCGAATCTCTTCGGGAATGCCGGGGCCCTCGTCCGTAATGCGGATTACCGCGAATTTTCGATACTCCTCGAGCGAAACGTGCAACTTGCCTCCGTTGGGCATGGCCTGTGCCCCGTTTTGGATGACGTTCAGGGCAGCCTGCTTCAGCAGGTCGGAGTCAATATTGACCATCATAGGCTTGTGGGGAATATTGCTGACCAAAGTCACCTGATGCGTGGACAGCTCGGCGGAGGAGAGCGCCAGGACATCGCCGATGACCTGGCGAAGGTCCTGCTCGCGCAGGCGGAGTTCGACGGGCCGGCTGAAATCGACCAGCAACTGGACCACGCGGTCAAGGCGGCGAATCTCGGTTTCAATGATCTCGACGTGACGGATGGCGGAGGCACCGGCGCCCGTGAGTTTGCTTTTGAGCAGCTCGACGTGAACAACGATCGCGTTGATGGGGTTTTTGACTTCGTGCCCAACGCCGGAAGTGAGCCGACCGATCGCGGCCATGCGACGTGAGAGTTCCAGCTCCGACTCGATAGCCTCGGCCGACTCGAGGTCGTGCAAGGTGAGCAAGGCCCCGAGTCCCCGCTTGACCTTGTCTTCGTGGATGAAGTCCAGAGACGCCTGAATGCGGCGGCCCGTCTCGGTGAGGATCTCTTCCTGGATGAGCGGGACGCCAGCGTCGAAAGCATCGTACAGCGCACGGCCCAGGACGGTGGACCGATCGAAAATCTCGTGGGCGTGCTTTCCCAGGATGCTCTCGCGCCCGATGGTGAGAAAGCGGCGGGCCGACTCGGAGACCAGCACCGCTCGGCCATCCCCGGTGAACAGGAGAATGCCATCCTGCAGGTTTCCGAGGATCTGATCGAGATTCTCCTTGAGCGCGGAGAACACTTCTTCGACATTGCGCATGCGCTGGCCGAACCGCTGGATCTTGTGCGAGACCCGCACGGCCATATCCTGGCGCGGAGCTTTCTCTTCCTCTGTAGCCGACTCGCTGGCCAGGTTGAGTGCATCGAGTTGGAGACTGATCTGCTCCATGGGTTGAAGAGCCAAGTTACTCAGTAGAAAGCCTACCAACAGCGCGGCGCCGAGAACAAACCCCATGAGGGTGAAGGCTTCTCCCAGCAAGGGCGCGTAGACGGCACGCAGCAGCGTGGTCCGGACTCCGACATGCACGGAAATAAAAGGCGCTCCGTTATTGGTCATGTCGACAACCACTTCAAAGACCCGCGGCTTGCCGAAGACCTCCTTCATCAGTTGCACGGGATTGGCGTTCAGCAACTGCTGGTAGTTGGGCCGAGCGGGGAGGGGCTTGTCTTCGTTGTCGGGATTTGTGCTGAGGATGGTGTTGGCCTGGCTGTCGCCGATATTGATGTCGTACACCGTCAGCGAATAGCGATTCACGGACTCGACCACGGCTTGCAAGGCGGCATTGTCGCGCACCGCCTCGGCGGCCAGGTTGCGCAACTCGCCTGGCTTGTTGGGGTCGACCTTCTTGCCGACGAGCTCGGTTTCAAGAGCATTGCGCACGGCAAACTGCACCTGGTTGGCGACCAGGTGGTCCGTGTCATACGACTGCTGAACCGCGGAGTGAAGCAGGGTGTAAACATAGACGAGCGAGAGCAGCCCGGCGATAACGAACACGAGCGAGGTGATGGCCAGAACGAGTTTGGTCTTCAGGCGCATGGGTGCATCCTGCCGGTTACGGGGCAAACTCAGGCAGCGCGGCTCCTTCTTCGATTATGGGCCATCGAGTGCGCAATGCGCGGGGGATATCGAGTTGCCGGCGGCTTGCGTATGGGTATTTGGGAAGCTCATCAGGAGAATCCCGCAGTGCAATCGCCGGTCCTTCGACTCGCTTTGCCCGCTCCGGATGAGCACGGATGGTTCAAGTGGGAGGCTTCCCACCCTTCCGCAAGAGACGCGGAAGGATGGGGCACGGGCGTTTGTCGTTGCCCACACAATGTTCACATGGAGCGATGACGAAATTCAGTCCTGCAGGTCATCAGGGGATTTGTTGTACTCCTTGAGCTTGTTGTGCAGTGTCTTCAGACTGACGCCAAGGATCTCAGCAGCCCGTGTCTTGTTTCCGCCGGTGGCTTCCAGGGTTCGGACGATGAGCATTCTTTCAGCATCATCCACGGTGGATCCGACGCGGACCTGGATGAGGCTGGCGTCGGCAGGCTGGGCGACGTTCAAGGACGATGCGCCGAACCCAGGAGCCAGATGGCCGGCATCGAGCGGAGCGCCATCCTGGCAAAGAATGACCGCGCGTTCCACGGTATTGCGCAGTTCGCGAGCATTGCCGGGCCATTCGTAGACCATCAGGCGGTCGAGCAAGGAGGACGCGACGCCGGAGACGCGGCGGCCATGCTTGGCGTTCATTTCGTTGACCATGGCATCGACCATGGGAGGCAGGTCTTCCATGTGCTCGCGGAGTGGGGGCATGGCGATGTGGAAGACATTGAGACGATAGAAAAGATCGGCTCGCAGGTGCCCATCGGCGACTGCCTTGTCGGGCTCGCGGTTGGTCGCAGCCAGGACCCGCACATCGATGTCCTGCTCGCTCCGCGCACCGAGACGGCGCAGCTTGCGCTCCTCCAGAACGCGGAGGAGCTTGGCCTGCGTCGCAATGGGCATTTCAGCTAATTCGTCGAGCAGGAGAGTGCCTCCGGAAGCAAGCTCAAAACAGCCGGCGCGGCGCTCAACGGCCCCGGTAAAGGCGCCCTTTTCGTGACCGAAGATCTCGCTCTCGATGAGAGTCTCCGGAATGGCAGCGCAATTAACGGCTACAAAGGGCTGAGCCTTGCGGGGACTGAGGGCGTGGAGGGTGCGGGCGACAAGCTCCTTGCCGGTGCCGCTTTCGCCGGTGATCAGGACAGAGACATTAGACGGTGCGATCTGCTCGATGAGGCCAAAGATGGCACGCATGGACTTGGAGTTACCCACTAGGCCGCCCAGCACGCCGGTTTCGCGGAGGCGACGGCGCGCCACTTCGAGCTCAATCTCGGTTTCGCGCTGGCGGGTGGCGTTGGCCAGGATGGTGCGCAGGCGGGTAGCATCCACCGGCTTCTGCAGAAAGTCGTAGGCTCCGAGCTTCATTGCGTCTACGGCAAGCTCAATGGAACCCATGGCCGTGAGTACGACGACGGCGGGGTTGGAGCCAAGCCCGGAGCTTTCTTCCGACAGCTTGGTCAGGAGGCCGATCCCGTCCATGCGCGGCATTTTGAGGTCGGTGACGACGATGCCAGGGCTCCAGGAGACGGCCTTCTCCCAGCCTTCGACGCCGTCACGAGCTGTCTCGGTGCGATAGCCCCATCCGGAGATCAGTTCCGCAAGTCCCATCAGCGCATGGGGTTCGTCTTCGACAATGAGCACTTTGACAGAACTAGGCATGGGAACTCCGGACAAAGATGGATCGTCATCGACACGCGCTACCGCAAAACCCTTTGGCCGCTGGCAGAATGAGCTTTCAAGTCTGCACTGCGTGGCACGAGACTGTCTCCGCGGAGGAATGTCTCTCTAAAGTCTAGTACACACGCTTGGAATCTCGTGCCGTCCTCCCCGACCGCGCGTGAAACCAGGCGGTCACTCGATCCGGTTTCGGGTGAGCGGCAGAGCTCCGATCCGTTCGATGATTGCGTCGAGCGAGTGAAGGCGGGTATGGTACAGACACAAGTAGTCGGAGCCATGCATGCGCCCGTTCGATTCCCCGGAAAGGGACGCAGCGGATATGGCACAGCACGATCGGGCCCCGCTCGCTCACAGCGCACTGGAGAACCTGTTTGAGGTTTCGCCAGACGCGATCTTCGTCACGGATGCCCATGGAATTATCCATGGCGCGAATCCGCGCGCAGAGGAATTATTTCGTCACACGCAAGCGGATTTGCTGGGGCAATCGATTGACAAGCTAGTCCCCGAACGATTTCGCGGCCGGCACACCAGCCATCGGGAAAATTTCCACGCGCATCCCAGAGCCCGACAAATGGGCGCCGCCATGAACCTGTTCGGGTTGCGCAAAGACGGCACCGAGTTCCCTGTCGACATCATGTTGAAGCCGCTCGCTA
>Ga0302140_10007370_pt1 | contig 13758 bp, 16 predicted proteins | sample I_Bog_E1_1_FD_202095 | JGI IMG/M metagenome (GOLD analysis project Ga0302140, IMG submission 202095) | Peat permafrost microbial communities from Stordalen Mire near Abisko, Sweden - I_Bog_E1_1 | ecosystem: Environmental > Terrestrial > Soil > Wetlands > Peat | place: Sweden: Abisko, Stordalen...
TGAGTTGCGTAATGCGCTCAGCCATTGATGATTATTCTTGGTACACCAGAGAAGGGCGGATTTCTGATGGGACGAGATTTCTCTATGGTTGAGATATAGACTCATTCAACTTGAAAAGTCAGAGAAGAATGTTATGACAATCAGCACGCTTTATCGATGGCGAATAGCGAGCATGCAATTCTTCTGGAGATCTTTTCAGCCCCTACTCCACCGTCCTCTTACCAATACCCAGATCAGGAAATCGAGTAAAACCACCACATGACCGAGGAGACCAGACACCGCTCAGCTCACGGAAGCAAAGAGCCTCTGTAGATCATTGGACTGATGGAACCCCTAAACTCACCCTCAGACCGCTTCGCATAAATATTTTTCAGAGTCTTGAGACGCGAAAACTAGATCTACATGAAACTGGAGGTGGCTCGGGTGGGGGTGGCACAGCGACATTCATCTTGTTCCGATGCCTTCGCCTCAGTACATTGGTCACAATGAGCAGCCAAAGTGGCGATGAGAGAACCGACGACAGTTTCGTTCAGAAGTTGGTCCAAACGGAAAACTTTATGTATGCACAGGGCAAATGTTGTCCGAGCAGGTGCAGGTCACTTTAAGCTTTCAACTGTATGTGCCCCGAAGGTGACTAGCCGAATCTTCTCAGCGAGCAATTAAAGGTTGTCGTTCTCGTGAATACAGGACTCAGTCCTAGAGAGCATTTTGGAGTTACTTCAACTCGCTCGTTACGATGTCAATGTTCGTAAACGTCATATCCTGAGATTGTCATGCAGAAACCATCCTTTAGGATAACAGGGAACTCGGAACCTAATTAGAACTACGCATAAACGGAAACCAGACTCAGGAGGGAGATCTTAAGCCCTACGGCACAACCAAACATCGGATGTCTTGCAGTTTGAGCCGATGTGAAGTCGGCTCGCGCCGAAAACAGCCTTGTTGGTTGGGTGTGAGCCGCACAGTCCACCATCTCCAATGGATTTTACGAGAAGTATCGGACGGTTCTAGAGCAATAATAACTTGTCAGACCTGTTGTTTGTTACTCTATGCAAGATCTGACGATATCCTTAGAAGGAAACCTTTATTCTAGGCAGCTCAGGGTTAGCTACCCCGCATAACCCCAAAGCCGTTATGAAACCCCACGAGGTGGGGGTGAAACGCCAACAACCAACAGCCAACCCAACAGCGTCACGAAAATGCCTCGCAAACTCGATTGTCCAATGTAGTGGAGAGCTGATGCTTGATCCCAGTAAAACAAAGATACCAGATGAAAGTAAGTTCGGTAACGGCAAGGAACAATTTTCTCCCGTTAGAGAAATGTTCAGCACAAAAAACGCCATATTGCAGATTTTGTATCAAGATCTGGAGATCAATTCATGGGAACACAATGGACTTTTCATATAACTGGGCAACTGCACATCATTGAATCATGAGGTCAACCCAAGAAGTTCAATCGTTTATAAACATACCCTCATTATGGCGGCGTGTCCTATTCCGCTAGATTTCGCTTCCGCGGACCATAGCAATATACAGTCCGAAGCACTTGCTGTTACATTCACTTTCCCAGTCCTTGCGACTATCGCTGTGTCACTCCGTCTTTACAGCCGCTCTATGACAAGAACATTTGGTTATGGTACGTCAAGTTCGGAATACAAGTCCTGCTAGTGATCTGCCGCTTATAAGATATAGATGACTGGTTTATATGCGTTGCATCTGTTAGTGGTTCAATGCTTCTCCTAAACACATACTAATCATTCATAGGTTTTGTTTTGGGCTCAAACTGTCGCTACATATAAGCGTACGTGTTGCACTTTCTCTTTCCCGGAAATACCGGCTAAAATTTCAAGTTGTCGTGGGCTCGTACGTGGGATATCATTGCTGGGATGTTCCGCCCGGAATAATGGACTTTTCACTTATAGCGAAATATATCTATGCCGTAAGTGCATTTTATCCTCACTTCATTGCGGAATATTAATAATTTTAGGCCGAGATGATTTACGTCCCAATTTTGGGAATAATCAAGATATCTATCATGATATTCTTGTTCCGGCTGTCTGGACACAAGTTGGGAGTAAAGAGAACCATTCAAGGTCTCGTTGTAATCATCATAGCAGTCACGACAGTCAACCAGTTCATGGTAACATTCCAATGCCTGCCAGTCGCATCGATATGGAACAGGGAGGCCTATCCAAACGCAAAGTGCGTGGATTTCAATAAGGTCACGACAGGATTTGCTTCTATCGGTGTCATCACGGATGTCCTCGCCTTGATATTGCCAACATGGATCGTGTACGATCTGAAGATCGCCAGAAAACAGAAACTTATGTTGATTGGAATCCTCTCATTTGGCCTTATGTATGTCCATCTTCATTCATCTTGCTTGTATAGTACAAATCCAAGGAAGTACCATGCTGATTCTTCTAAGTACCGTCATATCTGGTCTGGTTCGTGCCGTACTTCTAGCACGCTTTGACTCCCACCCACCGGCGGACTTTACATACTCGATCCTCTACTGCATCTCAAGCATTGAGGTAGGCCTTGCAATTGTGGTAGCATGTGCGCCATACATGAAGCCACTTATTGTAAAGGTAGCCCCGAAAGTCTTTGGAAGCAGTCGATTTGGAAGAACCGGCGGCCAATCAGCTCGTACTGCCCATAAACTCACCGACAGCAGGACTTGGAAGGGCACCCAGACGATGACACATGTCGATGCAAATGGGGACAACTTCAACGCGACGATTCTTAAGGCAGGTGGGTTGAATGATAAGACTGATATCATGATGACGAGAGAGACGGAGGTTAAGTGGCAAGAAAATCCTCATGGGGCGACTCATACGAGCACAGAGGCCTTGGTTTAATAGGTATGAAATTAGTCGTATATCACCAGAATATCTTTCAGGGAACAGAGATGGGCCATGTAGCAGAACTTTACAATGGTTGGACTATAATATGCCTCCTTATACCCATATTCGCCATCGCTGTCTTATCTCGTCATTATTAAACAGAAAAGCACTCAATAATTGCTGTGTCTCTCGAGACCTCCCAATCTTCTACTTGAGGAGAGATCTCGCTGCGAGAATTTCTCCGATGTTCCGCTCAAGGACAAAACCCGCGACGAGCTCGACATGCCTGATGCTCAACTTGAGGAGAGAAGTACCATCGACTTCGATATCTTTCAATATGACAGATAGGTGAAAGAATGCCTGAGGGACAGGCTCCAAGGGGTCGAATACCCAGGCGCGAATGTTACCATACATAATGGCATAATGGAGCACAACATTATTTTGTGCTAAGTGGACATAGATTCTTTTCAATAGCTTCAACAGCTTGCTTTTGAAAAAAGATCCGCATACGCTGGCGAAAGACACCCAAGCAGCTCATCTGGGACTACCGGTATTTCACAGCTTCTAGCTCGGCAACTCTTTCCTCGAAGCAACGTCTAGCAGAAACGATACTCAAAACCAAACATAACTGTAGAAACACTCTAAGACCAAAACTCACAAGTCTCTGCTGAATATATTCAAACATCTTATGGCGAATAATTTGACTAAAATTATTCGCCATATATTACAAATATTAAAGAAGCGTGGAGATGAGCCCGTGTGGAGATTGCGGGGTAATTTCCTTTTTGTCGCTGCATATGAACTAGCCGCGTATTGGGGGCTGAGACGTACAGCTGTCAAACGTCATGCCTCTCACTCTGTCACTCAATCCCTTCGATCAGACCACCCCAGACCACCCCCTTTTGCAGATCGTGAATGTGGCGGGAATGTGGAGGTGGCTTATAAAGGGGTCGACGGTTGAGCCTGGAGGACGATCCCTCGTGTCCTCAAATTGCCCACCCGCACAATTCCCACAAACGGATCGTGGCGCCAGAGGCGCTTCTCACTTCCCCACGTGCCCATCACCACCCCTCAAAATCCCCCTTCCAGAAATTAAAATGTAAAATCGAAATTCCGCCAGCATGGAAATGCCTCTCTTTCTTTCATCTCACCTATTCGAACCTATGACACGACCCCGCGATGAAGAAACGACAATCCCAAATCCCAAAGCGCAAAAGCGTTTTCGCACTGGCCGCCCCCTCCCGCTCACCTCCGCAAGAACAAGAACCCCCTATAATCCACGCAGCGCGGCAAAAAGACCATCTCACAATCACTTCCCTCCTAGATTCCGGGTCCGACATCGAGTCCCGCGCCTTGCAAACACGACGAACAGTACTCACCGAAGCTGTAGCCAGCGGCTCGCTGGCTTCTGTAATGCTGCTGTTGGAACGGGGAGCAGATATCCACGCGGTTGATGCCGAAGGAAGGAGTGCGCTGCATTTAGCTGTAAGTTTTGGGAGGGATTGGCTTTTTGTTACGTTGTTGAAAGCTGGTGCGAAGATTGATGCGAAGGATGGGAAGGGACGGACGGCGTTGATGGGTGCTGCTATTGCGGGGAATGTCTCATTAGTGGGTGAGTTGTTAAAGAGTGGTGCGGCGATGGAGGAAAGTGATGGGATGGGAAGGAGGGCGGTGCATTTTGCTGCTTGTTTGGATTCAGATGTGGTATTGAGGGTTTTGCTTGATGCGGGGGTTGAGGTTGATATCGTTGATGATGAAGGGGATACGCCGCTGCATCTCGCTGCAGGATGTCAGGGGAGTGTGAATGTTGTGAGGTTACTGCTTAGTCGGGGCGCGAAAGCTTTTGTGAAGAATAAGAAGGGAGAGACGCCAGCTTTTATTGCGTTGGAGAATTGTCGTGTGGGAGGGTTTTACCATACAGAGGTTTTTTGTGTGTTGCTTAAAGCGGGGGGAACGATTGCTGGTGTTTGGGAGGGAGAGGAAGAGGAGTTTGGGATGGAGAAGGCGTTGGTTATGGTTGCTTCTTGGGGGAAACTCGTTGCTGGTGACGGGTATGGGGAGACGATGAAGCTTCTTATTGCTAAGTGCGACACGCTTGATCATAGAGATAAGGAAGGGAGGAGTGCGCTTCATTGGGCTGTGCAGTTTGGTTGTGTTGAGATTGTTCAGGGCTTGCTTAAGAAGGGAGCGAATGTTAATTTAAAGGACAACAGAGGCAGATCGCCGCTGCATATTGCGGTTATGGGAGAGATCACAGATGATACGAAGAAGAAGGAGATGATGGTGAAGATGCTGTTGAAGTATGGAGCAGATGCTCGGACGAAAGATGGGGAAGGCAAGACGCCACTGCAGAGGATACCTTGGTGGAGGTCGGCGCGTGGGATGAAGAAAGCGTTTGCTGAAGCACGGCGCTGAAGCATATATCCAGCTCCCTGAAGCCCATCCTTCCGATCTTCTTCGGATTCGGACTTGCGGGCCTACTTGGGCACGAAGGGGAACTTTCGAGTTGGCATGAGAGCGCCTGAGCTCCGAGGGACTTTGGATCACGTCGCTGTGTGCTCAGGCAACATCCATACGAGCTCCAGCAAGAAGTTTGAGCACAGAGAACGGCCTAGCGTTCCGACATTGTTCTCCTCAATCAAAGCGCCAGGGTCAAACTAAAGTGAAGAGATTTCCATTCAGCTTGCGCCAAGCTGCTCGTGGTATATGCACCATGCTACCCGCTTTATGCATCCATATATGCATCCAACAAATTATATGGAAACTATTACCCAACAGAACATTAACGCAGCATCACGCCTCTCGCTCTACCGTCTTCTCGTGTCCTTCCCACCCTTGAGTACTCTCGCAGGGATGACTTTCCTCGTGCCACCACTCAACGCCAATCTCCGCCCAATGTTCCCGAAACAAACACAACTGCAGAAAAGCACACTCAGAATCCATACCGCTCCTTCAATGCTTTCCCTGCCCACCCATTCCCCGGCCCAGTTGTTGCTTTTCCCGGGATATGGGTATTTGGAGGTTGAGTTGGAAGCGGACGCGGGCGATGGCATCATGTCTGGGTTAGAGACGAGCAGCAACGCGGTGCCGGTTGCGCCGACAGCTGTGGAGAGGATGAAGCCAGGCTTCGAGCGGTCAATTAGATACCAGAGGACGGGGTTGACAAGTGCCAGGGTCAGGGAAGCTTGGAGGGTTGAGGTCCAGGGGAGTTTTCTCTGCATGACTGGTTAGCATCTAGACTTGAACTTTGAGAAAGGGTGAGAGAATTGAAAAGAAGAGTGGAGAAAACGTACAATAGCATAAGCAATCCCAACAAAAGCCCCTACACTCCTCACCACCGGTGTCCAGTCCGCGCCCCAGATGCCGCCTTCACTTTCCTCTTCCTCCTCCTTTTTCTTCTCGAACACGGGTGTATCCAGCTCCGCAACGGCGAACAGCGTGTCGACCCAAGGCAGCAGACTTCCCAATGCTACGCCTGCAATTCCCCAGAAGAGCAGGTACCCAGCGTCGTTCCGTGGTTTGATTATCCCCTCGACTTGAAACGGAGCAAGTTGTCTGTCATCGTGTAGATGTCTAACCAGCAGTCCGTAGCCCATGCCCATCCCAAACAACAGTATTCCTCGTAGACCCAATTGCCATCCTAGCTCAAAGGTTGTAGGCTTATGTACCGGAGGTAACGTCGAGACTCTTCGGCGGACTGGTAGAGAAGTGGGAGGAGACGAGGGCGTGGATGGTAAGTCGGATTGAAGGTCAGACTGGTAGCCTGTTGGCGAGTAAATCCCTAGCAGCGTGCTCGAGGTGAGGTTTAAGATCGAGTGTGTGCGAGAGGGGGTATCGTCAATCTGTCCTGGGGAAAGCAGAGGAGAGGGTGGGGATTGTGGGGTGCTTATGTCGTAAGGACGCCGCGGTTTGGGACGGTGGATTTTGGGAGAGGAGGACATCTCGAGGATTGCGGAGGAGGGATCCGGCTTCTGCGGACGTAGAGATTCGTAAGAGTCTGCTGGTGATGATGTGTTGCTTCGGTATAGGATTGGTTCGCGTTTGAGGAGCTGAGGGGGAGCAGGAGGTATTGTAGTCTGGTCGTTTGTACGCGGCGCCAAGTAAAATTCAACAAAAATGCGTGTCTCGTATGTGCAAGGAGACTAAATTTCAATAGCGTATGCAATGCTGCTGAAGGAGGGACGTGAAGTTGCAAAGAGAAGAGAAGTGAAGAGAAGAGGAGAAGATGCTATGGAGGGAGAGGAGTAGGTTGCATAGTTTAGCTGCTGCGTCCAGCCATGGTCGTTGAGTGGTCGTTGGTCATGAGGACTTCACATGTTTCTGCCAAGCCCCTTTCGAGAGCGGCGGATGCGAGAAGATCGCCGACGCGCGAGCCAATTGCAGCCTAGCTTACCCCGCTTGAAGCTGCCCCTGGTCGTTGTGGGCGTTTCGCGACTTCTTAATTCTCGAACCTCGAACTTCTCTTCTTTCTGACTTCACTTTCGCCGGAGAGGATGGCTGTGTCAAAGTCATTGTATTGATGCTCGACTACACCCTATTTGCTCACATTAAGCTGCCCTCATCTACAGCATGGCTAGGACTGAGCTGACACCTTCCAATGAGAACACGGAATCCATTTCGTCATTTCCCGCCCATTGGAACGGAGAAAAGCATGTGAAGCTGCACGAGGCAAGACCAAGCCTCTCAACTCCAATCAGCCATTCTCGATAAGATAACTCGGATCTGCTCTGCATTTCCCAGTGGCGATTCTTTGATGGATGCAACCTTCAACCTGTTTTCCGCCCTGATCACGTGTAGAAGCACATCATGTGATGCCGCCAGCAACAGCATTTCATTTCTGTTCCCATATTTCCCTTCCCCAATTTCCCCTATCATTACACATTATCATTATGCTCCGATCGGTCATGTTCCGGTCTCTTCATCGAGCGAGTCCAGCCAGCTCGTGACCTTTGCAACAATCTCATCCTTGTTTGTTACGAACAGTTCACGCTTCTCCCAGCTGCCAACCCATCCTTCGAACATTCCATCCAAGGTCTTCGTTACAACCATCGTTCTATCCTCCAATTCGAAGTCCGATATCTCCTCTGTTCGGCACAGCCTGATTGTCACCCAATCCTTTGGAATGCCGTCCCTGCCTGGCCTGCTTGCGTGCATGGGATTCGAGTTATTCATGGGGTGGACAGAACTGCTTGGCTCGAGGGAAGGGCTGTGGTTGCCGAAGTACCTTTCGAAGGCCCAAACGATGGTGAAGAGAGGGACGAAGATGCAAGCGCTGATAATTCGGCCCAAACTGGAGGCGAGGAAGATGAAGATCTTCCAGGTTAGAGCGCAGAGGAGTGCGAAAATATTCACAGAGATGGTTCGGAATCCGAGTTGGAAAGAGGCCAAGATGACCACGAGGGCAATGTCCATTACATCCATGGCTTTGGCACCATTGTTAGTTCGTTGTTCCAGCTGAGGGGAAGAGAACGCACCAAGTGCTCCACCAAAAGGAGAGCTGAGTTCCTTAGACTGCTCGCTCAGCCCCTAAACCCTTCAGAAGTACAACAACCTGCAATCCTCCCTTCAATTGCCAACGGCAGCGTTGTTCAGGAAAGTTCTTGGGACATCAGATCGCACCTACAGTGGACCGATGTGCTATACTTGTCAGCCATAGACCAAACAACCAAACAGTTATGGGATATCAACTTGCCTTTGTCAAGCTTGTCCAGCAAGCTTGCGGAATTGAGATCAAAAGGTTTGACAGATTCGTGATTAGCTGTCAACATCCCAAAGAGGAAAGTTGTTGGCTCCAACATCTAATCTCGTTCACCTTCCCACGTCATGTTCCATGGGGCGTCACATCCGAGTCATCGGTACTGGTCGCTAAACATCTTTGTAGCAGGCGGATGGTTCGATGTGTTCAAGTGAATCCGTAAGTGGGCATGACAGCGCGGCAGAGCAGAGGTGGCATATTTCCTGCTGGTGCAACTTTACTCGTGCCACGTTTGAAGATGACTACCCCGCTATATCATTCCTCCATTAATTTTCCGATCTTTCTTCAGCCGCAAGCCTCTTCGTGCCATTTCTTTTGCTTTGTTTCTTTGCTTTGACTGAAAGGTATCCGCCAACTGCATGGATTTAGAATTTGGTCACGTGATAATGTTTCTTTCGATGGCTCCGTTTCAGACACTGAGACATGCAGGAGTTCAGCTAAAAGTTCTTCACTATGCATTCTGCCAAACTTCGATTCTCTGCTCATTCAGTCTAACCTCAATGCTCTACATTTTCGCAAGCATCGTCAACCTTTTGCCATACAAATGTCTTCATTCAGATATGATAGCGTTCCCTTCAACGCGAAAGACCAAATCCGCCTTTTCAGCTTCTCAGCCCCGAGTCAAGCTAACTTGATCAAACCGAGTGAGCACAGTATTTCAATCGAAGGGTCCCTAAAATCTGTCGATATTGCCACAGCCACAAATTACATTGCGCTTTCGTACACTTGGGGAGATGCAAGCTCTCTCAAGACCATCCTCATCGACAACCAGCCATTTGACGTAACCGGCAATCTTCACGAGGCTTTGTTTGAGCTTCAAAATGAAAGCTCCTTGGGTGTTTGGATAGACGCAATATGCATTAATCAGAGCGACAATGCCGAAAAGAGCATCCAAGTAGCTCGAATGAGAGATATCTACAAGGCGGCAACAATGGTTTTCGCCTGGCTTGGACCTGGCGATGTGGAGAGCGACATTGGAATGGATGAACTTAAGCGTATTGGGGACCTCTCAATCGGTGCCGGTATGCAGGACCTCACTCGAGAAGTGATGTTGAAACTCTGGGATCCCGATCTAGCAGGTTTGCTAGATAGCGTGAGAGATCCATTCGTGAGTCTGTCCAAGGACTTGGGAGTCGAGTTCCCACAGCTCGCCATACACTCGATTACGGAGAGATCATACTGGCAGCGGACCTGGATAGCACAAGAATTTTCTGTGGCTACTGTTCTCGTCATTGCATGCGGTTCTAAAAGGCTGGATTATGATCGGTTGTGGCCCGCAATCATGTTTCTTGGAATGCACGCAACCTTGGTTGGAAGAAGTATAACGAAAGAAACTCGTGATGATCCCGTGAAAGGACCTGCCCTGAAGCGTTATATCAAAATCCAGGCGGAAAGATCAGGGCACATTGCGACAGGTTCTATGACTGGATGTCGAAGAATATTTCAGAGAAAGCCACCAGCTCGGCAGTCATCCTTGATGGAGTATCTAGGTCATTTCACGGGTTCTCTGAAGGTTACGGACCCGCGAGATAGCATATACGGAATCCGAGGTCTAGCAGCGGACGTGGATGTTCTAAATATCGACGTTAATTACGACAAGCAAACGCACGAGGTGTACACTGAGACTGCGAGAGCTCTCCTTCGACAAAACCACACCGATATACTCTCATGGTGTTCAACTCCCAAAGCTGTACCTGGACTACCTTCATGGGTACCTGATTTCAGTAGCAAACTTCGAGATCCTATTGGCTCCTACAAAAGCAAGCCGCCTTCGTGGACACCCCTCTTCAACGCCTCACGTTCCCACGAGGTCAAGATCTCAGTCTCTCCCACTGAAAAAACAGATAGCATAACATTGTCCGGTCTTTCCCTCGACACGATCAAGGAGCTAGGAGAGCCATGGGAAAAAGCCACAGGGGACAACTTCTGGGAACCTACAACCAAATTTCTCTACAAGATCCTCGAATTCGTAAACGCAGCTCAAAAACTAGAGAATCCTATCTCAAGAGACTCGAGCTTCTGGGAGGAAGCATTCTGGCGAACACCGTGTGCAGACCAGGAACTAATCAGCTATTATCGTCGTCGAGCAGTCATCACAGGTGAGGTCACAGCAGAAGCAGGATGCTGCGAGGTGATTGCCCGCATGCGCTTCGATCTGTCTGGCTACAGTGACACGGCGCGAAACGAGGCGTTCAAGAAGTACGATGGCGCGATGGGGTATCTGTATGGTTTGAGACCGTTCATCTCGGAGAAAGGATACGTGGGACTTGCGCCTGAGGACTCGAAGCCGGGCGATGTTGTTTGTGTGATTATTGGGGCTATTGTACCGTATGTGCTCAGAAAGTTGAACGCGCAGGAGTTCAGGCTTGTGGGAGAGGCGTATGTTCATTGGGTTATGGATGGTGAGGCTTTGGACCTTGGTCTGGATGAGGTGGAGTTCTGTCTACGCTAAATGGCTTCGAGTTGCGAAGGGAAGGACTTAATCACCAAGCAGGTTGAAGGGGTAAACCAAACACCATAAGCGAATCTCATATACCCGTCACACCCTCGTGATATATTACCTCACCACCATTTTAGCAAAAATCCCACAGCATTACCAAATTCTCCCCGGTTCTTCCGAGGTCCAGCATCAGCCCATCCGTTCCGGGCCTGATTACGGCTGTATCCCTGCCGGCATATATTCCCCGCCTGCCCCATAACCCGGCACTTCATCTTGGCAGTTGATCTTGGCAGGTACGCAATATCTCCAGATGTAACAGCCATGGGAGCGAATGCGATGTACCATGAAAGATATATATGATAGATTGCTCAGCAATCTGCCACATCCGGGTACCAAGCGTGTGGGGCGTGGTGCTGAATGTGGAAAATCTGGGGAACTATGCTGCTCATTCCGCACGGTATAAAAACTTGCCAAGGAAGTGTTTCTCTTCTCTATTTTTTCGTCTCTTTTCTTTCTTGTTGATGAAAGTCTCTCCTGGGAGCCAAGGACTTAAACATGAAGCAACACACTAGAAACAGTTTTCTTAGTCCCTTCCAGGGACTCGCATCTCTCTCCTTCCTCACCACCTCCCTCCTCCTCATATATCCCCTCACGGCCCTCGCAGCCACCAAAGCCAGGGCTCCCATAACCCTCTCCTCAACCGGCGGTTTCGAAATCGGCGGCACCGTGATAATGAACGGCACAAACCCCAACCAAACGCTCTCCTGCGACCACGGCTACGTCGAATACTTCCTCCCCTACACACCTCGCAAAACCTCTCTCTTAATGTGGCACTCCTCCTCCACGCAAGTATTCCAAAATACCTGGTCCGGCGGCCCCGGCTACAAAGACCTCTTCCTGTCGCGCGACTACCCCGTGTACCTCTGGGACGGACCACGCGTAGGACGCGCCAACTGGGCCTGCGTGCCCATAACCTACACGCCCCTCTACCGCGACGCCGGGAACTTCCTTGCGTGGAACTTCGGGCCCGCGTTTCTAGAGTGGTGGCCTAATAGCAAGTTCGCAGGCTATCTAGGGACATCTGACAATGGCACGGACATTGTGGACCAGGAGCTTAGAATGCAGAAGTGGAAGGAGGCGGTTAGGAAGCGTTATGATGAGTTTGACACTGACGAGAATGTCCTGTTGCATGGACAGACTATGGCCGTTGCCGCGGACTCTGGAAAATTGGGAGATCAGATTGTTTACGTGACGAACTCGGCCGCGGGTCTGAGAGCACAGGTGGCGGTTGCTCTCGCGAATGGAACGAATATTAAGGGAATTGTCGCGTACGAGAGCATCGGCTTCATCTTCCCGGCCTCCTTCAACCTCACCGCCGCCTCGCTCTTCCACGTTCCTGGCTTCGGACCCTTCGTTGTCCCAGACGAGCAGTTTAAGAGGCTGAAGGATGTTAAGGTGCAGTTTGTGTGGGGCGATCATAGGAATGAAAATGGAACTGATTTTGCCGCGCCGTATGTTAGGCAGAGTAGGATTGTGGCGGGTCTTATTAATGGACTTGGGGGTCAGGCGGAGGTGTTGATGTTGGGGAATGGAACGGGATTGAGTGGGAATGGGCATTTGGCTTTTGCGGATGAGAATAATGAGAGTGTGGCGGGGTTGATGGAGGAGTGGTTGAGGAGGGTGGGGTTGGATGGGTATGTGGATGAGGGCAAGTAGGTTGGAAAAAAAGGGTTTGATCTATATAAGCTATCTTGGTTGTTATTGTGTGGGAGCATCATGGTGCTCAGATGCAATTGCTCGCTTTATCGCTTTTGGTAGCTTGAATACTTTTTGACTTCTTAATTTCCATATTCAGATACTTCCCTGAACCCTCCGTTCCGATATTTCTGCATAACTTGTGCAGCACAAGCAGAAACTGGGGTTGATTTTAATATTTAAACACTTTAATAACCGGATGAAAACTGTTACCTGACAGTGGTTTAGTCTACAACAGCAATGAACCCTTAGATATAAGTCAGGAAGTAAGATTAATAGTTCATTCTAAATAACGCTTTAGTAAATAGCTTCTACAAAGAAGATGTTTATCCAAAAGTCGACGTTATATAGCTTTCTTAGTTATCCCAATGACTTTGTGATCACCTCCCAGGGCAGTGGACTTACTCCTCCCATTTGCAATGTCACTTGGCTCTTATAGCTGTAGACTTCTCTGTGTGAAGAAGTTTCTACAAATGGTAATATAAAGACACTACTTTTACATATTTCTAGCAGGTGCAGCTTCAAAGCATGTATTGTACATGTAAATAAACAAGTTCCTTCTTACCCGCTGCTCTATGGCTTAAGAGGGTTTATGCAAGAGCAAACTATATAATTGAGAAATAGTCCCTCTTTGTCAATTCAAGTCGCAAGTGTGAAAGATAGTGCGCTCCTTGCATTGCCCCTGTCCTCCGGAGAGATTCTTTATCACTGTAAATGGGAGAACATTATTCTGCCTCCGCTTCTTTTCCTTTAGTGATATAGTAGATTGTGTTGACACTATTCTGGAGACTGCTTGATTTTTATATCTATATGCGCCGGAAAACTGTACCGGACGACCAGCGAAAGTCGTGATAATATCGCAAGGCTTGACAATCACAGCCTCTTTGATACTAAACTTTCAAGGGCAGATTCTGATGAGTGAATTCAACGTGGGATGAAATCTCTATAATCAAACCAACTGG
>Ga0302140_10007371_pt1 | contig 13755 bp, 11 predicted proteins | sample I_Bog_E1_1_FD_202095 | JGI IMG/M metagenome (GOLD analysis project Ga0302140, IMG submission 202095) | Peat permafrost microbial communities from Stordalen Mire near Abisko, Sweden - I_Bog_E1_1 | ecosystem: Environmental > Terrestrial > Soil > Wetlands > Peat | place: Sweden: Abisko, Stordalen...
GCAACCTGCTCCGCGTCTTCCGCGAAGTCGAGCAGGTTTCCAAAGAACTTCAAGCGGAAGACCGGCCTAGAATCACTAACAAGCAGCCGTTCGACAAGCCGCAGAAGTAGCAGCCTTTGATGAAAACTCGTCTCCGTTTCGCCGGCCTCGTGTTTCAAAACGGCAGACTTTATACTGGTTAGTCGCCTAATCGCCTTCTCCTGGAGATCCCAAAATGCAACGTTCAATCCACTGGCAAGCCGCATTGTTAACGGTTGTCTGTCTAGCTGCTCTGCCCACCGCCCTCCGTTCAGAAGACGACACGACCACCAAGACCACCGTTGAAACCACCTCCAAAGACAAGTCAGACAAGCCAGCCGAAAAAGCTCCACCCGCCGATTCGACCACCCAAGGCTCCATCGATATAGCCGGCCAGCACATCGCCTACGCCGCCATCGCCGGCACTCTCACGGTCGGCGCAACCGACATGGAAGACGCGCAGCTCGGCCCCGACGGCAAACCTCAGCCGGGCAGCCAGCTTGCCCTTAACGAACCCAAGGAGCCCAAAGACGCGGCCCCGATTGCCCGCATGTCTTACTTCGCCTATTTCAAGCAAGGCGCGAAGGCCGAAGACCGACCCATCACCTTCTTCTTCAATGGCGGCCCGGGCAGTTCCACCGTATGGCTGCACATGGGCTCGCTCGGCCCCAAGCATGTTGTAACCGACGGCGACCAGCACCTGCCCGCCGCGCCCTACAAGCTCGTTGACAACGCCTACTCGCTGCTCGACACCAGCGACCTTGTATTCATTGACATGCCCGGCACTGGCTTTGGCCGCCTCATCGGCAAGGACGCGGGAAAGGGCTTCTGGGGAGTGGATGAGGACGCCAACGCGTTCGCCCGGTTCATTGCCCGCTTCATCACCAAATACAACCGCTGGAACTCACCCAAATTCATCTTCGGCGAGAGCTACGGCACGACCCGCTCCGCCGTCCTCGCCAACATCCTGGAGAACGAGAAGCTTATCGATGTGAACGGGGTCATCCTGCTTTCGCAGATCTTCAACTTCACGACGGACATTGACGGCCCCACCGGCAACCCAGGCGTGGATCTGCCCTATGTCCTGGCGTTGCCCACATATGCAGCCACGGCCTGGTATCACAAGAAACTGCCCCAGCAGCCGGCCGCGCTTGAGCCCTTCCTCAAGGATGTGGAAGACTTTGCGATGGGCCCTTACAGCCATGCTCTGGCACTTGGCACCGACATCACGCCGCAGGAGAAACAGGACGTCGCCGACAAGCTTCACCAGTACATCGGCCTGCCTGTTGCCTACCTGCTCAAGGCCAACCTGCGCGTAAGCGGCGGCGAGTTCGAAAAGACTCTGCAGGACGATCAGGACCTGACCACCGGGCGCCTCGACACGCGGTACTCCGGCCCCAACCTCGACCCTCTGAGCCAGAGCGCGCAATATGACCCGCAAAGCTCGGCCATCTCTTCGGCCTACGTTTCGCTCTTCAACGACTATGTCCGCCGCGACCTGAAGTATGGCGATGGACAAACCTACATGCCCTGGGCGCTATTCGGAGACACGCACTGGGACTTCGTGCATCGCGGCAACCCCATCAGCCTGAACGTGGCCAACGATCTGGCCGATGCGCTCAAGACCAACCCCCGCCTGCGCATCATGGTGAATGGAGGCTATTACGACCTTGCCACGCCTTTCTTCGCCGCCCAGTATGAAGAGAAGCACCTGCCCATCCCGCAATCCCTTGCCAGGAATATCGAGTATGACTGGTACGAATCCGGCCACATGGTCTACGTCCGGGATGAGTCTCTCAAGCAACTCCACGACCGCGTAGCAGCCTTCATCAAGAGCGCCTTGGCGGACGGCAAATAGCGACCGGCGCGCGCAAATCGCATGCCGTCATGGTTCTCCATAATAAAGCGTGTTCGTGAAGGTTTTCACTCCGGGCTTGCTTACATTTACTTGCAGCGAATGGTATTCGTCTGGCTTGGGAGAAGGAGCAGAATCGAATGAGAGAGCATAGTACGCCTGCACGTCTGCTACGCACCTTGCAATCTCATCGGCAATGCTCTTGTTTTCAAATATACGGCCGCCGCTTTGGGTTGCAACCGCCTGCAATGCCAAGTCACTTGCTGTTGCCTGCTCTTCTGTGAGAGGGCCTTCAGCAAAAGACTTCACGCTAATACTCTGGAGTTCGGGTTTGCGGAACATATCAGGCGAATCTATTGCATACACAGTCACCTGAGCTTCTCTCAGAGCCCTTGACAGTTGAACTATGTGATCGAAGAAATTCGCCTTGATCTCTGCCGTATCCAGATGAAACTCCGGACCTGTCAGGTGCGGCCAACCAGGTCCAATCCAGATAACAATTACTCGGCCCAGAACATCCTTTTGCGCGGTGGCCAGTTCAGTAAGCGCCGTCAAAGAGAGTGTGAACCGTTCGCTCAAGCAGTTGCCGTCGTCAACTTTCTCAACCGAGAGGCCGAGGCTGTGTTCGCCATGACCTGAGACCGGATAGGCATCGGCCGCATCCTCCGGTGGCCCCTTACATATATATGGGCGAATGTCTTTGAACAAGGTTCTGGATTCCTGCAACAGAACTGATCCGTCAGTCGATGTGTGACTGGCCTTGAAGCCTGAGGAAGTTAGGGTCGCAATGGATGTTGGATACAGGAGGCGCCCCTGATTCGATCCCATGTACTTGCCAATTTCCTTGATCTCGAATGCGATGCTCCTGCGGGTGTTGTTCACGGCATCCAGGATAAGCACGACATGCGGCGCGCCAATACCCTGATTCCCATTCACCTCGCGAAAAGAAGCCAATTCCTGTGGCTGCCCATTGTCCATGAGTACGAAGTCTTGCGCCTTCAATCCAGTGACCGGCCTATTGAATTCATCGACCGCGAGGACATTCAGAATCATGTGATGGATGGCTCGATATCGGCGTTCCCGCTCTTCATGGGTACGCGGGATCAGCGTTACGGGAGATGCGGCTGGGACCTGGCCCGGTTGCGCTTGGGAAGGCGGGAATCCCTGTCCCATTGAAGTGGCAGCGAAACACGACAATAGGGCAACAAACAACCAAAATCGCAGCATCAGGTCGACCTCGTTGTGGCTGAACCAAATACTAGCCGATTTTGACCCACCTTACGGATCGGGTGTGTCCTGGCTTGAACCATCTGCATCGACTGTATCGTCCTGCTACATCCACTGTAGTGGTTCGATACACACAAAGTGGGATTCCTTTAATTTATCGTCCATTTCAGAATGAATCATCACTTAGAGAAAAGTTCAAGGGTCCAGGGGCCAGATTCGCAAGCGGGTCGGGGAATTGGCAACTGGTCCAAATCTTACAATCAATAAATAAGGGTGGGGGAAGGGGTGCTCCCAGGTCTCGAATCTGAGACCTGGGAGTTTACCTGCCCAGTTCACCGTTTTCGACCCGGCTTCGCGCCGCGCTATACACTAACCTCCATGAAGCGCACATCCCTGGCCCTCCTTCTGCTTTTCCCCTTCGCCGCAGCCGCCCAATCGTTCTCCGTCACATTTCCCAAGGAAGTCAGCGCCCAGCCTTTGGATGGCCGGCTGCTGCTTGTGCTCTCCACCGACCCCAGCGACGAGCCGCGCAACCAAATCGACGACAGCCCTCGCACCCAGATGGTCTTCGGCCTCAACGTCGAGGGGTGGGAGCCCGGCCAACCCGCGCTGGTCGATTCAACCGCATGGGGATACCCCATCCGCAGCCTGAATAGCGTTCCTCCCGGCGAATACACGGTCCAGGCCGTGCTAAACAGGTATGAAACGTTCCATCGCGGCGACGGAAAAACCGTAAAGATGCACATGGACCAGGGCGAAGGCCAGCACTGGAATTCGTCGCCTGGCAACCTCTACTCGAAACCCGCAAAAATTACGGTCAAGCCCGGTGGCGCGTCCATTGCTTTATCGCTTTCTGAAGTCATTCCCCCCATTCCCACGCCCGCCGATACGAAATACATCCGCCACATTCGAATTCAAAGTGAAGCGTTGACCAAATTCTGGGGCCGTCCCATGTTCCTGAGCGCCATCGTACTGGTCCCTGAGGGCTTTGACGACCATCCCGACGCCCGCTTTCCGCTCATCATCTTTCACGACCATTTTGTTTCCGACTTCAGCGACTTTCGCACCACTCCGCCGGACCCCGACCTGAAGCCCAACTACAGCGAACGATTCCACCTGGCCGGATATAACCTCATTCAGCAGCAGGAGGCGTACAAGTTTTACCAGCAATGGATCTCGCCAGGCTTCCCCCGCGTCCTTATCATCAAAGTCCAGCATGCCAACCCCTTCTACGACGACTCCTACGCCGTCAACTCGGCCAACGTTGGACCCTACGGCGACGCCATCGAGAACGAACTCATCCCTGCCATCGAGAAGCAGTTCCACGCCATCGGTCAGGGTTGGGCGCGCTTTGTTTATGGCGGCTCAACCGGCGGATGGGAAGCTCTCGCCGTCCAGGTCTTCTATCCGGATCATTACAACGGCGCGTTCGCCGCATGCCCCGATCCAATTGATTTCCACGCCTTCACCAACATCGATCTCTACAACGACAAGAACGCCTTCTTTATCGATGGCGCGCACAAGCGCGAGGCCCAGCCGGCGATGCGCGACTATCTCGGACACACCTTCATTACTACGCAGGAGATCAACGGCTACGAACTGGCCCTCGGCGATCACGGCCGCAGCGGGGAGCAGTTCGATATTTGGCAGGCTGTCTACGGCCCTGTGGGCGCGGACGGTTATCCTCAGCCCATCTTCGACAAGGTCACCGGCGACATTGACCACGCAGTGGCAGAATACTGGCGTCAGCACTTTGACCTGGAAGCAATTCTTGAGCGCAACTGGTCGAATCTGGGCCCGGAGTTAGCCGGGAAGATACACATTTATGTGGGTTCTGACGACACTTACTTTCTCAACGATGCCGTCTATCGCATGGAAGACTTTCTCAACTCCATCACCAACCCGAGTTACGGCGGCGAAGTAACTTATGGCCCGCGCGCCGAGCACTGCTGGAACGGCGACCCTACGCAGCCCAACGCATACTCTCGCCTGCATTACAACACGATGTACCTGCCGAAGATCCTCGACCAGATTCAGAAAACCGCGCCCAAAGGAGCCGACCTGACCAGTTGGCGGTATTAAATCGGGGAATTCCCTGGCAACTGGCGTTCGAGCGGCCCCTGCTCGAACACCGACACCTGCCGGCTCCTTATCGAAATGGTTCTTCTTGCAAATGGCCTGTATATTTCCTGTAGAATTACTGCCGCATGGTGGGAGACTGAATATATGCTTGGTTTTCCAGCCCAGAGGAATCTTCCAACGGTTCTGCTCATCGACGACGACCTGATCAGCCGCGAGGTAATGGCCACCGTCCTCACCATGAGCGGTTACTCGGTCCATACGGCCGTCGGCGGACAGGAATCGATCGACCTGCTCAGTGCGGGCGAATGTCTTCCTGAAGTCGTGCTGATGGACGTGCAAATGCCCGGCCTGAACGGCACCCGGCTGATTTCGCAGTTACGCGCCCGCACGCGCGCCACCCTTTATGGCATCAGCGGCAGCAAGGTGCCGGACGATGTGGTCGCAGCTTGCGACGGGTTCCTGCAAAAGCCATTCAGCCCCGATGATCTGCAGAAGCTGCTTAAACAGCACGAAGCAAAGATTGCGGCCCTCTCCGATGTGGGCAGCGATCCCGGATCCGTTGTTGTGGATGCAAGCACACTGGCCAAGCTCCGTGAGATTATGCCTGAATCTGCTGTGAGGCAAATCTACGACTGTGTTGTCGCTGACCTTGTCCGGCGCCTCGGCGCCCTTGATGTCGCGATCGCCAACGGCGACGCCGCTTCCGTACGGGCCATCGGCCACGCCATCAAGGGTGGCTGCGGAATGGCCGGCGCGCTTCAGGCTTCCCGCCTTGGCGCCTTGCTCGAAGCAGGTATCCTTGAGCCAACTCCATACCGGCCCAACACTCAGAATCCCACCGCACCCGAGCCCAATGGTAACCATCTGGATAACAGATCAACCGTACTCCGCGATTTGCGCGCCGCGGTCCGAAACCTTGAGCGTATGCTGGAAACTGAATTCGCAGCGTAAGGAACGTTCATTCCAACGCCGGTTTATTAACGTCATCCGGAGACCACACCGGGATTTGGAGGCTAGCCGCTAACGTGGACAGACTTATCCGTATTTTGCTGGCAGACGACCATCCGGTGGTCCGCATCGGTGTAAGTAATATGCTGCCCGAAAAGGACGGCTTTGACGTGGTTGGCGAAGCTGCCGACGGCGACGAGGCAATCACTCAGACACTGGAACTCGAGCCGGATATCCTGCTCCTCGATGTCATGATGCCGCGCCTTCCAGGCCTCGAGGCCATGCGGGCTATCATGAACGGAACACCTACCGTCAAGATTCTGCTTCTCACCTCCACCATCACCACGCAGCAGGTTATTGAGGCTCTGCACATCGGCGCCCGTGGCATTGTGCTTAAAGACGCCCTTGCCAGCCACCTCCAGGTGGCCATTCGCACCGTTTTCGCGGGAGATTATTGGATCGGCGGAAAGCGCGTCATCAATTTAGTCTCCGCCCTCCACGACCTGATGCAACAGGCTGCCGTGCCGCAGCGAAAGACCTACGGCCTGACTCCACGCGAGATGGAGGTCGTCGGTTGCATCGTCGAGGGATGCAGCAATCGCGATATCGCCAAGCAGTTCACACTGAGCGAAGAGACCGTAAAGCGCCATCTGTCCAACATTTTCGACAAGACCGGCGTCTCCACTCGTCTGGAACTTGCCCTGTTTGCCATCGCGCATCAACTTATCGCACCGCAGACGTAGCCGTTTTCCGGAGAGGTTCCCCGTAGCGAGAGACACGACACGTGTTGCTCCATCTGGGGCCTGCAGTGTCTGCGTGAGAACTCGTCGCGGCAACCAATGAGGGTTGCCGAAAGGCCCGAGGCTAAAGCCGCCGCGCTATTTTGCGGCATTTCAGCAGCCTCGACCCACGTTGTGGGTACCCCGCTGCTGCTCCCTCCGAAGGACGGCAGGGCTTCTTCAGAAAAACAGGTTCTCACGGAGAGACGGCAGGCAGGATGAGGTTGCATTGTTGCCAATGTTGATCAGTCTGCTGCCGAGTTTCTGAATCCCCGGATGCTTCCACCCGACGCCGCGTTATGCACCAAGCCGCAACTCGACCCAAGTTATAAGCTCACTCTGCATCGATCCACCCCGAAATACTTGAACTATTCTCCTGAAGAGAAACAAATGGAATAGACAATCCCGTGATTTCGTCGTAGAGTTTTTGGCATGTCAGTCGATCTGACCACGGTGCGCCGAGCTCTGGATAACAATGAACTCGAACCGTGCTTCCAGCCCATCGTTGAACTCCACTCCGGTAAGTTGTCAGGTTTTGAAGTATTGGCGCGCTGGAGACATCCCGAGCTTGGATGGATTTTGCCTGATAATTTCATCACTCTTGCGGAAGAGGATGGACTTATCGGCAAACTTATGCGGCAGATTCTTCCCAAGGCATTTCAGTCTGCCCCGGCAATGCCCGCGCCGTTAATGCTGTCGGTAAACGTATCTCCAAGCCAGTTGCGCGACATGACCCTGCCGGGACAGATACGCGAAGCGGCAGCGGCAACGACGTTCCCGCTGAATCGTCTGATCATTGAGATTACCGAAAGCGGCCTGATCGACAATCTGGAAATGGCGGGGTGGATTGCCCGCGAAATCAAGTCCATGGGCTGCAGGCTGGCGCTGGATGACTTTGGCACTGGGTATTCGAGCCTGTTCCACCTTCAGGCGCTTCCTTTCGATGAACTGAAGATCGATCGCAGTTTCGTCAGTTCCATGAACGCAACAAGAGATAGCCGAAAGATTGTGGCGGCGATCATTGGTCTTGGGCACAGCCTCGGCCTCACCACCGTGGCAGAAGGCGTAGAGACAGAAGCACAAGCTCAGATGCTGCTCCGCCTTGGCTGCCGACTCGGCCAGGGATGGCTATACGGACGCCCCCTGACGGCCGATCTGATTCCCCAAATGGTCTCTTCTGTCCCGCATGCGACGCTTCGCGAACCTATGCTCCGGCGAATAACGGACAGGTCCATCTCCAACCTGGAGGCGCTCCCAGCCCAGCGTCTGGCGCAGTTGCAGGCGATTTATGACGCGGTTCCGGTTGGCCTGTGCTTTCTTGACCGCGACCAACGCTACGTCAGCATCAACCGGCGCCTCGCCGAACTGAATGGCATTTCGGTCGATGACCATTTTGGGAGAACCCCGGCCGAGATTACACCCGTGCCGTACACAAAGATCGGGCCGTATATCCTTCGCGCCTTGAAAGGCGAAGCTACCCAGGAAGTGGAGATATCCAAGCCGGGAAGCACTCCAGAAGAGCCGGCGACAACCATGATCTGTTCCTATCAGCCCGCTTTCGACGAGGAGGGAGAAGTAATTGGAGTCCTGGTTGCTGTCACGGATATTTCCGAGCGAAAGAGGGTCGAGGAGGCGCTTCGCGAGAGCGAGGAGCATCTCCGGTATATGGTCGAACTCAATCCGGAAATCCCATGGGTGATGGATTCAGAAGGCAACAACCTGGACGTAAGCTCCAGGTGGGAGCAGGTTACAGGATTGAGCAAGGAGAAGACGCGCAACCTGGGCTGGCTTGAAGCCCTGCATCCCGACGACGTGGAATCCACGATGAAAGCGCTTCTCGAAGGCCTCAAGAGCGGAACCCGCATCGATGTCGAATACCGCATCAAGTGCCTTGACTGCGGTTGGAGATGGATGCGGTCCCGGGGATCGCCACGCGTAGGGCCGACTGGCCAAATTATTCGCTGGTACGGAAGCGTCGAAGACATCGACGACCGCAAGAAGCTGGAAGATCTGCTGCACGCGCGTTAGGACAGAACCACAGCTCGTTCACTTCTTTACATTTTCAAGTTTCCAAAACAGCCGATCCCACAGCATTGCACGTGCTCGCCGACACGTCATTCCCTGCAAAACTTTGTTTAGGATAGAAGCATGAGCCTTGACGGAAAGATTGTCTTCATCACCGGAGCAAGCGCTGGAATTGGCGCAGCTACAGCGCTCGCTTTCGCGGCGGAGGGCGCACGGCTGCTGCTGGCCGCCAGACGAGCTGGAAAACTTGCCGAGATCGCCTCACTCGCGCTCGAACGCGGCGCTCCCGGTGTTCACTCCATCGATCTCGATGTGCGCGATCGCCGCGCCGTGCAGAACGCCATCGACACACTGCCGTCGGATTGGGCCGAGATTGACGTGCTCGTCAACAACGCGGGCCTGAGCCGAGGTCTCGACAGGCTCTACATGGGCAAAGTTGAGGATTGGGACGAGATGATCGACACCAACGTCAAGGGGCTGCTCTATGTCACCCGCGCCGTCGTTCCCGGTATGGTGGTGCGCCGCCAGGGACACATAGTGAACCTCGGTTCGACTGCCGGCGAGCTCACATACCCCAGCGGCGCCGTCTATTGCGCCACCAAAGCAGCCGAGCACGCCCTGAACGACGGACTCCGGCAAGATCTGCTTGGAACCCCGGTGCGCGTGACCAGCATCGACCCGGGCATGGTAGAAACCGATTTCAGCCTGGTTCGCTTTCACGGCGATCAAGACCGCGCGGCCAATGTTTATAAGGGCATTACGCCGCTAACTCCTGAAGATGTGGCCGATGCCATCGTGTGGGTGGTTGGCCGGCCCCCTCATGTCAACATTGCCCGAGTCGTGCTGACCTCAATCCACCAGGCCAACTCGCTGCTGTTTCACCGTCAGAACTAAGTAGATTTTCGGGGAAACCGTAAGCAAATGGGTGGCCCACACTCTCCACAGTTGTGATCTGGTGGCCAGGGTGGGTTCACATCTTTCCCTACCCCATTGCCGAGATTTGCGATTCTATCTGGGCCAACGCAGCCTCCAGCGCCGCTCGACGCGCCGGGTGCGATGTCTTCTGCGAAAGAATATTCTCGCGTTGCAGATTCAGCGCCTGCTTTTGACGCTCGCGCTCCGTGCGGTGCTTGTCCTTGATCCGCCGGGCATCCTCGCTTTCGAATCCGTTCCCGGGATCAATCTCCGGTTGCTGCAAGACATTTACCATCTGCTCCTCCACCGTTTACCCTTCTTGACCCACGAGCCTTATCTCTATTCTACGAGCCTTTGGTCCAATTGCGTCCCGCAGAACGAAGATCGTTGCATCCTCAGGTACTCCATCGCCGTCCGATACTCAGGGAGATATGCTCATGCGTGCCTGGCAAATTCAGTCGTTCGGCGTTGATTCCTTGCAGGTTATCGAGCAGCCCACTCCTTCTCCGGCTGCGGGCGAAGTCCTCGTGCAGGTCCGAGCGATTTCTTTGAATTTTCGCGATCTGATGGTGGTCAAGGGCCTCTACAACCCAAAAATGGCGCTCCCTCGCATCCCCTGTTCCGACGGAGCCGGCGAGGTGGTTGCCGTCGGGGAAGGCGTTACCGCCTGGAAACCGGGCGACCGTGTAGCCGCTATTTTTATGCAGAATTGGCTGGAAGGCGCGCTCACCCGAGCCAAGTCTCGCGGCGCTCTGGGTGGCGACATCGACGGCATGCTTGCCGAATTCGTCGTCCTCAGGGAATCCGGTCTGGTCCGGATACCCCAGCATCTCAGCTTCGCGGAAGCTGCAACGCTTCCCTGCGCCGGCGTCACCGCCTGGAACGCCGTTGCCGCAGGCAGCCTTAAGCCTGGTTCCACTGTCCTCATTCAGGGAACCGGCGGCGTTTCCATCTTTGCCCTTCAGTTCGCACACCTTATGGGCTTCCGCGTGCTCGGCATTTCGTCCAGCAACGACAAGCTCGATCGCGCCTATAGTCTCGGCCTCGGGGCCGGCCTCAACTATCGCGACAATCCAAACTGGGATCGCTGGGCACTCGATCAGACTGGCGGCGAGGGTGTCGACCTGGTGGTCGAAGTTGGCGGTCCGGGAACCCTCGAGCGCTCCCTCCGCGCCATCGGGTTCGGCGGCGTCGTTGTCCAGATCGGCGCACTCACAGGCTCTTCCGGCCCCGTCTCCATCCCCTTAATTCTGCACAAATGGGCCCGCATCCAGGGTATCTACGTAGGCTCACGAACCCACTTCGAGCAGGTGAACGAAGCCATCACCCAGTCCCAACTTCGGCCGGTGTTAGAAACGTTACCCTGGTCTAAGGTCCGCGAGGCCTTCACGCGAATGGAACAAGGCGCGCACTTTGGCAAACTCGTTGTTACGGTTGATTGAAATGCAGAACGACGAGCAAGAGAAAGGCCGGGTTGCGAGTTATCCGCAGCCGGCCCTTCCTGTTGCCTGGCATAGTTGCCGCTTCTTATTCCACCGGAGTGTCGCCCGTGGTATCGAGCACCGCACCTGAAGGAATCAGAGTGGCCGAAACCGATTTGCCGTCTTGAACGCCAGTATAGACGGCGATCCTCGACGGATCGATCCCCTTGTCGGTAACCAGGTAGGCCTTGGTATTTGCCGCCCGATCCGCGGCAAGCTTCTTCGCGCCCTTCTCCTGACTGCCGGAATTCCCCACCAGAGCAAGCTTCGTGTCTGAGCTGTCTTGCATGGCCACCGCGATCTGGTCCAGGCAGGCCTTCGCTTCGTTGTCCACTCGCGAGGGCCGCTTCGGATCCCGATCGAAATGAACCGAGCACAATTCGCTGGTCTGCGGCTTTGGAGCCGCTGCAAGAACCGTGACCAGAACCGACGTTGCGCCGGTTGCAGTCTGGCCTTTATCGTCTGCCACATTGCAGGTCACGTTCACGGTCCCCAGCGCCGCTCCGGTGGTAGAAAGTATGGCCGTCGAGCCGTTTCCGCTTATCGTCCCAGACGCCGCACTGAAGCTGTAAGTCAAAGGACGGTTCTGCGGGCTAACACCGATTGCCGTAATTGTCGATGAATCGCCCGAAGTTACAACAGTAGGACTGGCGGAGCAACTTACTGTTGGCGGTTCAAACGCCTTCAAAACATAAACCGCGCTGCAATCGGCGTTCTCGCTTGCCTTGTCGCCTTCTGTAACATGGCCTTTCAGCGTGTAACTTCCCGGGGCAGCATTCGTGGTGTCAATCTTCGCTGAGTTTGTAGCGCCAGTTATCGTTCCGCCATCTACCGACCATGTATAGACGGCCGTCTTTGCCGGATTTAAATTCAAAGCCGTGCCTGAGACAGCGAGCATGTCCCCGGGGAACCCTGACGGCGGAGTCACCGAGCACGAATACGCTAACGGCTCCGGAGCTGGCAAACTTGCGGCTGCGCCTCCTCCAAAACGGAAGACAATGCCGGACGAAAGCCGCATGTCGTTCTGTGTTGCGCTGGAGTCGGTGGATCGATTCTTGAAGCCCGTCATCAGATACTCCGCCTGAAGAAGGCGAATCGCAAATCGCCGTCGCACTTTTATGTCCACTCCAGCGCCTGCGGTCAAGGCGAAGTCAGTCTCAGCTGGCAGACCCGGGCAAATGGCCGCGCAAATTTCCACATCGCTGGCGTGTATAACTCCAAACAGAACCTGTGCATAAGGAGTTACTCTCGAGTGGTTCCGATAGGAAAGCCTCGGGCCAGCGAGAAATGTGAATACAGTCCCGCTCTCAACCTGATCGTCAACCGATGCAACCCCGCCCGTGCCTTCAAGTAGAAGCCATGTGTCATTAAGTCCGCCAAAATCAGCCGCAAGCCCTAAGTACCGGTTAAAGTTATAGGCGAGAGACGTGCTTCCTCCATTCAGGAACTCGAGCCGGTTTCCATCAGCGAGCGTCGGCACAGCACGCAGATATGAGTAACCCATAAACAGTTCCCATCGCGGCACTCCCACATTCATCCCACCCGAATATGGCATGGCCGCATCGATTGACGCGAATGGCATGGGAGCCGCCGGCAGCGATGAGCCTGGATCGGAGTTAACTGCGGCGCTTGAATCGGCAACTTTGGCGCCATCGGCCAATGGTTTCGCCAAATCGCTCGCAAACAGGTGAAAGGCTGGCACCGTCAATACCGCAAATGCCGCTGCTGCAATCATTTTTACACTCAATCTCATTGTCGTCTCCTGAATTGCTCGCAGCGATTCTCGTTCCATCTCATCGCCGGTTACACCAAACTCAAGTTGTTCGTACAAAGCACCACGTCGCAATCAAGAGAGCTGAGACCGCTCGCGAAAGCGGTCTCAGCACGCCCCTACGGCACATTGATAACGGTGTTCACAATTGTTACCGAGGCAGTCAAAGCCAGCAGCCTGCCGTCAATCGTTGTTACGGCGACAACTCCGGGAGTTGAAACCGAAATTCCTGCCTGCGAAATGATGGTTCCCACCATGGTCCCACCACCCTGAATACCATTGATCGTTGCGGCGCTGCCAACCTGCCAGAAGACGTTTTTGGCCTGAGCGCCGCCGGTGAGGATGATACTTTCAGGCGCCTGCGGCGTGCCTACGGTGAGATAGGTTCCCATCTGGAAGACCCACGATGCATTCGGATCGCCTTGTGCGTCGAGAGTAAGTGGCCCCTGCGTAATGTCATAGAAGCTTGCAGAGGTGTAGGTGCCGGGAGCCAGGGTTCGATTGCCTAACTCATTGGTTGAAAGAATGGTGCCCGGAGGCAGGTTCTTAAGTGTTGTGTAAGCGGTCTGAGCTTCCAACAAGGCTTGTGCCGCGATGGACATTGTAACCGCGGTTCCTTCATTGGGGCACCCAACCGTCGGAGGAGGCGGAGCG
>Ga0302140_10007379_pt1 | contig 13748 bp, 10 predicted proteins | sample I_Bog_E1_1_FD_202095 | JGI IMG/M metagenome (GOLD analysis project Ga0302140, IMG submission 202095) | Peat permafrost microbial communities from Stordalen Mire near Abisko, Sweden - I_Bog_E1_1 | ecosystem: Environmental > Terrestrial > Soil > Wetlands > Peat | place: Sweden: Abisko, Stordalen...
TCGAAGGCCGCAAATCGAGAGTGCTAGACAGGTTGTGCCGGCGGTCGCGAAGATGGCGTACACAATTGAAATTCTGGTACGATTTCTTGTGCGAGAGGGACGCATCCGGTCCGCGGAAAGGGCTTCAAGCCCCCCTGATTCAACTCAATCTGTGCGCACCTTCTTTCGGCCCGGATTGCGGACAACGGGCAGTGATTCTGAAAGGAGGCTGCCATGCCCATCGATCCCCAACCAGATCCGCGTCCGCTCCCCGACTGTCCCAATCTCCGCCATCTAAAAGACCAGGCAAAAGCCCTCGTGAAAACGGGTCTAGTTGCGACGATCACTGCCGCGCAATTTCAGGTTGCACGCCTTTATGGTTTTGCCAGTTGGCCGAAGCTGAAGGCTCATGTGGAATCCCTTGAGGCTTCAATGCGTGAGGTCGCGGACCTGAAGCAGGCCATCGATGGCAATGACCTGAAGCAGGTAATGGCTTTGATGACCCGCAATCCAGCGCTCCATCAAGCGCCGCTGGGTTATAACAGGAACGGTCCGCTCACCTGGGTCGCCGAGTGCCGCGTTCCGTGGGAGCCGCCGACAGCCACGCGCCTCGAGATGGCGCAATGGATGATCGACAACGGGTCAAACGTGCACCAGGGCGGAGATGGCCCTCTGATGCGCGCCGCGTTGGTTGACTGCAGGATTCCGATGATGGAGCTACTTGTCAGAAATGGCGCCGATGTGAATGCCGAGTGGAATGGACACTTCCCAATCATTTTTGCGCCCTGCGAGACCGTGGAACCGGCATCGCTGAAGTGGCTGCTGAATCATGGAGCGAATCCTAATTGCGGCAAGCCAGGACGCAAACATCCCGACTCGGCGCTGGATTATGTAATCGGAACCTACTCGCGATCGACGCAGCTCGGAACGTGCATCGACCTCCTGATTGAAGCGGGCTGTGCATCGCGCAGAAACATGCCGCCGGTTCTGGATCTGCTTCGTGGCCGGATCGATCTGCTTGCCGAGCGTCTCGACGAAGATCCATCGCTGGTGGACAAGCGTTTTCCTGAATTGGACTTCGGCTCGACCGGCGCAAGGCAACTGATTCTGCGCGGAGCCACCTTGCTGCACGTGGCGGCCGAGTACGGTACCCTGGAGGCTGCCAAAATACTGGTGGAGCGAGGTGCGGATGTCAATGCTCCGGCAACTCTGGATGAAGCAGGTGTCGGCGGCCAGACGCCCGTCTTTCATGCCGCGACGCAGTTCTACGATTGGGGCCTGCCGGTGGTGGAGTTTCTCGTGCTGACGGGTGCAGATCTGTCGTTGCGTGTAAAGCTCCCTGGTCACTATGAACGGCCGTACGAAGTTGTGGAGTGTACGCCGCTGGGGTACGCACGGCTGTTTCCGGGGAAAGAGAGCAAAACGGTTGCATTTCTGAGCGAATCGGGTGCCACAGAGTGACGGCATTTCGATCGGTTGAAAAAGGCTAGGGTGGACGGAAATAAAATGTGCTACACTTCGTCCGGTAAACGCTTTCTCGAAACGTGGCGCCGTCCAGACCATAGACTCTGACGCTTTTGCATCAGAGAAAGGTCCGCACGCACTTTTTGAATGAGTTGGCTCGGCGCTTGACAAGCACAGCAGTAAAGCCATTTACTTAGGGGCGAACGTCCGCAGGCTTCAAGGACGAATTCACCCGCTTTAAGGTGACGCAATGTTCGGATTTGTCCCAGCTACACTCGCCGCCGGTTCTTTCGCCCCCTTCTCGACACTTTTAGCTCTCGGCACCGCGCCGCTGGCGCATCTGAGTCTGCTCGACATGGTGGTCATCGCCGTCTACTTCGGAATGGTGATTTGGATCGGCTTTTACCTCAAGAGCAAGGCCAACACCAGCGAAGAGTTTTTCATGGCGGGTCGCGAAATGACGGCCTGGATTGCGGGATTGAGCTTTGTTTCGGCCAACCTGGGCTCGCTGGAGTTGATGGGCTGGGCGGGGTCGGCCTACCAGTACGGCATTCTGGCCACACACTGGTACTGGATTGGCGCTATCCCCGCCATGCTCTTCCTGGGCCTGGTGATGATGCCGTTCTACTACGTGTCGAAGACGCATTCGGTGCCTGGCTATCTGCACCTGCGCTTCGGCGAGCACGCGCGCATACTTGCCGCCATTTCCTTTGCCGCCGAGATGGTGCTGATGAGCGGCGTGAACATGTTTGCCATGGCGGTGGTGATGAAGGTTGTGCTGGGGTGGGATATCACGTTCAGCATCCTGGTCTCCTCGGTCGCGGTTGCAGTCTATGTGGGTCTGGGCGGGTTGCGCTCGGCCATCTTCAATGAAGTTCTGCAGTTCGTGCTGATCTGGGCGGGCGCGCTGCTGGTGCCCATCCTCGGGCTGATGCAGGCGGGCGGATGGACTGGACTGAAGGCCAGGATCATCACCAACATGCACTCGGACAGCTACTTTCACCTGTGGCGCGACACAGGACATTTTTCAGCCAACCCGATGGGCGTTCACTGGACGGGGATCGTGTTGGGCCTGGGATTCGTAATCAGCTTCGGGTACTGGACGACGGACTTTCTGGTGGTGCAGCGCGTGCTGGCGGCGCACAACCTGAGGGCCGCGCGCATGGCTCCGATTATTGGCTCGTTCTTCAAGATGGCGGTTCCGTTCATCGTCATTCTGCCTGGTCTGCTGGGCCTGGTGCTGCTGCAGAACCCCGATGGCAGCCGCAGGCAACTGGTGGGCGAGGACGTGGTCAAGTCCTGCGCCGTTAGCAGTTCAGAGGACAAGGTGGTAGATGCGGGCGCATGTTCGACCGCGATGGCGACCAAGTCCACTCTCCCAGCGGCCTACCAGCAAAGCGTTCTGAGCGGCGCTCCGGGGACGGAACTGCACAGCTACAACGAGGCTCTGCCGCTGATGCTGGTGCGCTACTGCGGACCGGGACTGCTGGGCCTGGGCATCACGGCGCTGATCGCCGGCTTTATGAGCGGCATGGCGGGGAACGTGAGCGCCTTCTCGACGGTGTGGACCTACGACATCTACAAGCCACTGATCAACAAAACGGGCTCCGACAGCCACTATGTGCTGGTGGGGAGGCTGTCGATCCTGATAGGCGTGGCGGTTTCGATTGGCGCGGCCTACCTGGTGATGCACGCGCACGGCATCATGGATTATGTGCAGGCGCTCTTCAGCTTCTTTATTGCGCCCCTGCTGGGCGCCATCTTGATGGGAATGTTCTGGAAGCGGGCTACCGCGCCTGCAGGCTTCCTGGGCCTGCTTACCGGCATCGTCACTTCGGTCAGCTTGTTTGTCTGGGTCAAGTTCAATCCCGCCGAGTTGGCTTCCGTGGCGCTATCGCCCGATGCCAAGCCGATGGCCGAGAACCTTTACCGGGCGCTGTGGGCGTTCCTCATTTGCGTGATTGTGATCTTCGTCGTGAGCCTGTTCACCAAACCCAAGCCGCTGGCGGAACTGGATGGGCTGGTCTATGGGGCAACCATTCTGCCCAAGGAAGATCCGGTTCCGTTTTACAAGAACGTGTATCTCTGGGCCGTGCTTGCGGTGTGCATCTTTGCGGCACTCAACATTCTGTTCTGGTAGCGAGAGAGGAAAGGGTAACAAGATATGCATGGTTCCGGAATTCCCATCTGGTTTTTCATTGGAGTGCTGTTGTTGATCTACGGCGTGATGATTTTCGGTTATGGCATCTACGAATGGCAGACGGCGAGCTATCCGCCGCTGGTGCAGTTGACCAACTTGCACACGCCGGTCTGGTGGGGCGGCGTTTTGGCGCTTCTCGGGGTGTTGTATGTGGTCAAGTTTCGTCCGGGACGCGCCAAATAGTTGTTCCGGCCGATGGCGGAGTCGTGGGCGCGCCTTGCCGTACGGGCGCGAGGTGCAGTTGAAAACACTTCCTGTGGCGGGTATTCCGGAAGAATGACGGTTTGCCGGGACCGTGCGCAGGCGCAATGAAGCCGCGGATGCGGCAAAGATCGAGGGAGTTGAGGACATGGCAGCGAATCGAACAATGACGTTTGGGGTTGTGGTAGGCAATCGCGGATTTTTTCCTGACCACCTGGCCAAGACGGGCCGCGACGAGATCATCTCCGTGCTTGATGCAGCGGGTGCCAAGCCAATCGTGCTGGGGCCGGAGGATTCGAAACACGGCGCGGTGGAAACCTACGCCGAATCGAAGAAGTGCGCGGAGCTATTCAAGAAACACGCGGACGAGATTGACGGCATCATCATCACGTTGCCTAACTTTGGCGAAGAGCGCGGCATTGTGGACGCCATTCGCCTCTCCGGGCTCAAGGTGCCAGTGCTGGTGCAGGCCACGCCGGACCGCTCCGATGCCATGACCATCGCGACGCGCCGCGACAGCTTTTGCGGCAAGATGAGTGCGTGCAACAACCTGATGCAGTATGGGATTCCTTATTCGCTGACGACGCTGCACACGGAGAGCTTGAGCTCGGCTGAGTTTACCGCCGATCTCGAATGGTTTTCTCAGGTTTGCCGCGTGGTGAAGGGACTCAAGAATCTGCGTATCGGCGCCATCGGCGCGCGGCCCACGGCCTTCAATACGGTGCGCTACTCGGAGCGCATCCTCGAGACCAGCGGCATCACCATCGAGACGCTCGATTTGTCAGAGGTTTTTGGGCGCATCAATCGCTTGAAGGACACGGACGATGCGACGCAGGCCAAGCTGGCTTCGATCAAGAGCTATGTCACTACCAGTGGGATTCCCGATGCGGCGCTGCTGAAGATGGCCAAGCTGGGCGCGGTGCTTGACGGCTGGATGAAGCAGGCCAATGTGACCATCAGCGCGGTACAGTGCTGGACTTCGTTTGAAGAGTTCTTCGGCGTTGTGCCTTGCACCATTATGAGCATGATGAGCGACAACCTGATTCCTTCCGCTTGCGAAACGGATGTACCGGGCACGCTGAGCATGTACATGCTTGCGCTGGCCTCGGGCACCCCTTCGGCGCTGCTTGACTGGAACAATAACTACGGCAGCCACCCCGACAAGTGCGTGTGCTTCCACTGCTCCAATTTGCCCAAGCACTTCTTCAATGATGTGAGGATGGACTACCAGGCGATCATTGCCGGCACGGTAGGCAAGGAGAATACCTTTGGCACGTGCGTGGGCCGCGTGAAGGCGGGTGCGATGAGCTATGCACGCTATTCGACTGACGACCGGCACGGCGTGGTTCGCGGTTACACGGGCCCTGGCAAGTTCACCGACGACCCTCTGGAAACATTCGGTGGCGCGGGCGTGGCGGAGATTCCGCAACTGCAGAAACTGCTTAAGTACATTTGCCGCGAAGGCTTCGAGCATCACGTCGCGGCTAACTTTAGCGATGTTTCGAAGGCCATTCACGAGGCCGCCCGCTATATGGGCTGGGAGAGCCATCACCACCCGGCGCTGGAAGACTGACAAAAGCGGGGAACAGGGAATAGGGAACAGAAAGAACCTTCGTGCCCCATCCTTGCGCGGTTGTTCTGGCGCAAGGGTGGGTTAGCACGAATCTGGCCCGTGGGTTCTTTGGGAGCAATCATGAGCAAGAGAATTGGCAAGAGCCTGGTAGTGAATGGTGCGACCCTGGTAACAGAAGCCGCATGGAATGCGGAGTTGGAAGTCAAGCACGAGCAATTGGTGGAATGGCTGAAGGCGCAAGGGCTGGCTGGTGTTCTCATCCGGCGCAATGAGAACGTAGCCTGGGTGACGGGCGGCGCGGTTGAACTGATCGTGTGCACGGCGGCCGAAACGGGCGTGGCTTCGCTGCTGGTGACGGCGGCGGGCAAGCGCTATTACCTCACCACCGAGAATGAGGCTCCGCGCCTGCACGATGAGGAGTTCGGCGCACTGGACTTTGAGCCGGTTCTCTTTCCCTGGTGGGGGGACGATACGGTCGCGGCTGCGGCGAAGTTGGCGGGGGGACCGGTAGGGTCCGATACGCCGGGAGCGGGCCAGACGCTGGTGAATCTTTATCCGCTGCGCGCGGCGCTGAGCGAGAGCGAAATTGCGCGCTATCGCTGGCTGGGCGCTGAGACCGCAGCGGCTACGGTAGAAGCGCTCAATGAGGTTGAGCCGGGACTGAGTGAGTTTGACCTGGAGGCGATTACCGCCGCTGGGCTGTTGCGGCGGGGCATTCTGCCTTCGGTGGCGCTTTATGCCGTGGATGACCGCATCTTGAAGTACAAGCATGCGGTGCCGCGCGGAAAGCGGTTGAAGCAGTACGGCATGCTGAATCTCTGCGCGAGGAAGTGGGGACTGGTCATTTCCATAACACGGTTCATTCACTTCGGCGCGTTGCCGGAAGAGCTTGCGGCCCGGTTCAACGCTTCTGCTCAGGTGAACGCAGCGCTGCTGAATGCGAGCCGCGTGGGCGCGACGTCCGCCGAGCTATTCAAGGTGGCGCAGGCTGCGTATGGGGCTCAAGGATTCCCAGGCGAAGAGCGTTTCCATCACCAGGGCGGGCCCACCGGATACGGCGAGCGCGAATGGGTTGCTACGCCTCAGGGGAGTGAAGTGTTGGTCAACAACCAGGCTTTTGCGTGGAATCCGAGCATTCGCGGCGGGAAGGTGGAGGACACCGTGATCCTGTGCGACGGCGTCATCGAAAACCTAACCCCGACACCGGAGTTGCCGGTGCTCGCAGAAGCAATCGTAGAAGGCAGCACCTATGCGGCGGCTGGGGTGCTGGTGAAATAAAATAGGGAATAGGGAATAGGGAATAGAAAAGGCCCTGATCGGGGCCTTTTTGGCGGCTTGCTAACTTGCTTCCCGCGGCACCAGTGTGACGCGGGCGGTGAGTACGACCAGCGAAGCCCATAGCGAATCTGCCGCAAGCAGATGAGCTACCTGGACCCAAAGCGGAGCCAGCAAAACTACATCGAGCACACCCAGCGTATAGACGATTGCGAGCAGCGCGAGCACCAGCGCGGAGAGGCGGCGATTGTCCCAATGGGTTGTGTGCCGCGCTGCGCGGACCAGCAGCCAGATGAGAAAAATACTGGCAAAAAATGCAACGGTTGGGTGCATCCAGCGCCACCGCACCAGCCATCCACTGGTGGCGGAGAAATCCTGTGCCAGCGCCAGCCCCAGTGAAGACGCGGGGAACAGCGTGTCGCCCAGGGCGGCCAGCGAACCAGTGATGCCCACAACCATCACCACCAATACCGCAACCACCGCCCCAAAGGGAGCGACCAACCGCACACTGCCGCGCAGATAGCCTTTGCTGCGGCTGAGCAAGTGCGCCGTCAGCGTAAGAGCCGCCAGCAGCAGCAGCGTGTTGGCCAGGTGGAGGGCGAGAAAGGCAGGTCGCATGGGTGACTGGCTCTGGGCCGTATAACCCAGCTTGACGAGCAATGCGCCCAGAGCTGCTTCAAGGAGCGTGAACGATACGGAGGCTACGGCGGCGGCGCGGGCGAGGTGGCCGCGGACTGTGCCGGCTAAGGTCCACACGAGCAGGCCGACGACGGACATGAGCGAGATGCCGCTGGTGATCCGGTGCGTGAACTCGATCATGGTATCGACGCGTGCCGAGTGCTGCATGACCGTGCCGTTGCAGAGTGGCCAATGGGCGCCGCAGCCGGCGCCCGAGCCGGTGGCGCGCACCAGCGTTCCCCAAAGAATGACCGCGATGAAGTAGGTCAGCACGCCCCATGCAAAGCGGCGTAGGGCGGGAGACGGCAGGTGTTTTCGATCGATTGAAGCGGCGGGAGCGGGCATGAAATAAGACTCCAGATGGAACCCACTAGTTTAGAACACGCGGCCACGCGCGGGTTTTTGTGGCCAAGTTGCCCGGGGTTGAAGATTCTTAGAACCTGTCTAAGAACTTTGTGGATCGAAGGGTGCGGGATTCATCCCGTATGTTAAGAGTGAATTGAGAAATGGGCTTTAGCCACTGAGGGAATGCAAGCCCTTGAAAACCTTCTCTTAGGAGGATCGGCGTTCCGAGCACCAGACCAAAGGGTGACGCATGAGAGAATCCTGTGACCACCGAGACGACAATCCGATCCTCTCTTTTGAATCGACGCGGGTAAGTCAGCCAATCAGGATAAAACAGACCGGGTGTGCACTGGGGCTTCTACTGGCGATGACGGGTGCCTGGGGACAGATTGGGGCCGTCCTGCCGCATAAAGACGGCGTGTACACGTTTGGCGAAAAGCTGGAACTCGCCAAGCGAACTCATGGGACTGTTGCAATTCCTCCAAATCATTCGCGACTAGTGGGCCTAGAGCGCGTTTGTGCATTCCGTGCCGTCGCCGGGGCAGACGGCGTTCCGGGGACGATTGAAATGGCTAACCATCATGCAAGCCCATACGATGAGGCGGTGATCGAAGCCGTCAGGCACTCGCAGTTTGAGCCCGGCAAACTTGATCGAAAGCCTGTACCGACACGGATTATAGTCTGGGTGCCTTTTGTTGGAGGCAAGCAGGCTCCCGTCCCGATTGAGCACCCGACCACGCATTCAAATGTGAGGCCCTCGATTCCGCTGAGTGCCCCGACTCCTCAGTACACAACGGAAGCGTTCAAAAGGCGCATCTCAGGGGTGGTAGCGGTTCACATTGTCGTGACTGAAGAGGGATTGCCGTCCGAGGCGCGAGTTGTACGATCTCTAGGCTACGGCCTGGACGAGAAGGCACTCGATGCAATGTTTTGGGCCTGTCCGGAGCCGCTAGCAGGCGCCAGCCGGGGTTGGAGAAGTATCGGCGACGATGCGCCGGGAATTATGTTGGATGATGCCGAACTGGGAATTACTCAGAGCCGAGCGTCAAAGAACCACCTCTTCAATCGGCCGCCGTGGGCTGGCGTGTGCAGTCCACTTCGGATAACCCATATAAAAAACAAAGGCCGGCTGCCACGTGGCGTCACCCAGGATTTCAGAAAGCAGGCTAGCCCGCAGCGCCGGTTTTTGCAGCGTCCTTTCATGGTCGACCATTTCCACCGATTCGTTGCAGGGGCGCCCGGCCAGGCCGCGAGCGGTGGCCAGCAAATGCGCCCGCTGCCAGATTCTCCCTGCGCGCAAACAGTCTTCCCGGTCATAGCGGTCATGCACGGCAAGAATGCCGATCAGGGGCGCACTCAGCATCAGGCGAGAGTATCCATCCTTTGGCCCTCGCGATGCGGCCCATCTTAGAATCGCCGAGGGCATCATCTTGGCGATTCCAGTCGCGATCGGAGGCTGCCCCCAGGCATCGATCGTAAGACCGTCGCGGTATTTCTGCACATCGCTCCACCTGGCCCGAATCCATCGTTGACTGCCGCGATCTACCTCCGGGTCGGAATAGATTTCGGTGTTTGCCGAGGAGCCTATTTCCGCAATCTTCTTTCGGTCTGCCTCCGCCGTAAAAAGAAAGATCCTGACATTCGGATCGTCGCTTGCCAGGCTTCTCAGAGAGTCGATGAGTTGTGGCGGGATCGGATTCTGGGGGAGAAAGGCGCTGCGGTTGGTATGGCGCCGTGGAATCGCATCGTATAACTCGCTTTCCTCGCGCTTGCCTGCGTTGAGATCTACGCGTGCCAAGAGCTGCGGTCCGGGATCGGCAGGGATCGGCCCAAGCTTGCCTGGAAGCAATGTCGCTGTGGCCTGGTAACCATTGGCAGCCGCAGCTAGCATCAGGTTCTCGAGAGCACAGCCCATCCCGATGTGCTCTTCGCGCAGATATGGATCGAGCGCCCCGACGTTTCTCCTCGTGTCGATATACAACTCAATCGAGGAACTCGACACCTTGAAGAGCCAAGGCTGTGTGTTGTGTGGGCTCGCGGCTAGAATCGCGGCTCGCACCAGCGCAAGGGCTCCCTCTTCGGAATTGTTACGCCAGTCTTTCCACGGTTCGTAAGCCGGTCCTTGACCGCTGCTGAAGACGCCCTGATCGTAGGCGCGCCAGACTCCACCGCCCACAACGACGACGGTAGCAACTCCTGCCCCCTTGAGAAACGATCTGCGCCGCATAAAGCGCCTTTCGGAGTAACCGTATCAACATCACAACCATACTCCTAGCGCCGCCGATGGGCTGTAATTCTGGAGGCAGCTTACCTGCCACAGCCGATCTGGTCTTGAGCGACACCGCACTGCCGGAGTGCGAATGCGCCAGCCCCCATGCTGGCTAGATGTTCAGGCGAACCACACGTTTGGTGATCGTCGGCGGGCTGCCTGGAGATCAGAATGGTTGCTCGCGGTGAGCTCATGCTGCCGCCCGGCGAGTCCCTCAAGGCTGCCCCGGATTCTCACCGGCGGCAAAGGTTGTAAGTTCTTTGTTTCGGTGGGGCGAAGCGGGTGTTTTTGACCTAATCCTTTTATTTTTGCGGGGTTGCGGCAAAAGTGGGTTGGGGTGCGGCGACGAGGCGGGGGGGTGCGCTGCGGTATTTGTGGTGCGGTGGATGCCATAGATTTGATTGTGCCCGTTTTCACAAATTGGACTGCAAACTCCGGGAAGATTTCTGAGATTCTTTTGTCAGCAGGTTTCTTTGTGCGATTTCCCTGGGGAAGCTCGTCTGAAACGTCTCCTTTTTCCGCAGCTTGCTGGATCTCTGATCGCACGGTCATGTGCGAGACCCGGGAAACCACGAACCCCAATCGGGACCCTGCTTATCAGGACCGGCCCGGCACGCCGCCGCAGGGGTCAGCTAAGACTCTCATCCCCGACCCCCACAAACCCACCCATATTGAAAGACCGCGTCCCGGCCGCAAGCCACCGCGCGCGCCATCCCCAACCGCCAAAAACCTCCGCCATGCCGGCTTGAACTGTTGCGCGCGGGCGCTCCGGATACAGCACTAAGACATATCACGACCGATCTGCTCTTCGAGGGGCAGGTCGGAGAATAATGCGCTCACCGAGGCGTCATTGATGAGTGATCTCCGATTTGCGGCCTTTAATCCTAGACTTCCAATTATCCCGCCCCTCTTTCTGGACTTCCGAATAATGCAACAACGCAGCGCGATTTCTTTCGTCGCTAATGATCCTCCGGCGTTAAGCTTGGTTGACCGAAAAGGCACCCTGGCGTGTGTTCTCAAGTTCAATGTCTTTGCTTTTCATTCGCCTTGGAGGATACACTGTGGATCAGAGTTTTTTCGATGAATCTCGTGAGCAGTCCATCATCAAAGCCCGGATAATCGCGAAGTATTTTTGGGCGTGGGCTAAAGTCATCATTCCGACAGCGAAGCAACACGACAATCGGATTGCCTACATCGATCTCTTCGCGGGACCTGGAAGGTACAAGGACGGGACTATTTCAACGCCGCTGAGGATTCTGGAGCAAGCGATAGCTGACCGGGACATGAGCCAAATGCTTGTTACGCTGTTCAACGACAAGGATGCAAAAAACGCTGGGGAACTTGAAAAAGCGATCAGTGAATTACCTGGGATTGAGAGGATGAAGTACAAGCCTCAGATTGCAAACCAAGAGGTGGGAACCGAGATAGTTCAACTGTTCAACCGTATGCGGATGGTTCCTACATTCTTTTTCGTCGATCCGTGGGGTTACAAAGGCTTATCTCTCGGACTCATCAACTCCGTCCTTAAGAACTGGGGCTGTGACTGCATCTTCTTCTTCAATTACAACCGGGTGAGTATGGGGCTACCCAATGAAGCGGTACGAGATCACATGAACGTGCTATTCGGAGAGGATCGAGCTGATCAAGTGCGCAAGAAATTGATCGGGCTGAGCCCTGAGGAGAGAGAAACTCTCATTGTCGAGGAGCTCGCTGAAGCACTAAAGGAGATGGGAGGGCAGTTCGTACTACCATTCACATTTAGGAACGAGAAAGGTTCACGCACTACTCACCATTTGATCTATGTAAGCAAAGCCTTCAGAGGGTACGAAATCATGAAGGGCATCATGGCGCTGGAAAGTTCGGAGGCCGATCAAGGGGTTCCTTCTTTCCGGTATTCCCCAGCTTCCGAAAGGTTCCCATTGCTTTTTAACTTGACTACACCCTTGGAGGATCTGGAGAAAGAACTGCTGCACCAATTTGCGGGCAAGACATTAACGATGCAAGACATCTATGAGAAGCACAATGTGGGGCGTCCGTTCATCAGTCGCAACTATAAGCGTGCTTTGAACAATCTGGAAAGTGCTGGAAAGGTGCAGGCTGATCCTCCAGCTGCTAAGCGACGTATGCAAAAGGGCGAGCGGACCTTTCCTGATCACGTGAAAGTAATTTTCCCAAAGGAGGTCCACAGTGAGCGCCAATTCGTCAATTGAGTGGACAGATGCGACATGGAACCCGATTCGAGGGTGCACAAAGGTTAGTCCTGGCTGTAAACACTGCTATGCTCAGACTTTTGCTGAGCGGTTCCGTGGGGTCCCTGGCCATCCGTACGAGCAAGGCTTTGACCTAAGGCTTGTACCGGAAAAGTTACTCGATCCGTTCAAGTGGAAGTCGTCGAAGAAAGTTTTCGTCAATTCCATGAGTGACCTTTTTCAGGCAGGTGTCAGCTCAGACTACATTCGTAAAGTGGTGAGTGTGATGGTTGAGGCCGACTGGCATGTCTATCAGGTGCTCACCAAACGATCGGAACGTATGCAAACCATGCTCGCTGACGATCTTCTATTTGCCGGAGCGAAGGACAACATCTGGTGGGGCGTAAGCGTCGAAGATAAAAAGCACGGGCTAGCTCGGATCGAACACCTGCAAGCAAGCTCCGCAAAGGTGAAGTTTCTATCGGTCGAACCCCTATTGGAGGATCTCGGCGAGATCGATCTTTCTGGGATTCAATGGGTAATAGTTGGCGGAGAGAGCGGTCCCGGAGCCCGTGGCCTAGATCCCTCCTGGGTTAGGCAGATCTTGCGCCAGTGCCGTCGCTACGATGTTCCCTTCTTCTTCAAACAATGGGGAGGGGTAAATAAGGGTAAGGCGGGACGCCTTCTCGATGGTCGAACATATGATGAATATCCAACCATGCCGGCGATTGCTCAGAAACGAGATTCGTACCGAGAGACGAATCGCACCGAGGAATTTGTTCAAATCGCAATCTGAGAAATAGTCTGAGTGGACGACCGAGCGATCGCTTTCGCGCATCCCGGTAGCTTTGGGCCAACACAAAGTTGCAGGCAGGTGGCCCAGCCATCCCTTCCAACCGAATGAGTGGGAGAGCACGAATCTTAACAACCATCGCTCTCTTGATTCTCCTCCAAAAAGCCCCATAAACGCTGCGGCGTCCGCCATCGAATTCGCCCGATCCCCGGCCGCTGGAACATCGGAACCGCCCAGCGCACAAGCGTCATCAGCCCTACCGCAATTGGTTGCAGTTAATCACAAACATCGAGCGCATAATCGCTCTAAGAACCAGTCTAAGAACTCTATGAATTGAAGGGTACGGGATTCATCCCGTACGTTAATGGCGAGTTAGGCCTCGGCTGTAGAGGCTGCGGAAAAGCTCATACCTCGGGATCAAAATGAAGGAATGCATCCCTCAGGGGCTGAAGCCCACGGTGATTCTGTGGCACTTGCGGCACGACTGAAGTCGTGCCCATTCAAAACGGCGGCTCCTATTGAGATTTTCCGCAGCCTGTAAAGGCCAACCGGTTTTCGGCTAAGATACACGGGCTGAAGAGGCTGCGGAAGAACTCAATTGTTCGAGCAAGAATGAAAGAGTCCATCCCTCAGGGGCTGAAGCCCACGGTTATTTTGTAAGCGTCTGACCAACGCACCTGTAAACAGAAGGTGATTTGTGATGGACTCTCTCCATGGAAGAAGAGTCTGGAGTTGGAGTTCGTCGACGTGGTCGCCAGGAGATTGCTCGTTTGGCTGCTTTG
>Ga0302140_10007382_pt1 | contig 13746 bp, 13 predicted proteins | sample I_Bog_E1_1_FD_202095 | JGI IMG/M metagenome (GOLD analysis project Ga0302140, IMG submission 202095) | Peat permafrost microbial communities from Stordalen Mire near Abisko, Sweden - I_Bog_E1_1 | ecosystem: Environmental > Terrestrial > Soil > Wetlands > Peat | place: Sweden: Abisko, Stordalen...
AGAAGCCTCGCTCGGTCAAACCAACGTAGCAAGCCCGGATATCCTCAGCAGCGGCAGGAAATGGATGTTCCGGCGCAAGTTGGTAGTCGGGCACGAACGCCGCCGCCCGAGTCTGAGCGGCGATGTGGCCTGCCAGAGGACGAAATGCCTGTGCCGAGCCCCAGTTGAACCACCCACCATGAATATGCATCACGGCGTGGTTGGGCCGCGCATCTTCGGGTCGGCACCACCAGCCTGGAATGCCGCCGACATGGTCAGCTTCGTACACAACCCCGGCAGGTGCCGTGACGTGCTCCATGATGGCATCAAACGGAGCCCGAGCCGCTGTTCCCTGAAGCCTTCCTTTGTTGGGTTCGACGATAGCGCGCATGGCAACCATCGTAGCCTGATCTTCCGCGCTGAATGGATGGAGCACAGTCCAAGTGGCCGCAACGTGATTCTCAAGAAGTGTTCTCATGATGTTCCTCCGCATGCCTCGTTTTCATCGAGGCACAGCTTGGTTAACCCGTTGTAAAGTTAAGCGACTTCAGCCTCAGCCGCGCGCGCGAGGCTTTCGACCCATTCCTGGTGAGAGCGGTAGAGTGCGCCGGGATTCTTGCGCCCGAGTTCCTCGAGGAAGAAGGGGCTTGCTGCGTCTCCTCGGAGAGCACGTGACAACCATTGCCCATGGGCGTGATGACCCAGCCGTGGAAGGCGCTCGAACCGGTCTCGTCGCCGTCTACCAGTGTCGACCACGAGAGCCTGCGTCCGGGCACGCACTCCGTCACGATGAGATGCATCGGAAAGCCAACAGTCACTCGGCTGTAACTGGTTCCGAGCGCCAGTTTCGGCCCATCGGTCAGGATCTTGACATGATCTTCGGCAGGAAAGTAGCTCGACCAATTCTCGGCATCGACAAGCAGCTTCCACACCACTTCAGGCGGCGCGTTCACGTCGATATCGTTGAGCGCGTAGATCGCCGAGGTCCTCGGGTCAAATCGGTGCGGCCAAATAACGTGGTCATACATTCTTATTACCCTTCAAGAAAAGATCGATCTCAACGTTGACCCAGGAGGGAGAGGAAGTTCGGTTGTCCATTGGACGCGCTGATTCCACCGTCGACCGGCAGAACCACTCCATTGACAAAGACGGCGTCTTCACTTGCGAGAAACGCAATTACGCCTGCGATCTCATCCGGTGTAGCGGCTCTACCGATAGGAAGGCGATCGACAAACGCTGCCATGACTGCTTCGCTTTTCTCAAGGTCGGCGGTGGCCTCACTGGAGGTGAGACTAGGCGCCACGGCATTGATCCGTACGCCACGCGAGCCGTACTCCAGGGCCAGGGCGCGGGTAAAGTTCGTGATGGCGCCCTTTGCCGCGTTGTAGGCACTCAGCCCCCAATCGCCGCCTAAACCCGATACGGAGGAAAGATTGACGATGGAACCCTTGGTTTTCAAGAGGTGAGGCAATGCTTCACGAGTCGCGAAATAGACGGCATCCAGGTCGGTGCCCATCACCTTTCGCCATTGCTCTGTGGTGGTCTTCGCGAAGGGACCGAAGGTGGCCATCCCGGCGTTGTTGACCAACACGTCCAGTTTGCCAAATTTAGCGACCGTATCTTCCACGAGTCGCTTCACATACCCTTCATCCGAGATGTCTCCAGGATGGATTAGTGACTGTGCCGCACCCAAGCCCGCGATGGTTTCTTGCAACTTTTCTTCACGCCGTCCATTGAGGACGACAAATGCGCCTTCTTTGAGAAAGCGGCGCGCCGTGCCTGCTCCAATGCCCGAGCCGGCCCCCGTCACAATGACAACTTTGTCTTTGAATCTATTCATGATTCCTCCAAGGCATACGCAACCCCACACTGCTCTCAAGAACAAAGCATCTCTTTAGCCTCAAGGCAGCCTCTGCAAATATGGCCGTGGCATTTCTGCGACCGAAAGGCCCTAAGCTTCTTTCAGAAGTTCGGTGTGGTACTTAGGCGCAAGAGCCTTCGCCTTTTCTAAAAACGCGCCCATCTCTTTGTCATCGAGTTTGGGCGGAGCTGTTGTGCGAGTCGCCACGGGGACGCCAACTTCCAGGAAGAATTTCTCCTGGCCAGCGGGCGAACAGATGCAAATCAGACGGGCCGGCTCTGTCGATGCGTTGTGAAACTGATGCGGAGCATTGGCGGGAATGTTGATTGTCTCGCCTGCGTGGACGACGGATTTCTTTCCGCGAAATGTTGCCTGGATCTCTCCATCCAGCACGATGAAAGTTTCTTCAAAGTCATGGCGATGTGGTCCAGGGCCACCACTGGGAGGGATGTGCATATCGATCACGCAGAAGCGGCCCTCTGTGTCGTCTCCATTGACAGTGATGGTGTAGGTATCTCCGACGAGACCGATGTGGGGCAGCTTTCCTTCATGATAGGGATTCGCGAAGGTCAGGGTGCGATTGAGATCGTCTGGCGGAATGGGAGGGTACTGTGTTTTTGTCTCTGGCATGTTCGTTCTCCTGGAGGTTTCGTCGGTATGATCCTGCGGACCAAAGATGAAAAGCGCGGATGCCCGGCCGAATTGTGACGTGGACAAGACGCCGGCGGCGATTGCGAACGTCGTCATCTCGCGGCGATTGATCTTTGTATTCATGTCACGACTCCCTTTGCGTGGTTGAACCGATCAAGCTGAGCCGGTCAAACTGCTCCAGGATAGCTTCGGGACACTCTTCTGGAACAAAGTGGCCGCAGTCTGGCAGAACAATGCTCTCTACATTGGCCGCTACCATCGACACAAACTGGCCAACGCGCGCTCCCAGTCCTTTTTCGCCGCCGATGGCCACGACGGGCAGTTGGACTTTATTGTGTGTGAGCGGCAACGTCTGGGCTATAGTCGCGAAGGCTGTTCGGTAGACGCCGAGCGATCCCAGCACGCCTTCCACACCAGCGAACGTACGGAGATATTCGTCGACTATTTCAGGCGGAATCGTTTCATGTCTTACGACGGCATCGCCCCGATAGAACCAGTTGAGAAACTCCCTTTCTTTGCCGACGATGAGCGCCTCGGGAACACCAGGCGCAAGAGGAAGCACCCACCACCACATACTGCCCTTCGCCATCGCCTCAGGCGTGAAGGTGATGATCTTTTCAAGGATCGACTGCAGCATCACCGGCGCTTCAACGTAGACAAGTGCAGAGATTTCAGAGGGATGATTTGCAGCCCACAGAAGCGCCGGCGGTGCTCCCATGTCATGCGCAATCAGCGTTAGCGGGCGCCCAGCCGTGAATCCTATCTGCTCTACAAGCGATCGGAATTCTTCCGCGAGAGCCGCGCCGTCGTAACCTACATCCCCCGCGGGTTTATCGGAGTCTCCGTAGCCGCGCATGTCCGGCGCGAGAATCCGATAGCCCGCGTCGGCCAGCAGAGGCATGAGACGGTGCCAAGAATACGCAGTTCCAAGAAACCCATGCCAGAGCAAGACAGGCGGACCGTTTGCATCGCCGCCAATCCAGTAATGAAGGCGTACGCCGTTCACGCAGGCCGACTCACTGCGGAAACCCGCTATTTGTTGTCCAGCAGTCACCGTGTCGATACCAACTCCCCGCGGACCTTCTCAGGCGCCCAGAGTTCTGCGGTCTCTGCGGCGAAATTCTCGTAGCTGCGAGGTGCACGGCCGAACAGCTTTGTAATTCGCGCGACCTCCGTCTCGGTGGAAGCGAACCCGCGATCGAAGTATCCCTGGAACATCATTCGGAGATCGAACGCCATCCAGGTTGGCATTTTGCTGCGCATGGTTTGTTCCCATTGGTCAAAGTCGTGACCGGCGTATTTGATCTTCTTGCCCAACAACGTGCTCCACAACTCGGCATTGTCCGGACCATTGATCAGTGTCGGTCCGACAAGGTCATACGTCTGACCATCGTGTCCGTCTTCGGTGAGTGAGATCGCAGCAGCCTCCGCGATATCGCGTATGTCCACCGCAGCAATCCCCGCGGTTCCGAGCGGGATTGGATAAATGCCAGGTCCGGTCAGGGCATCCTTGAGTGTCGCGTCGTTTTGAATGTAATAGCCAGGACGAAGGATGGTGTGAGGTACACCGAATTCACGCAGGGCGCTTTCGACAGCCAGCTTGGACGCAAAGTGCGGCACGTCGCGAAACTGTTCTACCTTGAAAACGGAAAGGTAGATCAAATGTTTGAGCTTCAACTTCCGGGCGAGACCAAAGGCGATCAACGCTTGCGTTAGTTCATCCGCAGTTACGGCATTCAGCAGGAACAGCTTGTCCACGCCCTTCATCGCTTCCTCGACTGCCACAGGGTCGAGCAAGTCGCCTACGGCCTTTTCAACACCTGCTGGTATGGGTGTGTCTTCTTTTCTTACGAGAAGTCGAATATCCGCTTTGTGCTTCTGAAGTTCCTTCACCACTTCCGAGCCAACATGGCCGGTGCCGCCTATTACCAGAATCTTCATTGTGTATCCTCCTTGTTTATCAAGAAAAGTCGCTTCCGCACTCGTCACTGCTTTTCGGCAATTGCTCGCCGAAGGTATTCGGGAAAGTTTGTCGGCCTTCTTCCAAGTAGCCAACCGAGTACGTTCGGGTTGCCAGTTAGGCCGTGCCGGTTGTGGTACACGAACATGCGCTCGAAGGCGTCGGAGGTGAAGGCGTCAATCACCGATGTCCGAGGAAGCCGAGCACCACTTCTTTGCCGATGTGACCATTTGCTGAGGTGACGAGAATCGCGTTAAGAACTCCGAGATGAATTGAATGAACAGCTTCAAAGACGCCGATTGAAGCATTGCTCGGACTTAGCGCACTCTCTCCATCTATGAACCCGAGTATTCTCCACGGAGCGGGTGTTAGGCTGAGCGAAACAGACCGCCCGCCCCTTCAGCTGTGCAACCTTGATTTCCGTCTCCGCAAGACGGGCCACTAGGCCTCAGCACGGACTTCGCGGCGTTTAAGCCGGCAAAACTCCGCCCGCCTGCTCCGAACTGAGCGGCTTCGCCCCTGAACTCAGCGGGCAATTCGCACCTAGTAAGAAATTTTGCCAAAGACGACCTTCGGATTTCGACTCTCGGATTCAACACCCCTGCCGACTAATTCTCCGTCCTTCAGGGTGACATCGTTCAAAGCGAGGCTGCGTATTACTACGGGGAACGCATCGCTGGGATGCCTAAATTCGCGGTGCTGAATTCATCCTGGGATCTGGTTCCTGGTAGGGCGCCTCATGCGTCGCTGCTCCGCATTCTTCCGATTCGCAAGGACGAGGAGAGAGCCAAGGAGAAGCTGGGCACACTGCTGAGCGGTATTGCGGCTGCGAGCCACCCCTTTTCTATTGTTTCTCTCCTAAGCTCCTGAGAAGATGGCAGTATGAAGAAGCGGCTGGGAATTTCGGCATTTGTCGGAGTTTTAAATTTCGCGGTGGTCTTCGCCGTGTACCGCCTAATCCACTTTCATCCCGTCGCGGTTCCGCATGTAGATGCCATATATGGCTTTCTTTTCGGCGCGATCAGTGCGACGGCATTTTTTGCGGCTTGGCCCGCTTTCAAAACTCCGTCAGATTCAAACTGACCCACTACCGTCTGTGTCGGAAAATTGCGCCGGTTGCGATCCTCTTCTAAAATGGATGCAGTCGATGGAATGAGGTGGCTAGGGTTCTGGTCCCAAATTGTTTTGGGGGGATTGGTCCGAGCGCCACAGAGGACCGGGTGGTCCGCACCCCAGGGGCAAAATCCCAGAGGGCAAAGTCGAAACAGACTTTGTGCGTCCTGGGAGCCATTGATGGTGAATCTTTCGATCTTCCTTTCCAAGCATGCCTCTAGCAGCAAGAGCCGAAACCTCTTCGGTGCTTGTCTTGCGCACATCCTGCACGACGGCTATACAGATCAGCTTTATGCGCTGCTGCCGGCCTGGCAAGGACAGTTCGGCTTGTCCTACATGGGACTCGCCATTGTTCGCGCGCTTTACTACGGTACGATGGGTGGACTTCAGGTTCCAGCCGATCGCATTACCAGCCGGTTTAAGCCGCGCTCGGTCCTCGCGCTATCGACTTTCCTTGCCGCTGCCGGGTTTGTCGCGATGGCGCTTCCAACCGGCTTTGCGGGACTGTGCGTGGGGCTCGTTCTGGCCGGAATCGGGTCGAGCGTCCAACATCCACGCGCCTCGGAGCTGGTGAACCGCAGCTATGGTTCAGAATCGCGCGGGGCACTGGGGATCTACAATTTCGCAGGGGATTTAGGCAAAGCTTCCCTTCCTGCAATCGTTGCTGTTTTGCTGCCGGTGTTGGCCTGGCGAACTGTCGTTGGCCTCATGGGGCTACTCGGGATTGTCGTCGCAGCCACTCTCCTTGCGGTCATACCAAATGAGTCTGGCCTCATTCCAATTCCCAAAAAGATCGAGCACAACCGCGAAGGGCGCCGCGGTTTCGGCGTGTTGCTCTCGATCGGCGTTCTCGATACAGCAACGCGCATGGGCTACCTTCTGTTTCTCCCATTTCTCATCCATGCGCGAGGAGGATCCTCGGCGACGGTCGGTCTCGGATTGGCGTTGCTGTTTGTTGGCGGAGCGTTCGGTAAGGCGAGTTGCGGTTGGCTTGGTCAGCGCGTCGGCGTGGTCTGGAGTGTCGTGGCAACAGAAATCGCGACAGCCGCGCTGATTGGAGTGACATGTTTCACGACAATCACCGCGATGCTGGTTTGCCTCCCGCTTCTCGGCATGGTGCTCAATGGCACCTCATCCATTCTGTATGGCACCGTTCCAGAACTCGCGCCGCAAGGGGATACGGGCCGGGCGTTCGCGTGGTTCTATACAGGTGTCATTGGCTCCGGCGCTCTCGCGCCCATTGCCTACGGGACAATCGCCGACCATTCCAGCCAGATGATCGGCATTCTTTCAGCAGCGTGCACGGCGCTGGTCATCGTGCCGCTGGTTTTAAGCCTGCGTGCAGTTTTTTCGAATGCTGATTGAACGCATCTCCACAATGATCGCCGAATCCTTTGGAAGATTCTGGCCGGCCACCTTCATCGTTGATCACAGGAGTCTCTCTTTATGTCTGATCAACCAACTCAGGATCGCATCGGCAACTGTATCTGTTGCCTCGCGGTGCGGAAAATGACCAGCACCCGAGATGACAATCCGTTCGTAGTCTGCTGTGAAACATTGCTCCAATCCTTCAGATTCGCTAGGCGCAGCGCAGAAGTCCGATCCGCCCTGGATCATAAGGGTTGGCACATCGATACGCTCCGCCTTGCTCAACTTTGATTGAATTTTGTTGTAACGCGCGTCGCGCGGTTCATGCTGCAGCCAGCGCGAACGGTAGCTGTTGAGAGTGATCGCGGGATAGTCGGGATTTGCCCATGCATGAGCGGCCGCTCTGAAATCTTCTTCCCTAAACCATCCCGGCGGGCTCCACGTGTCCCATTGGAAGCGCGAAAAGCCGATCGGATCATCGATCACCCGAGTCACCCCCTTGTCGCTGCACATAAAAAACTGATACCAGAAACGGCGCGACTGCTCGTATGACGGCGGGAGGAACTCGAAGCCGGGTTGAAAGGCAAGCGAAAGAGCGCACAAGCTGCGCAGCCGCTCGGGCACAAGCGCAGCAAGGGCGTAGCCGGTACGCGCTCCCCAATCGTGGCCAATGATTGAGAATCGGTGGATACCAAGGCCGCCCATCAGATCGAGAGCATCCTGCGCAAGAGCCGCTGCCACGCCAACCCGACGCGTCTCCGGAGATAGAAAGCGTGTACTTCCGAAGCCACGAAGAAAGGGCGCGATCGTGCGGAAACCGGCCTCATGAAGCCGAGAGGATAGCGGGTCAAATCCAACTGGCGACTCCGGCCACCCGTGAAGGAGCAGCAGTGGTTCGCCGTCTTGCGGTCCGCCATCGAAATACGCGATCTCTAATAGGTCGGTGCAAATGGTTTTCATCTGAATTGTTAAGATGCAACTCGCCGGCGGGAATGCTAGGTACTGCTTCGAAGATGAAGCTAACAAGAAAACGGAACCGCGATCTTGGCGCACTGCAGCAGCGGCGCGCGATAGTCCACGACGTCCAGACCCGAGGCTTCGAGTGCACCATCGCGGCCGCCTCGTTCGCACGGACGAGGGCGCTCCTTCGCGAGCACAGCGCAAGAATCGTGCTCGATCCCTCCATCATTCTGCGGGTATCCGAGGACCTGCAAGCGAGTTGTTCACCGCACGGCCATTTCAGGATCGAACCAATGACCTCTTCCATGCCGTAGAAATACAGAAAACATAAGTTGTTGACGGTAAAGCGGTTATAAACCGGAAAAACCGGCCTTCTGGGCGGCCTTTGACACAAACTTCGACACAAACTTTTCGGGCCGTGGGCTGGGTCGTGGCGGGCCAGCTCACACAATTCTAGGCACAAATCTGCAACGGAACGCTGGTCAAGCTCTATTGATTTTTTTGACTTGAATATAAATTATTCCCAGACATGGGAAGGATTATAATAATTTACGAGGTGCGGTGCCATGGAGCTGAATTTTGAGACTCTCACAACCACTGAGGCGGCCGTCGTCGCCGGAGTTTCTGTCGACGATGTGAATCGGGCGATCGATCGTAAAATCCTGCCCGAGAATCTTTATTGGACCGCGACCGTCCGGACACTCAAGCGGGATGCTTGTCTCTGGATTGCGTTTTGGTTTGAAACCTCGGAATGGCTCACTCCTGATGCTCGGCAACGAATGATTTCGGAAGGATCGAACCGATGCCCTTCTTGGGCTGACCTACGAACTTGCAAGCTGCAGGAATCGCGAACGATCAAAGTCGGTATTCAAGACATTTGGGATGAGGTCAACGCTCGCCTCAAGGAATTACAGAACGCACAGCAGATGGTGATTGAGGATCCCGAAATACTTTCGGGAACGCCAGTCATCCAGGGCACCAGAATTCCGGTTTACGATGTTGCCAGTCTCGTAGACGAGAAGACTCCAATGGATGAGCTAAAAGAACTGTATCCGCGCCTGTCCGAGGAGCAGTTTCGTCTCGCTTCTTTGTACGCGAAGGCTCGGCCTCTCCGAGGCCGGCCAAAGCGGAAAGCTCTGCCCGTATCGAGCAGGATTTCCGTCTCGAAGAAGCATCTTCGAGAGGCCTCCATGGGAGGACCCAAGCGTGCAAAAATTGCTGGTCGATGAAAATCTCAGCCCGAGTTTGGTCGGGCTGGCTACTGACAAGGGATTCGTGTGCTCGCACGTCAATCATCTCGGTCTTACTGGGCAGAAGGATTGGCAGCTGAAGACTACAATTCTCGATGGCGATTGGACGTTCATCACGAACAACGGTGTCGACTTTCGGGGATCGGCGAAGAAGCCTGGTAGCCAAGGAGTCTATGCAGATGTTCCCCTTCACGCGGGCCTTGTCTGTGTCGACGCTCCGGGAGGCCTGAACCTGGAAAGTCAGAAACGCCTCTTTGATCTCGTTCTGTCCAATCTCGAAGAAGGAGGAACTCTCACAAATCAGGTTCTGCAAGTCACGCTTTCGCCTGACGGATCGGTGGAGCTTGCTCGCTACGGGATGCCTGCCTGATCGGGTGCGGATTCGAATACGGCTACCATCTAAATAGCACGAGAGTGGTAACGATATTGTCGCGCTGCTTTAGGCCACCAGAAGCGCTTCCGCTCGAAGTGTGAACACCCTCATGATGGCCACCTACTGGGAGATCGGACGCCGCATCGTGGAATCCGAACAACAGGGGCAGCGGCGGCCGGAATACGGAGAGGCTCTTATTAAGCAACTCGCTGAAGATCTGGAGCCTCGCCTTGGGTGGCGCAGCCTTACGCAAATGCGGGCGTTCTTCCTCCTTGGCCGGCCTCGAAGATTTTGCAAACACCGTCTGCAAAATCCGTCCCTCTCACTGAACCTGGCTAAAAAGTTTCCTCTAAACGCGATTCGCCTAACACCGATGCAGTTGCCGGGCGCAGGAAGGAGACTCTCCGGCTGATCTCCACTGCCACCCGATACCGATCAGCCCACTTGGAAAAGCTCGATCCCATTCGCTTTTCCCAGATTGCCCGAGTACTTCTTGTCCGTCCCGTTGTTCCAATGCTCAAATACCCCAAGGCTGCGGCATCTAATGCCGTCGCGTTCCGGATCATAGACCGTTTTCGATGGTGCATCGTTTGCCAGAGCCGCTTCCCGCAGGTAGTTATCTGCGTTCGCAATATCCACCAGATTGGGCCATTCCGTAGTTAGAAAATCAAAGCCCACTGAATCGATCGCCACCCCGTCAAGCGACATGAAGATACTGCTTGGCCACGCATCGTTGAACGGCGCCATCTTCCACTTGTGGCTTGGCGGAGGATCTGCATTCTCGTTTCCATAGAGTCCGTCGATGAGAAACAGCATGGTTTTCTCGCCGAGATCCTTATGCCCCAAAAAATCTACGACTGCAGCGTAACTTGCCGAGCCATCGCGGTTGTGGGGAAAACCATCGTGAGCATTCTTGTGCCAGTCGGGATTGATGCTCGTAGCCCCGAATAGATTCTTCGCGCACAGTGTCACACCTGAGCTGACATGCCCTTTTAACAAAGCCGCATCGACCAGGTAGGTTGCCTCGGTCGCAGTAGTATCAAGTCCGGTGGCGTTGCGGCTAGTAATCGAGTAGGGAATCGCGTTGGGCTTGAACTCGGCCTTTACGCGCCCGTCGCCGCCAATATGGTCCACCAACACGACGCCGGGAAACTCACCGTGAATCTTATCGTAGAGATTGCCCGGAATAAACCGGCTGGAATCGAAGATGGTGATGGATGGTTGCTGCACTCTTCCCGGACCGGTCAACTGCCTGATGAGCGAAAGAAGCACATGAGGAGACGAGTTCAGTCTGTCAATCGTGCTATGGTCCGTCGTGTTGTTCAGATTCGCCTTGATCGCAATCTTCTCGCCGGCCTTGTACCCCGCCTTGCCGCGCCCATGCGTGCGATTGAAGTGGTGAAAGATGGCGCTCCATGCCTGAGCATCGCTCTTTTGATTTGTGAGACCGCGGATTGAGTGAGAGACCATGCGGTCAATCACCGCTTGGTTGTTGTTGGAGTCCGCCCACCACGAACCTGTCCCGTCCCAGGTCACCGCTGCCGGATCGTGTGCCCAGGTCACTCGGCCAGGAACCACGCCGCGTGGAACCCCTATCGGGGAAAGCGTAGGTTCGAATAAAGAAGAACCCATGCTACTAGCAGCTGCAATAGAAAGGGCGAATTGACGGCGCGTCATTTCCACTTTGTTCTACTCCCGCACTCAAAAGTTGAGCCCACCCGCTCAGTTTCCTCAAAGGCATAAGCTGTTTAGTTCACGAGAACAGTGCGACTATGTCTGTCGGCATCGTTAATCGCAGATCCCGGCAATCTTGGCCTGACCGGCAATTGTACCAGCGGGGATTTAGTTTCCCGAGAAAACAATCAGGATCGTGTTTTGGTCGCCAAGTCAATCAGCGTACCGAGTGGTTCGCGTGATCGGGCAGATAGTTTTGAAACTGCGAAAGCTGGTTGACCAGCGTCGCCAATGGCTGTCGTGCGGCTTCAGCGATTTCATACTCGACATGAAGAACAGAATTGCTCAGGTCCCGCCGCACGATCAGATGTAATTGTTCAAGGGATCTAAGATTTGCAGTTAGGGCCTTCTTGGACGCCGCCGGTATGAGCCGCCTTAGCTGACTGAGACGAACCGGGCCGTTAAGAAGGGCACAGAGAATTTGCACAGTCCATTTTCCTCGAAGAACCTTCATGGTGCGCCCGACCTGGTCGAGACACTTTGCGTCGTATGTATTCATCAGGACGTCTCCTCTGCAGGTCAGCGCTTACCCGTCCGCATCATGCTTCCGAATCACCGATTTGAGTCATCGCGCGACCTCGACGCGCTTTAGTATTAGCAACGGCCTGGCTGCCACAATACCGAAGAACTCCCCGCGCATGTGTCGTTATTCCGACTCGTTCAAACAATGGCATTGACAATTCTGATCGCCCCTTCAGCCGTCTGCTGCTGCAATGATGCGTCCAGGAAGGGTCCTAAGTTCTCCCCCCTCGCGGCCGCAAAGTCCGTTTGTTGGTATGTGGAGCCGCACCTTGTCCGCCATCCTGACTAATGCCGCAAAAGAATCTGCTTCCATCTTTCGCATAATATGCCCGCGATGAAGTTGAATAGTGTACTCGGTGATCCCCAATTCATATGCCACCTGTTTGTTCAGTAGGCCGCTCGCCAACATCGGCAATATCTCCCGTTCTCTGGGCGTTAAAGATTCGTATCGCGCGACTAAGCGAGCCTGTTCGTCGGCGTCTCGGAGGCTGGCGATATTCTGTTGCAATGCGCGCGCCACTGAATTAAGGAGCGAGGCTCCGTTTACAGGCTTTGTATGGAAGTCGCTGGCACCTTGTTTCATCGCACTTACTGCCAGCGGAATATCACCACGACCGGTAAGGAAGATGATCGGGATGGGGCATCGCTCAGTATTGAGGTGCGCTTGCAGTTCAATACCAGACATGCCTGGCATTTGAATGTCAACGATGAGGCATCCAACTTTGCGTTTGGCTCCAGAACGCAGAAACTGCTCAGCGGAACTGAAACACAGCGCAGACATGCCTTCCGCTTGGATCAGATCTTGCAAGGCAGCCTGAACTGACGTATCGTCGTCCAGAATTGCCAAGAAGCGCGAACTGCCCGCGATGGTCATGGGCGAAAGGTAACGCAATCAACGCCCGCGTCGCAATCGGGTCTTGGTAGGGAAAATTACCACTCGAGTGGTAGTCAGATAGACCGGAAGGATTAGGCTATCAATTTTGAAGCTTTTAAAGCTCCCTTGAGTTCTCTCAGCGACGGGTCAGTAGAGAAGATTTTCATGCACGTTCTCGAAGAGCTTGTGATTGTCTCGGTAATCTACTTGAAGGCCAATCAGCACAGGGCCAGGAATCTCAAACGCTTTCCTCAGTGTTTGTCCTATCTGATAGGGAGCCTCGATCATAAAACCGACAGCTCCAAAGGCCTCGGCATACTTGACGACATCCACTGGCCCAAAATCGACACCTGCAGTGCGGTTGTACTTTGACTGTTCCTGAACAGCGACCATATCGTAAGTGCCGTTGATCCAGATCATATGCACGAGGTTTAGCTTGAGCCTCACCGCAGTTTCGAGTTCCATCGCCGAAAACAGAAATCCGCCATCACCTGAGATCGACAATGTCTTTTCGTGCGGTCTTACCAGGCAGGATGCGATTCCCCAGGGCAAAGAGACGCCCAGCGTCTGTTGGCCGTTGCTGATCAATATCTGCCGCGCTCGGAAGCTGAACAGAAAGTGCGCGATCCAAAGATGAAACGAACCCATATCGAGGCATAATGTCACGTCGTCAGCGAGCCACTTCTGGAGTTCCGCAACGATCCTTAGGGGGTGGATTGGATTTCCGATATTTAGATTTGCGTCTTCGATCCTCAGAGCCCGCTTCGAGGCGAGTGTCGATAGAAACCGCTCGACATCCGGCGAAAGCACCAAGCGGCTGACGAGTGTGGCTAGCGCGGTCAAACTGGCTCCGATATCTCCGAGGACTTCGACGGCAGGAGAGTAGAAATTATCGACGTCCGCTCGCGTGGAATCGATGTGGATGATTCGCGCAGAGCGGGCGTGATTCCAGATAGAGGGATCGTACTCGACTGGATCGTATCCTACTGTGATGATGACGTCGGCTGCCGCCAGTAGTTCGTCTCCAGGCGTATTGTCCAACTGGCCGATCCGTCCTGCAAAGCTATTGAACAGATCTGCCGAAACAGTTCCGGCTGCCTG
>Ga0302140_10007384_pt1 | contig 13744 bp, 13 predicted proteins | sample I_Bog_E1_1_FD_202095 | JGI IMG/M metagenome (GOLD analysis project Ga0302140, IMG submission 202095) | Peat permafrost microbial communities from Stordalen Mire near Abisko, Sweden - I_Bog_E1_1 | ecosystem: Environmental > Terrestrial > Soil > Wetlands > Peat | place: Sweden: Abisko, Stordalen...
TAAAAGTGAATTGGCCAGCATCAACCCAAATATCAAAGTATTTACTTCGGTTACCGACTGCAGCATTAAGCAACAAGTACTGGATTTTGCCGAAGGCGCTGAAAAGGAACTGGGTGCTATCAGTATCATCGTTAACAATGTCGGCATTTACACATGGTCGAGCATCCTGGACGATGAGGAAGACACGTTTCAAAAAAATGTAAGTATCAATCTCGGGACCGCTTATGAGCTATACCGGTACTTTGGTAAAAAGATGATTGTGGCTAAAAGCGGGCACATTTTTAGTATCTGCTCCGTTGCTTCAATTAATCCTATAGCCGAGGCAGGCAGCTATAGCATAACAAAATATGCATTGCTTGGCCTGAGCAAGCTGATGCGCACCGAGCTTCAGCCGCATGGCGTTAAGGTTACGGCCATCATTCCGGGTTCAACGCTAACCAATTCATGGGCAGGCATGACGGTAGATAAAGATAAAATGGTCCTGCCCGAAGATATCGCCTCGGCAATCATCAATACTTATAAAATGAGCGCAGGTGCCAATGTGGAAGAAATTTTAATAAAACCAACGTTTGGGCAAGTGTGAGGAAAGGTGAAAGGCGAAAGGCGAACGGTTTTTAGTGGAAAGCAGAAAGACTAAAGCAGAAAGCAAAAGAAAGTAGAACATATTTTAACACAATCAATAATCGGTGAAATCATCTTAAATAATCGGTGTAATCACAAAATAAAAAAATAACAAAATGAACAAAAAACTATATCGCGACGAATATCACAAAGTAATAGGTGGTGTTTGTGCAGGCCTGGCGGAGTACTTTGACATGGATGTAACTATCGTCCGCCTGCTTTTTGCCTTTACCTTTTTCGTAATGGGCGTTGGGTTTATACCTTACATTATTTTATGGATAGTATTGCCAAAAAAAGGTTATATCTACAACAACTTTAATAACCCAACGGTAGATTATCGCGTACCGCCCCAGCAGCCGGCTGATGGCCCGCAAGCTACCACTCCGCCGCCATCCGGCAGCCCTTACGGCAGTAACCCGTTTGCAGGCACCAATTACGGCTATAGCAGTTTTGAAAACGAACCGTTTAAAAATGCGCCGCTTGAAAACAGACCTTTCGCGCCTGCAAAACAATCATCGCATGCCGGCGTAATTGTAGGTACCGTTCTTATAATTATTGGCGGTATCATCCTGGCTGATAATTACAACTGGATACCTGACTTTGATTTCACCAACCTGTGGCCGCTGGCCATTATTGTCCCCGGAGCTATTCTTTTGATGAGCGGCATGTCCGGTAATTCATCAAGGCAGGCCACATGGCAAAATGCTGAAGCGCCCGGTAGTTCAGCCAACAATAATCCCCAGGCAACTGAAGACGCTGCCGCTAAAGAAGAATAAACCAATTAACAATTTAAGTCATGAAAAGCGATAAACTTATACCGGGCCTGATCCTGGTACTTATTGGCGCGGCCTTGCTGTTAGCCAACTTCGGATACCTTGAGTTTCATTGGGTTAATATATTCCGCCTATGGCCTATCTTTCTGATTATCGGCGGCGTAAACCTGGTGTTGTCACATAATAAATCGCCCTGGGCCACTATTTTAAAAATCGCCGTTGTGGTGTTTGGCGTCGGCCTGTTACTATTTGGTAATTTTGGCGACCGCTATAACTTTTGGCCAGGCCATCACTGGGGCAACTTTAGCACCGACGATAACGATAACGATGACAGTGACGACGACGAAAATGGCGCCAAAACAGTGAAATTCCCGGTGAACGGCACCTTCAACGAACCGTATACTGCCGGAATCAAAATAGCACGGCTCAATATTACCGGAGGAGCAACAGGCTATCATTTGTCCGACACCAGTGAGCAGCTTTTCAGTGCCAATACGTCCGAAGAGGCAAGTAAGTACGTTTTCTCAACCTCTATGGACGATTCCATTAAGGTGATGAACTTTAATATGAAAGATCATACCGGTATTCATTTCGGAACGGATAAAAATAAGATAGAGTTTAAATTAAACCCAAACCCGGTGTGGGAGATCAATGTGGAAACCGGCGCAAGTGGCCTTGATTTTGATCTGACCAAGTTTAAGGTACGCGAACTTAAGATGCACGGTGGCGCTGCTGGCTTTAATGTTAAAATGGGTGCGCCGGAAGCCTTAACCGACGTGGACGTTTCGACCGGTGCCGCAGGCGTAGACATCTCCATCCCTATAGGCGCGGCCTGTAGCATTGATACCGATTTGGGATTATCAGGACACGATTTTGATGATGTACCGAAGATCAGCGATGACCATTATGAAACAGCAGGATACGCTACAGCAAAAACCAAATTTCATATTCACATGAGCGGCGGGCTTTCGGGCTTCCACGTGAAGCGCTATTAAAACTTAAGCGTCTAAACGGCCGGACCTCAACTATCGTATTTTGAAGTACCCACTTCATTAACCGATATTTGAGGTCCGGTTTTCTTTTTTAATAAAACTCCACGACCATGCCCGAAGAATATTTATTGGTAATCAACGGAAAACCCCAGGGCCCGTTCAGTATTGAACAGTTGAAGCAATTCAACATAAAGCCTGCGGACTTCGTTAAGACCAACAAAATGCCAGACTACAAGCAGGCTAATGAAGTTGCGGAACTTCGCGGGCTTTTCGGTTTTAAGGAGCAGGCGGTCATCCCGCAATATTTCGGCAGTTTTGATCAACGGCTGGTTGCGTCCGCTTTGGACTGGTTTTTTGTTTCGGCGGTTTGCGTGCCGCTGGTATTTATCATTGCCATTTTTATTCCTGAGAAGGAAGTCCGGCTGGCTTTTACTTTCAGCCTGCTGGCCATTATTCCGCTGGTTAATTTCGTTTACCACACCTTTTCGGAATGCTCGGAAAAACAGGCCACTTTTGGAAAGCAGATCATCAAACTAAAAGTTTGTGATATGGAAGGCCGCCGGATAGACTTTGCCCGCGCGGCCGGACGCAACCTGGCGAAATTATTTTCTGTTGCTACCTTTTTTGTGGGTTACCTCATCAGCTTTTTTACCAAACAGCAGCAATGCCTGCACGATATGATAGCGGGGACCCTGGTGATGAAAGACCGCCTTTTTTAAGTTCATAGTTCATGGCAGAAAAAGGCAAATAGGATATTTGTCCCTTAAGCATATTTTTCAACCCAACAAAAAACCACCCACCCTCGCACTGCCTACTGAATTAGGCGTCCCGTTTGATGACGTAGGTTTTAGCAAGAAAGTCGTGCAATGTTTGGCGGTGCTCGGTCCAGAAAATGCTGATAAACGGAATGAACCAGAACGAAATGGATACCACCTTGCCCAAACTCCTGGCCAGCGCAATCAGCAAACTAATCCCCTCGCCGTCTGCATTAACAACAATCAGCCCGCATATTCTTTTCCCGATACTGGCTTTCATCGCCGAGGCCTCGCCAAGGGTATTGTAGATGATCAGGGTTAGGTAAACCACCATCTCCATAACCATCATATCATGGGCCGACAGTTTGCCTAATGCGTACACACGTAACAAGGTATCAATGTTTGGCAGCACCCCCCTGGATGAGAGCAGCAGGATAACAAGTTCCCAAATGATACCCGCCAATATAAAATCGATAGCAAAGGCGCCCAGCCTCACCAGGGGGGAGGCGAGGTTGGTTTCCGTTGGAAAATATATACCCCGGGCCCTGAAATAGTCATATAGTTCAGGCAGGTCGCAGGCATCTTTCCAGGCGTTTTCTTCAGGCGAGAGCACTCTTGCATGAATATCCGGCTCCTGGTCAATTAATTCATCAAGGCTGAACGGGCCGGTTTGTTCGCCGTCTTCTAAAATATAATATCGGTCGTCCATCTATCGAACTAAATTCGGGCGAAAGATATAAAAATTACAGGCGATGTTTTTAACTTTATATCAGCCATTAATTAAACTCATACAGCCTGGTATGTACAAAGCACTATACCTAAGCCCGATGATCCCGTCCTACAATATAACGGAAACGGCAGCTTTTTTTATTGACCTTTTGAGGTTTGCCAAAATCATGTATAGCGATGGCTATATTATCCTTCAAAAAGACAATCTTACCATACACCTGTTGAATGCAGGGGATATTGGCGAAATGGAGTTTTATTTAGAGGTGGATGATATTGATGGCTTGTGGGAGCCTATAAAGGATAAATTAGCTGGCATGAAAGTAAGGGGGCCGTTCGACCGGGAGTATGGCATGCGCGAGGTACATATCATTGTTCCACACACCAAAACATTGCTGTTCATCGGCCAGGCGTTAAAATAAGAATTTATATTATTCGGATTGAATCACCCTATCCGTCAATAACCGGTTGCCAGCCGGAAAATCACTGAGAAAAACACTACGACAATTATTACCAATAATATCATTGCCTGTCTTAAAATCTTTTTGCTCTCTTCTTTCTCGGTAAAATAGTCTTTTTTCATTCGCTCAAATCCTTTTTATCCTGAATTGCTTTTGGGGCGCCGAAATATTTCGGCTGCTAATCAATAATTTATCGGCTAAAAATAAAAAACAAATTGAAAGTTATTATCAAAATAAGAAAAAAATTTTCAATAAAGATTATATGTTAAATAAGTCGGGGCATTGGTGCAACGTATCACTATAATCGAATGTCTCTTACAATAAACCAGATTAAGGATATTATGAAAACTATTTTTACACTATTAATTGCAACCTGCATGGGCCTTGGCGCCTTCGCCCAGGACGATCAAACGCCATACCTGACCAAATCATTAGCGAATGACGGCATCAACAGCGTGTTGGTAAGCACTTCAGCCGGGGGTATAATGGTTAGCGGCGCAAGTGGCGAAGCGCCACGGATAGAAGTTTATATCAGGGGTAATAACGGGCATGATTTAACGAAAGACGAGATCAAAAAACGCCTGGATGAAGACTATGATATGACGATTTCGGTTAACGGGCACGAGCTTAGCGCCATTGTGAAAAGCAAGCATGAAATGATAAACTGGCATGAAGGAATGAGTATTTCTTTTAAGATATACGTTCCTGAAGCCACGTCAACTGACCTGCACACCAGCGGCGGCGGCATCGCCCTCGACAACCTTAAAGGAACAGAAACATTTTCGACCAGCGGCGGCGGTTTAGCGCTGGATAAGCTTGTCGGTACTATCCATGGCAAAACATCGGGCGGCGGCATCGATGTTTCCAATTGCAGCAACGATATCGACCTGCACACCAGCGGCGGCGGCATCCAGGCTAAAAACTGCGAAGGCCAGATCAGGCTGGTAACTTCCGGGGGCGGATTGGACCTGGATGATTTGAAAGGGACTATTTACGCGCATACCAGCGGCGGCGGGGTGGAAGGCCATCACATCGAGGGTGAACTGACCACCGGAACATCAGGAGGAAGCATCGACCTCACGGATATGGCCTGCAGCCTGGAGGCCAATACCAGTGCCGGCGGCATAGAAGTGCAAATGAGGGCAATGGGCAAATTCCTGAGACTAAGGACCAGTGCGGGCAATATAGCGCTGGAAATTCCGGCAAAACAAGGGCTGGACCTTGACCTGAGCGCAGAACGCATTAGTGATAATATGCTCACCAATTTTACAGGTACATGGGATAAAAGACATGTAACCGGCAGTGTAAATGGCGGCGGTATCCCGGTTGAAGCAAGAGCGACAAGCGGGGATATCGATGTAAAAGTGAACTAATTGGTTTAATATAATGACAAAAAGGCCTTGTTGTTTGCATTTACAGCAGGCCTTTTTTATTGAACGTGATTTGGCGAGCATCGCACGGGGTCATGAAACCGGGGAGTAACGCTTTTTTAAAGTCAAATCCCTACATTTTTTTGTTAAATAAGTATTATACTTTTGGGTGATACAGCCATTATAACTTTCTATAACACAAGCAATTGCATTTAATAAACCCTGTTTCTGTTTAAAAACTCTTTAAACAATTAGTAAGGCTAAATTAATTGCATTTATTTTATAAGTATTAAACTGGAAACAGTCTGTTTTTAATACAATAAAATGCCGTCTGTTTTGGCGTAAACGGCTGGTGGAGGCTTAGTTTATTGTTGATTATAAACAGTTTGGGTGCTTTTAAATAAGACATCTGAGATTTAGTTTGTCAGGCATTATTACAATGCAGAGTGCGTTCCGGGGTGAGATACGGAACGCATTTTTTTACACGATTGTTTACACGATTTTTCGCTTTGGATTTGTTTTTTATTAGTGCTCAAGAGGGGCTTCGCCGTTTTTAAGATTTGAAAGATTTCAGGATTACACGGCGGTTACTTTGTGTAATGACATTACCTCATCGCTCCATCCCAGCACATCTATGATCCTCAAATACTCAGCTTGCAGGGATGCCTCAATATTAATTTGATTTTTCGTAACAGGGTGCTGAAACGAGAGTTGCGACGCATGTAAAAGCATGGTGTCCAGCTGCCAGCGTTCGGTAAATAATTTGTTTTGCTTATTGCAGCCATGGGTGCGGTCGCCAATAATGGGGTGAAAAATATGGCTGAAATGTTTGCGAAGTTGGTGCATGCGGCCCGTTGCCGGGTTAGCCTCCACCAGCGAATACCGCGATGTGGGGTGGGCGCCAAGCGGCACATTCAATTCAGCGCGAGCGATGGTCTTGTAGCGGGTAAATGCCTCCTGGAGTGTTCCATTGTCCTTACGAAGCGGGTAATCAATTTCGCCTGTGTCATCAGTGTATCCCCGGACAATGGCAAGGTATTTTTTATCAACGCGGTTATCCGAAAACTGTTGCTGCATCAATTTTTCGACTTCTTTACTCAGCGTAAACAGCAACACCCCGCCTGTTTTACGGTCGAGGCGGTGGGCGGGGTATACGCGCCGGTCCAGTTGGTTGCGTAAAAGCTGTAAGGCAAATTCGTTGGCATCACTAGCGATCGGTGAGCGGTGAACCAGCAGGCCATGCGGTTTGTTAATAGCGACCAGGTGGTCGTCCTGGTAGATTATATCAAGCAACGGCATAACGGGTGCTAAAGTAAGACAATCAATTTTAAAACAAAGGGCGGTTAATTTGCATTAGCTTGATAGGGAACAGCAGTTTTAAAGCTGTCAGCAATAACATGGCCCAATATGATTGAAAAACTGCTTCCTGCGCACCCCTCAAACGAAACACTGAAAAGATCAATTTTTAAGACCGTCAGTTACCGCCTGGTTATTTTGATCCTCGATTTCAGCACCATCTATATTTTTACCGGTAAGATAAACGTAGCCTTAGGCTTTACTATTGTCAGCAATATTTATACAACCATCGCTTATTTCATTCACGACAGGATTTGGGATAGGATAAAATGGGGTAAAGTTGGATAGACGTAAATAAAAACCACCTTCAACCTCACACCTCAAAGGTCCCGTTCCTTTCCTGCTCCAGGTAATTCTGCACCGTTTCAATAGCATTATCTATCACGTCGCTTAATGCAACTATAAATGCCCCCGGTACGGCCAGGCTCATCGAATGTTTAATGGCGTCGATCTCATTCGGTACTATCTCAAATTTCTTTTCCAACTCAACCGATTCAATCCCCTCTATCAGCAGCGTAAGTATATTCTCTGCAGTGCGGCCGCGCAGGAATTTTTCCTGGCGGAGGATAATGTAATCGAACATTTCGGCGGAAAGTTTCCCCAATTCGCGGATGTCCTCATCACGCCGGTCGCCGGTGCCAGCAATTATTCCAATTTTAAATGGCGAATCGATATGTTTTAAAAACTCCTTAATTCCCCTGAAACCAGCCGGGTTATGTGCAAAGTCGATCATAAAGCGGAAGTTGCGGAAGCTAAAGATGTTCATCCTGCCCGGGGTTTGCGCCGCCGAGGGGATAAAGGTTTCGAGCGCTATTTTAATATCCTCGGTTTTAAAATCATATAAAAAGGTGGCAAGTGTTGCGGCCAGCACGTTCTCGATCATAAAAGGCACCGTGCCGCCAAAAGTAATAGGAATAAGGCTGCTGCGCTGCACGCGTATTTTCCAGTCGCCCTTTAGAATGGTAATAAAACCGTTCTCGTAAATACAGGCTATCCCTCCCTTTTTGCAATGCGATTTGATAATCGGGTTATTTTCGTTCATGCTGAAATAGGCCACTTTGCAGTCGGCCTTTTTGCCCATCCGCACACAGTATTCGTTATCCGCGTTCAAAACCGCCCATCCGTCTTTTTTTATCGATTCGACGATTACGCCTTTTACACGCGCGAGATCGTCCAGGGTATGGATGTCCGCCAAACCCAGGTGATCTTCCTGTATATTGGTCACCACGCCGATGTCGCAAAAGCTAAAACCGAGGCCGGCCCTTAAAATCCCTCCGCGGGCGGTTTCCAGCACGGCAAATTCAACGGTTGGGTCCTTCAAAATAAACTCCGAACTCACCGGGCCGGTGGTATCGCCCTTCAGCATCATATTATTTTGCACGTAAATACCGTCCGAGGTGGTAAAGCCAACCCGGTAGCCGTTATTTTTTACAATATGGGCGATGAGCCGCGTAGTGGTGGTTTTACCGTTGGTGCCGGTAATGGCGATGATGGGTATCCTGGCCGATTTACCCGGCGGGTACAGCATATCGATCACGTGGCCGGCCACATTGCGGGGCAAACCCTCGCTTGGCGCGATATGCATGCGGAAGCCGGGTGCGGCATTCACCTCTAATATTACGCCGCCATTTTCGGTCAGCGGCTCGGTCAGGTTTTCGGCCATAATGTCTATGCCGCAAATATCCAGGCCGATGATCTTGGATATACGCTCGCAGATAAATATGTTTTGCGGGTGTACATGGTCGGTCACGTCAATAGACGTGCCCCCGGTGCTGAGGTTGGCGGTTGATTTTACAAAAACCTTTTCGCCTTTGGCCGGCACGGTTTCAAGGGTGTAACCTTTTTTCTCCAGCAGGTCAAGTGTATCCCGGTCGACAGAGATCAATGTGAGCACTTTTTCGTGCCCGTAGCCACGGCGGGGGTCGGAATTTTCTTTGTCGATCAGTTGCTGTATGTTGGATACGCCATCGCCTTTTACGTGGGCTGGGTCGCGCAAAGCAGCAGCTACCATTCTATTGTCGATCACCAAAACCCTGAAATCATAGCCGGTGATAAAACGCTCCACGATCACACGGCGCGATATTTTAGCCGCGTGCTCATAGGCAGCAACAGCATCTTCGCGGTTGCGGATATTGATCGAAATTCCTCTGCCATGGTTGCCGTCAAGCGGCTTAAACACCAGGGGGAAGCCCACTTTGCGAATCGCTTCATCTACCCCCAGGGTTGATGAAATGGTAATCCCTTTTGCCACGGGTATGGCCTGTTCCTGCAGCATCCTTTTGGTCTCATCCTTATTGCTGGCAAGATCAACGGCGATACTGCTGGTCTTTTCGGTCATGGTTGCGCGGAAACGCACCTGGTTTTTGCCATAGCCTAATTGCACCAGCGACTGTTTGTCTAACCTGATCCAGGGGATATCCCGCATAATCGCCTCTTCTACTATTGACCCGGTGCTTGGGCCGAGGCGGGTATTTTCGCGGATCTCGCGCATCTCTTGTATGTCTTTTTCCAGGTCGTAATTCACGCCCGCTATCAGGGCCTGCACAATGCGCACGGCCGATTCAGCAGCATAAACGCCCACCTTCTCTTCAATGTAGGTAAATACCACATTGTAAACGCCCGGTGTTTTGGTTTCGCGGGTGCGGCCAAAACCGGTATCCATCCCGGCCAGGGTTTGTATCTCCAGCGCAATATGTTCTACCACATGCCCCATCCAGGTGCCTGCAACTACCCTTTTAAAAAAACCTCCCGGAACGCCTGGCGAACAGCGGTGACTGTAAAGACTCGGCATGAGTTCGGCCATTCTTTCGTAAAAACCATCTATGGCATTGGTCGGCTTGTGCTCCAGTTCTTCCAGGTTCAAACGCAGCTGGATCAGCTTTTTATGGTTCACGCTCCATATGTTTGGCCCGCGCAATACTTGTATATTTTCGATCTTCATACGTTTGTTGTCAATTATGTGAGGTCAATTTTCCTTTAAATCTAAAAAACTTAATAGTGTTAAAAAATTTTTGGCCTTAAAAACAAGAAATATTTGTAATGCCTGATCTTTATCCATGTTTTTAATTTAATTTGTAAGGTGAACAGTGATTACGATGAAAGTAGATTTCTTGATTGATGAAATGTTAACTCAATCAACAAATCTAACTTAATCAACCCAATCAACTTGACAAAATGACCATCCCGAAAGGCAAATTAATTATTATAGGCGGCGCGGTAGACATGGGGACCAACCTCGGTTCAGGCGAGGGGATCATCAAACCAAATTATCTTAAATTTTTCGAACAGGGGATACTCAAACGGATCGTTACGGAATCGGCCAAACAACATGAATCGGTTGTTGAGATCATTACTACCGCTTCACAAATTCCCGAATTGGTTGGCGAAGAATATATAACGGCTTTTAAGCGTTTTAATGTTGACCATGTTGGGGTTTTGGACATCCGTACCCGCGAAGATGCTAAACTGGATGCTTATATTGACCGCATCCGAAAAGCCGATGTTGTGATGTTTAGCGGGGGTGACCAGCTTAGATTGAGTTCTATTTTTGGCGGTACGGAGTTCCTCCAGATATTAAAAGCGCGATATAACAATGAGGATTTTGTGATCGCAGGTACGTCGGCAGGTGCCGCAGCGGCTTCAACCAATATGATCTATCGCGGCCAAAGTAATAAGGCATTGGTAAAAGGCGAAGTTCAAATTACGGCCGGGCTGGGTTTTATCGACTCCGTCATTATCGATACCCATTTTGTACAGCGCGGGCGTATAGGCCGGCTGCTTTATGCTGTTGCGAGCAACCCTGGTATGCTGGGCATTGGTTTAGGTGAAGACGCCGGGCTGCTGATCACCGGCGGCACGATGATGGAAGCCATCGGCTCCGGTCTTACAATACTGGTAAACGGGAGAAAAATGGCTGAAACCAATATTTACGATGTAGAAATGGGCTCACCGGTGTCCATCCGCAACATGCGGGTAAGCGTAATGTCGATATTTGATAAATATGACCTTACCGAAAACCAACTGATCATCAAAAAAATTGTTAAGCCTGAGAACGGGCCGATGATTAATATGCCTGACGAAAACGTTTAATCAGATTTGAGGTAGTCCGAAGTCGGAAAGTCAGTAAAGTCCGAAAGAAAAATATTTCTGACTGCTGAGGCAAAATCTCAAATCCCAAATCTACCCATGAAACTCATTATCCACGGCGGTTTTTTTAGCGAGTCGCAAACAAACCAGGAAATAAAGATAGCCAAGCAGCAGGCGCTCGAACAGATCGTGAAACTTGGTTACAAGTACCTGCAGGATCATACCGCAGTAGAAACTGCTGTTTACGCAGTGGCGCTGTTGGAAGACAGCGAATTGTTCAACGCCGGCACCGGGTCACAAATTCAAAGCGATGGCAAAATACGCCTCAGCGCGTCGCTTATGGATGGCAAAAGCATGCGATTTTCAGGGGTGATCAATATTGAAGAGGTAAAAAATCCCATTTGCATTGCTGAAAAACTTTTGAGCTACGACGACCGTGTTTTAAGCGGAAAAGGGGCACAAAATTTTGCCCGGGAAAATGGGTTCGGTTACTATAATCCCGAAACCCCGCAAAGGCGGAAAGAATATGAAAAAAAACTGAGTGATTCTATCCGGCTGGGTACGGCGGGCTGCGTGGCGCTGGATGTATTCGGCAACGTAGCAGCGGCGACTTCAACGGGCGGCAAGGGCTTTGAAATCCCTGGCCGCGTAAGCGACTCGGCAACCACGGCGGGCAATTATGCAAATGCTTTTGCCGGTATTTCGTGCACGGGTGTGGGCGAAGACATTGTAAGCGGCGCCGTCGCCAGCAACATTGTAACGCGTGTTACGGATGGCATGCCGCTGGCTTTGGCAGTTGAAAAAACATTAAGTGAATTGAAACCGTTTGATGGTTTTGCAGGTGTTATTGGTATTTCGGCAACCGGGGAGATTTATCATGCGGATACGCATCCTTATATGGTTTGGGCTTTGTATGATAACACAGTGGAGGTGTTCGGTTAAAAACACGAAGATTTACGAAGTTTGTTAAACTTCGTAATTCTGGGATACACCCGTTTATTGATATTGCTGGTTATACAACCGGATCGATCTGTTTGCATGAAATGCCCCTCTTGCAAGATTATAGAACGACGAAAACAGAAAGGCAGTGGCTGCCCCGGTTAATACATACGCACCCGTAAGGTTGTGGTGCTGATAAATGAACGTGGGCTGGCCATTTACAAAAGCTGTTGTTACCCCGGCATTCTTGCTATTTTTACCAAACTCAACGCCGGCGGCAAGGCCGGTTACTGCAAATCCGGCAAATGAGGCATAAACCCAGGCAGCATTGTTTCTGGCCGCGTGGAACTCCATAGCCGATGGTGTATAGGCCAGTAACCTGATGGTAATGTCCTCCTGCGTTTGCAGCTTACCGCCAATGGTATACAAATAACCGCCATAGCGACCCTCGCCATAAGGAATAAGTTTAATAATGCTGTCGGGTTGTGCTTTGTGATTAACGGCATCTTGTGCCCTGAGCAAAGAAGATGTTCCGACTAAAAGAAGGGTGAGAAAAATAAGCGTTTTCATTTTATTTGGTTTTAGTTTAAGATAATTGATAAAAGTCAGACTGTACTACCGGCTGGTTGTCAATTCGTTGACGTGTAACAAATCAATTGTGATAATATAAAACGCTGTTAGCAATAATATTTACGCATAAATCGTGGTTTTACCTTTTGTAACAATTTAGTTAGGCGTTAAACCTTCGGGAGAATCGGTATTCGTTTTTTTCTTATACAGCACCCAAACGTAAAAAGGTATGCCAGCCAGCAATAATAAGAAACCCCAGAAAACTGAACTTTCGCCGGAACCGGCGATTGCCCACAGGGAATAAGCAAACGCCATTACTGCAACGAATATAGCGGCAACCCAACCGCCGCTAAAAGCCTTTTGGGATGTAAAACGGATAATAATATAAGCGGCAGCGCAAAATAGATAAGGGATCAGCGTGTTGATGGTAGCCAGCAAGGATAAGAACCTGAATTGATCGACCAGCCCTTTGGTATAGTTCATCATCATGAAGAGGGACATCAAAACACTCGAAACAATGATGCCGAAATATGGCGCCCCTTTTTTGTTTTGCCATCCAAATGCACCGGGGAATAATTTATCCTGGGCAAGCGCCATCGGGATTTGCCCCTGGATCAATATCCAACCGTTCAGGCAACCGAATGCGGCAATGGCTGCCCCGCCCGCAGCCCAGTAACGGGCGGCGGGGCCAAATATCACTACAGCCGCATCAGCGTAAGGAGAGGCCGAGTTTTTGAGTTCGGCAGCAGGTATTGTGCCTATGATACTGACTGCCCCTAATAAATACACGGCCACTGTGACAAAGAGACCGATCATCGTCGCGCGCGAGACGGTTTTCCCGGGGTTCTCCACGTTTTCGGCAGGAATGGTAGCACATTCAATACCCACCAGGGCGAACATGGCAATGGCTGCTGCGCTGCTAATGGCTTCAAACGTAGAAGACCCTGTTGCATTAAACGGATGAAAATTGGCCGTCTTTATAAAAAAAAGGCCGCCGATGGCAATTACCACCAGCGGAAGTATTTTTAAGATAGAGGTGATCAGTTGGACCTCGCCTGATGTTTTTACGCCGCGATTGTTTATCCAGGTTAAAAA
>Ga0302140_10007385_pt1 | contig 13744 bp, 7 predicted proteins | sample I_Bog_E1_1_FD_202095 | JGI IMG/M metagenome (GOLD analysis project Ga0302140, IMG submission 202095) | Peat permafrost microbial communities from Stordalen Mire near Abisko, Sweden - I_Bog_E1_1 | ecosystem: Environmental > Terrestrial > Soil > Wetlands > Peat | place: Sweden: Abisko, Stordalen...
CAGCACTCTTATCTTTAAAAAAAGCTCAGTTGTCTGTAGGAGGAACAAGGATTGATTGGAAATCACATTTTAGCTTAAGGTTCTTGAGTGTGAAATAATTTCTTAAATTAGTTGCAAAATTGCAAGAGAAGATTTGCATTCTTCCGTATGTACTGAGACTATGACAACCATGAAATCAGGCAAGAGAAAAGTAACCCTTACCGATGTAGCGCGCGAAGCAAATGTCAGCGCAGCTACAGTTTCGCGGCTTATGCGCGGGGCTGCGGCTATCAATGCCGACACCCGCGAGCGAGTAGAAAAAGCCGCAAGCAAACTTAGTTTCGATCTTGGGGGAAAGAAAAAAACCCGGATTATCGCTTTCCTCTTGAGCAATCGCGGTGTCCTTCATTCCTTTCATTCCGCTGTTCTTATGGGTGCGGAGGCGTACTGTGCTGAACACGATTATGGTTTGCTCTTTCTTCCATTGAACTACTCCCTCGCTGCCCAGGCGCAGGACGTAGAACTCCCCGAGATCCTCCTTGGGACCCGCATTGTGGCGGGCGTGATTGTTGCTGGGTCGAATTCGCAGAACCTGCTGGACGTTTTGTCTCGTCAACGGATGCCGTGGGTCGTTCTGGGAAACAACGTCGTCGGTGGATGGGAGCATGATCGACCGGGCTGTGTTTTCTTTGACGATATTGGAGGGGCAGCCGAAATTACACGCTATCTAATTTCTCTGGGACATCGTCGCATAGGCTTCGCTGGAAACCTCAAATTACCTTGGTATTTACGACGATTTCAGGGCTACCAGCAGGCGATGGAGGCCGCTGGCCTTACTCCGCGCGGATGCGATCTGGCCTCGCGTGATGACGAGGAAATGGGATATCTTGCGACCAAGGTTTTGCTGCAGAGTACGCTCCGTGTAACCGCTATCTTCGCGGGGGATGACATTGCTGCCCACGGAGTTTACAAAGCAGCTCGCGATTTGGGACTCCGTATTCCAGAGGCTCTTAGTGTCGTTGGTTTCAATGACACCTCAGAAGCTTCTGCCCTGCACCCGCCCCTCACCTCGATGCATGTCTTTACAGACGACCTCGGCCGTCAACTAGCGGAGCTGCTTCTCAGCCAGATAGCTCATCCAGAGCAAACTGCCGGCAGCCTCCTTATGCCTACGCGTCTCATCCGCCGGGAGTCCACGATTCCGCCTTCAGGCAACTAGGCCCGATCCTTATGAAAATCTACAACGGCGTATGCCGTCTTGGTAAAACTACGCCTGAAGAAATCAGAAGATAGTCGAATTTTCAAAATTTAAGAAATATTGCAAAATAAATATGAAAAATTGCTTGACATTGATTATTTTTGCATGATCTAGTGACCTCCGTGATCGAAATGCTTCAAGCTGTATCGCTGAAAATTTGCTTCCGGAAATCGAAGGCAAACAAGGCTCTATGCTCGTCTCCGTCACCTCGTCGCGACGGTTTTGGGTGGCCTTTGCATGCGCTGCCGCCTATAGCGTTGGGTCGATTGAATCCAGGTACACCCATCTGCAGGTTTCAGAGGGCCAGGATCCTGTTAGGTGGGTCAAGCCTGAACTTCCGCAAGGCAGAGCGTCCGACAATCCGTCGGCCTGACCTTTGGGTTACTTATTTGAATGTTCCGGAGGCGGTATGAAGAAGTTCCACGTTTTGTCGGCCTACCTGCTATGTCTGCTTCTGATAGCAATGGTGGAAAGTGCATTTGCACAAAATTCGAACTCCGGTCTACTGGAGGGAACAGCCCGGGATGTTTCCGGCGCTGTCGTTCCTGACGTATCCGTCGAGATTCTCAATGTACAGGCCGGCACAAGTCAGATTCTCAAGACAAACTCCGACGGTCTCTATGCTGCAACGTCAGTCCCGCTCGGCGAATATGCCATTACTTTCTCCAAGCCGGGCTTCCAGAGCTTTGTGCGCAAGGGCGTGATCATCATCGTTGGAACCACAACTGTTGACGCTACACTCCAAGTCGGTCAGGTGTCGCAGCAAGTCACAGTCACCGGCGCTGCTCCTTTGCTCGAAACAGAAACTTCGGATCAGACTGCGACGCTCGATCTTCAGGCGGTGGAAGGCTTACCCGTTGTGGGCAGTGACTGGCGCGGATTAGATGGTGTTCTGCCGGGGGTGAACGGAGCAGGTAACCAGGGAGCCTCCGGTCAGTACGTTGGTTACAACGGAACCCAGGGAAATAGTGTGGCTTGGTTGTTTGATGGCTCTGGCGCGGTGCTAATCCACGATTACAACCCAAGCCAGATTTATCCTCCCGTCGACGCGATCCAGGAAGTCAACGCATCCACGAGCAACTTCAGTGCGCAATATGGCAATGGCATGTCGGTTATCAACGTGATCACCAAGAGTGGCACCAATCACTTTCATGGGACGCTCTTTGAGATGTTTCAAAACAATGATCTTGAAGCCAGGAACTACTTTGCCAAAGATGTCACACCCCTGCGCTGGAACGAGTTCGGTGGCAGTGTCGGTGGCCCGATCGTCAAGAACAAGCTGTTCTTCTTTGTGAACTACATGGAGAACCCGGCAGTCTCTTCTGCGCCGACTTATCTTACCTTTCCCACTCAGGCGATGCGTGCAGGAGATTTTTCCAATACCGCACTCTTCCCAACGGTTTACGATCCAGCCAGCCTGACCTACGTTAATGGAGTGGCGACTCGCACTCCGCTGCCGGGTAACAAGGTAACAACGATTGATCCCGTTGCTGCAAAGATCCAGGCTTTCTGGCCGCTTCCTAACAATCCAGGTCCAGACACCCAATCGATCTACAACAACTTCTATCAGACTGTTAAGTCCTATGAGACGAATCGCTGGTATGAGGGAAAGATTGACTACCAAATCAACGATAAGAATCGTGTGTCTGCCTCAGAGCTCGTTGCTCCGCAAAACCGTCCCAATCCCGATCCCCGGTGCCCACTCAATTGCTACAACGGAGCATTCAAAGACCAGGCTGGACAAGTCACTTATACGCGCACCATCAGCCCTAATGTTGTGAACGAAGCGCGCCTTGGGTATGTTCGCGAAATCGTCCGAGAGAGTTCGACGAGTGTTGGCAAAGGCTACCCTACACAGATTGGCTTGGTCAACGCACCTGCGGATATCTTTCCAACCATCAACGTGACCGGACAGGTATCTTCCGAACTTGATGGTGGCGTCAACGCACTCCAGGCACAAGGCACCGAGCAATACTCCGATTTCATCACACTGGTGAAGGGCAAACATGTTCTCAAGATCGGCGGCGAGTACGATCGGTCCTATCAGAATCTCCAGAACTGGGGTGATATCAGTTCCGGTGACTTCACCTTCAACGGAATAGCAACCAAGAACCCAGCAGATCCAAGCAGCAACGGCCTCGGATACGCGGACTTCCTCTTCGGCCTTCCGCAATCCTGGAATGTGACCGAGTACACGGAGAACGGTTCGCACCTCTCGACCGGCGCTGCCTTCGTGCAAGATGACTTCAAAGCCACTCCCAAGTTGACATTCAACCTCGGGCTTCGCTACCAGTACCTCGGAGGCTGGTATGTCAAGAACAATGACTTTGGCGTCTTTGATCCCAATCTCACCAATCCTGCCACCTCCACGCTAGGGGCAATGAGCTTCGGTGGTCAGAATGGTCGCGACACAATTCAGACATCGAACCCGTATTTCTTCACACCTCGTGTTGGCTTCGCGTGGTCTCCGATTGACAAGTGGGTTCTTCGCGGATCGTATGGCATGTTCAGCATGGTTAGATCTGCTGATCCGTACACAAGCAGCATCATCGGTGCGGGAAACAATGTTCAGGGTGCATTGACTTCTTCTGACAACATAAATCCAGTTTTCTCCCTAGGACCAGATGGAGGATACAACCAGGGATATGTGCAGGGTCCTCCGCCACCGGTCTATCCGTCAGCAAGCGCCAGAACACCTGACCTGCTAAATGGACAGAACGTAGCTTATGAAGCGAAATCGGTTCCAACGCAGTACGTGCAGGAGGCCTATCTCAACGTCCAGCGCGAACTGCAGGGCGGCATTCTTCTCAGTGCAGGTTACGTCTTTACCAAAGGTACGCATCTTCAATTCGAACGCGACATCAATCAGGTCCCAGAAGCACTTCTCGGTCCCGGAAACGCACAGGACCGTCGGCCCTATCCCCAATTTCAAAGCATCACCGGCGTTCTTTGGGATGGGCATTCCAATTACAACGCTCTGCAACTCAGGGCTGAAAAGCAGACTCGGCGCGGCCTCTTCTTCATTGCCAACTATGCGTGGTCCAAGACCATGGATACTGGTACCGGCGGCGGCAACACAACAGGCATCGACGCATACCAGAAGTCGTATGATCCAGCGGCCAATTACGCCCTCTCGCTGCTTGATACGCCAAACATGATCAATGGAATGGCCAGCTACAACCTGCCCTTTGGCACGGGGCGACAGTTCGTGAACTCACACGGCCCACTTGAATACTTCGTTGGTGGATGGACACTCGGAGCATTCTTCCAGGTACATGGAGGAATCCCATTCACGCCCATCATGGGTACGCAGAATGGCAGCGGTTCTCTCGCCGGCGACTGGTTCCCCAATCGAGTTGGCAAGGGAACACTTCCAAACCCATCCATAAACGAATGGTTTGATGTCTCGGCATTTCAGACTCCTGCTCCTTATACCTTTGGAGATTCAGGTAGAAATATTCTGCGTGGACCGAACTGGCGGAGTCTCGACGCCAACCTCGGTAAGACATTCCCCATCGGAGTCCTGGGCGAAGGCGGCGGTCTCGAATTCCGCATTGATGCCTTCGACTTACCGAACCATCCCAACTTCGGTCAACCCAATGCCAACATCGGGACTTCGGGCGCGGGAATTATTTCAAGCGCAAACACAAGCAGAAACCTGCAACTTACCGCCAGACTGCACTTCTAGCAAGTAATGTTGCCGACAGGCTTGCTTCAAGGGGAGCGAGCCTGCCGCCAAAGTGAACGACTCATGCTCACGCCAAAGATATCAAAGGAAACCAAAATGCGCAGAATCGGTATTGCTGTTATCGCCCTAGCTCTTCTAACTGTCACCGTTTCAAAAGCAGAAGACCCACTTCCTGGAAAAGGTCTTGCACAGCATCCTTTCCTTTACTGCGGTGAATGGAACTTCATCCACCCAGAACAGACGATGTATCTCGTCCGCGATGGGCGCGTTGAATGGACCTATTCAATTCCCCTGGACGTGACGGTACACGGCAAACCAGAGAAGGAAGAGTACAGCGACTGTACCCGTCTCTCCAATGGCAACATAGTCTTTACTCGCCGCTTCGGAGCGGGTGAAGTTACTCCCGACAAGAAACTTATCTGGAGCTATGACTCCCCCGCCGGCACTGAAGTGCACTCCATTCAGCCCATCGGAAAACATAAAGTACTTATCATGCAAAATGGTAATCCAGCCAAGCTTCTCCTTATCAACACAAAGAACGGAAAAACCGAAAAGGAATTGATCCTTCCGACTGGCGGTACATCCATCCATGGGCAATTCCGTCGCGTCCGTATGACGAGAGCAGGCACCTATCTTGCCGCTCAGATGGATTTCAAAAAGGTCGTGGAGTACGACGCTACCGGTAAAGAAATCTGGTCCGTTTCCGCACCTCACGTCTGGTCTGCAATCCGACTGAAGAACGGAAACACCCTTATCAGCGGTGATCAGGCTGCATTTGTGCGGGAGGTGAATCCAAAGGGCGAGACAGCGTGGGAAGTCACCAAGGATGAGTTACCCGGCTTTCCATTGGCTGACGTGCAGGACGTAGAACGTCTTGCGAACGGCAACACCGTGATCTGCAACTGGATCGCAGGGGACAAGAACACTGAAGACTGGCCGAAAACAGTCCAGGTCCTGGAAGTGACTCCTGATAAGAAAGTGGTGTGGGCACTCAAGGAGTGGGACGATCCGAACCTCGGCCCTGCATCTTCCATTCAGTTACTCGATGAGCCTGGCATCCCTGAGAATGGTGATCTTCAGAAGTGATGAAGATCTAAAAACAGACGCGGCACACGTCGAGCAAATGGAGCAACCGATGAGTGTTTCAGATAGAGGAAGCAAGAGTGGTAAAACTCTTCGCCAGATCTTTCTTAATTTTTCCCGATCAGCGTGGGTCTGTGACCTGTCCGCGCTGATCACTTTTGTCTTGCTGGCTGTACCGATTCTGTGTCTTGGACAGGGAACTGACCCTCGAGCGGAACAAATTCAGCAACATTTGAGCCAGGCGCAGAGTGCATTGAGCCTCAACGCACCGGACAAGGCTGCAAAGGAATTCGAAGCGATCCTGGCTATTGACAAAAGAAATGCAACCGCTCTCGCTAATCTTGGCGCACTTGCCTTCGTTCGCGGGGATTATCGAACCGCTGCCGCAGATTTTCAGCAGGCTTTGCAGACAGAGCCGTCCCTATCCAAATCCCGGGCGCTACTAGCCATTTGCAAAAAACGAATGGCAGACCCCTCCGCACAGTCTCTGCTGGAAGCCTCGTTCTCGCAGGTAGAAGACAAGAAGATTCGAACACAGGTCGGTATGGAACTCATCGATAGTTACTATGAGCAAGGCGACCTGGAGCATGCTGCCGCGACCGTTAACACTCTTCTGCAACTCAACGCAGATGATCCGGACGTCCTCTATATGGCTCAACGCATTTACCAGGAGATGGCTGAGGGCGCGCTCAACAAGCTCACAATTCTGGCTCCCGGCTCAGCACGTATGCAGCAAGTAATTGCCGAACACCTCATCAACGCCGGTAATCTTGCCAGTGCGATTGAGCATTACCGTCTTGCTCTCAAGCTTAATCCAAGACTACCGGGCCTCCATTATGAAATCGGTGAGTCTATCATGCAGTCATCCACGACAGAAAACGCCCTGGCAGAAGCTCAATCCGAGTTCGAAGATGCGATTCAATCCCAAGGCGACAGTGCAGGAATTGAAGTCCGCCTCGGGATGATCGCAGCCCTGCGCTCCAATCCTGATCAAGCCTACGAACACTATGAACGTGCCAATGCTCTCAACAGCAACGATTCGGATGCGCAACTTGGACTCGCCAAGATTCTAATGGACCGCGATAAGCCGAGCGAAGCCATGCCCTACCTTCGCAATGTTGTGACTGCAGACCCTATGAATACTGAGGCTCGCTATCGCTTAGCGACTGCATGCAGGCAAGCAGGTCTAATTCAAGAATCAATCGAGCAGATGAAGTTATTTCGTGAATCAAAAGTGCTCAAGAAGCAGGTAGAGAGCTTATACGCGCAGATGAATCGGCCACAGAAGAGGGGAACGGACGATGCTGTGATTGAAAGCAAGTGATCAATATTTGCCCTGCAATCATTGAAGCCGAAGGGCCTTTATGGGTGCGCTTTTTACAATTTACATTGTTGAATTCATGGAGGAGATTTGTTCGATCGTCGGCAACTGTTTGCTATCGCGGCACAGACCGCTTTTCTAAAAGGTATTCCGGCCATTGCTCATGCCGCCGCAGGCCCGGGTGCCGAAGGGGATTCTCTTGCAAGCCTTGGGATTTTCAACGCGAAGAGCTTTGGTGCAACCGGAGATGGAAGCACGATTGATAGCGGAGCAATCAATCGTGCAATTGAGGCTGCCGCAAACGCAGGTGGAGGAACAGTCTATCTGCCAGCCGGCATTTATGCGTGTTACTCAATTCGCCTGAAGAGCCAAGTTTCTCTTTATCTCGATCAAGGTTGCACTGTCCTCGCGGCTCCGACTCCACTTCGGGGAATGGCCGCAGGAGGCTACGATGAAGCCGAACCGCAAGGAGACTGGGAGGCATATCAGGATTACGGTCACAACCATTGGCATAACAGCCTGATCTGGGGCGAGAGCATACACGACTTTTCGATTCTTGGTCCCGGACTCATCTGGGGTAAGGGACTAAGCCGGGGTCACTCGGATGACACCGACCTGCCCGACACCACAAAACCTGGAGTTGGCAACAAAGCGATCGCGCTCAAGAATTGTTACAACGTCATCCTTCGTGACTTCTCGATCCTCTTCGGCGGCTGGTTCGGAATCCTTGCAACGGGCGTTGACAATCTCACCATCGACAATCTGAAAATAGACACGAATCGCGATGGTATGGATATAGATTGCTGTCGTAACGTACGGATCTCCAATTGCACCGTGAACTCGCCGGTCGATGATGGAATTTGTCCGAAGAGTTCTTACGCATTGGGCTACGCGCGACCTACAGAAAACCTGACTATAACCAACTGCTTTGTCACTGGGGGATACGAGATAGGCTCAGTCCTCGATGGTACATGGAAGCGCCTCGCGGGCTCAGCGTTGAAATCTGGCACTGGACGCATCAAATGCGGAACGGAGTCCAACGGCGGATTTCTCAACATCACGATCTCCAACTGCGTTTTCGAGCACTCGCGTGGCTTTGCACTTGAGACGGTTGATGGAGCACGTTGTGAAGACATTACCTTTGTTGGAGTCACCATGCGCAACATCCTGAATTCGCCATTATTTCTTCGTCTTGGGCGGAGAATGCGTGGTCCTAGGGATGCCAAGGTCGGCACGTTGAAAAGAGTGTTCATCAGCAACGTAATGAGCTACAGTGCAGTACAGCTTCCTTCCATCTTGAGCGGTGTTCCTGGCTATCCTATTGAAGATCTGAAGTTGAGCGACCTATTCCTCCATCAGATCGGTGGGGCTGACAGCACGATGGCGGCTACAACTCCACCCGAACTTGAAAACTCATATCCCGAACCAGACAGATTCGGAGCGGTACCGGCCAGTGGCTTGTTTATCCGTCATGCGAAGAATCTTGAAACAAGCAATATCGAGATCGCAACAGAAATAGCGGATAAGCGTCCTGCTTTTGCTCTTATCGATGTGGACGGAGCAGACTTTTTCCGTGTACGAGTTCCAAGGCCGGGCGTCGGCCCCTCATTCTCTTTGAACGAGGTTTTTGAGTTTCGGCTATTCGGTAGCCAATTCCTAACCGATCAAGCACTGCGGCAGGCCAATGACAAGACCATCTAATATCGGGGGTATCACGGATATACCTTCAACAGCGAAGACACATTCAGACGATTCAAGTGGTGGCGTCGCAATCCTCAATACACTTGCTTACGGCAGGTTAACCACTATAAGTAGGAGTAGTTTTTGCATGAAGCTAATGAGTTTCTTCCATGAGTCATCTTTGAATGTACTGGCCGTTACTTTTCTCTCCCTGCTTGCTGTCCCCGCGGGCGCACAGGCTACTGCTGAATCTCGAGTGACGGTTGACGTACTTACTCAGCACAACGATGGCTACCGGACTGGCGCCAATTTGAACGAAGCCGTTCTCAAGCCCAGCACTGTCGACAAAGAGAAATTTGGCATGTTGTTCAAGCATGTCGTCGATGACCAACTGTACTCCCAGCCACTTGTAGTTACAAATGTGAAGTTTGCTGGTGGATGGCATGACGTGGTGTATGTGACTACTGTCAACAACAGTGTATATGCGTTTGACGCAAATGACGCTCACGCTACTAAGCCACTTTGGCATGTAAATTTCGGTACACCCGCCAGCCTCCATGATGCGGATTTCGGTTGTCTCGATATGAATGGCAACATTGGAATCGTTGGCACTCCGGTCATCGATCGTGAGAAGGGTATTCTTTATGTCGTTGCACTCACCAAGGTCGAAGATCACTTTGAACAGAGATTGCACGCTCTTGATATTTCGACCGGCGCGGATCTACCTAACAGTCCCGCAACCATCAAGGCACCGGACTTTGATCCGCTCATGCAAAATCAGCGTCCAGCTTTGATGCTCGCATCTGGCAACGTATACATCGGCTATGCATCGCATTGCGATAAGGAGCCCTACCACGGATTTCTTCTAAGCTACGACTCATCCTCGCTACAACAAAACGGAGTCTTCAATACTTCTCCCGGCGGAGAAGGAGCGAGCATTTGGCAATCGGGACAAGCTCCAGCGGTAGATAGAGAAGGCAACATTTATTTTGTTACAGGGAATGGTAGCTGGGACGGAAAAAGTCAGTTCAGTGAGAGTTTTATCAAGCTTGATCCGCACCTGCATATGTTGGATTGGTTTACGCCGTCCAATCATTTTCAATTAGACAAGAGCGATAACGATCTCGACTCGTCTGGAGCAACCCTGATCCCCAGCACTGACATGGTTTTGGGTGGAGGGAAAGAAGGTGTTCTCTACTCCCTCGACAGGAATAACTTTGGTCACCTTGGCGATGAGCATGCCTTACAGCACTTTCAGGCAACAGGCTCCCATTTGCATAGCGTGGTCTACTGGAACAGTTTAAAGAACGGTGAACTGCTATTCCTCTGGGGACAGCGCGACAGGTTGCGAGTCTACAAAATGGAGAACGGCAAGCTCGACGAAACCCCATTCCAGATTCGTTCCGAGGTCAACCAAGGTCATCCTGGAGCGATGTTGTCTTTATCCAGCAATGGAAAGCAAGATGGGATTTTGTGGGCAGCAATCCACGCGACCGGCGATTCATGGCACGAGTCACGACCAGGTATCCTACATGCCTACGATGCGGATGACATTCATCGAGAGCTTTGGAACTCGTTACAAAATCCGACCAGAGATAACTGTGGCAACTACTCCAAAATGGCGCCTCCGACAATCGCCAACGGCAAGGTTTATCTCGCCAGTTTTGGCAATGAGAATGTTGGAACAGGGCAGCTCTGCGTGTACGGCGAACTTCCCCACGGACTCTCCCCAGCTGCTCCGGAGAATGTTCGCGCGGCGATTCACGGCAGGTTTGTAATCGTCGAGTGGACTCCAGTTTCCGGAGCTAAAACCTACACCGTTGAGAGTTCCCAGGGCGGTCATCATATAGCCCAGTCAGGGCTGACACGGCCTATGTACATAGAAGCTGCCGCAGATAAAGGAACGACTGAGTATCGAGTCATTGCAGTCAACTCCAACGGAGATAGTATGAAGTCCGCCATTGCCACGGTAACTATCGAGAAGGTGCCAACGCAACGCATGATGCACTGAGGTGTAACGACCCTGGTCTATCTCGTTAACTGTTTGATACCGAAAGCCGACATGATTTCTTGATTGAATAGCTCCAAGAGGGCAAATAAATGAATAAGTCCTTACTTTCAGACCAAAGGCTCTTTCCGGCGGACTCAACAACTCGCAGTATCGCAATCCGCCTTTACGAACATATCCGTGATCTTCCGATAATCAGTCCTCACGGACACACACAGGCCTCATGGTTCGCCGACAATGAGCCTTTCACTGATCCAGCAAAGCTCTTCGTGCAGCCGGACCACTACATTTATCGAATGCTGTATAGCCAAGGGATAAGCCTGGAAGATCTTGAGATTGGCGCGGAGCAAATACAGAACTCTCGCTCTGTTTGGCGGCTATTTGCAGAGAACTACCATCTCTTTCGCGGAACTCCTACGAGAATTTGGCTTGACTATGCTTTCGAGGAACTGTTTGGGCTCACCGAAAGACTTTCGCTCCAAACAGCCGATCACTATTTCGACACCATCGCATCAAACCTCTCAACTGATGAGTTCTTGCCCAGAGCCCTGTTCGATAAATTTGATATTGAGGTCCTTGCGACTACGGACTCACCAATTGATTCACTCGAGCATCATCAAGCGATTCGCGATTCCAGTTGGAAGGGGCGAGTGATTCCTACGTTTCGTCCGGATCCTGTTGTTGACCCCGACTTCAAGGGATTTCATGACAATCTTGCGAAACTGGGCGAGCAGACCCATAGCAATACCGAGTCCTGGAACGGTTATCTAGCAGCGTTGCGAATTGCCCGTCGACGGTTCAAGGATCTGGGATGCGTGGCCACAGACCATGGTCATCCAACAGCCCGAACAGCAAATCTCTCCCTCGAAGATGCGAGTGCATTGTTCGAGAAGATTCTGCACCGTCGCGCAGATCTATCTCAGAAGGAAATGTTTCGCGCCCAGATGTTGACTGAGATGGCCAGAATGAGCGCTGAGGATGGTCTCATCATGCAGTTGCATCCAGGGAGCGCCCGCAATCATAACAGCAAGCTATTTGCCCGCTATGGACGTGATATCGGAGCAGATATTCCTACCCCGACGAATTACGTAGATGCACTGCGCCCTTTGCTTGATGAAGTTGGAAATGCGTCTGGCCTCACCATTATTCTCTTCACTCTTGACGAGGCGACGTACAGCCGCGAACTTGCGCCGCTTGCGGGACACTATCCGTGTCTCCGCCTCGGCCCTCCGTGGTGGTTTCACGACAGCCCCGAAGGAATGATGCGCTTTCGTGAGCTAGCGACCGAAACTGCGGGTTTCTATAACACCGTTGGGTTCAACGACGACACACGGGCATTCCTTTCGATTCCTGCTCGACATGATGTTGCCCGCAGAGTCGACTGCTCGTTCCTTGCCAGGCTTATCGCGGAGCATCGTATCGATGAAGACGAAGGCTTCGAACTCGCATACGAACTGACGAACGGGTTGGTTCGTCGAGCATATCGGTTGTAACTTCGAAAGTTCTGCACGTTGCAGACACTCGGCAAGCGGCTTTTGAATGAAACTGTGACAGAAGGGTTGAAAGACGCACCAAATTGAGAAGGAAACGGATGTCCATGACTAGAGAATGTGCGAAGGGAATTATGCTGGCGACATGCCTATTCGTTGTCGCGACAGCATTTGCTCAGACAACACCGGACGGCCTCAGGCTTGAAGAAAAAACAAAAGCCTCTATCGAGGCTAAACGTGTCACACTCCCTGTCTGGGATGAGCGAATGATAGGTGACGATCCGAGTCAAAAGCCGAACGCAGATCGCTTCGAGTTTGTAAGCGATGGACCCAAAGGCAGCGGCTGGGGGCGACCCGACGAAGTTCCGCGTGTATATCTCGAACGCAGATTGCCCGCATTCTTCAGTCGTACATTGCTCCTTGATTCCGCGTTGCCTGACGGCGCTAAGCTGAACTGGATCTTCACCGGCTTACAGGGAGGATTTACCGTTGAGCTGACAAGTTCCTCAGTCCATGTCTTCCAACGCTTCTACGATTCATTCGGTCTACGCGAAGAGGGATCGAAATCAAATTATCCGGTGAAGCTGACCGACGAAATAACGATTCCATATTCTGGCATTGCCAGGGCTGTCACAGTTGAACTCGATTCAAAGTTAATGCTGCGCGTCAAGGTCAACAGCATCACTGTATCCGAGCAAAGCTGTCTCCTTGATGTCACGCGCGATCAACTTCAATTTACAGGATTACGTACTACTCACAGGTTGATCGCTGGAACAGTTCGATCCGCACCTTCAGAAACTACATCGATCCAGATAAACTCGTCGAAGCACTTCCAGTCTATGCTCGGGTTCGGGGGGAGTCCTAGTATTCCGGCATACGAATCCTTGAGCGAAGAAGGGAAAAAGCTCTACTGGAAGACTCTGCAGAAGTACAACCTCTTGATCGATCGCGAGTACCCAATGGGCACGCGCCTAAAGCCAGACATGTCCAATCTAGATACTCTCGCCGATGCATCGCCCCACTACTACGGAGATAATTTCCCGAACGGAGAAGTTTCAAGCTTTACCTACAATGCAATGTCCATCAAGGTAGGAGGCAAGGTGATCTACGAGATGTGGGCTTTGCCCACATGGGCGACCAAAGACTTCACTGACTCCGAAGGAAAGCTACACAAAGGCGCGGCCAATGTCGACGAATGGGCTCGTGCGATGCTGACCTACACACGTATGGAAAAGCA
>Ga0302140_10007389_pt1 | contig 13743 bp, 9 predicted proteins | sample I_Bog_E1_1_FD_202095 | JGI IMG/M metagenome (GOLD analysis project Ga0302140, IMG submission 202095) | Peat permafrost microbial communities from Stordalen Mire near Abisko, Sweden - I_Bog_E1_1 | ecosystem: Environmental > Terrestrial > Soil > Wetlands > Peat | place: Sweden: Abisko, Stordalen...
AGAAAAGCAACAGTCTTTATACAATGTTTTTCTTTTTCAGCTGGATTTATGAGTTTTGATAAATTTTTGGTGACTATTTTTGAAATAGAACGCTGCAATGCATTTTCCTGTTCCTTCTTGATTGAACCAGCTTTCCATGGTCCAAAAACTAATTTTTCTGGTTGTTTGACATCATAAACTAAAACGAATTCATTTGAAGCTAAAGCTAACCAATTTCCATCTTGAGAAAAACACATTGTTGAAACTTCGAGGTTTGAGGAAAGAGGCATTTTCCCGAGAATTTCACCAGTGCTGGTCTCCCAATAAGTGATCATATTTTTAGGACTTGGATGATATTTCGCTATCATGCCTCCATCAGGATTTGTGACATATTTCGACACCATCATTTCTACGCCTTCATCTTCTCCATAGAAAATTTCTGGTTCATCAAGGACGTTTCCGGATTCATATTCCCAAGTCAGAATTGTGTGATCAACCCCAGACATTACAAATTTTTTCTCATCAAGGGCACTTATCGATGTGATCGCGTATTTATGGATTATTTCCTTGATAACTGTATGATCTTCAAAGTTCCAAATCAACATATTATGTGCCGAACTTATCGTAACGAATCTCGTCTGGTCTGGAGAACATAACAAATGAGCAATGGAAGTCTTGTGACCAGTTAACATGATAACTTCTGATTCTGGTTTCTTATCCCAGAGTAAAACTTTGCAATCATGAGTTCCTCCAATGATGTGGGTTTCTTTAGAGGAAAAAATTAGTTTGGTAATAATGCAACCATCAATCAATGTTTCGACTATTGGTTTGGTAGGAGGTTTTGCATCACTGATGTTCCAAATGGAAATTTTTCCATCTGCCCCACCAGCGCAAATCAAGGTGTTGTCGTAAGCAAAATCGATGGTATATATCTCCCTTTCTGATATTTTAAGAGGTTCTTCAAATAATTTTTTGGTTCCAAAATAGATTTCAAGGCAATAATCCATGCGACCAACAATTGCAAGGAGATAGCTCTGTTTGGAAAAGGTTAGACAGGAATATTTGCCTTTGATTAGGATAATTTCTTGGACCTGAGTTAGGTTCCAAACCGAGATTGAGGTCGAATTGTTAAACGCCATTTGCGAAGAATCAAAGGAAAAGACAAAATCTCCTTTTTCTGAGGTTTGATCTAAACGTAATAACAGTTCTCGTGTTTCAAATTTCCGAACATGAATTATGCGATCATACCCAAGGGTCACGATTTTCCTACAATCGGGTGAAATCATCATTTTAAAAAAAAGAAATTCGGTTTGTTCGGCGATCTGATTAGTCAGGAAATTGGATTCATTCCTTTTGAGATACCATCCAATATATTTCCCAATGAATTCAATATCTTTATTTCCTTCTTGAATCTCTGGCTTTTTCAGAAATTCTAGATACTGGTTAACTCCTATTGAGACGAAACTTTCTAAATCTCGCTGATTTAACGACCATTCTTAAAGAAAAGGGGCTCAATATAGAGATTTTTTAAAGAAAAACCTTTGAAAAAATCTTCTGTGATTTCATTCTTTTTTTTTCGGAAAATTGAGGGGGAAACGGTTGTTATGTCAAGGCGATTTATACGAGACTTTTCTAATTTTGAGGTAAAAGTTTAACTAGAAACAGAGATTCTAACAAATGTTTACTTGAGTAAAAGTCTTTCGAATTCTTCTGAGGAGAATCCATTATGACTTGATCCATACTAATTAACGGTGATGGCTTTGAATTATTTATTGGAGGTGATTTTTTTTTTATTTAGAGATCTTTTTCTTTTTTTAGTATTAAAGGCGTTAAAATCAAAGCATTTGAATTACGTTTCCAAAAGTATGAGATATATTTGTAATACCTTTCATCTCAGAAAGAAGACTGAGATCCACTTAAAAAATATGAAAAAATTTCTTGTTTTAAAGGAAAGAAGCACTATTGCTTAACACAAAAAAATATTCATAATTTAAATCATTTTATATTAAAATAAAATATGAAGATTATGATGAAATTGTCCCCCAAAACAAAATTAAACAAGTTTGATGAAATTGTCCCCCAAAATAAAATTAAACAATAATGCTCTCTAAAAACTTTTCTTGTAATAAATTTAATTTTTTCCTTCCAACTTCAAAGCAATTATCAAAGTGGAAACTTCAAATAAAAAAAAAAAAACAATAAATTTTAAAAATTTTTTTCGACATTTATTCTTCCCTAAGCTCCGAAGCAACAATCACTTTTATAAAAGTGATAAAAGTCACTAATAATATTTTTAATTTTTTAGGACATTTAGAGAAAAAAGGGTCCTTTTAAAATATGATTGATATAATTTTGATAATTTTATTTTTCTAATAAAAGACTTTGAGACATAATTCTGATATGACCCAAAATTCGCATTTTGATTGGCTGAAAAAAGTATAAATAGCCTGGCCATCAACATCCACTTATCAAAACACATTTTATAAACACTCTAAAACCCAATCCACTCACCATTTCCCTCAAACAATGGTCCGATTTTCAATAGAAAAGGTCAGAGAGATCATGAACAACCCACAACACATCAGAAACTTCTCAGTGATAGCCCATGTTGATCATGGTAAGACCACACTTTCAGATTCTTTGATCGCCAAGGCAGGAATCATCTCCGCAAACGATGCAGGCCAGAAGTGCTTATTAGACTTCGAAGACCTTGAGAAGGAAAAGGGAATCACCATCAAATCTACAAGCATCTCCATGTATTTTGAATATTTCCCAGATCCAGCCACCAAGGAAGAATACCTCATCAATATGATAGACAGTCCCGGTCATGTTGACTTCTCCTCCGAAGTAACAGCAGCCCTCAGAGTCACTGATGGAGCCTTGGTTGTTGTTGACTCAGTCGAAGGGGTCTGTGTTCAAACTGAAACAGTGCTGAGACAAGCCATGCAGGAGAAAGTCAGACCAATACTTATTGTCAACAAAGTCGATAGACAGATCGTCGAACTGAAAGCCGACCCTGAAACCATCTACCAGAACTTCATCAAGGTCATTGATGGTGTCAATGTAGTCATCAGCAATTACGAACACCCTGATATGGGCAACTTGTTTGTTGAGCCCAGTAGAGGCAATGTAGCTTTTGGCGCAGGCAAGGATGCTTGGGCCTTCACTTTGAGAACGTTTGCAAGAATGTACGCAAAGAAGTTTAAGGTATCTGAAGAAACCCTCATGGAAAAACTCTGGGGAGACAATTACTTTGACCCTGAGACAAAGAAATGGTCCACTGATGACAGAAACAAAGACGGCAAGGCGATTTTGAAACGGGGTTTCTGTAGTTTTATTTTAGAACCTATCCTCAAAGTCATGAAATCAATCACCGAAAGCAATTTTGAGCAACTTGAAAAGTTGCTGACATCCCTTGAAATCACCTTGAAGCAAGAAGAAAAACAGTTGAAAGAAAAAGATTTGATCAAATTGGTGATGAAGCGATGGATGAATGCAGCTGACACTCTCCTAGAAATGATAGTCCTCCATTTGCCTTCACCAAAGGATGCCCAGAAGTACAGATCTGCTTATCTTTATGAAGGACCCTATGATGATGAATGCGCGAGATCCATTAGAGAATGTGACCCAAAGGGTCCTTTGATGGTTTTCGTTTCAAAGATGATTCCAAACAGCGATCAAACCAGATTTTTTGCCTTTGGACGAGTCTTCTCAGGCACCATCAGTACTGGTCAAACTGTGAGAATACTTGGGCCCAATTACAGTCCAGAAAGCAAGAAAGAAGACCTTTTCGAAAAGAAGATCACTGGTCTGGTCATCATGATGGGGAAGGGCAAGGAATCAATAGTTGATGTTCCTTGTGGAAATACAGTAGGCATACTTGGAGTTGACAACTTCCTCACCAAGACAGGAACAATAACTGATTGCGTTGAAGCACATTGCATCAGAAATCTGAAATACAGTGTGTCACCTGTAGTAAAAGTAGCTGTTGCACCAAAAAATATGGCTGACTTGCCAAAATTGCTGGAAGGCTTGAAGAAATTGTCCAAGTCCGACACCTTAGCTCAATGCTCTTTGAACGAAAGTGGACAAAACATCATTGCAGCTTCAGGAGAACTACATATAGAAACCTGTGTCTATGACCTGTTGCACAAGTACACCAATAACTTGGAGGTCATCATTTCTGAACCAACTGTCACTTATAAAGAAACTGTGATGGCGCCAAGTTCTCAGGAATGCATGGTCAAGACTCCAAACCACCACAACAGACTTTTCTGTCAAGCCGAACCCTTGACCGATCCTCTTTCAGAAGCCATTGAGAAGAACGAAGTGTCAAGAATGGATGATGTGAAAATCAGATCAAAGAAGTTAGTGGAAGAGTTCCAATGGGATAAAGAATCGACCATGAAAATTTGGTGTTTCGGACCTGAGAACCAAGGACCAAACATGTTGGTTGACTTGACAAAAGGAATTCAGTACATGAACGAAATCAAAGATTCCATGAATACTGCCTTCCAACATGCCACAAAAGAGGGAGTCCTGGCCGAAGAAGAGCTCAGAGGAATCAGATTCAACATCCTTGATGCTAAATTGCATGCTGATTCAATCCATCGAGGACCAGGACAAGTGATTCCGGCAGCCAGAAAGTTGTTCAATGGAGCACAATACACCTCTCAGCCAAGAATTTTGGAACCGATATTTTTGTGTGAAATAACAACAAATTTGGAAGGCTTGAAGGGAGTTCGACAATGTCTGAACAAGAGAAGAGGAACGTTCTTAGATGAAATACAAGTTACTGGAACACCCCTGTATTTGGTGAAGGCGCATCTTCCAGCGGCTGAATCGTTTGGCTTCACTGGGTTGCTCAGAAGTTTGACTGGAGGAGTAGCCTTCCCACAATGTGTGTTCTCCCATTGGTCTGTTGTTCAGGGAGATCCCTATGATCCGAAAGGGAAGGTGTTTAATTTGGTGAGGGACATCAGAACAAGAAAGGGTTTGAACCCCAATGCAATAAATTTGGAAGATTTGTTGGATAAATTGTGAAAGAATGGCTTTTTTAAGGAGTTGTTTTAATAATTAATAGTTTTAATAATATCTAAACCTTCTATTTAAACAGAATAAAAAAAAATGGAATTTTGAAGAAATTAAAAAACCTCATTGAAAAAAAAAAGAGAAACACCTGCAAACAAAATAAGTTCAGAAATTTTTTGTTTTTCAAGAAATATTTGTGTCAAAATTTAATCAGTTTCTATCCAAAATTTGAATTAATTTTTTTTTTTCTTAATGTTAAATATTTTCAAAACGGAAAGCCGAGACAATTTATGGAAAGCTATAATCCGACCCCCAAAATTTACATACAAAGCCGATGATTTAGGTTTTTTCTCCTCTATAATTTTAACTCATTTCATTTATAAAAGGCAGAAAAGAGTTTAGCCTTAACAAAAAAAATTATACCCGACATGACTTCCAAATCAAAAATAAGCGAAATTTTCGTTTGGAATGCAGTTTATGGGAAGCTAAAGTAAACCCTTCTTCTTTTTGCGTAGTATATCTCCATGGTAACAGCAGTTCGAGATTTGAATCTGTACAGCTATTCAAATTCCTTTCAAAATTCGATATTTCTTTATGTTCGTTTGATTTTAGTGGATGTGGGCTCTCCGAAGGCGAATACATTTCTTTAGGATGGCATGAAAAAGATGATGTTGATTTCGTGGTTCAATATTTGCTAAAGGAGAGAAACATCAAGAAAATAGCTTTATGGGGGAGAAGCATGGGCAGTTCAGCAGCAATTCTTTATTCCTCGATTATCAAAGAGGCAAGAATCAGTTGTCTTGTTTTTGATAGTCCTTTTTGCAGTTTGAAGCTTTTGTCCGAAGATATCGCGAGACGTAATTCCAAAGCCCCCAAATGCATCATGCGTTTGATTTGGATCTTTTTAAAAAGAAAAATCCTCAAGAAAAACCAATTTAATATTAATGATATCAGTCCCATCAGCCATATTCAAAATATACAAATACCTGCATTCTTTATTTCTGCTAAGAGCGATCGGATCATTGATCCGGCTCAAATGAATAGAATTTATAACGAATTCCCGAACAAAAAAATAATTGAATATGTTGAAGGAGACCATAATTCACCAAGGCCGGAAGCTTCCTTGATGAAATGTGTAATGTTTATTAATGCTATATTCTTAAAAAATGATTGGAATGAAATCGATTTGATACAAATGCCAAATCAGATTGAACAGAAAATGAATGGAGATATATCAGGTCCTAAAAAAAAGACCCCTATTTTAATGATTCAACCGAAACAAGTGGAGAATGATGAAAAAATGGAGAACATGGAAAATTGCGACTTCGAGAAAAAATAATTAAATAATTTTTATTTTTATTTTGAGCTTTCATGATTATTAATTAAATTTTAAGTGGCTTTTTAAAAAAAAAACTGAATTTCTTTTTTCAGTAAATTTTAATGAAACATAGATTCATAGGATCATTGTTCAAAATGCTGACCTATTTAAGGAAACTATGGCGCTTCTAAGAGTATAGTAAATTATTAAATTCAAAAATAATATTTCATCTTAAAACCCCAAATTTCCTTTAAAATTATAACAAAAATTAAATTAAAATAAAATTTTTCATTCCCCAATATCGAAATCGAGCTATGAAGATCCAACATCATAATAAAGGCGATAATTTCATTCACCAGAAACCTTTTTCAGATAATTCATATTCCCCAGCGAAAACTGAAGTGGGCTCGAAAATCCTCTTAGCAATGATACAAAATGAAAGAAATTATACGATTTCCCATGAGTTTTTATACTCTTTATTTAAAAACTATGGTGATGTTCGAAAGGTATTTATAAAATTTCTCTAAATAATATTATAAAAATATAGGTTCTGATTTTCGAAAAAACCAACGTTTGGAAAGCCTTTATAGAAATGGCTAAGATTAAGGAGGCTGAAGATGCACTGGCTAATTTAAATAATGTTTATCTTTTCAAATGGAACACCGAGGGCAAAATGAAAATTGAATATTCAGGTTTAATAGATCTTAGCTTTTCATTGCAAAGTTTAGACGGAAAAGGTTCGAACAAGGCCATAAAAAAAAATGCAAATAATTAACTGAATTTTTTTTTTTTTATTAGAGTTTCTTTCCAACCAAAAAAGAAGTCATAAACTAAACAAAAACAACACCAAAACTAATGGCAACGGCAATCCTTTGAAATTAACAAGATCAAACACTTTTCAGACCGACGCAGAAAAAAAATCGCAAATGAAACATCTTAAAAAGAAATTTATTTATAACCCTTTGAGTTATTTTAAAAGATCAAAAACTCTTGATTTGGATGAAACAGAATTTAGTTCGAGTGTCAAAGATGAAATCCATAGAGTGTTGTATGACGGATTGGATTCTACCCAAAATATCAACGGGAACGAAATTCCATCTTTGAAGGATCTGGATTCAGACATGGATTCTCAAAAAACCATAGTCCAATTTCAAGAGCAGAAGAGTTTCAAGGCTCCTTCGAAAAAAGAAATGTCCAGCAATACGTTTTTATGTTTCCCACAAAATAAAAATCCAAAGCTCGATATATTTTTGAACTTCGTCAAGGATTTCAAAATTTATATTCCCAATGCATCTGATGAAATCAAATTTCCAATGGGAAAAATCTCGATCGGGGTCAACACAAGCAAAGAGCCATCTCCAATCAACGGGAAAAATATGTATGAAGTTCAACCTAATCTTTTACAAAACTTTCTGGGAATCAATAACAAATTAATTACAAATACACCGGTCCAAATTGGAATTATGCCCATGAGCTCCTATTTTCCAATTGAGAAATATTATCTTCCTCCTTTACAAAATCTACCATATTCTTTCACGACATTTACCCAAAGTCCCTCTTATTATCAGCTCCCAGCTGGGGACAAGATGATGGGTTAGAAAAAATTATAAAATCCTCATTTTTATTTACTTTTTAAATATAATTAGGAAATCAAGTTTCGAAAGTTATCTATGTGAGAAGTTTGGATAACCCGTTTATAAATGTCGAGATGATATATAATTTATTCAGCAACTTTGGAAATATCACGCAAATTCTCTTCTTGAAAGGTAAGGAATGTGCTTTAATTGAATATGAAAATGCAAGTTATGCAACTATTTGTAAAGATTTTCTCAACAATTTGAAGTTTTTTACGAATCATCTTAAAGTTTGTTCAACAATAACCTTTTAAATTTCATTTTAAAATGGTTCATATTAGATTTATTTCTCGAATTATCAGAAAATATTTTTACAAAAAAAAAGTGAATTCGATTCAGGAAATTCTGAAGAAATCATGATTTGCAGTCCAAATATGTATCGGTTCAGAGGAATCAAATCTATCTCGATCAATCCACCATCAAATACCCTTCATGTGTCCAATCTCAAGGTTGAGGTTTGCAAAGATGTATTAATTAGGAAAATTTTTGGGCAATATGGCATAATAGACTCAATAAAGTACGTATAAATCATTTAACTCAATTATATTTTTGAAAAGGTTCTTGCTGATGGAAAATCATAAAAATATGTGTTTGGTGAAATATTCGACCATGGAAGAAGCATTTCTATGTATAGCTTATCTCCATAATCAGGAGATAGAGGGAAGGTAAACATTTTAAAACAACTAAAATATTAATAAAATGATTATTATGACTTAGAAACGTGAAGATTTCGTTCACAAAATCGAAAATTTAAGAAGGAATGAATAATTGTAGGATGGGGAAACAAGGATCTTATGAAAAGATTTTCTTTTAATATTATTTAATTTATCTGAAAAAAAATTATTGTATTTTTCTTAAGAAAGACATTGAAATAGCTTGTTTCTGCTTTATTTTTTTTAAATTATGTCTTTATTAATTTAATATGTGATTATGAATAGCTTAAATCTTTCTTTTTTTTAATTTAATCTTCTTATAATTCTGCTAAAATTTTATCAATCATTTTTGATAGATATTTGTATAAGTACACATATTGCTCCTTTTCTTGAATTAGATTTTAAAGTAAAAGAACATTTACGCTCGTATGGACCATTCCCCATCTTTGTTCTCTCAACCTCCTCACTACCCCGAAAATCGAAATGGTGTATTTCTTCAATTCATCGAGTTTGCTTTCTTTTTTTTCTATAGATCAAAAAATAAATAATTTCTCTTATACTATCTGCATATTTTTGTCGAATTTCCAAATAATGTTTTTTTATTAAAAGGGTCAAATTAAATAAGGCAATCAAGGTCCCAGTTCTTCCAACTCCAGCGCTTTTTTTTTTCCCAAATAAAATTCAAAATAATTGTTGATGTGATATACCTGCAATGAATGACTATTTTTTTATCTTCGTTGTCGCAATAAACTGAGATCATTTTATCCAATAGCTTTTGAATCAAATTGTAGTCGGTTTCAGCAGGTGTGCATTGATCAGGCCAGCTCATCCACTTTTTTCTAGTTAATTTTTAGAACAAATAAAATTGTACTTGAATTTGAGTCACTTTCTTCGTTTCAACTAGATCATCTTTCTTTTTCTGTGAACAAAGCCAAAATCAAAAATATATAAATATAAAATAAAATTCAGGAAAAATATATAAAATATCATTAGACTTCTAAAAGGAAAATTCTTTCATATAAATCGTTGTCAAATGTCTCAGAAAGCAGGGTCACTTTCAGCTCCTTGCTATCAGCATTTTTTGGGTATTCGTGGAAATCGCCTGGCTCTTTATGAGGCCAATAATGATCGCATTGTGCTTTATTGTTTTCCTTCAAATTGCACAACATGATGATTAACTCAACATTCTCATGGAAAATCATTTTCCAAAAATTGGAGAAAGTGACCATTAATGGCCCTTGAGTTGCAATGATTCTTTTTTGGTGGTTTAATGATGTCTGAAAATATTAAATTTAGGAATAAATTTTAGCATATTAATTATGAACTGACATTAATATAATTTGCATTAATATAATTGGAGACATTATCCATGACTTGGTTTTCTAATTCGAAATTTTGGACAGGAACCATTGAATGCTTATCTAAAGAACTTTTATTTTAAAAATTATATATATGATTTTAAACAAGGAATGATATTTCCATATCTGTTGTGTTTCGCTTTGTCAGGATGATAATCTTCCAAATTATCATTGTGGGTTTGGGTTTCCGTGATTCTTCGAATGATCTGCGAGTTAAAAAGCAATAAAGTAAAATTTTTTAAGAAAGAAATAAACTCTGAATTCCATTTCTTTATTTCTTTTGGATGCCTCCTCTGAGAAATTTATAATCGGAATTCCTTCTTCCAGGGATTGCAAATCCTCATTTTTGAGGACCCATTTGATTGATATATCATTGGACGGCTCTTTATATTCCACAATGTCCTTGCTTTCTTCTAAAACCTTCCTGATTTTTTCCTCCATTGAAAAACTTGTTTTTGAATGTTTTGTATTTTTGGAAATGTTTTATTATTATTATAAATTTTAAGATTTTATCTGTCTAAATAAATGCCATTTTTGATTCCTGACTTATTGCTAAAAATTTTAAGTTTTTTCAAAAAAAAAAAATAATTGAATTGAGATTTTTTGGTATAATGATGAATTTTTTTGATCCTCCCAAAAAAAACACAGTTCTAGTAACAGGAGCAAGCAGCTATTTAGGTTCTCTTGTGGTGGCTTGGCTTTTGAATCTTGATTATATTGTTCGAGGCACGGTTCGCTCAATTGAAAAAATGCCTCTGAATCTTGCTGATTTAACAACTGCTACCAGCTCATCTCGGATGAAGAACTTTTTCCTTTTCGAAGCAGATTTGATGGATCCTGATCAAACCTGGTCTAAAATTATTGAGGGTTGTGATAGCATTGTTCATGTCGCAGCCCCGAATGGCATAATCGAACCAAAAGATTCGGAAAAGGAGTTGATGAAACCAACCATTGAAGGCACCGTGAAGATTTTGAATCTGGCATTAATACTTAATGTCAAGAAATTTGTTTATATTTCATGTATAACCACAATCGTCACTTCTGATAGAAAAAACTACATTTTTAGCCAAAAGGATTGGGCGGATATCAAACAACTCAATAAGATGTCTCTATGTAAATATCTTGCTGAAAGGAAAGCTTGGGAAATCTATGAAAAAAACTCTGATAAAATCTCTTTTACAAGCCTGGTGCCAGGATTAATGATGGGTCCTTCACTCAAAAGAGATTCGAACCTATCCTCAATTTTCCTTCAAAAATCGTTTGATAAAACTCTTCAAAAGGTGCCTCATATTTCTTTTCCAATGGTTGATGTGAGAGATGTTGCTCGTGCAGTCACTATGGTCCTTAATAATCCGATTTCAAATGGAAAAAGATATTTAATAGTTCAAGGATCATATTGGTGGCAGGATGTAGCCAATATTCTGAGGGTGGAATTCGAAAAATATGGATATGAGCTTCCAAAGAAGAAAATGAGCAATTTCTGGATATATCTAGCCTCATGGTGGAACCCCTTTCTCTCATATATTAAGCCATATTTGGAAGGGGAATTAATTATAGATACTTCACTATTTATTAATGAGATTGGGATGCCTTACCGAAAAATAGAAGAGACTTTTATTGATTTTGCTTATGACTTAATTAAAAAAAAACTAATTGAGGATAAATTGTTTTTTATAGGGGATGATCAAGATCCCCCTTATTTACATTAAGGGAAAAAATCTATATAATTAGAAATATATATGTTTAAAAATCTATTTTTAATGCAACAAAGTTTTTAAAAGATAATGCAACTACAATTGCCATCATCAGATGGGTATTCTCCCGTTTCATTATAATGTTTAAAACTTGCGATATATGTCACCTTGATATCTTCCTTAAAGCTAATTCGGGATCCAAGGTCTTTTCTATTCAATCTGCCATTCATTTCGTCATCTTTTAAAGATTGATCGGAAATGAAAAATTCTGGACGATTTAATTCGATGCTCGAACTTTTCTTTAAAATCGATTTGGAGGGGAGTTTTTTCATTCCTGGATACATTTCAGGTTCTGCTTTCAATAAAACAGACTTCTGAGGCTCTTTAAAGTTTTCATCTCGCGAATCTAGAAGTGAGACTCTGGAATAATAATATTAATTAAGGATATATTTTTGAAAAAAAACTCATTTGCGGTTTCTATGTCTGAGTTAAGTTGTTTGGAATCTTGAATGAGTTTTTTAGCATTTAGGCTTTTCAAAAATCATGAGAATGAAGAAAAAGAGAGTTTACTGGAGATTATAAGCACAGTCAGCAAAATCTAAAGGGTTTTCAGCTGAAAATTTAAGAATTGACATGGCTTTATTAAATTTGTATGTGAAATTTATAAATTTATTGTTTTATATAATAATTTTCAAATTATTGATAGTTTCTATCAGTCTTTAGTTTTTTATAATTAAATTCAAAAAAAGCAAAACGATTTTGCTTTGGTAATTGAGATAAATTAAATTAATGGAAAATGAAATCATAAATACAAAATGTCATAAGGGACTTCAGTAGGATCTAAAAATAAATCATTATTAATAAAATAAACAAAAATTGTAGATACTTTTTTGTTCTTCTAAGATTATTTTCATTTTCATCATGTCGAAAAAAGAACCATATTCAAAATTATCTACTCCTGTTGTCCAAATATCCACCAATTCAAATAACGAATTATAAAGATCTTCCTTCGACATCTTTTCTTGTCCATTCGAATCATGTTTCCAATCTTGATCCAATGTAAATTTCATCTCTTCAAGTTTATCTTCTCCTTTCAATTCAGGTCTCAAGAGGCCGATGATCTTATAATTGATGTCCACGTAGTTTTTTTTGGATAATTGATTGTTTTGATCAAATTGGTATAAAATCATAAACTAAGCATCAAAAAAACCATAAATTTATTTTTAATGCAATCATTATCAAACGCCATTGATTGCTTTTTTCACGACAGGATCATCTTTTAACGATTCTCTTAATGCGATCATCTCAGGTCCATACCTTATTTTTTAATTATCAAATAAATAAAAATACTGTCAAATTTATAGTTAATAAAGGTACATTTTGGGATCTCCATCTATATGATAAGGCTTATTAGGATATTGATCTCTTTGAGGATCAAAAAGAATATTTAAAGAAGGATGTCTCATTGTTTTCATTACAAGGATGGGTTTTTCGGGCACTACTCATTTTAATTATTCCTAACTTTAAAAATAAAAACGTTGAGCTGAGTGTTCCTCTTCTTCTGGAATTTTGGCTGGTTTTGACAGATCATTCAAATTCTTCAATGAGGTGATTCTCTTCGATTCTTCAAATGGAATATAAACTTTTTTTTTTTGGATGACTTTTTGCTCTTTCGCTACGCATATTACACATTTTGTTTTGTCATGTTTATGAGAGTGGATCCTTTCAGAAATTTGCTTAGGGTTTAAAAATAAAATAACAACTTTTTTTCTTTAGAGCTGTTGTCGTCTTTTGTTAAGGATTTACTCGAGTTATTAAGGGATTTGTTTGAAACATTGCTGAGGTTCATTTTTTCAGGAGTTTTTTCCATTTCTTTATTAGTTTTATATATTAATGATTATAATTTTATCAGAAAAAATAAATATTTTTTTTTTTACGTTAGACAGAATTAATTTGAAATTTTTATAAGCACTTTTAAAACAATAGGTTTGATAATTTTTTTTCTTCTCATAATTAAATTAAAAACATTTAATTTAAACATAAAAATGGAGGAAAAAAATCCTAAAAAGCTTAGAT
>Ga0302140_10007394_pt1 | contig 13738 bp, 18 predicted proteins | sample I_Bog_E1_1_FD_202095 | JGI IMG/M metagenome (GOLD analysis project Ga0302140, IMG submission 202095) | Peat permafrost microbial communities from Stordalen Mire near Abisko, Sweden - I_Bog_E1_1 | ecosystem: Environmental > Terrestrial > Soil > Wetlands > Peat | place: Sweden: Abisko, Stordalen...
GACGGGCGTTGCCGGTGCCCTTCTGCTTGTAAGGCTTCTTCGTGGTGCCCTGCACCTCCGACAGCCCCTTGACCTTGTGGTTGCCGGACCGGCGCTTGGCGAGCTGCCAATGCACGACCCGTGCCAGGATATCGGCGCGCGGCGCGGCGGCGAAGAACTCGTCCGGCAACTCCGCGGTACCCGCCTTGCCGTTGTCGAGTGTTGTGATGTCGATCTGCATCGTCGTCCCCGTCAGGCCGCGGCCGCTTCGACCAGCGCGGCCGGGTATGGCGCGTCGGCCGGACGCGCGCGCTTAATCGCATCGCGCACCAGCACGAAACTGTTCTTGGCGCCGGGGATCGCACCCCTGACCATCAGCAGGCCGCGCTCCGCATCGACCGCTGCCACGACCAGGTTCAGCGTGGTGATCCGCTCGTCGCCGAGATGCCCCGCCATCTTCTTGTTCTTGAACGTCTTGCCGGGGTCCTGCCGGTTGCCCGTGGACCCATGGCTGCGGTGGCTGACCGACACGCCGTGGCTCGCTTCCAAGCCGCGGAAGTTCCAGCGCTTCATCGCACCCGCGAAACCCTTGCCCTTCGACGTTCCGGTGACGTCCACGCGCTGGCCGACCAGGAAATGCGCCGCCGACAGCGTCGCGCCCGGCTCCAGCAGCGCGTCGGCATCGACGCGGAATTCGACCAGCTTCGCCTTGGGCTCGACCTTCGCCTTGGCGAAGTGGCCGCGATTCGGCTGCGACACGTTCTTCACCTTGGCGCGGCCCCAGCCGAGCTGGACCGCGGTGTAGCCGTCCTTCTCTTCCGTGCGGGCGGCGACAACCTGCAGGCTGTCGAGCAGCAACACGGTGACGGGCACATGCGTGCCGTCGTCCTTGAACAGCCGGGTCATCCCCAGCTTCTTTGCCAGCAATCCGGTGCGCATCTCGGCCCCACCCCTGGCTTAAATCTTGATCTCGACGTCCACGCCAGCGGCGAGGTCGAGCTTCATCAGCGCGTCCACCGTCTGCGGCGTGGGCTCGACAATATCGAGCAGGCGGCGATGCGTGCGCATCTCGAACTGCTCGCGGCTTTTCTTGTCGACGTGCGGCGAGCGGTTCACGGTGAAACGCTCGATATGCGTCGGCAGCGGGATTGGCCCGCGAACCCGGGCACCCGTGCGCTTGGCCGTGTTCACGATCTCCTTCGTGCTGGAATCCAGCACGCGGTGATCGTAGGCCTTAAGCCGGATGCGGATATTCTGGTTGTCCATCGTTGGTCTTCCGGGTTCCCAAAACGTACCGGCGCCTCGCTGAGCGCGAGGCGCCGGCGACGCCTTACTGTCTTTACGCTGTGATCGACGCGACCACGCCGGCGCCGACTGTGCGGCCACCCTCGCGGATCGCGAAGCGCAGGCCATCATCCATCGCAATCGGCGCGATCAGCTCCACATCCATCGACACGTTGTCCCCCGGCATGACCATCTCGGTGCCTTCCGGCAGCGAAACCACGCCAGTAACGTCGGTGGTACGGAAATAGAACTGCGGCCGGTAGTTGGTGAAGAACGGCGTGTGACGGCCACCCTCCTCCTTCGTCAGGATGTAGGCTTCGGCCTTGAACTTGGTGTGCGGCGTGATTGAGCCGGGCTTGGCCAGTACCTGGCCGCGCTCCACGTCCTCACGCTTCGTGCCGCGCAGCAACGCGCCGATGTTGTCGCCCGCCTCGCCGCGATCCAGCAGCTTGCGGAACATCTCGACGCCGGTGACCACCGTCTTCACGGTGTTCTTGATGCCGACGATCTCGACTTCGTCGCCCACGTTCACCACGCCGCGCTCGACGCGGCCGGTGACCACGGTGCCGCGGCCGGAGATCGAGAACACGTCTTCGATCGGCATCAGGAACGGACGGTCGGTCGCACGGGCCGGCTGCGGGATGTAGGCGTCCACAGCATCCATCAGCTTCAGCACCGCCTGCTCGCCGAGTTCCGGCTGCTTGTCTTCCAGCGCGCACAGCGCGGAGCCCTGGATGATCGGAATGTCGTCGCCGGGGAACTGATAGGACGACAGCAGCTCGCGAACCTCGAGCTCGACCAGTTCGAGCAGCTCGGGGTCGTCCACCATGTCAACCTTGTTGAGGAACACCACCAGCGCCGGCACGCCGACCTGGCGGGCGAGCAGGATGTGCTCCCGGGTCTGCGGCATCGGGCCGTCGGCGGCGGAGACCACCAGAATGGCGCCGTCCATCTGCGCCGCGCCGGTGATCATGTTCTTCACATAGTCGGCGTGACCGGGGCAATCGACGTGCGCGTAGTGGCGCGCCTTCGTCTCATACTCGACATGCGCGGTGGAGATCGTGATGCCGCGGGCTTTCTCCTCCGGCGCCTTGTCGATCTGGTCGTACGCCGTGAACGTGGCGCCGCCGGTCTTCGCCAGCACCTTCGTGATCGCCGCCGTTAGCGACGTCTTGCCATGATCGACATGGCCGATCGTGCCGATGTTGCAGTGCGGCTTGGTCCGCGCGAATTTCGCCTTCGCCATCGTCGTCTTCTCCGTGGGCCCGAGTGGAGGTCCTGGGGTGAGGCTTCAGTGTTACCAGCGGTAGTGGCTGAAGGCCTTGTTCGCCTCTGCCATCCGATGGGTGTCTTCCCGCTTCTTCACCGCTGCACCACGGTTGTTCACCGCGTCCAGCAGCTCGTTCGACAGCCGGTCTTCCATCGTGTGCTCGCCCCGCTTGCGCGCGGCGTCGATGATCCACCGGATCGCCAGTGCCTGCCGCCGCTCCGAGCGGACTTCCACCGGCACCTGATAGGTGGCGCCGCCGACCCGGCGGGACCGCACTTCGACGGCCGGCTTCACGTTGTCCAGCGCCTCGTGGAACATGCGGACCGGATCGGCCTGCTGGCCGCCGCGCTTCTTCATCACTTCCAGCGCATTATACACGATGCTCTCGGCAGTCGACTTCTTGCCGTCGTACATCAGCGAGTTCATGAACCGGGTGATCACGACGTCGCCGAACTTGGCGTCCGGCAGGATCTCGCGCTTTACGGCGCGGCGGCGGCGGCTCATCGCATTACCTCTTTTACTTCGGCCGCTTCGCGCCGTACAGCGACCGGCGCTGACGACGCTTGGCGATGCCCTGCGTGTCGAGCACGCCACGCAGGATGTGATAGCGGACGCCCGGCAAGTCCTTCACGCGCCCGCCACGGATCAGCACCACCGAGTGCTCCTGCAGGTTGTGCCCCTCGCCGGGGATGTAGCTCACGACCTCGAAGCCATTGGTCAGGCGCACCTTCGCCACCTTGCGCAGCGCCGAGTTCGGCTTCTTCGGCGTGGTGGTGTAGACGCGCGTGCAGACGCCGCGCTTTTGCGGGCAGCCCTGCAGCGCCGGCACCGTGTTCCGGCTTTTCCGGGGCTCGCGCCCCTTCGCGATGAGCTGGTTGATGGTCGGCATTGACCCTCTGTCTCTCCAATAGTCGTCCGGCCGGCGCCCCTGTCGATCGCGTGACCGAAGTTCAACAGCCCAAACCCGCCGGCGTGGGAAGTCCCACCCTGCGGGGTCCAGTGAGACACGCGGCCTGGGCCAACCGGAGTTCCGGAAGGCGGCGCCGCATGCGTCTTTGGCCTGCGATCGACGGCCACCCAGCACAGCGGGGGGTGGCGAGGGGGCGGAACCTAGTTGCGAGAAGAATCCGAGTCAAGCGTGAGTCGGAAGACGGAGGACAGAAGTCGGAAAACCGACAGCGGTTGCCCGGGCAACGGTCCGTCCTCCGTTTTCCGCTCTACAGCAGCCGAAGCGCCAGGAACCCGCCGACCACCCCCACCGCCGCGACCGACGTCACCAGCGTCAGCCGCCGTTCGATGAAGTCGCGAATCGGCGGACCGAACGCCTTCAGCAGGCCGGCGACCAGGAAGAACCGGGCGCCGCGCGTGGCCAGACTCGCCGCCATGAACACGGCGAAATTGAAATGCGCCGCGCCCGAGGCGATCGTGACGATCTTGTAGGGGATCGGCGTCATCCCCTTGATTAGGATCACCCACAGGCCCCACCGGGCGTAAAGGTCCTGGAACGCGGCGAACTTCTGGCCGTAGCCGTAGAAATCGATCACCGGGCGGGCGAGCTGGTCGAACACCGCGTAGCCGATCAGATAGCCGAGGGCGCCGCCCGCCACGCTGCCCAGCGTGCAGATCAGCGCCAGCCGCCAGGCGCGGTCCGGCCGTGCCAGGACCATCGGAATCAGCACCGCGTCGGGCGGAATCGGAAACACGCTGCTCTCGATGAAGGAGACTGCCGCTAGCCACCACGGCGCGTTCGGCGAGGCCGCGAGGCGGAGTGTCTTGTCGTACAGGCGCCGGAGCATCGCGATTGGGTCCTTCGTTCACAGGCGGGCGTTGACAGGCGGGCGTTGACTGGACATTCGCTGGCAGGCGCAAGCGCAACGCTCCACACGCTCCACACGCTCAAGACGCAGCGTCGGCGACCGGCATGCCACGGCGGCGCCCCCGGTTCAATCGCCGGCTATGCCAGCCGGCGATTGCAGCCTATCGTTGCGGCCGACGTCACCTGATCGAGGCTTTTGTATGCGCTTCATCACCGCTGCCATCGCCCTGCTGGCTGCTCTTCCCGCCTACGCGCAAAGCCCGCTGCCGCCGCATGCCTATCTGTTCGGCGCCTGGATCGGCGGCCTGTATCCGCCGCCGGCCACAATCAGCGCGCAGCAATGCCTGGGGAGCCCCGTGGTGATCTTCACACGCGACGTCGTCATGCGCGCGGTGATCACCGACCAGACGTACACCCAGCGCCAGGTGGAGACCGCTCGCACCACGGCGGCCGGTACCGAGTTCCGCTTCCTGACATCGCCGGCGTCGCTCGCCTCCGGCGGCCCGTTCAGCCTGGCCGGGCCGGCTTCGGCCGATGTCGGCTTCGGCTGTGGCAGCCCGCAGGTGCTGCGCGTGCAGCGTCACGGCGAAAACGAGATCACCTTCCCCGGCTGCACGGAATTTCCGTACCCGCTGGTCCGCTGCCGCTGAGCCGGCGGGCGCCAGGCTGACCGCGGGTCGCGTCGTGCAGGCGGGTTCGCTGGCGTGGTGGTGCGGAATGGTCGCCGCCGTCTCGGCCCTCCGCCACGCGCTGGGTGCGAGAGAGCGTACCTGGATCGCGATCGCTGCACAGGGCTGACCGCTGCACAAGGCTGGCTCTGGGCCTGTTCGGAATAGCCGAGGTGCGGCGGGCGTTCTGACCGTTCTGCAGCCAGCAACCGCCCCGTCGTCACGCTCGACGCAGATGTTCCGATGCGTCGTCTGGCGCGAGCGGGCTCGCTGGCTGGTCGTCCACGTCATCGGCCCAAATGTTGACACGGCCCGTCGCGTCGTCCGGCCGCAACCGCCATTTCCGGCGCGCAATCGATTCGATCTTGTCCCGCGCAGTGGCGAAGCACTGCAGCAGGTCCGGCCCCTTGTACATGCGGCGCTGGCTGAAGCCCTGCAGCGCCTCCTGCGAGATGCCGCAGACGATAATCTGGCCGTTATCTTCGATCTCGAACATCACGCGCCCCCCAACCCAGCGGGCCGGAGCCAAGGAAGCCTGGTGTCCAGACCTGTCCATATTCAGCACTTCCTTGCAAATGTGACCAAACCGAACTTTCGTAGGCGAAATATCGGCCAGCGACGTGACTTGCGCCGTGATCCACTTGAGGTGGCTATAGCGAGGGACAATTGCAATCGGTCGTCTGCCACCCGCCGCCGAATGCGCCTGAATCGGTGGAACGTGATGGCGACGGCTTAAATGGCCCCACGATTCCATCCCGACTGACCAGATGTTCCAGCCCAGGTCCGGAACCGTTTCGTTATCGCTGCCCCGGCTGTCCTCGGGATGATACGCGGTATGATGAGCCGGAATGTGCCGACGGAGAGGTCCATGGACTTGGCCATGTTTGGCGCCGCGCTCGATGGCAGCGAGCCGCCGCCCGGGATCAGCCTCGCGCTGCAGGCGCTGTGGTGGGACGCCAAGGACGACTGGAAACGGGCGCATTTCTGCGCCCAGGAGGATCACAGTGCGGATGGCGTGCGGGTGCACGCCTACCTGCACCGCAAGGAGGGCGACCTGACCAATGCCGGCTACTGGTACGAACGCGCCGGAATCGTCCCGGCGGCCGGGCCGCTCGACGCGGAATGGGAACGTCTGGTCCGGAGATTGCTCGGGGACCAGCCATGACCAGACTGCCGCCTGGCGCGTATGCGCTGGTCTGGCTGCTCGCCATCTTGTTCATGCTGTACGGCTCGTTCTACCCGTTCGAATGGCAGAACCCCGCCGGACCGGGTCCCCTCGCCCATCTGCTCAGCACCTGGCAGGACTGGGACCAGCGCGGCGACCTGATCGCCAACATCCTGTTCTACATGCCGTTCGGCTTCCTTGGCGTGCTCTCCCTGCCGCCGCGCATGTCGCTGGCATCGCGCGCAGGCATCACCCTGCTGCTCGGCGTCGCGCTCAGCGCAGGAGTCGAACTGACCCAGGTGCATCTCGTTGAGCGCACCAGCACCATGGGTGACCTGTACGCCAACGCGATCGGCACCGCCGCCGGAGCGCTGGTCGCGGCAATCATCGGCCCGGCGCCGCGCTGGCCCCTGCTGGGCGAGCTCTTCGCGGCACCGTTCGCCGCGCTGCTGCTGATCGCCTGGGGCGGCGAGCGGCTGTCGCCCTACGTGCCAACCATCGATCTGCACAAATACTGGCACGCGCTGTGGCCGCTGCTGGCCGGCGACGGCTTCGGCGCCGCGGCCGTCGCGAACGCCACGGTGGCCTGGCTGCTGGTGGCCGCGCTGCTCGACGCGGCCTACGGTCGCCGCCGCGTCTGGCTGCTGTTTCCGCTGGCGGTCGGCGCCGCCGAGGGCTGGCGCATCATGGCCGTCGGTACCGCCGTCGAGATCTCCGACGTCGCCGGCGCCATCGCCGCATTCGCGATCTGGCCGCTGTTCGTGCGCTGGCGCCGCTTGCCGCTGGCCGTTGCGATGGCGGGGCTGGTCGCCGCACGGATCGCCACGGGTGCGGAGCCCGCCGCGGCGAACTGGCTGCCGTTCGAGCCCATGCTGCGCGACACCATCGCGGGCGGGCTGCACGGCGTGTGCCTTGCCTCGTTCCTCAACGGCGGCCTGGTCTGGCTGCTGGCGGGCGCGGGGCTGGGGGCCGCGGGGGCGACCGCGGCGACGGTGGCACTGCTGATCGCCACGGCACTGGCGGCAGGACAGCCCTTGCCGGCCAGCGACATGTTCGTCGCGGCCGGCGCCGGGGTGTTGCTGCGCCTGCTGCAGCCGCCGCGGGCGAGCGGGGTTCGGGTCCTGGGGGCTTAGGCGGCCCGTTCCGGCTCCGGGCAGTGGCCGGCAGCCGGATGGCGGCAGGCATCGTCCACCACCTCTCCGCCCTCGCGCAGGCCGATCCAGTCCGCCACCAGGGCCATGTCGAACCCCGCCTCGCAGCGCTCGCCTACCTGCATCAGCGGCCGGCGGATGAGCAGCTTGTCCTGCAGCATCAGGGCCAGCGCCGCCTGCGCATCCAGTGCGTCCGGCTGCACTTCGCCCGATTTCACCCGCGGCGAGGCACGGTTGAACCACTCGGCGACCGGGCGGGTGCCGAAGAACCTCCGCAGCCGGTCGGACGTCCAGGGTTCGGCTCGCAGGTCGTGGGGCAGGACCGTGTGGCCGGAGGCCACGAGCAGCGCCTTTTGGCGCGCGTTGCCGGCGCAGCCCGGTTTTTCCCAGAACAAGATTGTTGCCATTAGGACAGGTCTCCGTTGTTCAACCAAACGACAAGCAAGAAACAGGCCGGGGCTCCGCCCCAGACCCCGCAAGGGGACAGTCGTTCAAAACCATATATCACCCTATCGAATTGCCCACGCTCCCAACGATTCGGCCAACGGCATGGGCAACACCATTTGAACCAACGCTCTTTGGGAATGTCTGCTATGCTCCCGAGGACCATCTATACGAATCGTTGTGATAGATTATAATGAGCGACGTTTAACAAATTTTGAGAGAATCGAAAAATGGGTAGGCCACCATTGCGCAAACTTCCCGCCGAACCTGTTGGAGTCTTGGAACATGATCCGGAGGACGATCAACCGGACGTTGCCGCTCAACCATCTGCACCAACCCCGCCACCGTTTGCGAGAGAACCCCCTGCGGCACCGTTGGTAACCGGAGATCGCAGGAATCGTTTAACGGATTCGCAGCGACAAGAGATCATCGAAGAGTCCGCAACAACGTCTGTAGCTACATTAGCTGCACGGTATGGTGTCACCAGCGGCGCAATTTATGCAATGCTCCGTAAGGAATATCCTGACGCTGCGCAACATCGGACTCGAACATCAGCACCAAGGGTCCCGCAACCGATGATGCAAACACCGCAATCGACTCATAGCGAAAGCATTTTGCGCACCCGTTTAGTTAGCTATGCGGTACGCCAACTTTTGGGTCAGACAATCGAACCGGATGAAGTCAAAACACTTGAAGAGGAAGTCAGAGCCGAAATGCTCTCACGGTTGATTCAGGGGCTGTAAAAATATTGCAAACCCTAACCCTGTTGCGTTAGAATCCGTTCTGCAAGTTGGTCCAGAACTTAGCGACGATCGAAATGAATTTTGACACTACAAGACGTAACGCTGTATAATACGTCACTCTGTTAAAATAAAAAGCCGATTTAGTCTGCAAGGTGCTGGACCCACTTTGCAGATTATTTTTATTTTACGGAGTTATTAGGAAAATGAGTAAAAGTTTAACTGCCTTCAAACCGAGTCGGATGACGGTTGAAGGATCAGAGGTTTTCGCCGACTCAAGAGATATCGCGTCTTACTTCGGTAAACGGCATGATAACGTGATGCGTGATATTGAAAACACAATCCAAACCATTGAAAATGCTAAAATCCTCAACTCTGAGGATTTCAAAGACGCTTTCTTTGAGCAACGCACAGAGTTTAACCCGGAGACAAATCGTCGGGTTACTTTCTATGTCCTCAACAAAGACGCATTTTCATTGTTGATTATGAGTTATAATGGTGTAAAGGCTATGCAATTCAAATTGGCTTACATAGCTGAATTTAATCGTATGGCGGCAGAACTACAAGCCATACGAGATGATAAGTCATCAGCTTTCGATCGTGTATGTGATGATGCTGGAATGATACTTATTTCTGATGCATCTAAGTGTACTGATTTAACGTTGAAAGAGACCACCGATATTGTCGTTAGTAACAAGTGGGTTTACCCTCGCAAGCGTTACGGTAAGCGACTAGCACCTTTGGTTCCTTACTCTAAGGCTAAGGCTGATGGTTTTATGACTTGCAAGCTTACTGAATACAAAAAGAATGGTAAGACATACCGTAAATCACAAGCCTGTCTTACTCCGAAGGGTGTAATGGAAATCCAACGCCAATACATCACTAGCCTACCAGGATCAGAATTTATTACATTTGAAAGTGCAGCACAATGACACACGAATATTTGTTTACAATCGAATCTGAAAACTACGAAACAGATGACGAGGCACTAGCCCTTTACAACACTTTTTCACACATTCTCTCCGAATCTGCTGATATTAGTGTTTGTGAACATCCCGACGAAGGTTGGATTTGTCACGGTACCGTTAGTAACAGTCTCGATATTATGAAACTTAAACTATCAACAAGGAACGTAAGATTTTATTATCAACCATTCTTGAATGAAGATCGTCTCATTGAGGCGTTTTGGTTATAATCTAGACAAAATAATAGCCTGCAAACAATCTCACAAACTGTTTGCAGGCTATTTGTATACGTGTAGCAAACCAACACTCGACCAAACGCCGTCTCGCTGGATTTCTCTACGCACTGCCCATTTTTTCAGAATCAAAGCGACAAACAACAAATCGTTCATCGAGCGTCTGTACCAACGTTCGCAGCCTAGCAATCTCAAAAGCGATTTTATAATCTTCGACGTAATACGACATCACAATTCTTCGCGGATGATCCGGTAAATGATCACTAGATCGATCGCGATAATGATTATCGCATAGCACATCACAATATCTAATACTAGCATACGAGTTCCAGGAATGCCTATTAGTTTGGCTCCTGTATCTTACTAATATACCCGCCAGCTAACAGAAACGGTTCCTTCACATGATCCTGGACGCTGGCGCGCTTGAATCATGCGGCGACGTTTAGAACGAGCCCAACGCCATCTTAGGCCAACAACTTCAGCTAATGATGCGCCTTTGAGGCACCAAATATCTAACCGTATCCGTGGCGCGGCCTGATAGGTTAGACGATCTATTAGCATACTAACTCCAATGCAGCTTCCGAACGTGCGTTGCAACGGTTCAACCAGCCATGAATATATTGCGGTTTATCGAGGCTGTTGTAATAGTTTTTTTGCAACCAAGCAAGCCGTTCAATAGTCATAGATTGATCGCATAAACGTGCTGCACCGAGCGTTTCATTACCAATTTTTCCGTCAATATCCACGTGTAAAACTGTTTGTAATAAACGTGCACTGCGATCGGGCGAACAGTTATAACCGTGATCTGCACAAATCAACGCAAGGCCGTCCGGTAGGCTCATGAACGGTAGCAAATAACGGCTCATGTAAATTTTGCGTGCTTCATCTTCTGTGAGATTTTCAACGTCAGATGCTGCAAGTTTGGGATTATCGCGAAACGCTCTGAGCGTCGAAAGCGTAACTCCATATTTCGTTGGAACGTCGTAAGTAGTATATTTCGATCCACCTTCCATCAACATGGTAAAAGCGAATATTTTCTCGACTGTTGCTGGTGTCATTGGTTAACAACTGGTTTTAGATTTTTGACAGTCTCTAGTTTTGCGCGACAATCTGCACCGGCTGTACTGAGATCAACAATAAAATCAGCAACAACACGATCGTCAGTGATTGCTGGCGCCAATGGTTCCGGCATGCACGTTAGCAACACGCTTGGAACTGGTGTTACCGACTGGCTTTGAACGGTCGCGCAACCCTGTAAGAGCAGCATTGATAGCAGCACTGCGGGAGCAATCTGTTGAATTTTTCGCATTTTGAATACTCTGCTTGATTTGATTAGCGTCGTTTGAACGTTTGATACCGTCTGCAACAGCGTTATCTAGAGCGTTTATAATATGTTGGTGCTCTGATGCTGTTTTAATAGCGTCGGCTTGAGCCTGTTGCACTTGCGTCTTTAGAGCGTTGTTAGATGTTATGAGATGTTCAACGTAAAATCCGCCGCCGAATAGTCCTGCGACTATTACAAAAATTACGACGTATTTTGCAGTTGAACTTGAGATAAACTGAACAATCATAGCGAACATTTATTATTCCTTCGTAGGTTCGGTGCGCGATTTAATCAAGAGTCCGCCACTGCCTGCGACGAGTAATCCGCCTTGTGCAGATGCCCACGTCACTAGATCAAATGGAGCATGTTGCCAAAATACTTGGTAACCGCTAATGATCATCGGCCACACCACCACCAAAGCTATCAATAACCTACCAATATCAGCACTATTGTTATCTGATCCTGTGAAAAGAGTTTTGAAAAAGTTCTTCATTGGACTATCTCACGAACGGTGAAATGTTGCGTTCGCATTGTTTCAAACGCTTTTCAAAATCTGCATACGGTTGAACAACTGTTAGATCAACGCTTTTTCCAGTGTTTTGTTCCAACGCTGCAATGCGAGATTCTAGCGCCGAATAATCTTCGCCAAACATTTTGTGAACGCTATCAACTATGTTGTCTTCAACGTGTTGTAGACGCTCGTTAAACGCTGCTACGACGCTTGTCTCAACGGTCTGTGCAACGCTCACTGCGACGCTTTCCGACGCTTTCAGTGAGGCTAGGAGACGCTTTACAGATGGTTTGGTTACGAGGGTCAACGGGATTCCCGCGAGGATTCCTGTGCCAACGCTGATGATAAAGGATGTGATGATCATTCTAAAAGGATTCCCGAAGTATAAAGTAGATTGTTAATCTCACCGAGTTTTGAAACAACAGCGTTATACTGATCAAGCGGTATGCGAATATGATTGTCACCGATGATCACAACAACCGTTCCATCATCAGCATCGATAACTATCGTGGTATCGTCGGTTGGTTTATGTACACCGAAAAGGTAATCAGAATTATTTGTCATTTTGTTTTCCTATGCTTATATATGATAGCACAGTTGGAACACTTGAACGTTATTTCTGAATTTTCGCGAGTAAATCTGAGAATGTTGCCGCGATTTTCAACAGAGTTTGCGCAAAATCACTGCTGTTATCTGTTAGATGGTGTTGAATCTGGGAAACTTGGGTCTGTGCCGCGTTTATCTGCGCGGCCATGTCGCGAGAACAATTCCGGCAGTCTTCACATTTTGTCGCATACGTCTTTTCGACTGATGATAGCCGCGTCGTGAGAAATTTAATACAATACGCGAGCACAATGATCAACAATACCAGCATACTGCCGACTATTCCCGTAGTCGATATTACGCTACTGAGAATGCTTAAAATTAACGCGTCCATGTTTCTGTAATCCGCAAGTTTCGTTGTTGTCTAATTTTAGCATTACATTTCGCATCTGTTGCAACAAGTCTTCAACAACGTTTTTTGCGGCGCGATACTCGGCTAGAGTGTTAATGAGCGTCGAATCAGATTGTTGTGTTAGTAACGTCATGCCCATACTCCAAGGACGGAATTACTAACTAAAGGATCACTCGGAACCAAACCGTAGTCGCTCGGATTGAACTCTAAATCTTCGGGCGGAATGGTTGTGCGCACGGTGAAATACAAAATTGCTGGATCACCAACCGCAGGAACGGTGATTATCAATTTTGTCTCGGGATCAGTGTACGAATATGCAGCTATCCCCGGTGATCCTCTTACAACAACCGCTGTATCAAGAGAAATCAGATTGCCGAGCATGTTTGCCAGATGAGTAGCGTCTTGTAACGCTTCGACAACAGTTGATGCGAGTGTGAGATTTGTTGTTTCATACAAATAATCGTAATAACCAATTGGGGTCATGGTAATGCCGATCCTGGGGTTGATAAAACTTTTATTTGTTGTTGCGTCATTGCGTAAGGATATGCGACCAGACGCCGTAACCAACCATTAAGCAGCGCATTCCCGGTGGCATTTGAGGAGCCAAAATGTAAGTATGACATCAACGGAAGCTTACCAGTCAACGCATTCGGTCCGGTGCTTGTTAGACCGTTGGTAGCAGCCGCATAACTACCATTATTACACGACATTCCAAATCGTATCGGAACACCGGGGGTATAGTTTGTGCTAGGATTAGCGTTGCCGATGAGTATAGCGTTAGAATAAATCACCCACGTATTCGACATACCGGTTGGTACGGAGTAGCAGCGATTATTATATGTTCCATCGTCAATTTCGAAAATATAGCCTTGCCCTTGCCCGCCAGCAGGTTGTTGCCAAAGTACGTCAGCAAAAAAAGTCATACCGGTTTTACCAAGTGTCGGAAAAAAACTATTATTGAGATTAACTAGATCAACCGCGCGCGTTACTGAAGATGTTGTAGTTGGGATATACGGAAAGACCGTTGCACTTGCGGTAAGCTGTGCACCCCACACTATCAGAGTATGACCGGAAAGACCAGAAACACCAGGGCTACGATAAACGTAAGGTCGGACTGATACGCATCCGGTTGGCGTTGTGAAAGTATAGTTTACTCTAGTCCAGCCTGTTGTCGTCAACGTTGCAGTTGCTGTTGACGTTATAAATGCGGAGTTTGTAGCATCGTAAACAGCA
>Ga0302140_10007396_pt1 | contig 13735 bp, 14 predicted proteins | sample I_Bog_E1_1_FD_202095 | JGI IMG/M metagenome (GOLD analysis project Ga0302140, IMG submission 202095) | Peat permafrost microbial communities from Stordalen Mire near Abisko, Sweden - I_Bog_E1_1 | ecosystem: Environmental > Terrestrial > Soil > Wetlands > Peat | place: Sweden: Abisko, Stordalen...
ACGACGACGGAACCAGGACCTGCGGTTGGGAATGGGACATTCTCTAGCGAGAGAGGGGTATCTTTTGAGTGCAGGACGAGAGCTCGATGTGTGGACATTCTTGCTGATGGGCTCTATTTTTATGCTTCTGACTTTGAAAATAATTATATATGGTGTTTTAATGGGAAGGTAAAGTGATTATACTTCAGATATGAAGGGTAGTGAAGGAAATAGTGAGACGGAGTTGGGACATGTCGGGATCCCGAGTATAAGCCGGAGTGCGGAGGCTCTTTGCAATCCAAGCCCGCATTATTTGTCAGGAGAGGTCTTACTTTGGCGTGCCAAGTCAAAACTCAACAAGGCTATGAGTGGTATCTTGTACATTCTACATTCAATTGACAACATCATGGCAGAAAATGACTGTGTAAGGCAATGGAAAAGGATGGCAGCAAGTCCGATTAAATAAGGCAGTCCACTAAGGAGCCTTTAGAGGGAGATAGCTTCCAAGTTGACTCCTAACCTAGAGGAACAGGAACTTCGTGAAAATCTCAACTTCTTTTGATTTCAAAGCTAGACGCAAAAACTTCTCATAAGAATCGTTGATCATTGTCTCTATCTGCTACACTCACTCGAATTGCAATTGCATAATCATACAAGAATGGAACAGAACAAAAGACCCACGCTTCAGCTATCTATCATACACCTCCTTTCTGATCTCTCTCTCTTCTGCCTTAGTTAGCGACATCTCAAGCTCTCCAATGCGGCTGAATCGTTGGCTTCAGAGCTTCAGCTGCACGATGCCTCAAATGACTATGAATATGGCGGTGAGCACTCCTCGTCGCAGATGCCACTCCTGAGCCAGCGGACACCGTCACGGTGACTGTTGACGTCACTGAGCCAGTACAAGAGCTGACTGTCAAAGCAGGAACAACTGGGCAGCTCGATGAAGCTCCCGTATCGGGTGCGACTGCATTGGCATTGGCATTGTTATTGTTTTGTGGCGCACCGGTGGTAACGGCGAGGCTGCTGCTTGTGGTTGCTGGGACTGTTGCTGTAGCCTGAAGTCTTGCATTAGTCTTGATCATTAGGAAAAAGGCAAGGGTAAACATACGGTAATAGTAGCAGGCGTCGAAGCCGTCGGCGAAGCAGTCGAAGCGACACCCTTGCAGCTGTTGAGCTGGTTAAGACAGTCCGTTCCAGAGAATGCCGAGCCGGCGAGACCTGCACAGGAGTTGAATTGATGCGTGCACGCCGCTGACGCGGCGCCTGGCAGATCGACAAACACCTCTTCAAGCACTACGAATGAGCCGATGCTCCCTGTTACGCCGGGTGTAACGCCGCCGAGATTCAAGACAAAGATGAAGAAGGATACAACCTCGACAAGAACCGTTGTAGTCGAAGTTGACGAGATTGATGTTCTATGTATACATTAGTATCATATAATTGGACGGAAAAGAGGGTGCAAACGTTGTGGAAAGTGCCGACGACGAAATTGTACTTGTAGAAACTGAGCTGGTAGTTGTAGTATCTACTTTCCCCTTGAGCAAGGTCGAACTGGAGAGGCTAGAGCTTGATGTTGAGGAGACAGCGTTCACTGAAGTAGAGGACGTAGATGTCTGGCCAAGAGGTAATATCTTCCCGTCCACGATATCCTTCAAGACTTGAGTGTTGATAGTAGCTGCAATGACAACACCATTGCCGTCTGTTGTCTGATTCACTGGACTATCGGCAATGCCAAAGATCGTCTGGCATCCCAAGGCAGGAACGGGACCAAAGCTAGTAGCGAAGCGGTTCGCCATGAATGTAAAAAGATTGTTTGATGCGCCTGGGGCAGGGGAAGTGGCTTCAGTAAAAAGCTCTTCGTTCAAGGCAATGAAAAGTCCAGACGCAGCATATCTTGTGCAATATGTCACAGATGAGGCGTTTGCGGCGTCAGCAGCTTGAGGCTGACCGACTCCGGCGCGGTAGAGATTGGTTTTGATCAGAGATTGTTCAACACTGCCGTTATTCCCAGCATCGACCGTGAAATCATCGTTGCTACTTGAGTCAGCAGATGTTTTTTCTCCGACAGGGAAAAGCACTTACAGCGGGACCAGAGCAGGACCCCCTGTTGGGACAAAGAATTGTGATTGTAGCTCCTACGCAATGTCAGCCACGCTTCGATCCATTTTTGATATCCTTACGTTCAAAGCCATTGCTGGCGAGCTGCCTGATGCGCATGTGATGCAAGGTGCTTCGAATGTCCCTGCAGTGCAGCCCAGAGTTGGAGAGAGGAATGCATTGAGGAGCAAGTTGTCCGATCCGTTGTTGAATTCTGGAACGTTAGAACCAATAGAAGGATTGGGTGATCAAGAACCTTACCAGTTGCGTTCTTGTACTTGGCTGCATTGGCTGGTGTATTTTGTGCCAAGGTTTTCCCGTTGATCAAGAGGTAAGTTGAATCTACATTGTCGCTCTGGTCCATGTCAACCATTCTGAAATCCCTGGTGACCGGGCAAGCTTGAGGTGTCCCTTTGGTGCTCGTTCCCGGAGGAGGAATCTTGATCAGTCCGCTGGAGACTGCCGTGAAGGCTGCAGTGAAGAATGCCGGTGTGTTGCAATATGCAAACTGTCCGAAGACGCCATTTGCATCCCCGTTCACACAAGTTGCAGTGTCTCCAGTCAATGTGAGCGTGACAGCATTCGATCCAAAGAAGATCCCGACAACGGCATTGTCTGGGAGAGTTGGCAGAACGGGAGTGATAAAGTCCACCCCTGCTCTTGTGCTGTTCTGATTGATGATCAAGGGATTGTAAATTTGAATGGCTCCAGTTGCTGGGTCGAGTATAGCTGCCTCGACGAAGCAAGCTTCAGTGGCGAATTGTGTCTGATCACAACCACTCATTTTGTATGGGGTTGCTAGACCTTTTGCCGTCAAGGGGTTTGGTGGAACTGTGAGCACACAGTTCTGGGTCTGAGCCATGGCTGCAGAAGCTAGGGCCAAAAGGCTAAAGATTGAGGGCAACATGTTGAAAGGAGTGATTTAAGGACAGTTTTGAAAAGAATGTAGCTTGCTGGCAGCTGAAATGGATCGAGAAAAGAATGTATAGACCAGCTGGTGCCCGGCACAACGCAGAAGAGAATGACAACGCAAAATATCGCGACAAGAGAGCGTGACCAAAGGAGGGTAGCACCTACGAGAGCGAGGGAATGGAACAATGAGATATGTAGCTCAGCTCTGAGCCACGATGTTTCGAAAGATCGGTACCCCTCGGTCTGAACTTCGCGAGCCATGAGTACTACAGGTAAGGAGACGACAGGACGATCCGTTCTCATTTCATCTGGCTCTTTTGGGTCAAGTTTGAGGCTGGCGGCCGATCAGCGATTGGGCACTCGCGATCCTTTCGTTCGATGAAGCATTATCTCGGGGTCAGATAGCGGCAAAGGTTGCCTGTTTGCTTCGTCCGATGTTGAGGAGATCTGACTGGAATGTCACTGGAGCAACGGCATAGGTGGAGATGCCAAGATTCGCTTTCTCTTTGAGGGGAACAGGGAGAGCAGGACCCAGCATTGCGTCTCGTTTCGTCTCGTTTGCCATGCACTGGAAACAAGGTTCAAGCGTCTAGAGCTAAGCTTTTGCTGTTTTTCAAACTAGACGCCGATGAAGGGTTTTGTGGCTGACGGGAGCGCATCTCATTGGCGCTTATGAAACAATTCGCGATTGGGGTCGAGAGCCTGGAACGTCTCGCGCGTCAAAAGGACTCACGATCCCCAGCTCTTGAGGCCTGCCTCGGAGGCTGAGCCGAACAATAGATCAATCGGGTCGAGCTCTTCTTTTTGCAATTATCAAGACGAAAGATCGTTTCGTAACGGTCGAATGTTCTGGCCACATATGCAGAGTTGCGACTTGCGTATCACGTGACTGAAGCGCCCTGGGCAGGTACGCGTACCGAGAGTCGAGTTTGCGTCGAGTGGAATTGCCTTGCTCGTGAATGCTGGCCCTCGGCATCTCCTGTACCTCTAACAAGCTTGGAGAAGCGGAGTCTGACACCGTGCGGCATTTAGCATAGATGTTCTAAAATTGCAGCTCCACGTGATAGGAACGACTTGTCCAAGGATATAGGGCGTAGAAGCATGGTGTCGTATCATCGACAACGCAGACGGCAATCACCCAGACTAGGATCAGATTGAATGGACTCCGCCTCCACTTCACCATACACAGCCTCTCTTGACCTTGGCGCTATTCAACGAAGACCTTCAAGGTTCCTAGCATCCCATGGGTTCGTGTAAAGTTATCTGTCTCTTCCTCGAAATCCCATCTCACTTTTCGATTCTCCCATATCTTTAGCTGCTTCCGAAATGGCCGACGGAGAGAGCGTGAAGGCGGCCCAGTAGGCGGGCTAAGGGAGAGCAGACCATTGGTGATGCGCAATGTTCTTTGCGTGGACTTGTGCTTGGGAGAGGTGATACGGTCGCAGAATGCTTGATGCTTACAATTTGGCGATCATCTCGCCAGGAAGTTGTCTGTGTCGACACAACAACGTGTGACTGGCGGTTTGCTTTGTGGAAGATGGCTGCAGCGGATGTCCCCCCGACCTGCGACCCTTCTGCAGAAATGGGAGAAGTGAAGTGTCTGGAGCGCGCATCGATAGGCCCGGCCCGAGCCGAGTTGTTGTAGGTCTCGTGATTCAGACATTTCGCATCAGCAAGTCACGTGGTAATATATTAACATTTTCTCTGCTATTTCAATTAATCTTCAAAGCGTCATACTCGCATGATTCTTGTTTTGAGCCATCTTGAACATCAAATTAGGCGCTCGAAAGTTGTGAGTTCCAGCTTGTATGCCTGAGGGATTTCCTATTCTAAAATACTCAGAATCGGTTTGGTACTGCCTATTGGTGCGGTGAAGTGCCATCTTTCTACCACACTTCGGCACTCCGAGTCAAACCAAGAAGAAGTCTTCGTGAATTCTGCGAGCTACAGATAAGTTTCCAAGCAGCAAACCCGTGCCAGCAAATCCGTTCCATATATTCACAGACGTGTCAAAAGCCAATTATATCAGTCTTCGAATGATCATTGTCCACGTTTTTGCAACCGGCCTCGTTCGCAAAGATGAATCTGAATACAAAATCGAGCTCATGAACACGTTGTTGCTAAGCAACCTCCTGTGGTGCAATCCGTTCGAGGTATTTTGGATCATATATCTCAAAAAGGTCTTGGCGTTCTCGACACCACTGAATGTGGCGTTGATTGGTTTCATTCTGCAAGACAGCACCTTGCATAGCTGTGATAAGGCCTCTGTTCCTCTTGTCTTCCACATCTCCCCGCTCTTTGTTGTAACGATCGGACCCGATAAAGAAATCGTCTTGAAATCTCTGCTTAGGCGTGATTGATGGTCCTGTATGAGTTCTGCCTTCCTTTGGGCATCTCTTTTTGCAGACTGCCATGGCTGAGATCTCAGCAGCTCCAACAAGCGCAAAGTTCGACTTATGCTGAGTATATGCCGCAACGCTGGCAAGTAAGGTCTCTCCAAGAATGATATCGAACTCAAGGTCGTCGATCACGTGGAAAGGCTCCACTATGCTTCTTTTCCCCCCAACTACTCCGGTTCCCGGAGTCTGAGCACCGATCTTCGAAGTTTCAACGAGCTTGTGTGGAGTTGGATGGCATTCGACAAGGGGACAGAAAGAAACAACAAGCTGAACACTTCCTTCAGTCCTGACTGATGAGCAATCCGCGAAGTCGACCCAATGGCGCTGTGCAAGATTGATGGCCTTGTCACCAGAACCAACCCCGCAACCAAGGCGCTTCGCAAGCCGGCAGATATCAGATTGATGTCTGAACCTGTATCCGGGAAGGACCAAAAGGCGGTTCCATCTATCCAGCATTTTATTTTCTCCCCCACAACGCCAACCGATCTAATTGCAGGGGCTCCAACTCTTCGAGTTGGGGCGACTTTGAGTATATACTGATAAATACTCAAAGTCTGAGTAGCACGAAGAAACTCTCTGCCAACAATCACATCGCAAATGAGCTTCTTGAAGACGAAGAAGCAGATTGAGTGGACCACGGAGAAACCGTCGGGAAACTTGCAACTGACGGAGACAGTTCCAATGCTTTGGAAGCTTTTTCCTTTGATGGGTAGACTAAACCAGTGTAAAGTCGTATTTCGCGTCATTCGTGCTCCGAGAATCTTTGCAAAGGCTTTCGTAATGCAATTGACATCGCTCCCAGAATCTGCGCAGATATCGTCAACCAACTTGCTGTTGAGGAGCATCGGCAGATGTCTTTTCTTAGCTCGAGCATGCAGAGTCGTGTCATTTGTCTCTGACAATATACTGGTTGGGGTAGGGTCTGCGTTGCAGGCAGAACAATTGCCTATGCAGTCGGCCTTGCCACAACTCGATTGGTTGCGGTCGGATGACTCTGATCTCCAGCTATCCCCTCCACTGGCTGGACTGTCAATTTGATAACAATCGTCACACCTTGAGTGTGACCAGTCTGGGCAGGTAGTCCCCCAGATCTCGTAATTCACCTCACGGTGGCATGCAACATAGCAGCATTTCAACCAGCCACCCCATGGGGCAGTTTCCAGCATTGGATCGATTGACCGAGCACTGTGCGAATCTTGACGGCTGGGATTCAAGAAACCAAGATCACTAAAAACACAACGGCTCGTCGGCCCCGACTTAGTACCGCTACAGCAGGTAATGCATTAACGAATTAACACAATGTATGGCTCGACTATCGGCAATAGTGCAAATCTTATAGATGCAGAAAGTTGACAGATTAGTTGGTTGCTGCAAAATGTGATCAAGAAATCGAGACTTTTGCAGAGTCGATGCAAGTGACGTGTCACGGAGATTGCCATCTAACACAAGTTGGGCGTCAAACCAGAGTATCGTATTGGTAGCCTTGCAGCCAGAGATTCTGACCGTTCCATCTCAAGAAAATCCTCAGACGTGTGCACCGCAAGATAAAAATAAGGTTTTGGTTCCTGCGATCTCGAAGTGGCAGAAGCCATACGGATGTTGATTGGGCCAGCCGCATCGGGACTTCATTAACGGATTCCCCTCTGCCTCAGCTTTTGTCGTCAGCGATCCAGACCATTGTTTCTCTATCTACAATGCTTTCCATCGATTAACATCAAGGAATCTGCTTTACATGAAAGCAGAGATCTTTGACTTACAGAAGCAGCAAGACGATCTCGACATCCGAGAATCCCAGGGAGATCTCGATACGATCCAATGCTTTCGGTCATGGAAAAAACTCAAATCCAGCACAGATCCTCGTCAACTGGAACATAGGGAATTAATCATTAAGATCAGAGGGAGATTGAAAGAATATCGTGAGTCATTTTCATACCTGCAATCACTATGCATAACCTAGACAGAAAGCAATAGTGACGCTGAATTAGAACAAGCGCTAGTGCTGCAAGAAGCAGTATTAAAAATGGGCAAGCCGCATTCTGGGACCGTGGAGGCTTTTAAACTTTGGCTCGATGGAAAGTCAGAGGGACCAAGAGGCCAACATGCTCCCACTTTCTTCGGATTAAGTGCAACGAGACTGAACGACGAGAAAGATCTAGTAGCGCTTCACCCCGCATATGACAAAGATTGGTTAGCAAATCTGGCCGAGTTGCCATACCTGAGATTGTTCTGATTGGTTCGTTCCCCACTATACACGACTGTAAGAGGCCTGACACAGCCCAACGTAGGAATCTCATGTCGATGAGTCGCTGGCACTATTTTCGATGCGCAAAACCAAGAAAGCGGTAGGAATACTTAGCATGATTCTTGCAGCGACGATATTTATCGTATCGATTGTCTCGTTGTATCTTGTGACTAACAACAACACTCGTCTGGGACTCATCTGTGCCTTCATGGGCGTCTTAGCAGCGATCCTTCAATTCTTGACCAATGCCAGGAGAACGGATGTTTTCGCTTGTACGGTCGCGTAAGTACTCCTTTCGCAGTGTATATGACATGAGTACTAACGCTCACAGCTATGCAGCCGTCCTGGTGGTATTCGTGAGTGGGAATCTAGGGTTGAGTTGTTGCAACGCTGGGGATTAAAATGGGGTGAAAAATCTGGAAACTCTAGTAACCTGGACGTTGTTGCAGCTTCTTCGGGACTGCTTGTAGAAGCTCACATGAATAATATGCGATCCTTTTGGGATGATGTTGAAACATACTTTCAGACTGCTCACTATATTAGGACAAATAAACTCTACTTGAGCGAGCCGCAATATGACCCCTGAATCAGTGAAGCGCGTTAAGCGAGCCCCTATAATTATGGCACATTCGTACCTCCATCAATGGTCACGTAATGGTTTGCAGCGAGGCATACCATAAAAGATCAACAGGTATTAATGTTGAAATCTATACACTTTCTAAAAGAAAATGAGATACCGAAATGAAAGGAAAGAGGCGAAACTTAGGGTGAAACAGCTATATGAGCCCCCTAGAAAGGGATGAGCGACAGCGAGCAGAGCAAAGAGAGTAAGCCTTCAGTCAGATCAAGATTGAAGCTATAATTAGTTAAATCTTGGTGTGATACCTTCTACGATCAATGAATGCTCGCGTTGCAGTGCCCCGGAAATGGCAAGGTTTCGGTGGTCTAGCTCAGTAATCAGCTGCAAACACTTCTAAAGTTCTCGACAACGATAAATGTAATCACCAAGTATGGTATGAAATTACTTTGAAGTCAATGAAAGCTGTTATGCAAATCAAAATTACCCCACTTTTACAATCAAGTATAGCTAAACTTCTAAAGTGTTGCTCACTTCGGCTATCGCGAAGCAAGCGAAAGCTCAAATCTAGATCACATAGCTAGATGTTGGAAAATAATCCTTACTGGCATTTCTTGAGCGGAAAATGAGCTCTTGAATCATTGTTTAATAGGGTTTTCCATTGATTTTATTCATGCTGCATTTACTTCGCTCTGCCTATCATCCCACGAGTTTCTGCCCCCGCGCTAAATCCATCTCGGCGATCGCGATATAGGACTTCCACGCGGACTAGGACTTTGAAGTCCCAAGCCCGAGTCCCGGAACGTTGGCGGCGCCTTTTTCACTTTACCCTTCTTCTTGATCGAGGATTTTGCTCCTGATGTGATCTCTTCTTTCTTCTGACCTCTTGACTTCTGACCGCCTCTGACATCCTTTGATATCGACTTAGGAGGTGGAGTAACCACAACTATCGGGGCTTGCTGCTCAGCGTTTTGGTTTTTGTCTCCAAGACTTCTGGTCTTCTTCGAATTGTTATCGCCTAGTGAATTACTGGCGTCGTCCCCATTGAGCGAAGTCGGTGATTTCATCTCCTCCAGACTCTTATCATCCAAGAATTCTTCACCGTCCTCATACTTCTCATCCAAGCCGACTCCCGAATCCTCTCTCTCATGTCCCACCCTTGGAGTTGCTCTGTTTATACTCGGTGAATTCCCATTTCCTATTCCTAACTCAAGACACCATTCCTCCATCTCCTGGATCTCCGCCTCAGACTCAATCTCCCCACAATATTCGTCGACCAAGTCACTGACCTCAATCAACATTTCAGCCTCTTCCTGCATGATTACTACCAGTTCTGCCAACTCTTGCAATATAGCGTCTTCTTCTTCGACGTCAGCTCGTGATTCCATTATCGTGTTCATGACACTCAGTACATCTTGGAGCAGGTTCGTGAGATTTGCTGGTGCGACAGACGACGGAGTTGGAGGAGGTTCCATATCGAACGGGAACGATGGTGGTGTGCTCGGTTCCGGAAGGGACGGAGCAGCATAGGCTACGTTTATAGACTTTTGGACCAGAGGCGAGTGATATATCATCGGGATCTCGGCGTCTTCGTCTTCATCTGATTCCTCGAAGCAGGTCGAAAGGGGGATGCGGTCAGACGTCAGAGGTGGAGGGATGCAAAGTGGTGGCGGGCGGGGAGGAAAGAGATTGGTATGTTGGTGGCGGAAAGGGTACGCTCTATCAGGCTCGACTTTCCACATGGCTGGTAATAATGGGTGTTCGTAACTCAGTGGTCGACAGCGATTGGGGCCTCTGGTATTGACAAGTCTCCTTGACAGGATAAATGACTGACGACAGCTGTCATGTTAAGTATGGCGTTCATGATTCGCGCACGATAGGACGTCATTTCTCCTTGCTTGGTTGACAGAGAAACTGCATCCCAGAGCTTCCATGCAGAGCTAGGGATGATGTATTGACAAGCCTCGCTTAATTAGGGGTACCCCTGAGATTTGCTGATCTTCGCTGGGCCTTCCCTGCTCCCGCTGCCAGCGCATAAGGGTCCCTGTTACACATTTAGAGTTTAAATCTCCGAAGTCACGGAGAGGGGAAAAGACGTCATTGGGCTGTAGTCATTGGGCTTTGGCGGTTTGCATGCGAAAATTGATTGGTGAAAGACTGCTCAGTCAAATCTTAAATCCCGAGACGCTGGGAGACTCACAAACTTTTCAATAGGCCAATTGTTTCATTATCAGAAGCTACATGGCTTCTTGAGATGTGGAGAACAAGGTATCGTGAGAGTCTCATATCCGATTGAAAGCGGCCTTCAAGACTTCCTAAGTCAACGACCGTTATAGGTCGGAAGTGGAAAGGCCAAGGTCTAGATATATGTCAGAATTGGTAGGCCGGTTTATAACTCGATGCCCTGGCAAAATAAATATTGAGAGAAAGAGAATTCGTAGAACTTCCAAAGTATAAAGGAGATTTGTTCGTGCTAGTGAAGTGCACAGGTGCAGCAATCGACTCGCTACCAAAAGGTGGAGTCCTCAAAGACTTGAAACCTAGCAAAAATCAACGTTGCGTTTTAGCAATCATTGTGAAACCTAACGCCTCTTACAGCTTTCTTTTGCTCTTTTCCGGCGCTGTTACATATCGCTGTTACCCAACTTCGCGTTAGTGCGCAAATATCACGCCACCACAACACCACCTGTTGTCGTCCAACCTCGCAGCTGACACAAAAGAATACCGACATATCAGGCCACTTTGAACTTTTGATTCCTCGTACAATCGCATAAATAGCCTAATGACTTCTCTTAAAGTCCCCACAACTTTGTTCTTATCTTTACCATACTTTACAGCTCGATCATCATTTGAAAGAAGTAGCGAAACCGAAAACACGTGACCATGACGACTCCACAGGTTCCACAAACACAATCGAAGCCGGCCGCCAAAAGAGTTGACCATGAATCCGGAACAGTCCCAGTCGATGTGCACCAGCCTCTCACTCCAACCCATGCCCTCTCAATCACGCACACCAAACACGGCCAAATCATCATCCAAGACCTAACCCCCTCGCTTCCCCACCTCTTCGCTCCGACCACTGGCATAGCCATTGAAGAAGCAACAAAGATCGTTGATGGAACGCCAGCACCACCAGTCTTGTACACGCTTAAGAAAGAGAATTTCCTCGGAACGCATATGACCGTCAATGATAAGGAGGGCAAGGAGATTGCGGAGTGGAAGAATCCTATCTTGAGCTTGCATGCGAATAAGGTTACAATTAAGTTCTTAGGAGAGCAGGAACAGAAGACTGTGGATGTGAATCCTATTGGGCATGATAAGGTCTCTGAGGTTTGTTCTTCCTTTTTCTCTTATTGCATTCTGTGTTTTGAGCAAGTATTTGAGTTTTAATTTTTCCCCCTCTGCTTTGTCTCGTGCTGCACGTTCTGTATTTCTGTCTATTGAAATACTTCTGGAATTCTGCATTTATTCGGCATTCTCTCGTTTTTTTATGGTATTCATGAGTTGCAAACTATCCCTCATTTTGTTTGATCTTGTATTTGAAGTCTCGCAATATCTGGCATGTCACGTGGCCCTCTTCCTCTCTCTCCACTGCTTGTTTGGTTGATTCCATGAAGGACTTACAAGTGCCAAAGTCACCAAAAATCTGTAGGATTTTTGGGTTTAATCATTTCAATATTAGCTGTTTTATCTTCCCTTTTTGAACCACCTAGCATGCACAGCTTAGATTCCTCAATCCTTTCTCAGCTACATAATACAATAGACTAACATCTTCTAGTCCTTCACCCTAAACGATAAAACCTACGTCTGGGAATCTGAGACCGCACACCACCACAACAAACACCTGTACGAAGTTGTCTCCACCTCCACCACTCCCGCCGTTCCCGAAGGCTCAACTTCCGCACCCGTCCCAGCCGCACAAAAAGTCGCTCGCGAAATCGCACGCTACACACAGAAACATGTGCACGGCCACGGCCACGCCGGCGGAAAGGAAGGCCTGCTCGTCCTTGACGCGGGGAAGATCTCGGATTTGGTCGGTGTGCTGACGTTGTGTGCTATGCTTGAGGTGAGGGATCTTCCTGAACTCTGATTTTTTGGTGGGTGGTTAGAGAAGAGTGAGGTTGAGGACAAAGCTGACTGGTTTGTAGCAAGTGCATAAGGAGGAGAGGTTTGACAGGGTTTATGACAATGTTGTGGGTATTGTTGCTTGATTGGTACGATGCAATGTGCCTGAAGTGGGGGAAGGTAAAATTGCATGGCTTGATGGGGATGGGAAAAGAGAATACTTATGTAATGATATCTAATGTTTAATTTTCATTTCTATTTCAGCTTCTAGCTATTGTGCTTGAGCAATAAATTTCAGAGCGAAACAGTAGAGGGAGTTCAAGCTCTCGTTTTTGGTCGGAAGAGCCTTGCGTGATGGTTCAATCGAACATAGACACAAAGTGCCCGTCCAGTTCACATGAACTAGAATACTTCACCTCTCTCCTGATATGGGCGATATTAATACTCAACAAAGTCTTATATATATGCAGGAGGGAGACTCTAGTCTCACTTTCCTAAACAACCTGCAAATCCACCTCCGCACCCGTAAGTCCCTCCGCACTAGCAGAAACAGTCACTTTCCCAGAAGCCGTATCTTTTTATGTCGAAGCAATTGCCATAGTGGAAAAGCTCATTCCTCTCTATATAATACAAGGCGTCCCACCTCTCTCTCACTTTCCTACTTTCGCGCTTCCTGTTGCCGCGCATACTCGAAGGAGTCTGGCAACTTGCTTCAATTGAGCATGAATATGCATATTATGAGAGATAACGTTCTCCGGGTGATCATTTCGCGCTACATTTATCCTGATGTCGAATGCTCTAGGAGTGTTTATGATCGGTGAAAAGGGGCTAAGCGAGGTGGGGCCCTACGCCAATCACCCCTGAGACACAGAAAGGGTAATCAGGTGACTGGGATTGACCACGGCGTTAGGTAGGTTCCTGGAAGCTCATATGAGGAAGTTTAATGTATAACAGTACTATTGCTACTATAAAGGTCATAACAGCTGATGAAATCTCGCTCTTTCTCTTTGAGCGCGTTGCACGTGAATGGTAATATCACCTGACCATTGCGGCGTAGTTTGCTTAACTTCTGTATCTCTCGTCTGACCTCATCTTTCAACCATTCTTCTCCATCTCAGTGAAAATGTCTCTCCAGCTCCCTCTCCCTTTTGAAAGCCCCTCTCACCCAGGTCATCAAATCCATTACGTACGCCTAAACCCCACAGCTCAACAAACGCTCCTCTTCTGCTACGGCGCAGGCGGAAGCTCCACCGTCTTAACCCTATATCAAGACTTCCTCGTAACCCATCCCAAGCTTTCCCTCCTGTGCATCGACAGATGGGTCCTCAGCCCGCACACAGCATCAGATGCAAGCCTCCTCTCCTCCCTCAGCTCACTCACCATCGAGCTCCTAACCCACCTCTCCATCGCCCAAATCAGCGTCGCAGCACATTCCGCAGGTATCTACCAAGCCCTCGATCT
>Ga0302140_10007397_pt1 | contig 13735 bp, 14 predicted proteins | sample I_Bog_E1_1_FD_202095 | JGI IMG/M metagenome (GOLD analysis project Ga0302140, IMG submission 202095) | Peat permafrost microbial communities from Stordalen Mire near Abisko, Sweden - I_Bog_E1_1 | ecosystem: Environmental > Terrestrial > Soil > Wetlands > Peat | place: Sweden: Abisko, Stordalen...
CATGTCACCAAATTGTGTACTCTTCTAGGCATCACGAACGCATTGACCTCCTTTGACAAGTTGACTCCAATAGACCGGAAGCTGTCTTTCGTTTTCAAATACCCACCAGCTACACAAGATCTTCGAATCGAGGTCTCTCAAACAGAGTTTCAGCTGAACTACTGTGGCCCGTACATGGACCGAATGCTCGATGCCAAACCTGATCCACGAGTGTCAAGCTTCGTGCCCGACGGATGGCAGCGTGATGTCCTTGACCAACTGGATGCCAACAAAAGCGTGTTCGTCGTAGCACCGACGTCTGCTGGAAAGACATTCATATCCTTTTACGCTATGGAACAAGTGCTGAGAGCCGATAATGATGGGGTTTTGGTCTACGTTGCTCCGACCAAGGCTCTGGTCAATCAAATTGCTGCCGAGATTCAGGGTCGATTTTCGAAGAAATTTCCAGTCCCTGGCAAGGGTGTCTGGGCTATACACACCAGAGATTACCGTGTCAACAACTCCACGGGCTGCCAGATTCTCGTAACTGTACCGCATATTCTCCAGATCATGCTTCTGTCGCCCAGCAATGCGAAATCTTGGGCACCGAGGGTCCGCCGAATCATCTTTGATGAAATCCATTCGATTGGCCAGGCCGAGGATGGTGTTGTATGGGAGCAGCTTCTGCTACTCGCACCTTGCCCAATAGTTGCCCTTTCTGCAACTGTCGGCAACCCAGAACAATTCAACGACTGGCTCAAGGATACCCAAAAGGCTCTTGGCTCCGATCTCAAGATGATCCAGCACCCCACGAGATACAGTGACCTTCGAAAGTATATGTATGAGCCTCCCAAGGTCTTCCAATTTTCTGGATTGGGCAAATCATACGGTGTGGGCCTTGGCCTTGATGGTTTGCTCGGCTTTGATGCATTTCACCCTGCGTCAAGTCTTGTTGACAAATCTCGAGGGATGCCGGACGACTTGGCTCTCGAACCCCGGGACTGCCTCTCGCTTTGGAAGGCTATGTGCAAATTCCAAGATGCCAAATACCAAGTTCCAGAATCATTGAATCCTGAAAAGGCGCTTCCACCCTGTATTCGCAAGGCTGATATTTTCAAATGGGAGAAAAACCTCAAGAAGTTGCTTTTGCAATGGTTGGCAGACCGAAATTCCCCAATCGATAAAGTTGTCAAGGAGTTGACACCAACGACGAACACGCCCAGCCTGTTGACGGCAGACAAGGCACCGTCTCGCAATTCTTCGGCGAGCGATGGGGAGCAAATCGACCCGTATGATTTGTGCTCAACCACATTGCCTTTGTTGTATCAACTGCATAGGCGTAGAGCTCTGCCAGCGATTCTCTTCAACTATGATCGAAGCCAGTGTGAGAGAATTGCTGAGACAGTACTGAAACAGCTCGTTGCGGCCGAGAAGATATGGAAGGAGGGTCCACAGTGGAAAAAGCTGATGGAAGGTTACGAAAAGTGGAAAGAGCAGAAGGATAAGAAGACCAGAAAGCCCGCAAAGCCTGCGAAGAAGACAAAGGGTGAAGATGATGACGATGGCGGCTCGAAAGTCGACCGCATGCGCGAGGAATCATCTGATGGCGCCTCCGCCTTTGATCTTTTTGATCCGGAGGCTCCACAGGAGGAATTCAGCTTCGCCAATCCAAAGGCTCTCCAAAGGGCTGAACTAGATGAGTACATTCGTGCACTACGATGGAAGAATGTCAACGAGGACTTGCTCAACTTGTTGCGAAGAGGAGTCGGCGTTCATCACGCTGGTATGAACCGAAAATATCGACAATGTGTGGAAATGCTGTTCCGCAGAGGGTTTTTGAGAGTTGTTATCGCAACTGGGACTCTTGCTCTTGGTATTAACATGCCGTGCGCTACTGTTGTGTTTTGCGGCAACTCGGTCTACCTGACCGCACTCAACTTCCGGCAGGCTGCTGGTAGATCCGGACGTCGTGGTTTTGATCTTCTCGGTAACGTAGTCTTCCAAGGCATTTCAAGAGAGCGAGCCAGTCGTCTTCTGAGTTCCAGACTCCCGGAGCTTACTGGGCATTTCCCAATCACAACGACCTTAGTCCTCCGACTCTTTACCCTGCTTCATGACTCAAAGAGCTCTCCATATGCCGTCCGCGCGGTAAATTCGCTACTCTCGCAGCCAAGACTTTACTTGGGTGGACAGAGCTTCAAGGAACAAGTCCTGCATCATCTCCGCTTTTCGATCGAGTATCTTCGCAGAAATGAGCTCCTTGGACCTGCTGGAGAGCCCGTGAACTTTACTAGCTGTGTCTCACATCTGTACTATACTGAAAACTCCAGTTTTGCTTTCCATGGTAAGAAGCATTGATGCGTTCCATCTTCCCCATACTAACTGATGTTTCTAGCGCTCCTCAAAGGAGGATACTTCCATAAGCTTTGCGCAGATATCGACACTAATACAACTATTGTCCTTGACCAATTGATTCTGGTCATGTGCCATTTGTTCGGACGTCGTGTATGTCGTATAGTTGATGACCCGGAGGAGGCCGAAACGATCAAACGCTCTCCCTCGGTTGTCTACCTCAAACCAATGCCCGAAGCTGCTGCAAAGATCCTCAGAAATCATAATGCAGATACTCTTGATGTCTTCACCACCTATGTCAAGACTTTTGCGGCCCAGCACGTCAAGGAAGAAGAACGATACCTTCCCTTGACGCACATCCCTGTCGGCTTCGTGCAACCTTCCACTAACGGGAAGGCCAACGGGCACGCCGTGGCTAATGGTAGTGCTCATCCTACGAAGCCTGCTGGCGACGATGAGATGTTCGAGTTTCTACCAAGTCTTCCTGTTCCCCACGCTAGGTCAACTTTCGTCGCTTTGTCCGGCTTGGGTGACGAATTCACTACCATTGACGACCTGTGCTCTTCGACTCGCGAGGGAGTTTTCCTTGAGTCTGCCGTCATCCCACATTTGGAAATCCATCCAGACGAGAGCAAGACTCCTCTCAATGCGTACATCCTTGATTTCTACATGCATGGGTCTCTCGACCCGCTGGAAAAAGCCAACGGTATTCGCAAGTCTGATGTAAGTCTCCCCGCTCACTCCTTCCTGAACTATCAGCTAATCTACTGGCTCAGGTGTGGTTCTTACTGAATGACTTCTCCATGGTCCTGGCAACCATCGTGACCTCTATCGCTCTCCATCTTGGTCTTGGAACCGATGCAGATCCCGAGATGCTCGATGTGATGGGCGCTGGTGACGCCGCCGAAAACGACGCTGACGAAAAGGTTGCCGCGGCAACTATAACTGATGCTCCTGCCGCTCAAGCCTCTACTGCTCAAGCTGCAACCCCGATCAAGAAGAGCAAGAAGGTCGTCGATGACTGGGATGCGGGTGAAGATGCCTTGGTCGCTCAAGAGGATTATCTCAAGAGCGAAGGCTTGAATGGAACAGGTGCTACTGATGATGAGGAATATGATAAGTTGATGAATGTCTACAAGGCATTCCGGAAGCTGAAGAGCGAATTTGACGAGAAGTTCCACGCTATCTTTGCTTAGACGTGGTCTGGATATGACATGGTTGGATGGCTTGGATCTAGACTTCCCTTTTCTGATAGAGTGTTATGTCTGGCATTGTTGGGATAGAGCAAAACGGCATAGACTGGTAGACGAATTGATGAATATATGTAAATACCATGTCGCGAGGAGTACACTGATTGTCAATTTGATTAGACCACTTGTGAACGGTTCCAAAATTCCAGTTGACCAACTTGATCTAAGAAAGGGGTCCGGCACGTGATAGCGGGGTACATTTCTCACGAAGTGGGGTTATCCCACCTCCGCCGCGCTCAACCACAAGCACGCCATCCAAAATCTGACGAGCCTCAACTCTCTGCTTCTTCCATACTCAATTCTTGTATATAGAACTATAAAACCGTTTCATATACTCTTCAAAATGGCCGAATCATCAACCCCAAATCCTCCACCTCCAACTTCAGCCCCAGAAGATGCGTGGAAGCATACCGGCGTCCGCGTCATCCCCGCTGACTCGCTGGACACCAATACCGCGCAAACACCCGGTAACTCCCTCCCATCTCTCCCCTCCCCTTTTTCTAACGAGAATAGGCATGTCCCGCGCAGCAGCGATAAATTTCGCCCGCGTAGGTGCGCAGAAGCTATGGGCGGGAACCGTGACCATCTCTCCGAATGCCAAGACAGGCGCTCATCATCATGGACATCTCGAAAGTGTGATTTATGTGCTGAAAGGGAAGGCGAGGATGAGGTGGGGTGAGAGACTCGAGTTTGTGGCTGAAGCGGGCCCGGGAGATTTTATTTTTGTACCGCCTTATGTACCGCATCAGGAGATTAATGCTGAGAGTGATATTGCTTTGGAATGTGTGAGTCCATTGTTTTCTTCTTTCTGTTGAGAGGCGGTGGAAAGGTTTGCACGCTTTGCACCCGTGGGCGAAGGATATGTGAAGGAGATGAGATGGGGTGAAGTGTAGCCACTCACGGGAGAGTTCTTGGACTGGGCAGAGAGAGAATGGCTTTTGGGAAGAGATTTGGTAGCTGACATGAATAGGTCTTGATGAGAAGCGATGGAGAAGCTGTGGCTATCAATTTGCCGGACTTGGATCCTGTTGAGAGCCCGGAAGGTGTGAAGTGGATTGATCCTACGCATGCAAATTTGCCAGATCATCACCATGATCACGGGCATGGACACGATCATACTCATGACCATATTCATACTTAATGGAATCTTCTGTACGAATAGGAAGCATTCTGTAGACATGTGTATGCCTTTTCTCAGTACTCAGCCCTCATCTCTGCCATCATATCATCATCAAGCTCCACCAGCTCGTCATTTTCATCAAGGCAGAAGCTTCTCCATCCTGCTACACCCCACGACGCTACAGGACCGTAGCATCAGCCTCCAGGCCTTGGAAAATTTGCAAGACTTATAAGAACTTAACTCACAGTCTCTTCGCTCTCCAATCAGCTTCCTGAAAAAGCTACCATGACCCACAGCCACAACCTCCACTGCACTTCCAAGACTACTGGCAGCACTCAAGCCCAAAACCAAGCCTTTGATGTAGTTCACTCTCCAGCTCGTCCTGTACGCACACCATTTTCCATCCTCGTCTTTTTCGTGCTCGTCGTTTCAGTCGTTCTTCATGAAGCGAAAATCTACATGGCGTACAAATTTGTCCTCCTGAGTCGTTTCAACTCTCAAGATATCTTCATTTTCATTTATCTGACCAGCGTAGTCGTATTTGAGTTTCAGATCTGTAATATCAAGCCCGGTTCCGTTCGGCCCATTGCCAAGCGTCTGAAGTTCGGGCAAGGCGATGATACGGACTTTGGAAGATACAAAGAGGACGAGAAGGGCAGTATCGAGAGCTCGAGAGAGCGGGGAGCATATTGCATGTGTTATGTATTTGGCGTGAGGCTCAAGTTCTTCTCTGGCTTCCTTGCACTGCTCGAGGCCCTTTTTGTTCAGCTTTGGGTCTTTGATCTTCAATGACTGCTGCAGCTCTTTTATCGAAGGGAAAGGGATTTTTTGTGCTCAGCCTGGCCGAAAACTAAAAATTAACAGAGTACGTCCTACGGATTGTGCAACGGCTGGTTGCTGGCTTACCTCTGCGTGACGAAGGAGGTGTAATATTGGGCCCACTTTGACTTCTGGTTTCGTTGGCTCCGGGCCCGGTGTTAGAGAATTCATTACACCAAAATTTGAGGCAGCTCCAAATTGGTTGCACTTCTGAGAGAGCTCTTTGGCTTCAAGTATTTGATCTGGGCTTATTTAGTTCAATATTTCGTAACTTTTGGAAGGTTCAAGCGAGCCCCAAAGCACACTGCAACAACTTTTTAAATGAGAATATCGAAACATTGAGAAGTTTCGATGACTCTCGGGCTAAAGTCCAATGCAAATAATTTATGTATCACATGATTCTGCTTCTGATATACGTCGGTTCACCTTTACTATGTAGATATCTTGGTGAATTCGACAAAATATCACTCTTGACTCTTAGCGTGCCGAACCGTCTTGATCCTCGCTGGAAAATTGAATCTCGGCCCACGAAAGTTTCGTTTTTCTTTTCTGTCAAGTTCCGTGATCATCCTTCAGCACGAGTCGACCTCTTGCTGTGTGTCAATCATCTCTGCTTCCCTCTTGGCTCATAACCATGACAGGACCGTTGTCGGATCAAGTCCCAACCATCATCGTTCATTTTATGCGACATGCAGAGGTATGTGCTGTCGGAGAATAAATATTCTCCTCCATGTCCGCGCAACTATATACTTTTTGTTCGAAAGCTAACACGTATCTATTGCCAGAGTGAACACAAACAGGCCGGGCATGATAAGCCCAATTACAATATCGCTGATCCTCGACTAAGCCAGGCTGGACGCCAACAATGCATCGCCTTCAAGGAACAACTTAGCAACACCACACACGCCGAGAATATAACGCACGTTCTGGCATCGCCACTTACTAGATCGTTAGAAACAGCTTTACTTGCTTTTGGGGAGGCCTCAGACAGGGGAGTCAAAATACTGGCTATGGCTGAACTCCAGAGCATGAGCGATTGTCCTAGTAGCATCGGAATGAGTGTAAACGAGCTGAAAGAACATTATGGAAACTCAGAAGTGGGTCATGAGGTATCTAGGAAGGTAAATGCCTTCACGACCCCTAAGTTTGTTTATAGTTGACTGACTAGAATAGGAGTGCGTTGCGTCTTAGCAAGATATAAACGGCAAGAACTCAACTGCGAAGGGAAAGATTGACTTTAGCTTTGTTTCTTGGGATTGGAACGACCTCGAACTCAAGAGAAATGGAAAATGGAGAGGGAAGAAGTGCCAATGGCAGGTCGAATACATCAAAGGGTTTCTCAGAGCACTTGGCTCAATCAATCCACGATCCGAGATTGTAGTTATCAGTCATTCAAGCTTCCTTGAACATCTGCTAGACAGTAAGTACCAGCGAGTCTGCATGCTAGAGTCAATCCTTGGTGAACCTTGCTAATCTGAATTAATGTAGTTGACTGGACAGAGGAGGCATACTGCATGTTTCCTGCGGAGAAGCTTGGTTTTGTCAGCTACAGCTTTGACAAATGTGGCCAGCTGGTACGCATGACTGATCTCGAAGTCTCCCAAATCCGCAGTCAGCCCCAACAAGAACATCGTCTTCTCAAAAACATTGACGGCCTCAACAAAGAAATCATATCCACTTCCATTGCACGCCCCGTCCGCCCGTCTGTCCCCGCAATAGACATTCTTGACAATATTGTAGCGAAAGTCCGGACGCAATCAATTCCAGTACAAAACGAAATTAAGAACGTGCTGCAAAGCCACAATCATGCTACTCTAGCAGCAAAGAACCCGAAGGTCAATCTGTTGGGGGATGCGTTGTCAAGGGCCAAGAAGTCAACACATGCTCCGAGAAGCTTCTGTAAGTTTCCATGCTCATTGTCTTGGAGGACGCATGCGAAGGAGGTATATTTTGGAGCCAATTGTAAAGCTTCAGCTGTTCCCGAATTGAGAGGGCACTTGACTGTACACTAGGATCAATTGATGTCTAGTGAACCAAGTGTTATGCAATGAGAACTTGATATGCTTTGTTTGCTGCAAGATATCAACTGTTTCTCTGAGTCCAGCTCAGCGCAGACGAAGCAAATCCCCCGCAGTGTTTGTTGCGGTTCCTGATCTCACAGCGTTCGTCGTTCCTCTTGAAGCAAGCATTAATTACAGTGCTCTCAATCTGCTCAATTCATCCTCGCTGATCTCCTCGAAATTGCCATTTGAGTTCAAAATGCAATGCGTAAGCACGCCTTCTTTAACGCGTATTCTGCCTATCAAATATCGTTAGCATCGGGCCACGAACCTCACAATTTCACGTATATCAGGTAAATCTCACTTCCTTCCAACCAATTCCTGAAGAAACTACTGTGCGACACAACAACAGCCTCAACCTGCTTAGTGCCAGCACCAGCACCAACCCAGAGTCCCTGTAGGTGACCTTTCACATGATGTATACTCCATTCACCTTCACTCCACTTTCCTGATATTTTCAAGTTCCAACCCTCAGCAACCAGACTTGTAGCATCAACTCGAAGGTGTTGAGGTTTTGCGCCTCTGTTCCTTTGTTGGAACCCTCCGTACTTTTTAGCTAGTTCATCGGCACTTTGACCTGTTCCATTTGGCCCTTGATCAAAATTTTGCAGTTGCGGCAACGCTATGATCGACAGGCCAGAATTATGAGGCAGTTTCATAACACCCTTAAATGCAAGCCGAGCAGTACTTAGGGTTCGGCTCATTGGGGAAGCGAGGATGTGGGTAAGGTATAGCTCCTGACCCTCGAATTTCTTGGCAAAGGTTGTACATTGTCGTCATCCTTTCGGAGGTAGATCGGGGTCTTCGAGTTTCTCGTCGACTTTATTGGTAATTTTATGCAAAGCCTGGGATTCGTTATGATCATGGCTTTCTGGAGAACAGAGGCACCGAGTCTGAAGAAGGGAAGTAATTACCTCACAGTGGCGCATGAAATGCACAATGAGCTTATGTGGTGGTCCAGACATGATGTTCTTGTATCTATCGAGGTATGTGTTAAGTAGGAAATTGGTACGTGAAAATGAAGGAGCAGGTGATGACGAGATAGATAAGATGCTGAATGCTTGATTGTGGATCAAGGGCAATGAGGTTACTTATATGAAGAGATTCCTCCACTAGCTTGGACACGAATGTCCGCCAACTGACAGATTCAAAACTTTCGTTCAAAGAATTTAGTACAGAACCTGATGGTCTATCTTCGAGACAGTGTCGTATCTTGGTGGAAACTTTGAGAAGCTCATTGTAGCTGGAGACGGGGATCTTCAGCTCCTTGGAATGAACATTGAAACCTTTCTGCGACAGTTTGAAGGTGGTTGCTTATCATTGTGATCATTGTGACACTGGAAATCGAGCGCTATGGACTGAAGCCAGCCTCACGTGCCACAAGACCTCGCTGTGCTCTACTTCCTTCCTATGGAACTCGATAAACGAAACACTCACTCGCAAGACGGGTAGTTAATCAACACATTCTTAATTGCGCATTGGGGCATTGGCGCCTGTCCAAAGCAGGTCGAGCGAAGTGGGTCAGGCCAGGCCACTTATTTTGAGATGCACGTTCACCAGCATTGGAAATTGATATTCACTGAGACTTCTATGGGCTTTAACGAATATCAAATCAATAGAACGTGATAAAGATGACTCCATTGTGATATATTCTTTAAGGACTGAGATATATTTCCGAGTCCAGCTCAGTCTACACTGGCTTCAAGCTTCCGATTTGTTATCAATCTAAGGTTTCAGTCTCTATCGCTCAAAGCATCACCATTGTGCTCTGATTGTACGTCATTTGAATCCACATATCTGAGGAAGTCCAAATGTTCCTTGCTGATTTCTTCAAATTCTCCATCTTCATGGTTGAAAAAGCAATGCGTAAGTTTAGCGTCGGCAAACCTCACTACGTCGAACTATCAGTATATGCGTATATCATTGGAAGGAACGTCGAACCATCTTTGACCAGCTTTCGTAGAAGACTGCCATGTGTGACGATAACAATCTCAACCTTATGTTCGCCAAAGTTGGTGTCAACCCAAATGGCTTGAAGAAAGCCCCATACGAAGTCCAGTCGCCACTGGACTTCATCTGCACTCCACTTGCCTGTTTCCTTTAAATTCCAGCCTTCGGGGACAAGGTTTGTCTTAACCCAGTCTGGTAGAAGTCCGAACTTGCCCTTATCTAAATTGTTACCATTATATCGATTCGCCAGCTCGTTTCGGTCCAAGCCACTTCCATTTGGTCCCGAATCAAGGTTCTGCAGATGGGACATGGCGATGACCGGAATACCACAACAGCCATTAGTTAGCTCTATGACTTCCCTGAAAGCATAGCACGCAGTTTGTAATGCTCGAGTCATTGGCGAGGCGAGAATATAATCGGTGTGTTTTGCTTCGTCTTTGAATGCATCATGAAAATCATCACACTGCTGTTCTCCTTTGGGAGAGAGACCAGGATCTCGGATTTTGGTGTCAGTCTCATCACCAACCTTGTGTAGAGCCTGAAAAGTGTTAGGGAGTTCATCAACAAGAAAGCATAAGTGGCTGAGAGCTGATATAAGCCTTCGGGACTTACTGCAGCGTGACGCATAAAATGCACAATGAGCTTATGTCCTGGTCCGGCCATGACGATCAAGGATGCTTCAAGAGTTTTGCTGGTAAGAATTGCTTGTGACTAAAGGGGTTATTCAGAGATTAATAGATATCAAGAGGAAGTGATGGTGTGAAGATGCAGATATTGATCTTTGCGAGAAAGTCCCCCATATTATACTCTATATGGCTGTATCTTAGCTCCAAGAAGCATCTTCTCGAAACTGAAATGGAGGTCACAGACTGATATATCAAAATGAGAAACAAGTGATGGGCCCCCTTGACTCAGAGATATGATACTTCGACACACAATGAAGATAAACAATGCCTTGTTGGAGTTTCGTGCTAGCTGCGATGATGAAGGAAGAAGTACAAGCAACCTCCGAACCTCGCGCTGGTCATGTTTGAAAGGATTTCAAGCCTCCAAGCACCCAGTATGAGAGAGTGTCTTGAAGCCTTCCCTATAACTGCGATAGCAATCAAGGCAAACAATGAGATGAAAGAAAACATTGTTGCAGCTCGAGTGAGACATCTGGAAACGAGAATATACATTAACAAAACTCCTCTGCCCAACAGATCGTGTTAAGTATAGATATGAAACGGCTCGAAATAGAGTCAAATGCTTCAAAGAACTTGAGACCAAGTGCTCCTAGCTTTGTACGGTAATCACCTGATCAATTCCCAGAACTAGGAGAAACTTAGTGCAAGGGCGAGCCTACTGATGGCAGCAGAAAGGATACAATCGGCTTTACCTGCGGAATTGCTCCTATGCCGCAGATTTCCAATGGCATGACTGGTCGCCCGGAGGCGGATGGCACGTGATGGTCGCTTAACCCCTTTCCTCGCCCTGTTGACCTGCGCAGACGACAGCCTCACTTTGAAGCCCAGCGAGTGGATGCTATTTCTGGGCAAGGAAGATAACTTCAAGGGCCACTTCACTAAAATAATTGGATGTAGCGGAACCGAAGCACTCGATCAGGTTATTCGCCCGTGGTAACGTCCCCAGCTGCATTCACGATGGTGGCTTGAAAGCTGAAACAGGATTCGTGAAGTTTCTCGCCAGCCTCACTCGCCTTTCTGCACACCGAGTTTCCAATTTGGGACGAACCCCGGAGTCTTGCTGCCATCATGGACACGACATATAACTCCCCACTATCCTTGATACCTAAGTGATGGGCTCGATCGACAAGATTGATTGCCTGTTCTAAGATGGCTAATCTGAACGACCTGAACTTGACGCCCCTCGATCAGCTCGATTGGGAACTCATGCTACGGATGGATCTAGCCGCCTTCTCGCCAGTTGCGGGATTTAATATAGCCCAGCCTCGCCCACTGCCTGACCAGAACCCTTTCGTGGGTTTCCTCTCATACAACACCACCTTCCATCAAAATGTGCTTGCAAATCCCAACAGCGGCCCTGATAATTTGAGATGGGATTCTGCTACTGTTCCTGTTCCTGAAAGACAACCAACTTTTCAACAACCTGACAATTTTGAAACCTATGTTGCCGCCCAGCAGGACGACGGTCCAGCCTGGTCAGATTCCTCCGCACTCGTGGGTCTCAATGAGAGTAATTCAACATTAAATCATGCTTCTGAATTGACGATTAGAAGCGGAAACAAGAATTCATACGTCAATCAAGCGTCTTCTGCGCGGAGTAGAGCAAAGGAGAAACGCAAACTCGAAGATCACATGGGATGTTTCTCCGTTCGCAGCAATGCAGAAGGTAGCAGACGGAAGAGGCAGGCTTTTGATCCCGCAAAACGCAAAGACGTGGCGTTGATGAGAAAGGTAAAGCCTTGCTCCAGATGCAAGGCGAGAAGAGTCAAAGTTAGTCTCGGACAGAGCTTGTTGTTGCCATCACATCTGCTAATCACCACAGTGTCAATTCCCTGGCCCATGCCAAGCTTGCAGGAATGCAGCAGAGAGCATCACTCTCGCAAAGCATATCTGCATCCGTCAAACGCTGCTGGATCTCCGCTTCGGCGAAACAAGCTTTGGTAAACACCTTGCCTATCCTCTGAACTTTGGACCTGACAGCATCAGATTTCCTCTCCCAGTCATATACAGAGGAGCTGCTTCGGACAGAAATTGGCGCTTTCCACGGTAAAAGGCGAACGATTGCGTGTAATCTTCTCTTCCGTGGCACCGACATCATCACCCAGAAACCCTTACTTCTGGTAGTGCAAGACTACCATGTTCCAGATATTGCCAACGCACCACTGCTCGAATCCGAGTGTCTGGTCGGATACGATGGGTCCACCCCAATTTTCGAGAGAGTTCGAAGCGGGAGGTACGCGCTCGCCCCCGAGAGCCTCCCAACCGTGAAGCAGCTGCTAGACTGGATCCAGCTCGACATCCATTCTCCAAACGAGAGTACGGTAAAGCGCTTCATGCTGTTTCTGGGGGAGTTCATAGAGCGGTACTGTGCGGAACAGCCGAGTGTGCCGATGTTCGGGATGCTGAACAGCGCGGTCACGATCCTCAAACTCCTTCGCTGCTGGCGTAACTGCAAGATGACCTCTTCGTCCGATCCAACTAGACCTTTACAGCATATCTCCCGCACCGTTGTGTCTCAGCTTCTACTTATAATCAAAGATGGGATCCGTTCCGCTGAGCTGACTCTCCTCGATAATCTCGAGAAGCTCGTCTACTCCAGCAAAGGCCCCGGAAAGAATAATATCATTCCTCTCTGGACCACCCTCTGGACGTTGATTCTGACGTATCGAGACTGTATGACGACATACAAATTCAGCCAGCACTGCACCATCAGCTTCGAGCACGATGCTGCGGACTCCGAAGTCCTGATTGAGGCGTCGAAACACATGTACCACATCCTGACCTCGGTATACGCATCGTTGTTCAGGGCCAGCACACCGTTGTATCTGGATTGGAGGGAGGGGAGTAATATGGAGCTGTTGGGGAACAGCGAGGTGTTGAAGTGTGCGTTTATTGCGTTGAGGACGGAGGTTGAGTGGTTCTGTAAGTCGATCCTTCTAATCCTATCGGGTTGAGGTATTGGTTTGAAGGTTGCTGATTTAAATCAGATGGACAAAAGCATCGGCTGGGAAATGAGGATGCGAGGTTGAAGGATGAGATTATTGAGCAGGAGCAGAGGTTGAAACCGAAGTATCCCACGAATGTTTTGATGAGGAGGGCAAGACCTGTGAGAGCTGAGGATAATGTTGTGAGTGGGTGTCTGGCCGGTATGAATTGTCATTTTGATCACTGAGGTGTATTGGGAGCACGGAGTTCGCCTATTTGCCCTCTTGTTTGCAGTACTGCTTTCCATTCTATGCTGGTCTGGGTTTCTGGGTTTTTAGCGGACGATTCAAGAACTTAGCATCTTCAATTGAGTATTTCCAACTTGATCACTCAACTGAACGCCCTTGGAGCCAATATCAGAGAAGAAGTCGTTTTCCTAAAATCCGGCGCTATATATGCAAAGAATTCTTCGACGCAATGAGATAGTTGTAACTCTCGCTCCTGAAATCGTCCGCCAATAATACATTACTAGCTGCCAGGAAGTTCATCAATTCATTCCCTTCGCTCCATTGTGGCCAAGTCGGCAATCCCGTC